>MTKX01002046.1_pt2 | contig 163859 bp, 139 predicted proteins | sample 1042771 | NCBI WGS metagenome assembly MTKX01 (sample SAMN06212183, study PRJNA360534) | anaerobic digester metagenome | biome: Wastewater treatment plant; material: sludge; isolation source: anaerobic digester fed with sludge from wastewater treatment plant | place: Denmark: WWTP Randers ...
GCAACCACATTTATAGCGGGATACGCCTTTGTACTCAAGTCCCGGAATTCTCGGATAGATTCTTAGGGTCTTGTCGGAATTGCCTGCCCCCTGCCCCCGGCACGCGCTAGGGGGATATCGTTTCCGGAAAAATGGGCATTTCGGGATAGTACATGCAGATTTTTGTCAGAGCGTCAGAGCTCGGCACGTCCGATGCTTGGCCGGACCCGCGTGGATGGGCGAAGGTCTCCATCGCCTCGGTCAGAGACCTTCGGCGATCGGAACGGGGGGGCACGCGCCAGCAACGCGGGCTTGTCTTTTTCGTAGAAGGAGTATAGAATGGCATGGTCACCCAGCGGGGTGCGTGCCGGGAAAGGACGGGAGACGATGGGTCGCACGAGGACGGTGGTGCGGGAGCCCGGCATGCCCCTGGTGCTGCGGGTTCTGTATTTCTTTCTGTTTGGCTGGTATGCCACCGGCGTCTGGATCAATGTGGCGTGGTTCCTGAACGCCACGATCGTGGGGCTGCCGGTGGGCCTTTGGATGCTGCACCGGGTGCCGCAGGTGCTGACGCTGCAGCCGTACCGGCAGGTGCTTGTGACGAGCGGCGACACGGCGCGGGCCGGGGCGCTGCCGCAGAGGCCGTGGCTGGGGCGCGCGCTGTACTTTGTGCTGATCGGCTGGTGGGCCAGCCTGGTGTGGTGCAACGCGGCGTGGGCGCTGTCGCTGACGGTGATTGGCCTGCCGCTGGCGATCTGGATGTTTCACAGGACGCCGGCCGTCACGACGCTGATGCGCAGCTGAGGCACGGCGGATTTGTCGGATCTGAAGAAAGGCAAGGAGGGCATTGGGAATGAGTCCAAGGAAGAAGGTGGAGGAAAGCCTCGGCGGCCTGGAAAAGTTCTTGAAAAAGATCCCGGGCTACAAGGGCTACAAGGAAAAGGAGCTGCGGCGCGAGTCGGACAAGCTGCTGCGCACGCAGCTGGCGGCGGGGCTGGACGAGCAGCGCCAGCGGCTGCAGGAGCTGCAGGTGCAGCTGCTGAGCGAGGCGCAGATCGAGTACCTGGACGACATGGAGCGGGCGGTGATGAAGCTCCAGATCTTGATCGACCGGATCCGAACGGCCTCGTACGGCTACGCGGGGCTCTTTGACGCGGTCAAGGTGAAGGAGAAGGAGCTGGACGCGCTGTACGAGTTTGACAACCAGATGCTGGATTACAACGAGCAGCTGGCGGCGCAGGCAGACCGGGTCACGTCGGCCATCAGCGCCAAGGAGGGCGTGGGGGTGGCGATCGCCGAGCTGGTGCTGCTGGTGGAGCAGGCGAACCAGACCTTTGGACGGCGGCGGGACGTGATCCTGCAGGGCGCCGACGAGCTGCCCGAGGCCTAGGGGGAGAGGAGAGGAAGATGGCACGCATTATCGACGTCGTTGAAGTTCCGAACCAGGAAGCAAATGAGATCGTGCGCCGGCTGCCCGAGTTCGGGTCGGGCGATTTTCGCCTCGGCTCGCAGGTGATTGTGCGGGAGTACCAGGAGGCGGTCTTTTTCCGCGACGGCAAGGCGTACGACACCTTTGGCGCGGGCCGGCACACCATCACCACGGCCAACCTGCCGATCCTATCGGGCCTGCTGGAGTCGGTGACCGGCGGCAAGGGTATGTTCACGGCCGAGGTCTATTTCGTGTCGATGCGCGAGTTCATCGACTTTAAGTGGGGCACGGCGGAGCCGGTGGCGCTGCGCGACACCGACCTGGGGCTGGTGCGGCTGCGGGCGTTTGGCACGTTCTCGATGCAGGTGAAGGACTCGGCGCTCTTTGTGAACAAGATCGTGGGGGCGCAGGGGCTGTATGGCACCGACCAGATCGCCCAGTTCCTGCGGAGCATGATCGTCGCCAAGCTGACCGACCTGCTGGGCACGCTGGGCAAGGGGCTGTTTGACCTGCCGAGCCTGTACGACGAGATCGCGGCGGGCACGCGGGCCAAGCTGCAGGACGACTTTGGCAACCTGGGCATCCAGCTCAAGACGTTTTACGTCAACTCGATCACACCGACGGAGGAGACGGCGCGGGCGATCGACGAGCGGGCGGCGATGGGCGCCATTGGGGACATGAACAAGTACCTGCAGTACCAGGCGGCGCTGGGCATCCGCAAGGCGGCCGAGTCGGGCGGATCGGGCGGCGAGCTGGCGGGGGCCGGGGTCGGCGTGGGCGCCGGCGTGGGCATGGGCGCGATCATGGCGCAGGCGATCGGCGGCGCGATGGCGGCGGGCCAGGCGCAGGCGCAGGGGCAGCCAGCGGCGTCGGCCGCGGCGGCGGTGCCGGAGATCATGACGCTGGCGGAGGCGGCGGGCTACATGCGCGTCGGCGAGGCGGACCTGCTGGCGTTGATCCAGTCGGGCGAGCTGAAGGCGAAAAAGATCGGAGCGGAGTATCGCATCAGCAAGAAGGCCGTCGACAGCTACCTGTCGGAGTAGCGCGAGGGGCCTGTACGTTCACATCCCGTTCTGCCGGGCCAAGTGCAGCTACTGCGATTTCTGCTCGTTTGCGGGCATGGAGCCGCTGTGGGCGGGCTATGCCGAGGCGGTGGTGCGGGAGATGGAGGGGGCAGGGGGACTGCCCATCGGGACGGTCTACTTTGGGGGCGGCACGCCGAGCGTGCTGCCCCCGCTTCTTTTGGAGCGGATCGTCGAGGGGGTGAGGCGGTCGTTCGACACGTCGGCGGTGTGCGAGATGAGCATCGAGGCCAACCCGGGCACGGTGGACGGGGCGGCGCTGGCGGGGCTGGTGCGGATGGGGTTCACGCGGCTGAGCCTGGGGGTGCAGAGCTTTTTCCCTGGCGAGCTGGCGCTGTTGGGGCGGATCCACAGCGCGGCGCAGGCGGAGGAGGCGGTGCGGGAGGCGCGGCGGGCGGGGTTTGGGCAGGTGAGCCTGGACCTGATGTATGGGCTGCCGGGGCAGAGCGCGGCGGGGTGGCAGGCGTCGCTGGAGGCGGCGCTGGCGCTGCGGCCGGACCATTTGTCGCTGTATGCGCTGAGCGTGGAGGAGGGGACGCCGCTGGCGGAGGCGGTGGCGGCTGGGCGGGTTGAGGAGCCTGACGCGGATGTGGCGGCGGACCTGTATGAGCAGGCGGAGCGGCTGCTGGAGGCGGAGGGGTGGTGGCACTATGAGATCTCGAACTGGGCGCGGAGCGAGGCGGAGGTGTGCCGGCACAACCTGGTCTATTGGCGGAACGAGCCGTACGTCGGGCTGGGGGCGGGCGCCCACTCGTGGGGCGGCGGGCGGCGCTGGGCGAACGGGGGGTCGCCGGCGGCGTACATCGAGCGGGTGATGGCGGGCGGCTCGCCGGTGGAGTTTGAGGAGGAGATCCCGGAGGAGCTGGAGGTGGGGGAGACGATGATGCTGGGGCTGCGCCTGGTGCAGGAGGGGGTGGAGGAGGCGAGGTTCCGGGCGCGCTTTGGCGCGGGGCTGCGGGAGCGGTTTGGCGGGGAGATCGACGACCTGGTGGCGCGGGGGCTGCTGGCCGCGGACGAGCGGGGCATCCGGCTGTCGGAGCGGGGGCGGCTGCTGGGGAACCAGGTGTTTCTGCGGTTCTTGCCGGGGTGAGGGGCGCGGGGGCGGCGGCCCGATCGGGGTGGGGCGAGGTTTTGCGGTGGAGGCGCATCGAGGGTATCATGGGGGCGGCACAGGAGGCGAGTGAGCGCGCATGGCGGCGTTGTATATCCTCATCCCGATCTTGATTGTGACGGTCTCGGCGCTGGTGTGGGCGAGGCGGACCGACCACCGGATGGTGGAGTATGTGTCCAAGCCGGCCTCCACGCTGCTGGTGATTGCCATTGCGCTGCTGTCGCTCGGGCAGCCGGGGGCGGTGCCGGCGTACACGTGGCTGATCGTGCTGGGGCTGGTGCTGTCGCTGGGCGGGGACGTGTCGCTGATGCTGCGCACGAACCGGTGGTTCCTGATCGGGCTGGTGCTGTTTTTGCTGGCGCACGTCGCCTATTCGATCGCGTTCACGGCGCGCTCGGGGTTCCGGCCGGCGGACTGGATCGCGGCGCTGGTGCTGGCGGCGCTGGGGGTGGGCATTTACGCCTACCTGCGGCCGGGGCTGGGGCGGATGAGGGGGCCGGTGGTGGTGTACCTGGCGGTCATCCTCTTTATGGTGAGCCGGGCGGTCTCGACGCTGTGGGGCGGGACGTTCAGCGCGGGGCAGGCGTGGCTCATCGCGGCCGGGGCGGTGCTTTTCATGCTGTCGGACCTGCTGCTGGCGGTCAACCGGTTCCGGAGGCCGTTCAAGGCGGAGGCGTATGGGCTGTACCTGTATTATGGAGGGCAGCTGTTGATCGCGCTGAGCACGTGGCCCGCGCGGTAGTGGGGCGCGGGGCGGCGGGGCGCGGGGAGATGGCGTATCCACCGGGTGGTGTTGGTCGGAAAGAAATCAAAGGAGGATTGCGATGCTGAAGGATTTCAAGAACTTTATCATGCGTGGGAACGTTCTCGACCTGGCCGTGGCCGTGGTCATTGGCGCGGCGTTTGGCGCCATCATCAAGTCGCTGGTCGACGACATCATCATGCCGCCGATCGGCCTGCTGCTGGGCAAGGTGAACTTTACGGAGCTGTTTGTGGCGCTGGACGGCCAGAAGTATGCGTCGCTGGCGGCGGCCAAGGAGGCCGGGGCGGCGACGATCAACTATGGGATGTTTATCAACACGATCCTGATTTTCATCATCGTGGCGCTGGTGGTGTTCCTGCTGGTGCGCGCGATCGAGCGGGCGCGGAAGAAGGAAGCGCCGGCGCCGGCGCCGGCCGCCCCGACGAAGGTGTGCCCGGAGTGCCTGTCGGCGATCCCGCTGGCGGCGAAGCGCTGCGCGTTCTGCGCGACCAGGCTGGAATAGGATCTGCAGTACCCTCCCGGCGGATAGAGCTCGTACGGGGCGGCGGGGTACCGCCGCCCCTTCTTTTGGCCTTGGAGACGCGACGATGGTAGAGGGCACGGCCAGGGCACGGCGCGCGGCGCTGGTGACGGCGACGCTGGCGGGGTTCCTGACGCCGTTCATGGACTCGGCGACGACGGTCGCGCTGCCGGCGATCGGCCGGGAGTTTGGGATGAACGCGATCCAGCTGAGCTGGATCAGGATGGCGTACCTGCTCGCGGCGGCGGCGCTGCTGGTGCCGTTCGGGAAGCTGGCCGACATCTGGGGCAGAAAGCGGGTGTTTTGCGCCGGGATCTCGATCTTTTTCGCGGCGACGCTGCTGGCGGGGCTGTCGGGGTCGGGGGCGATGCTGATCGCGTCGCGCGTGGTGCTGGGGGCGGGCAACGCCATGATCTTTGGCACGGGCGTGGCGATCCTGACCTCGGTGTACCCGCCGGCGGAGCGGGGGCGGGTGATTGGCATCAACGTGGCGGCGGTGTACCTGGGCCTGTCGCTGGGCCCGACGATCGGGGGGTTCCTGACGGGGGCGCTGGGGTGGCGGAGCCTCTACTTTGTCAGCGCGCCGCTGGGGCTGATCGCGCTGGCGTATGCGCTGCTGCGGCTGGAAGGGGAATGGGCGGAGGCGCGGGGCGAGCGGCTGGACCTGGCGGGCTCGCTTTTGTATGGGGCGGCGCTGACGGGGCTGCTGTTTGGCTTTTCGCGGCTGCCGCGGGCGGAGGGGGCGGCGCTGGTCGCGGCGGGGCTGGCGGGGTTGGCGCTGTTTGGGGCGTGGGAGCTGCGGGCGCGCCACCCGGTCTTTAACGTGCGGCTGCTGGCGGGCAACCGCACGTTTGCTTTCTCGAACCTGGCGGCGCTGATCCACTACAGCGCCACGTCCGGCATCGCGTTCCTGGTGTCTCTGTACTTGCAGTACATCCACGGGCTGCCGCCGGAGCGGGCCGGGCTGGTGCTTGTCGCGCAGCCGATCGTCATGGCGGCGCTCTCGCCGGCGGCGGGGCGGCTTTCGGACCGGGTCGACGCGCGGGTGCTGGCGTCGGCCGGGATGGCGTGCACGTCGGCGGGGCTTGTGTCGCTCTGCTTTCTGAACGAGGGGAGCCGGCTGGGGGTGCTGGTGGTGCAGCTGGCGTTTATCGGGTTTGGGTTCGCGCTCTTTTCGTCGCCGAACACCAGCGCGGTGATGGGGAGCGTCGAGAAGCGGCACTATGCGGTGGCGAGCAGCACGCTGTCGACGATGCGGCTGGTGGGCCAGGCGCTGAGCATGGGGGTCACGACGCTGCTGTTTGCGGTGCTCATCGGCGGGCAGGCGATCACGCCGGCTGCCTACCCGGCGTTTTTGGCGAGCACGAGGGCGGCGTTCGCCATCTTTGCCGTGCTGTGCGCGGGGGGGGTGTTCGCCTCGCTGGCGCGGGGGAGGCGAGATCCTTCGGTCGCGGAGCCTGCCCTCGAGCGGAGCGAAGGGCTCCCTCAGGATGACAGATAGGGCGGCAGGATGACGGAGCGGGGGGTGAGGAAAAGGATGGAGAGAGGGAGCGCGCTGCGCAGGCTGCGGCACCTGATCGTTGACCTGGACGGGGTGCTGTACCGGGGCCGGGAGGCGATCGCGGGGGCGAGCGGCTTTGTCGGCTTCCTGCGCGGGCGGGGGATTGGCTTTGTGCTGGCGACCAACAACTCGACGCAGACGCCGCAGCAGTATGTGGAAAAGCTGGCGCGGATGGGCATCGAGGTGCGGCCGGGCGAGGTGCTGACCTCGGCGCAGGCGACGGCGGGCTACCTGCGAGGGATCGCGCCGCGCGGGACGCGCGTGTTCGTGGTGGGGATGGATGGGCTGCGCAGCGCGCTGGAGGAGGCGGGCTTTCGGCTGGTGGAGGAAGGGGCCGAGTATGTGGTGGCGGGCATGGATTTCACCATCTGCTTTGAGCGGCTGGTGCAGGCCACGCTCGAGATCCGGGCCGGCGCGCGCTTTGTGGGGACGAACGGCGACCGCACGTTTCCGTCGGAGCGGGGCATAATCCCGGGCTGCGGGTCGCTGCTGGCGCTGCTGGAGACGGCGAGCGGGGTGGCGCCGACGATCGTCGGGAAGCCGGAGCGGGCGATGATCGACCAGGCGCTGGCTGCGCTGGGGGGCGGCCGGGCGGATACGGCGGTGGTGGGCGACCGGCTGGAGACGGACATCCTGGCGGGGCAGCGGGCGGGGCTGCGCACGATCTTGGTCCTGAGCGGGGTGACGCAGCGGGAGATGCTGGCGGGCTCGGAGATCCAGCCGGACGAGGTGTACGAGGACGTGGGCGAGCTGCACCGGGTGTGGGAGGCGGCGCTGGATGGCTGAGCGGATGGCACTGCTGGACCTGAGCCTGGAGGAGCTGGCGGAGCGGCTGGCGGAGTGGGGAGAGCCGCGCTTCCGGGCGGAGCAGATCTGGGGCTGGGTGTATGGGGCGCTGGTGGACCGCGCGGAGGGGATGACCAACCTGCCGGCGGGGCTGCGGGCGCGGCTGGCGGCGGAGGCGATCGTGGACCCGCTGCGGGCGCTGGCGGAGGAGAGGTCGCGCGACGGGCGGACGCTGAAGGTGCTGTTTGGGCTGGGGGATGGCGCGACGATCGAGTCGGTGCTGATGGGGTATGACAGGCGGCAGACGGCGTGCATCTCGGTGCAGGCCGGCTGCGCGATGGGCTGCACGTTCTGCGCGACGGGGCAGGGTGGGCTGCAGCGGGACTTGACGGCGGGCGAGATCGTTGCGCAGGTGGTGCACCTGGCGCGGGCGGTGCGGTCGAGAGGGGCGGCGGGGCGGCCGGCGCGCGGCGCGGGGGAGGAGCTGACCAACGTCGTCTTTATGGGCATGGGGGAGCCGCTGGCGAACTACTCGGCGACGTGGAAGGCGGTGGAGCTGCTGACGGACGCGCGCGGCCTGGGCATGGGGGCGCGGCGGATTACGCTTTCGACGGTGGGGCTGGTGCCGGGCATCGTGCGGCTGGCGGGCGAGAGGCTGCCGGTCAACCTGGCGGTCTCGCTGCACGCGCCGGATGACGAGCTGCGGAGCCGGCTGGTGCCGGCGAACCGGCGCTATCCGCTGGGGGAGCTGCTGGAGGCGGTGCGGGGGTATACGGCGGCGACGCACCGGCGGGTGAGCTTTGAATATGCGCTGATCGAGGGGGTGAATGACTCGCCGGAGCAGGCCAGGCGGCTGGCGGGGCTGCTGAGGGGGATGCTGTGCCACGTAAACCTGATCCCGCTGAACCCGACGCCGGGCGCGGCGATGCAGCCGTCGCCGAGGGAGAGGGTGGAGGCGTTCCGGGTGGAGCTGGCGGAGGCGGGGGTGCCGGTGACGGTGCGGATGAGGCGGGGGATTGAGATCCGGGCGGGGTGCGGGCAGCTGCGGGAGAGGCAGAGGAGGGGGAGGTAGGGGACGCCGGACGGGGGACGATGGACGATGCCGGGTATGGAAACCCGGCCTACAGCAGGGCGGGGGGCTTGCATTTCCGGCGATGTGCGGGTATGATGATGCGCCGGTTTGGGAGGAGTGGGTGGAGGTGTTGACCCGCGATGGGAGCTGAGCTGGGACAAGAAATGGCCGGCCCCGCGGAAGCAGGGCCGGCCAGGCGGCGCCAGGGACGGCTGAAGGCTACTCGCGCACTCTCTGCACGGTGCGCAGGCAGCGGGTGCAGAGCTTTCGGCGCTTGGGGACGCCGTTCTCATAGACGAGCACTTTTTGGACGTTGGGACGCCAGGAGCGGCGCGTCTTTACCATGGAGTGGCTCACGTTGTTCCCGAAGGTCGGGGCTTTGCCGCAGATATCACACTTTGCCATCGTACCACCTCTCACACATTAATCGAGCCAGCCTTGGACTGCACTGGCTCGGGTTGCCTGCTACAGCGGCAACCATCGTAGCACAGGCGTGTTATACACGCAAACTGGCAGCCAGTGTGTGCAAGGGGAGATAGGACAAGGACTCGAGGCATGGAAGAGACCAAGTTGGGCAAGATCGAGGTATCGACATCGGCCATCGCGAGCCTGGCGGCGCAGGCGGTGCTGGAGTGTTACGGCGTCGTCGGCATGGCGAGCAAGGACCTGGCGAGCGGCATCTCGGAGACGCTGCAGCCGGGCAGCCACCACCGCGGGGTGACGGTGCGCCTCCACGGCAATGAGATCGTGATCGACCTGTATGTGGTGATCCAGTATGGCACGCGCATCACGATGGTGGCCCACAACATCCAGAGCGGCGTCAAGTACGCGCTCGAGAAGGCGCTGGGCATCCCGGTGAGCCTGGTGAACGTCCACGTCCAGGGCCTGCGCGGAAGCCAGGAGGTCTGATGGAGCTTGAGCGGAGGAGCCGTGCAGGGACGTGGAGCATGGCAGTGAGGAGGCGAGCGCGTTGAGCCCAAAAAGGAGCGCACCCGCCGGGCACGCAGCGCGGCCGCAGCAGCCTGAGCCGCCGGCGGCGATTACGTCGTGTGATGCGCCGCTCTTGAAGACGCTGGTCGGCTGCGCACTGCGATGGCTTGAGCACCACCAGGCGCTGATCAACTCGCTGAATGTGTACCCTGTGCCGGACGGGGACACGGGGACGAACATGCTGCTGACGATGCAGTCGGCGTACCGGGAGATCAAGGAGAGTCCGGACGAAGAGGTGGGGGCGATTGCCCAGAAGGTGGCGCATGGCGCGCTGATGGGGGCGCGGGGCAACTCGGGCGTTATCCTGTCGCAGGTGCTGCGCGGGCTGGCGCGGGGCCTGGCAGGGCTGAAGGCGTTTGATGCCGCACAGCTGGCCGAAGCGCTGCGGGAGGGCGCCGCCACCGCTTACAAGGGAGTCATCAAGCCGGTGGAGGGCACGATATTGACGGTGGCGCGCGAGTCGGCCGAGGCTGCGGTGAGCGCCGCGGAGGCGACGAGCGACATCCGCGTGGTGCTGGAGCAGGCGGTGCACGAAGCGCGCCGGTCGGTGGCGCGGACGCCGACGCTGCTGGCGGTCCTGGCGGAAGCCGGCGTGGTGGACGCGGGCGGCCAAGGGCTCTTTGTCATCCTGGAGGGGATGTTACGCTGCCTGAGAGGGGAACAAGTGACGATGGACTCGGAGCTTTCTACCGCCGTCGACCTGACCGCGCCCAGCCCTGTGGACGAGGAGGGCTATGGGTATGACATCCAGTTCATCCTGCGCGGGGAGGGGCTGAGCGTCGAGGAGGTGCGCAGCACGATCGCCTCGATGGGGGACTCGGCGCTGGTGGTGGGGGATAGCCAGACGATCAAGGTGCATGTCCACGCGCCCGACCCGGGGCCGGCGCTGAGCTATGGCGCCCACCTGGGCTCGCTGAGCCACATTATCGTGGAGAACATGCAGGAGCAGTACCAGGAGTTTATCGTCGCCAAGGCACAGGCGCCGGCGCAGGCCGAGCTGCCGGGGGGCATCGGAACGGTGGTGGTCGTGCCGGGCGCAGGGCTGGCGAAGGTGTTTGCCAGCCTGGGCGCGAGCCGGATCGTGCCGGGCGGGCAGACGATGAACCCGAGCACGGAGGAGGTGCTGCAGGCGATCGAGGATGTGCCTTCGGACGAGGTGATCGTCCTGCCCAACAACAAGAATATCATCCCGACGGCGGAGCAGGCCAAGTCGCTGAGCGGCAAGCGGGTGGAGGTGATCCCGAGCGTCACCATACCGCAGGGGATCGCCGCGCTGCTGGCGTTCAACTACCAGAGCGACTTTGCGGCGAATGCCGGCTCCATGAAGAGCGCGCTGTCAACGGTGGCGACCGGCGAGGTGACGGTGTCGGTGCGGTCCACGCAGATCAACGGCCTGTGCATCCAGGAGGGCGACTACATCGGGCTCGTCAACGGCCAGATCAGGGTCGCGGGGCGCTCGCTGCGCGAGGTGCTGCTGGTCACGCTGGAAAAGATGGACGCCGGGGAGCGTGAGAACATCACGATCTATTACGGGGAACCGGTGCCGGCCGCCGAGGCGCAGGTGGCGGCCGGGGAGATCAAGACGCTGTACCCGGACCAGGAAGTGGAGCTGATCGACGGGGGACAACCGCACTACCACTACATTGTGTCCGCAGAATAACCGAGATAGGACAAACAACGCGATGGCTATGACGCGCATCATCACAGACAGCTCCGCGTACCTGAGGCCCGAAGTGGTCTCGCGCTACGGGATCACGGTCCTTCCGCTGGAGGTGAGGTTCGGCGAGGAGCGGTTCCTGATCGAGCCGGGCGATCCCGACGCGCAGAAGCGCGTTTTTGACGCGATGGACGGCTGCCCCGCCAAGCCGACGGAGGTGCACTTTGCGCCGGAGGCGTTTCCGCAGGCGTACGAGAGGCTGAGCCGGGAGACGGACGAGATCCTCGTCGTCCTGGGCTCGGGCCGGCTGAGCGACGGGGTGGAGAAGGCGCAGGCTGCCACGCGCCCGTTCCGGGGGCGGAGCCGCATCGTGGTGATGGACTCGCTGTCGAGCTCGTGGGGGCTGGGGCTGCTCGTGGAATCGGCTGCCAGGTCAGCGGAGACGGGCGTCGGGCTGGACGGGCTGGTGCGGCTCATGCGCGCGCTGCTGCCGCACATCTACACGGTCTTTTTCGTCGAGAGGCTGGACTATCTCGAGCAGAAGCGCAAGATCGGGGCGGCGCAGGCGCTGCTGGGCAAGATCCTGGGCATCAAGCCGATCCTGCTGGTCGAGGAGGGCGACGTCGTCCCGATGGAGAAGGTGCGCACGCGGGCGGCGGCGATCGAGAAGCTGGCCGACTTTGTGGGCGAGTTCGCCACACCCGAGAAGGTGGTCATCCTGCGCAGCCCGCTGGAGGACAGCATGGACGAGATGGTGGCCGGGCTGCGCCGGCAGCTGGGAGACATCCTGCCGCGGCGGCAGTTCCCGGTGCTGACGTACGACCCGGTGATGGCGTGCTATGTCGGGCCGCAGGCGCTGGGCGTCCTGGTGTACGAAAGGCACTAGGAGCAGATGACAAGCGATTCGCCCCCGCGTGCCGAGGCGGATGGGAGAGGAGCTCCCCGCCGCGGCGGCGGGCAGGTCCGCATCGTCGTCGACAGCAACGCCGACATCCCCCGCGAGCTGGCTTTGAGGCTGGACATTGCCGTTGTCCCCAATTATGTCTACTTTGGCAGCGAGCTTGTCCGGGACGGGCGCGATTTGAGCGCGGAGGCGTTCTTCGAGCGGATGGCGACCAGCCCTGTCCCGCCGCGCACGACGCACCCGCCGGTCGGCGAGTTCCTGGAGGTGTACGAGCAGTCGCTGAACGGCGCCGGGTACGGCTCGGTGGTGTCGATCCTGGTGGCGAGCAGCTTGAGCGGGACGATCAACTCGGCGCACGCGGCGGCGGGGATGCTGCCGGACCCGGGGCGGGTGGAGATCCTCGACTCGGGGCAGCTGTCGATGGGGATTGGCTGGGTGGCGATCAGGGCGGCCGAGGCGGCGCAGCGCGGGGCGACCCGCGAGGAGGTGGTGCGGCAGGCGCGGTCGATGCTGGGGCGGGTGCGCGTGGCGGCGATGATCGATACGCTGGACAACCTGGTGCGAGGCGGGAGGATCAGCCAGCTGTCGGCGGCGCTGGGTACCCTGCTGCAGATCAAGCCGGTGCTGTTGGTGCGGGAGGGGCAGGTGACGATCGCCGCGCGGGTGCGCACGCGCGCCAGGGCGCTGGCGAAGATGGCCGAAGAGGTGCGGGCGTGGGGTCCGCTGTCGGACCTGGCGGTGATGCATGCCGGGGCAGAGCCGCTGGCGGAACGGCTGGCGGAGGAGCTGCGGGTGGCTGCGCCGGAGCTGGGAATCGTGGTCGGGCCGGCGGGAGCGGCGCTGACGGCGCACCTTGGGTTGGGCGCCGTCGGGGTGTGCGGGCTGCAGCGGGAGTCCGGCTAGCAGGCCCGTCCCTGGGTAGAAGATGGCCGGAGCTTATCAGAAGCTCGACAAGATGCTCGAGCTGGAGAGGCGCCAAGGCTACCGCGACAAGGCGGTGATCGGCGGGCTGGAGGCGCTTGCCCCCCGCTGGCGCGCCGAGGCGGCGGCGGCTGCCCCCGAAGCGGACCGAGCCGCGATCGAGCAGATCGCTGCGCTGCTGGCGGGCTATGGCAGCGCCGGGGAGGGCGAGCGCGCCGAGGCCGTGAGGCGCGCGCTGGGGCTGCTGGGGCGGTTGGCTGGCGGGGCGCCGGCGGGCACGGGGGCGGGGACGGCGGCAGGCACGGAGGCGGCGAGGCCGGGCGCAGGGGCGCCGGGCAGCCCGGCGGAGGGGGCTGCTGCGGGGCCCAGGAAGCCGGTGGCGGCGGCCGTGACGGCACAGCGGCGGGCCGCCAGCGGCCTGGAGGCACCGGTGAGTGCGCTGCCCGGGGTCAAGACGGCCTATGCGCAAAAGCTCAACCGCCTCGGGATCGTTACGGTCGGCGACCTGCTGCACCATTACCCCCACCGCTACGAGGATTGGTCGTCGCTGCGGCCGATCAGCCACCTGATGTATGGCGAAGAGACGACGGTGATCGGGACGGTGAGGGCGTCGAACCTGCGGGAGACGCGCAGCGGCGGCTCGATCATGCGGTGCACGATCTCGGATGGGACGGGATCGATCGAGGCGGTGTGGTTCAACCAGCCGTTCCTCGAGCGGCAGATGCGGGAGGGGCGGCGGATCGTGCTGAGCGGGCGGGTGACCGAGTATTTGGGCCACCTGTCGCTGCAGTCGCCGGCCTGGGAACCGCTGGAGGCCGACCTGATCCACACCGGCCGGCTGGTGCCGATCTATCCGCTGACGTCGGGCATCGGGGCGCGCTGGCTGCGGCGGCTGATCAAGCAGGTGGTGGATCACTGGGCGCCGCGGCTGGCGGACCACCTGCCGCCGGCGGTGCTGGCGCGGCAGGGGCTGCCGGACCTGGGCACGGCGATCGGGCAGATCCACTTTCCGGAGACGAAGGAAGCGGCGCTGCTGGCGCGGCAGCGGCTGTCTTTCGACGAGTTCCTGCTGATCCAGCTCGGGCTGATGGGGCAGCGGGCGCGGTGGAAGACGCAGCGGGCGCTGCCGATCGCGACGAGCCAGGCACTGCTGGAGGCGTTCCTCGGGTCGCTGCCCTTTGCGCTGACGGGGGCACAGATGCGCTGCCTGGAGGAGGTGCTGCGCGACCTGGCCGAGCCGCAGCCGATGAGCCGGCTGCTGCAGGGGGACGTGGGGTCGGGCAAGACGGTGATTGCGGCGGCGGCGATGCTGCAGGCGCTGGCGGCGGGCCGGCAGGCGGCGCTCATGGCGCCGACGGAGATCCTGGCGCAGCAGCACTATGAGACGATCCGCGAGCTGCTGGGCGGCAGCAGCTGGGGACTGGCCAAGCCGCCGACGGTGGCCCTGCTGACCGGGAGCCTGCAGCGGGCGGCGAAGGCGCGCGCGCTGGAGGCGGTCGCCTCGGGCGAGGCCGGCATCGCGGTGGGCACGCACGCCCTCATCCAGCAGGGGGTCCAGTTCCGCGACCTGGGCTTTGTGGTGGTCGACGAGCAGCACCGGTTCGGGGTGGTGCAGCGCGCCTCGCTGCGCGAAAAGGGGCAATCGCCGCACCTGCTGGTCATGAGCGCGACGCCGATCCCGCGCAGCCTGGCGCTGACGGTGTACGGGGACCTGGATGTGTCGCTCATCGACGAGATGCCGCCGGGCCGGCAGCGCATCGTGACACGCTGGCTGCTGCCCAAGGACCGGGAGGGGGCCTATGCGTTCATCCGGGACCAGGTGTCGCGCGGGCGCCAGGCGTTCATCCTGTACCCCCTGATCGAAGAGTCGGAGAAGCTGGAGGTGCGGGCGGCCGTCGACGAGTTCGAGCGGCTGCAAGGGAGCGTGTTCGCCGACCTGCGGCTGGGCCTGCTGCACGGCAAGATGAAGAGCCGCGACAAGGATGCGGTGATGGCCGCCTTCCGGCAGGGCGAGGTGCAGATCTTGGTCTCGACGTCGGTGATCGAGGTCGGGATCGACGTGCCGAACGCCACGGTCATGTTGATCGAGGGGGCGGACCGGTTCGGCCTGGCCCAGCTCCACCAGTTCCGAGGCCGGGTGGGGCGGGGGGCGCACCAGTCGCACTGCCTGCTCCTGTCGGACTCGGCCTCGCCGGACGACCCGCAGACGAAGGCGACGTGGGAGAGGCTGATGGCCATCGAGCAGACCCAGGATGGCTTTGCGCTGGCTGAGAAGGACCTCGACCTGCGCGGCCCGGGCGACTTTTTTGGGGTGCGGCAGAGCGGGCTGCCCACCCTGCGGCTGGCAAGCCTGAGCAACCTGGAGACATTGGAGCGGGCCCGGCAGGAAGCGCGGACCCTTTTCGGCGAGGACCCATACCTCGCCCGGCCGGAGCACAGCCTGCTGCGCGAGAGGCTGGCTCAATTCTGGGTGGTGCAGGGCGACCTGAGCTAGCCCAAGAGGAGACTGGAATGACGACGGCAATCTACCCCGGAACCTTCGACCCGATCCACAACGGGCACATCGACATCGCCACACGGGCGGCGACGATATTTGAGCATTTGACGATAGCGGTTTACGATAGGCCGCAGAAGAACCTGCTCTTCAACACGCGCGAGCGCCGGGCGATGATCGAGGCTGCGCTGCGCCACTTGCCGAATGTGAGCGTGGCGACGTATAACCAGCTGACGGTGGAGTTTGCGCGGCAGGTGGGCGCGATGGCGATCGTGCGCGGGCTGCGGGTGTTTTCGGACTTTGAGCTGGAGTTCCAGATGGCGCTGACCAACAAGAAGCTGGCGCACGAGATCGAGTATGTGTGCCTGATGACGGGGCAGGAGTATGCTTTCCTGAGTGCCAGCACGGTCAAGGAAGTGGCCATGCTGGGAGGCTGCATCACGGGGCTGGTGCCGGCGCACGTGGCGGAGGCGCTGGCAGCCAAGTTCGCCGAGCCGGGGCACGAAGGGGAAGAGCGGGTGCGGCTCGTGTCGCTGAGGGACTGAGCCGGCTGCCCGGGCGGGGCGCGCGGTTGGCCGCGCGAGCTGCGCGGAGGTGGCGGAGGCGGGGCGGGACGCTTGAGTGAAGTATTGGGAGGAGAGACTGATGAGCGACATCAACCACTACGTCGAGAAGATCGAGAAGCTGGTCAGTGAGGGCTGGCGCATCCCGATGAGCGCGTACGTGATTCTCAATGAGGAGGAGATGCTGGAGCTGCTCGACGGGCTGCGCACCGCCATCCCGAAGGAGATGCGGCAGGCGAGCAGGATTGTGCAGGAGCGGGACCGGATCCTGTTGGATGCCGAGTCGGAGGCGGAGCAGAAGATCCAGGAGGGGCGGGAGGGCGCGGCCCGCCTGGCGGATCAGCACGAGGTGGTGGCGGCGGCCAACCTGCGGGCGCAGACGATCATCGAGCGGGCTCAGCGCGAGGCGGAGATGCTGAAGGCGGGGGCGGACGAGTATGCGGCGGGCGTGCTGCAGGACCTGGATGGGCAGCTGGGCACGCTCGATTCGCAGATTGGCCGGCTGACGGCGATTGTGCGCGCGGGCATGGCGAAGTTGGCGAAGGTGCCGGAGGAGAGCGGGGAGGCGGACGAGCTGGCGTAGGGGGGATGGAACGGCCCTGGTGACGTGCGCCTGAGGGTTTGACAGGCGGGGGTGGTGGCCGTATAATCAAGAACTTGCGGTGGGAGGTAACCAGGGCGGACAGATGCGCTATAACGTTGCGCAGCTCCTCAAGGGGCCGACGGGAGCCCGCAGAACATACGACCTGTTGGAGGAGATCCGCAACCTGGATCCAGAGCTGAGGCCGGTGCGGCCGCTTGCCGGCTCGGTCACGCTGATGCGGACCAGCCAGGGTATCCTGGTGACGGGTACGCTGTCGACCGAGATGGAGGGCAGCTGCAAGCGGTGCCTTGAGCCGGCGCGCGCGGAGGTCGAGTTCGAGCTGGAGGAGGAGTTTTATCCAACGAACCCGATTGCCGATGCGCCGATCGACAAGGTCCCGGAAGAGGACCAGGACCCGGCGCTGCTGATCGACGAGCACCAGATCCTGGACCTGAGCGAGGTGGTGCGGCAAGCCCTTTGGCTGGCGGCGCCCATGGAGATGCTTTGCCGGCCGGAGTGCGCGGGCTTGTGCCCGACGTGCGGCGGCAACCGGACCCTGGGCGAGTGCCGGTGTGAGGACGCGCCGATCGACCCGCGCTGGGCTGCGCTGGGAACCCTGCTGCAAAGTGACACCGATACGAACGAAAGGAGCATCTGACAGATGGGAGCCTTACCGAAACGCAAGTTGGGCAAGGGCCGCAAGGGCAGAAGGCGGAGCCACCTGGCTCTGTCGGCGCCGAATATGGTCCGCTGCCCGAAGTGCCACGCGATGCGGCTGCCCCATGAAGTCTGCCCGTCCTGCGGCAGCTACCGGGGCATCGAAGTCATCAAGATGGTCAAAGAAGAGAAGAAATAGCCACCGGCGCGGCAGGAGCACGAGAGGCCGTGTGGAATCGGATTCGCACGGCCTTGCTTTTGTCCTGCGCTCCCCTATGCTCAGCAGCTGGGAGGCACCATGATCGGTTTCTCGCTATCGGACGATCTGCTTGAGATCCAGGCCCGCGCGCGCCGGTTCGCGCAGGACGAGATCGCACCCATCGCCGCCGAGTACGATCGCCGGGCCGAGGTCCCGCCGGACCTCAACAAGAAGGCGCGTGCGGCCGGCCTCTTTAACATGACCATCCCGACGGAGTATGGCGGGATGGGGTATGGCGCGTTTCAGAACGCGCTGGTCGCTGAGGAGATGGGGGCCGCCTGCGCGGGCATCAGCGTCACGATCCTGGTGAACGGCCTGGCGCTGACCCCGATCAGCCTGTATGGGAGCGAGGAGCAGAAGAAGCGGTTCCTCGAGCCGGCGGCGAGAGAGGGCAAGTACGCGGCGTTTTGCCTGACGGAGCGAGAAGCGGGGTCGGACGCCGGCTCGATCAAGACGACGGCGCTGCCGGACGGCGACGAGCTGGTGATCAACGGGGAAAAGTGCTTTATCACGTCGGGCGCGCTGGCTGAGGTGATGGTCGTTTTTGCGCTGACCGACCCGGAGCGCGGCCCACGGGGGGCCTCGGCGATCATCGTGCCGGGGAAGACGCCGGGCATCCGCGTCACCAAGGTCGAGGACAAGATGGGCCAACGCGCATCGAATACCGTGGCGCTGCAGTTTGAGGATGTGCGGGTGCCGCGGGAGAACCTGCTGGGCAAGCCGGGATGGGGCTTTACGTATGCGCTGGAGTGCCTTGATTTTGGCCGGTCGGGGGTCGCGGCGATGAGCGTGGGGGTCGCGCGAGCGGCGCTGGAGCATGCCGTGGCGTACGCCAAGTCGCGCAAGCAGTTCGGGAGCCCTATCTTGTCCAACCAGGGCATTTCCTTCCTGCTGGCTGACATGGCGATGAAGGTGGAGGCGGCGCGCCTGCTGACGTGGCAGGCGGCGTGGCTGGCCGACCATGGGGAGAAGGTCACGATGCGGTCGGCGATGGCCAAGTGCTTCGCCTCGGACACGGCCATGGAGGTCACCACGAACGCGGTGCAGGTCATGGGCGGGTATGGCTACATGCGGGACTATCCCGTCGAGAAGCTGATGCGCGACGCGAAGCTGCTCCAGATTTACGAAGGCACCAACCAGATCCAGCGCATGGTGATTGCCCGCCAATTGGCCAAAGGCGGATAGGTGAGCGGCGTCAGCACGCCGGCAGGCGTGGAGGCCGGAACTGCGCTCCTCTTCCCGGGGCAGGGCTCGCAGGTGGTGGGCATGGGCCGGGACCTGCTGGCGGCCCACCCGGCGGCGCGTGCCCTCTACGAGCAGGCGGACGACATCCTGGGGTTCCGGCTGTCGGGCCTGTGCTTTGACGGGCCGGAAGAGAGCCTCAACGACACGGTCAATACGCAGCCGGCGCTGTTCGTCACCAGCCTGGCGATTTTGGCGGCGCTGCGCTCGGAGGGGCGGCTGCCGCCTATCGGGGCGGCGGCGGGCCACAGCCTGGGCGAGCTGACGGCGCTGGCCGCTGCGGGCGCGATGGGACTGGCGGAGGGGCTGCGCCTGACGCTCGAGCGCGGGCGGCTGATGAAGCGGGCCGGCGAAGCGAGCCCCGGCGGGATGGCGGCTGTGCTCAAGATGGACGATGCCGCCGTGGAGGAGGCGTGCCGGGAGGCATCGCGCCAGGCGGGCCGGCCGGTCCAGATCGCCAATTACAACGCGCCGGAGCAGATCGTGATCTCGGGCGACGCGCAGGCGCTGGCCCTGGCCGTGGAGCTGCTGCGGGCGCAGGGGGCGAGGCGGATTGTGCCGCTGGCGGTGTCGATTGCCGCGCACTCGCCGCTGATGGCGAGTGTGGAGGCCGAGTACCGGCGCGCCGTGCAAGCCACTCCGATCGCCCTGCCCTCGATCCCGGTCATCGGGAACATCACCGGCGAGCCCTTGGGCAGCGCCGAGGCGATCCGCGAGGACCTCGTCGCGCAGCTGACCCGGCCTGTGCAGTGGACCGCCTCGATCCAGCGGATGGCCGGGATGGGCATCTCGCATTATGTCGAGATTGGGCCGAAGGATGTGCTGGCCAAGCTCGTGAAGCGCATCGTGCCGGAGGCGGAGGTGCGGAGCGCGGGCGATTCGGCGGGGGTGCGCGCTTTTTCGCCGAGAGAGGGTGTCGGAGCATGAACCAGGGAGATGGGGCGCCCTTTGAGGGGAAGGTCGCGGTCGTCACGGGCGCGGCGCGCGGGATCGGGCGGGCCATCGCCCTCCGGTTGGCGGCGGGCGGAGCGAGCGTGGTGGTGAATTACCGGAGCAACGCCGGGGCGGCCGACGAGGTGGTGCGGCTGATCGTGGAGGGCGGCGGACGGGCGCTGGCCTTTGGCGGCGACATCAGCGTGCCGGCCGAGGCGCAGGCGCTGGTCGACGCGGCGATCAAGGGCTACGGGCGGATCGACATCCTGGTGAACAACGCGGGCACGACGCGCGATACGCTGCTGATGCGGATGACCGAAGAGGATTGGGACGTGGTCGTCGACACGAGCCTCAAGGGGAGCTTTAACTGCATCAAGGCGGCGGCGCGGCAGATGATGCGCCAGCGGTATGGGCGGATTGTGAACATTACGTCGGTGGCGGGCCTGGCGGGCAACCCGGGGCAGGCCAACTATGCGTCGGCCAAGGCGGGGCTGATCGGGCTGACCAAGACGGTCGCCAAGGAACTCGGGGCGCGGAATATCACCTGCAACGCGATCGCCCCGGGGCTGGTGAGCACGGACCTGACGGCTTCGCTGCCGGCTGAGCTGGTGCAGACGGCCATCGACCGGACGCCGCTGGGCCGCCTGGGGACGGCGGAGGAGATTGCCGAGGCTGTGGCGTTCCTGGCCTCGGATCGGGCGGGGTTCATCACGGGTCAGATCCTGGCGGTGGACGGCGGGCTGGCCATCGCCTGAGCCCCGGATGGGGTCCGGGCAGCGTGCTGGAGGTATGCATGGAACAACACCTGGGCAAGGTGACGATTGCTCCGAACGTCCTCGTCACGATCGTCCAAAAGACGGCGGGGTCGGTGCCGGGCGTGGCGGCGCTGTTCGAGACCGTGCCGAGCATGAAGCGCCTGCTGGGCTTTCAGACGGTGGGCCAGGGCGTCGAGGTGCGGGTGGTGGATGACCAGGTGGCGGTCGACGTGTACCTGGTTGCGCAGCGGGGCGTGGACCTGCTCCAGATGGGGCGGGACCTGCAGAGCGAGATCACGCGGGCCATCGAGGACATAGTCGGGAAGGCCGTGAAAGAGGTCAACGTCCACATTGAGGACGTCGTCCTGGAGCCGGCGGCCGAGCGCTAGGGGCCGGAGGCATCGCCCGCATGAAGATACGCCATCGAGCCCGCGTGGCCGTGCTCCAGGCCCTGTACGAGATGGACTGCTCGGGGCACGACGCCGGGGATGCGCTGACGCACCGGCTCGAAGAGACAGAGCTCACGGACCCGGGCGTGATCTTTGCCCGGGAGCTTTTGCGCGGCGTCCTTGCAGAAAGGGAGCGGCTGGACGGGCTGCTCGCCCGCTACGCGCCCGAGTGGCCGGTGGACCAGATTGCCATCATCGACCGCAACATCCTGCGCATTGCCATCTACGAGATCATCTTTGGCACGGACACGCCGATGAAGGTCGCGATCAACGAGGCGGTGGAGCTGGCCAAGGTGTTTGGCGGTGATTCCTCCAGCCGCTTCGTGAATGGGGTGCTGGGCACGCTGGTGACTGCAGAGCCCATAGGCGACAGGTCATGAACGTCATCGGCAACATCGGGCTGACGGAGATGATCGTCATCCTCCTGTTGGCCCTGATTGTGTTCGGGCCGGAGCGGCTGCCCGAGATGAGCCGGAAGATCGGTGCGGTCGTGCACGACCTGCAGCGGGTGTATGCCAACCTGAGCCGCGAGCTGGGGCCGGAGCTGTCGGCGCTGCCGACGGCCATGCAGGAAGTCCGCGAGACGGCGGAGGCATTCAAGTCGCTGCCACGGGATGCGATCCGAGCGCTGTCGCAGGCGACCTCGCTGGATGTCCACGCCGAGGACCTTGTGAAGGCCGAAGAGATCGACCCGCGCGCGGTGGAGAAGGAGGCTGCTGCCGAAGGGCAGCTCCTGAAGGCGGTGGAGGCGCAGGAGGCTGCTGCCGAGAGGCAGATCCTGAAGGCGGTGGAGAAGCAGGAGGCCGCGGCCGGAGGGCCGCTCCTGAGGGCGGTAGAGACGCAGGAGGCTGCGGCCGAAGGGCCGCTCCTGAAGGCGGTAGAGACGCAGGAGGTCGCGGCCGAAAGGCAGCTCCTGAAGGCGGAGGAGGCACAAGAGGCGGCAGCCGAGAGGCAGCTCCTGACGGCGGAGGAACCGGGTGCCTGACGCAAGTGCAGCTGCCGCCGCGGGCGTGGGCAGCGACAGGACACGGTCCTTGGTGGAGCACCTGAAGGAGCTGCGGGACCGACTGCTGCGGTCGGTGATTGCGCTGCTGGTGACGACGACGGCGAGCATGCTGCTCGCCAAGCGGGCGCTGGCGATCCTGATCGCGCCGCTGGGGGACACGCTGCCGCAGGCGCTCAAGCCGACCGAGTCGATCGGCAACTATATGCGGGTGGCGCTCATCTGCGGCGTGACGCTGGCGATGCCCTTCATCGTGTACCAGGTGGGGGCGTTCGTGATGCCGGCGCTGACCAAGTCGGAGAAGCGGTACATGCTGCTGCTGGTGCCAGGCGCGACGCTGTGCTTCTTGGCGGGCGTCGCGTTTGCCTACTTCCTGACGATCCCGTCGGCCATCCCGTTTCTGCAGGGCTTTATGGCCGACCTGATCGAGCAGAAGTGGGCGATTGGCGAGTACCTGACGTTTGTCACCGGGCTGGTGTTTTGGATCGGGGTGGCGTTTGAGCTTCCCCTGTTTGTGTTTGTCCTGGCCAAGCTGGGGCTTGTCGATGCGCGGTTCTTGGCCAAGAACTTTCGGTATGCCATCCTGGTGATTGCCGTGGTCGCGGCCATGATCACACCGACGGTGGACCCGTTCAACATGGCGCTGGTGATGGCGCCGCTCATTGCGCTGTATGGCCTGGGCATTGGCCTGGCGGCGCTCGCCCGCCGCAAAAAAGAGGGCGAAAGCCCGTAGGCGGGCAGAAGCCAGGCACGTGCCTCAGCCTCCCAAAAGAGGGCGCACAATCCGATCGCGCGCCCGCATCATACAAGATCAAAAGAAAAGCTCAAGGAGGAACTAAAGCATGTCACGCACTCGCGTCGTGATCATGGGCGCCGCTGGGCGCGACTTTCACAACTTTAACACCGTGTTTCGACGGGATGAGGCTTTCGAGGTGGTTGCCTTCACCGCGACCCAGATTCCCAACATCGAGGGCAGGCTCTACCCGGCGGCGTTGGCCGGGCCGCTCTATCCGAAGGGCATCCCGATCTACCCGGAAGCGGAGCTCCTGGAGATTATCCGGGCGCATGATGTGGACCAGGTGGTGTTCGCGTACTCGGACGTGCGGCACGAGTATGTCATGCACAAGGCGTCGGCCGTGCTGGCGGCGGGCGCTGACTTTCGCCTGATCGGCACCAAGACGACGGCCGTGCGCAGCACCAAGCCGGTGGTGTCGGTCTGCGCGGTGCGCACGGGGAGCGGCAAGAGCCAGACCACGCGTCACGTGGCGGACGTGCTGCTGCGCATGGGGCACAAGGTCGTCGCCGTGCGGCACCCGATGCCGTATGGGGACCTTGCCAAGCAGGCGGTGCAGCGCTTTGCCAGCTACGAGGATTTGGCCAAGCACGAGTGCACGATCGAGGAGCGGGAGGAGTATGAGCCCCACATCGACCGCGGCATCGTGGTCTACGCCGGGGTGGACTATGAGGCGATCCTGCGCCAGGCAGAGCAGGAAGCCGACATCGTGCTGTGGGACGGCGGGAACAACGACCTGCCGTTCTACCGGCCCGACCTGCACATTGTCATCGCCGACCCGCACCGGCCGGGGCACGAGCTTGCCTACCACCCGGGCGAGGCCAACCTGCGCTCGGCGGATGTGGTGGTCATCAACAAGATCGATACGGCCGACCTGGGGCACATCACCCAGGTGCGGGAGAGCGTGCGGGCGGTGAACCCGGACGCCATCGTGATCGAGGCTGCCTCGCCGATCTTTGTCGACGACCCGGAGGCGATCCGCGGGCAGAAGGTGCTGGTGGTCGAGGATGGGCCGACGCTGACGCATGGGGAGATGGCCTACGGAGCCGGCTACGTGGCTGCGCGGCGCTTTGGGGCGAGGGAGATCGTGGACCCGCGGCCGTATGCGGTGGGCTCGATCCTGGAGACGTACGCCAAGTACCAGACGACGGGGCGCGTGCTGCCGGCGATGGGCTACGGCGAGAAGCAGATCTCGGAGCTGGAGGAGACGATCAACTCGACGCCCTGCGATCTGGTGATCGTGGCGACGCCGATCGATCTCACCAAGCTGCTGGAGATCCACCGCCCGAACCAGCGGGTGCGGTACGAGCTGCAGGTGATCGGAAAGCCGACGCTCGAGGAGATCCTGACGGCCAAGTTCGGCCGGTAGATTTTTGATGTGAGGGGCACCCGCTGCGCGGGTGCCCCTCACGTGGGGGTGGTCCGGCGGCGGGGACGGGCGTGGGGTGCCCGGCGGGTGGGGGCCGATCTTGCGCGGCCGGTGCGGCGCTGGTATAATGCGGCGGAAAGGAGTGCCTCATGACCAGGATGGACAAGACCCTTGCCGAGCTTGTACAGGACCTGCCTCCCGAACTCTACGCCCCGGTCCGCGATACTGTGGTGATGCTGCTGGACCGGTACGAGAAGCGCACGGCGGATGAGAAGCCGGTGGATCCGCCGGCCGGCGCGACGGTCACCCTGCGCGAGGTGACGGCGGACAATGTCCGCGTGGTTTGCCGGCTCTCGGACACGCTGGTCCCGCCCAAGCGCTTCATGGTGGCCCCCAACTCTGTCTCCCTGGCGCAGGCGCTCTTTGAGCCCAAGGCGTGGTACCGCGCGGTCTATGCGGACGAGACGCCGGTCGGCTTCCTCATGCTGTACGACGACCCCGACGAGCCGGTCTATTTCCTGTGGCGGTTCATGATCGCCACGCCCCACCAGGGCAAAGGCTTTGGCCGCCAGGCGATCGAACGGCTGGTCGAGTATGTGCAAACCCGCCCTGGGGCAGTGGAGCTGGAGGTGAGCTGCGGCGAAGGCCCAGGCAGCCCGGAGGGGTTCTACACCCAGGTTGGCTTCCACCGCAGCGGAAAGATGTTCGACGACGAAGTAGGGCTGGTGCTGCCGCTGCCCTGCGTGCAAGGATAGGTAGAGAAGAGATGCACAGCCTGGACGAAATCGTCAACGATCTGGAGTCGCTGTCACCGGAGAGCCTGCAGGAGCTGGCACGGTTTGTCGAGTACCTGAAGTGGAAGGAGATGCCGCGTCGGCAGGAAGCGACCGGGGCGAGCTGGGGCTTTCCCTTCATCGAGGAGTTCCACCGCGCGGTGGTGAGCGCTGAGCGGGGCCAGGCCGGCATGGACGTCCAGGTGGGCGAGGCGGCCTGCAACGGCGAGTGGCGCATGGCGCTGTGGCAGCATCCACCGGTCCAGGGAGCGTCGATGGTGGAGTACCAGGTGCCGGTGCCGGCCAACGTGCGCAACCTCCGCCTCCTCTTCGCGACGGGCATCCGCGACGGGTCACAGCTGGCGTCCGGCAACATCGTCGCCTTCCGCATCTTTGTCAACGACTGGCGGATCTGGAGCCACACGCAGCATGCCTGCCGGTGGCTGGAGCACGAGGTCGAGATGCCTTCGCTGCCCGGCGACGTGATCCGAGTGCAGCTGGTGACGGATGGGCTGGGCAACCACCAGTGGGCGTGGGCGGCGTGGGCTGAGCCGCGCCTGGTGGGAGACGTGCCGGCGCAGTAGAGGGCTGCCGGGCGGTTCGGAAATCCGCAATCGAAACACCGATCGGAGGGTGCATCCATGGACCTGGAACTCAACGAAGAGCAGCGCATGGTGCGCGAGATGGTGCGGGACCTGGCTCAGAAAGAGATCGGGCCGCGCGCCGCCGAGGTGGACAAGAGCGAGCAGTTTCCGGCGGAGAATATCCGGAAGCTGGGCGAGCTGGGGCTGCTGGGGCTGCCCTACCCGGAGCGGTATGGGGGCGGCGGGGGCGACACCGTCAGCTATGCCATTGCCGTAGAGGAGGTGGCACGGGCGTGCGGGTCGACGGCCCTCATTTTCGCGGCGCACGTGAGCCTGGGCTGCGCGCCCATCTACTACTTTGGCACCGAAGAGCAGAAGAAGAAATGGCTGCCGCGGCTGTGCAGCGGTCAGGGGCTGGGCGCCTTTGGGCTGACGGAGCCGGAGGCGGGCTCGGACGCCGGGTCGACGCGCACCGTGGCCGTGCGCGACGGCGATTCGTATGTCCTCAACGGCTCCAAGATGTGGATCACGTCGGGGGCGATTGCCGACGTGGTGAACTGCACGGCCAAGACCGACCCGGCAGCCGGGACGAGGGGCATCTCCTGCTTCCTGGTGGAGAAGGGGACGCCGGGCTTTGTCCCCGGCAAGAACGAGCCGAAGATGGGGCTGAAGGGCTCGGTCACGTCGGCGCTGACCCTGGAGAACTGCCGGGTGCCGGCCTCCAACATGCTGGGCAAGGAGGGCGAGGGGTTCCGGCAGATGCTGGTGACGCTGGACGGCGGGCGCATCTCGATCGGGGCGATGGCGCTGGGACTGGCGCAGGCGGCGCTGGACCAGGCAATCGCCTACTCGAAGCAGCGGGTGCAGTTCGGGCAATCGATCGCCCACTTCCAGGCGATCCAGTGGATGATCGCGGACATGGCAACCGAGATCGATGCGGCGCGGCTGATGGTGTACCGGGCCGCGGCGATGAAGGATGCGGGCGTGCGCTTTACCAAGGAAGCGGCCATGGCCAAGCTGTATGCCTCGGAGGTGGCCGAGCGGGCCGCCTTCAAGGCGGTGCAGATCCATGGAGGCTACGGCTACAGCCGCGAGTACCCGGTCGAGCGGATCTACCGGGACCAGCGGCTGTGCACGATCGGCGAAGGCACCAGCGAGATCCAGCGCCTGGTCATCGCCCGGCAGGTGCTGGGCGACCTGTAGCCAGGGAGGCGCGGGCCCACCCGCTGGCCCACCGGGCAGGGAGAAGGAGAGCGAGCAGATGACCGAGTCGCATCCCCTGGTCGAGCTGGCACGCCTCACCATCGAGACGTTCGTCCGCACCGGCAGGAGGATTTCGCCGCCTGCGGAGCCAACCCCCGAGATGCGCCAGCGGGCCGGCGCCTTTGTGTCGCTGCACCGGGGCGGGGAGCTGCGGGGCTGCATCGGCACCATTGCGCCCCTGGAAGAGAGCCTGGCGGAGGAGATTATCCAGAACGCCATCTCGGCGGCGACGCGCGACCCGCGCTTTCCGCCGATCGCGCCGGACGAACTCCTGGGGCTCGACGTCAAGGTGGATGTGCTGTGTGAGCCGGAGCCGATCGCGGGCCCGGAGGAGCTGGACCCGAAGCGCTACGGGCTGATCGTGCAGTCCAAGGCCTACCCGTGGAAGCGCGGGCTGTTGCTGCCCGACCTGGAGGGGATAGACACCGTCGAGCAGCAGGTCTATTGGACGCGCGTCCACAAGGCCGGCATCCGGAACCAGGACGAGCCGGTGGAGATGTTCCGGTTCGAGGTGCGGCGGTATACGTAGGCGGGGGGGGCGGCGGATGGACCGTGGGCGATGGGGCTCGGTCGGAGACCTTCGCCCATCGGGTGAGGGCTCGGTCGGAGACCTTCGCCCATCGGGTGTGGGGCTCGGTCGGAGACCTTCGCCCATCGGGTATGGGGCTCGGTCGGAGACCTTCGCCCATCGGGTGATGTCTGCTATCCGCTAGTCGCTAGCTGACCTCCGCCAGGAACACCCGTCCGCTGCGGGCCGCCAGCGGAACCTCCACGCTCCCGCCGGCGAGCAGCAGAGCCTCGCTCGACCAGACATCCCGTAGGTGCGCGCCGTCGGGCAGAAAGCCGGCGAGCGGGATGCGCTGCAGCGCCGGCCGCCGGCTGGCGTTGAGGGCGACGACGAGCGTCTGGTCGCCCAGCCGGCGCCCGTAGGCAACCGATCCCCCCTCGGCCAGAAGGAAGGTCATGTCGCCGCGCCGCAGGGCCGGGTGGGCCAGGCGCAGCGCGATGCAGCGCCGGACGTAGTCGCGCAGATCCCGGTCCCAGCCCTGCCCGCTCCAGGGAAACCCCTGCCGGCTGGCGGGCTCGTGCCGGCCCTCGAGGCCGATTTCGTCGCCGTAGTAGATGCTGGGCGTGCCCAGGTAGGTCATCTGGAAGAGGGTTGCCAGCCGGTAGCTGGTGGAGTCGCCCAGGGCCAGGGTGCGGAAGCGGGGCGTGTCGTGGCTGCCCAGGCAGTTGTACTGCACCTCGTTGACCTCGCGCGGGTAGAGGCCCAGGAGCCTGCGGACCTCGGCCGCGAACTTGGCGCCGTCGATCGGCTCGATCCAGTGATACCCGGTGCGGGAGGCCTCGCCCTGGTTGAGCGTGTCGCCGGCGAAGAAGCCGAGGCATGCCCGGGCGGCCATGTAGTTCATGGTGGCGTCGAACTGGTCACCCTGCAGCCAGCGCTGCGCATCGTGCCAGATCTCGCCGACGATGTAGGCCTCGGGGTTGAGCGCGCGGACGCGCCGGCGGAACTCGCGCCAGAACTCGTCATCGTCGATCTCGGCCGGCACGTCCAGCCGCCAGCCGTCGATCCCGAACTCGATCCAGTAGGAGGCGACGTCCCAGAGGAACTTGCGGACGGCCGGCGTCTTGGTGTTGAGCTTGGGCAGGGCCGGCAGCCCCCACCAGCAATCGTAGCCGTACTGGTGGTCCGGGGCATCGTAGGGCTTTAGCGGGAAGCCGCGGACGGTGAACCAGTCGAGGTAGGGAGAGGCTGAACCGTTCTCGACGATGTCGTTGAACTGGAAAAAGCCGCGGCTGGCATGGTTAAAGACGCCGTCGAGGATGACCCGCATCCCCCGCCGGTGTGCCTCGTCCAGGAGGGTGCGCAGTGCCGCGTTGCCGCCGAGGATGGGATCGACCTGGTAGTAGTCGTAGGTGTGATAGCGATGGTTGGCGGTGGATTGGAAGACGGGGCAGAAGTAGAGCGCGGTGATGCCCAGCTCCTGGAGGTAGTCGAGGTGCTCGACGACGCCGACCAGGTCGCCGCCCTTGAAGCCATGCGTGGTCGGGGGGGTATCCCAGGGCTCGAGGTTGGAGGGCTTTGGCACCCGCTCGCTGCGGGCAAAGCGGTCGGGAAAGATCTGGTAGAAGATGGCATCGCGGACCCACTGAGGCGTATCGATCGACCCCATCGTCGTGCTGCTCCTCTGGTGCTAGGCTGCCGTCCTGATGCGGCCCCTGCGGGCGGGCCGAAGTGCCGGCGCGACAAGAGAGGATTTTAGCACACGTGTGCAGCAGAGCACAAACCGGGTGCGGGGGAGGGACACGGTAGTTGCCTAGTCTATTGACGCTGTCATGCTGAGTCGGAGCCCTTCGCTGCGCTCAGGGTGGACTCCGCGCAGGCGAAGCATCTCCCCCCGGTCACAGACGAGATCCTTCGGTCGCTGCGCTCCCTCAGGATGACAGATCAGGGAGAGTGCAACGGCCCTGTGGGGATGGGCGATGGGCGGCGGGAACGGGCCCTATAGTGCGCCGGCGGATACGAGCTTTCGCAGGGTCTCAGCGTGGCCGGAGAAGGCGATCTCTTCGGATGGGGGAAGCTCGTCGAGGGCGAAGAAACGCGCCTCGCGCGCATCGTCGCCGGCCTTGAGGCGGCCGCCCATGGCGGTCGCGCGGTAGGTCAGGTTGATGCCGGGGCCGCGGTAGTCATCGGTGTAGTAGGAGGCCGCCAGCAGCTGCGGCGGGCCGGCGATCAGACCGGTCTCCTCGACGCACTCGCGGCAGACGGCAGCCTCGGGCCGCTCGTCCCACTCGACAAAGCCGGAGGGCAGCGCCCAGAGTCCCCTGCCCGGCTCCTCGGCCCGGCGGATGAGGAGGACGCGGCCCTCCCTCTCGATCACCAGGCTGACGCCCACCTTGAGCTGGCGGAACTCGATGTAGCCGCAGGCACGGCAGACAAGGCGCTGCCGCCCGTAGGCAGCGTGCTCGACCAGCGGGTAGGCGCAGTGGGGGCAGAAGCGCAGCGCGCCGCCCGGCGTCCACTTGTCGAGGGCGCGCGCCTGCCAGGCTCGGATGGCCCGGTCGTGGCCGGCGCCGCAGAGCGGCTCGGGCAGCGCATCGACGGCGAAGAAGCCGACATCGTCCAGCTCGGGGGAGAGGGCGAGGTCCGAAAGGTCGGCGGCGGCGTCATCGGGCTGGGCATCGTAGACCACCAGCAGCCCGCTGCCGCGCGGATCGTCGTCGAAGAAGTAGACGTCGAAGAGGCGGCCGGCGCGCACCGGCAGCCCCAGCTCTTCGTGCGTCTCGCGCTCGGCGGCGACGGCCGGCGGCTCGTCCACCTCGCAGTAGCCGGCGGGCAGGCACCAGGTGCCGGGGAAGGCATCACAGGCCGCGGCGCGCCTGGCGAGAAGCAGCTTGCCGTCGCGAGCGACGAGCATGCCGGCACCCACTTTGAGGTCCCGGTAGAGAATCCACCCGCAGGCGGGGCACACGGGCCGCTGCCGGCCTTCGACCCACGTTTCAACCAGCTCAGACGCGCAGTCTAGACAGTGCATGGGGCTCCTCATCGGTGGGATTAGATCGCCAGAAGGTTCATGCCGGCCGCCATGACCAGGCAGGAGAGGATGGGTATCCAGACGTTGTCGCCGGGCGGAGGCGACCAGCGCTCCGCAGCGGCGGCGGCCACAGCGCCGGCAAGGGCGGGCGCGGGCGGCAGCAGGCCGAATCGGACGGCGACGGCGGCCGTGGCGAGGCAGGCCGCCAGGCAGGCGGTGCTGCCGGCCCAGGTCTTGCGCAGGCCCGGCTTGCCCCAGCGCCGGCCGGCCAGCTCGGCCACGGGGTCGCCGAGGGCCAGGAAGAGAACGGCCAGCCCGCCGATGTCCTGCCCGAAGAGGAGAAGGGCGGCGAGCATGGAGCCGGCGAACCAGGTGGAGCCGAGCAGGGCGCGCTGCTCGGCCGGGCGGAAGAGCTGCGGGGCATGGCCCCAGAGCGTGCGGTCCACCCCGGGCCAGGCGCGGCGTGCCGCCTCCAGAAGCAGGCTGCCGGCGACCAGGAGGGCGGAGAGGGTGAGCGCGACCCAGGGTGCCCAGAGCCAGCCGGCCAGCGGCACGGCGGCCAGGGAGGCGTGGATGGCTTTGCGGACAAGCCTCATGCCGGCCGGCGGCAGCAGGAGGGGGGACCTGGACGATGGACCAGGGGACCTGGACGATGGACGATGGACCATGGACGATGGGGTCTGGGACCTGGACGATGGAGCCTGGGACCTGGACGATAGACGATGGACGATGGACGATGGAGCCTGGGACCTGGACGATGGACGATGGACCATGGACGATGGATTGCGGGAGAGGGACGATGGGGCACCGTCCTGGGCCTGCGAAGTGTCGTGCATGGTCATGCGATTTGGGCCAGCGCGAGGTAGCCGGCCACGGACTCGTGGAGCTGGTCGAGCGGCAGGTGCTCGCGGACCGTGTGCACGAGGGTGTCGTCGCCGGGGCCGAAGCCGATCACGGAGGCGCCGGCTGCCGCGAGATGGCCGCCGTCGGTGGCAAAGCGCCAGATGCCGATCGCGACGGGGCGGGCCAGCACCTCGGAGAGGCACGCCTGCGCCTGCACCAGGAAGGGGTCATCGGGCTCGGTGGTGAAGGAGGGGAACTCGTCGGGATAGCGGAGCGAGGCGCCGGTGTAGCTGACGAGCTCCTTGGAGGCGAGCTCGACGCGGCCGCGGCAGCCCTCCCCCAGGCTGCGGGCGAGCAGGTCCTCGACCTGGGCGATGACGGACTGCGTGCGCTCGCCCGGGATGTTGCGCCAGTCGAGGACGAGGTCGATGGCGGCCGGCGTCACGTTGGCGCTGGAGGGCGAGCTGCTGACCAGAGTGGGTGCCACGGTGGAGGCTCCGTAGACGGGATCGGCCGCAGCCGGCAGGTCGCGCAGCCCCTGGAGGAAGCGCGCAAGGGAAAAGTGCGGGTTGGCGCCGAGCTCGGGCATGCTGGCATGGACCGAGCGGCCCGCCAGGTGCACCAAGAGCTCGATGCGGCCGCGGTGGCCGCGGCGCAGCTGGTTGCCGCTGGCCTCGCCGATGACGGCACGGGCGACCGGCAGCGTCTCGGCGAGGTGGCGCGAACCGAGGCCGCCGACCTCTTCCTGCACGACGCCGGCGACGATCACGTCGCCCGGGGGTCGGATGCCACGCGCCTTGAGGTGTCCGCCGGCGTGCACCATGGCGGCGAGCGCGCCTTTCATGTCGACGGAGGCGCGGCCCCAGAGCTGCCCATCGGCCACCTCGCCGGCAAAGGGCGGGTAGGGCCAGAGCGCGGGGTCGCCGGCGTCGACGTGGTCGAGGTGGCCGTTGAACATGATGGACGGGCCGCCGCAGCCGGCGACCAGGCCCAGGACGTTGCCCACGCCGTCGATCCAGGCGCGGTCGTAGCCCAGCGACTCCATCTCGCGCCGGACCAGCTCGGCCGCGTCGCGCTCGCGGCCGGGCAGGCTCGGCGTCTGCACGAGGCGTTGGGCGAAGGTGACCAGGCGGGTTTCGAGCTCTTTCAGCATTGGGATGTCCATTGTTTTTGCCTCGCGACGCCCACAAGGGGCTGCACTACGGCGCGATCAGGCTGCGCAGGACGCGCAGGTTTTCCACGTCCTCGGCCAGGTCGGGGCCTTTGTCGGTTTCGAGCGCCATCGGGAGACCGTGGAAGCGCGGGTCGTTGAGCAGGAGGCGGAAGGCCTCGAGCCCCAGCATCCCCTGGCCGATGTGCTCGTGGCGGTCGACGCGGCTGCCGAGGTCCTTCTTGGAATCGTTGAGGTGGATGGCGCGCAGGCGACCCAGCCCGAGCACGGCATCGAACTCGGCCCAGGTGGCGTCGTAGCCCTCGCGCGTGCGCAGCTCGTAGCCGGCGGCAAAGGCGTGCGCGGTGTCGAAGCAGACCCCCAGCCGCTCCGGCTCATGGACACGCTCGATCATCGACCGGAGATGGCCGAAGGTGTAGCCGAGGTGGTCGCCCTGGCCGGCCGTGACCTCCAGCCAGACCTGGGCGCGCAGCCCGGGCAGCCGGGTGTGCACCTCGTCGAGGGCGGCCGCGATGCGCGCCAGGCCGGCCTCTTCGCCGGAGCCCATGTGCGAGCCGGGGTGGATGACGAGGCCGGGCATCTCGAGGAACTCGCAGCGTCCGATGTCGTCGGCGAGGGCGTCGATCGACTTGTGCCAGAGCGCGTCGTCGGGCGTCGCCAGGTTGAGGAGGTATTGGCCGTGGCCGAAGGCGGGCCAGATGCCGGTGCGCTCGACGGCCTCGCGGAAGGCGACGCGGTCGGCGTCGGAGAGGGGCGGCGAGACCCAGCGGCTGGGGCCCTTCAGGAAGAGCTGGACGACGTCGCAGCCGACCTGCTGGGCGCGGTCGATTCCTTTGGCGACTCCGCCGGCGCTCGATTCGTGAGCGCCGAGGAGCGGTTTGGACGGATTGGTCATGTATTCCCTTTCTGCCGGGTATGGAAACCCGGCCTACAAAGCGGAGCGGGCGTCCTCGGCGCACGCCAGCAGGAAGAGCAGCGACGAAAGCCGGTTCAGGTAGCGGACGACGTGCGGATTCGGGAGCAGGCCGCTGTGCAGCAGGCGCACCGACTCGCGCTCGGCGCGGCGCACGACGGTGCGCGCCAGGTGAAGGGCCGCGCCGGGCAGGGTGTCGCCCGGCAGGACAAAGCCGCGCGGCGGGTCGATGGCTGCCTCCACGTCCGCCAGCCATTCCTCCAGCTGCGCGACGTGGTCCGCGGTGACCTGGCCGGAGAATGGGCTGTCGCCGGTGCCGGCCGCCGCCAGCTCGGCCATCAGCGTCGAGAGGTCCCGCTGCACATGGAGCAGGAGAGGGCGCACCTCCGGCGCGCAGCCGGCCGCGCGGGCCAGCCCGATGGCCGCCTGCGCCTCGTCGACGGCGCCGCAGGCCTCGGGGCGCGGGTCGTACTTGGGCACGCGGCCGGGTCCGAGCAGGCCGGTGGTGCCGTCGTCGCCGCGCCCGGTGTACCAGCGCGAGCCGGGCTGCGCACCGGTCTCTTCCGGCCCGGGCGTCCCCGCGCCCTCTGCCGGCCCGGGCAGCCCCCCGCCCTCTGCCGGCCCTGGCATCCCCCTGCCCTCTGCCGGCCCGGGCGGCCCTCCGCTAGCCACCCGACAGCGCCTGGATCATGGTGCGGCAAAAGGCCGGCAGGTCGGACGGCATGCGCGAGGTGATCAGGTTGCCGTCGCGCACGACCTCGGCATCGACGTAGATGGCGCCGGCGTGGATTATGTCGTCCTTGATGGCGGGCACGCAGGTGGCGCGCCTGCCGGCGAGCACCTTGGCCGAGGCCAGCACCCAGCCGGCGTGGCAGATGGCGGCCACGACTTTGCCCTGGTCAAAGAGCGTGCGGACCAGCGAGAGGACGTCGGGGTAGCGGCGCAGCAGGTCGGGCGCATAGCCGCCGGGGACGACCACCCCGTCGAGCGTCGCCGGGTCGAGGTCGCCGGCGGCGCAGTCCACCTGGATCGGGTAGCCGAACTTGCTGGTGTAGGTCGCCGCGCTGCCGGTGCCGACGACGATCACTTCGGCGCCGGCCTCGCGCAGGCGCATGAGGGGCACCCAGACTTCCAGCTCCTGGTACATGTTTTCGGCCAGGACGGCCACTCGTTTGCCTGTCAGGTCCATGTTGGGTTCTGCCTTTCTTCGTCGATGCTCGCGGTTCTCGGATAGAGATTCTTCGGTCGCTGCGCCCCCGCAGAATGACAGCCGCTCCGAATGCTAGAAGAGTGCAAGCTGCACGGTCTCCTTTTCTACGATGGGGTCGAGGCCGACGATCGTGCGCAGGGTGTACTCGTCGGCGTCGGGCTGGGCGAGGAGGTCGCGGACGTGGCGGTACTTGACCAGGCGCCAGCGCCCCTCCTCCACTCTGCGCTGCCAGAGCGGGTTGCGGGCGAGCTTGAGGCTGAGGAGCGCCGAGCGGCCGCCGGGGATGACCAGGAAGGGCTGGACGCCGGGCGTGCCCTCGGCGAAGGGCAGCAGCTCGCCGAGCAGCGCCTGCCAGCGGACGAGGAACACGGCCTGCAGGAGGCCGGCGCGGTACCAGGCCACGTCCCAGGGCGGGCGCGGCGCCGATCGGTAGCCGAGCCGCCGGCCAAAGTCGGACAACCCGCCCACGATCGAGGCGCGCTCGGCGGTGCGCGCCGTGGCCTGGTCCTCCGCCCTCAGCTGCCAGTCCCCGGAGGGCGTCTCGGTGCCATAGGCGTGCAGACAGGCCTCGATCAGCTCCGGCTCGGGCGTGAGGTCGCCGGGCAGCTCGCGGCAGACCAGGCCGGCAAAGGCGCCGGGCGACTGAGGGCCCTTCCGGTCGAGGATGCGGAAGGCGACCTCCTCGACGCGGTCGGCGAGCGCGGTCCCGAGGTCGTCAGCCCCGGCCAGCCACCAGAGGTCGCCGCCGGCGCCGGATGCGGACAGGCGCACGAATTCGGGCTGCTCCAGCGCGGTGCGCGTGCGCGAGGCAAGCATGGACAGCGACGACGGGACGTTCACCAGGGCGCGGTCGGCCGCAGCCAGCCAGCCCCCCGAGTCGAGCGCGCGCAGGACGGCCGCCTGGAGCGCCGGCCAGGGCACCGGCTCGGCCCGGGCGCGGATGGCCGCCTCGGCGGCGGTGCGGACGGCACGGTCCAGCCCTTCTTCGAGCTCGGCGAAGGGGGAGGCGGCCGGGCGCGTGCCGGCGGGGGGAGGCTCCGGGGCGGGGGGCTCGGCGGGCCTGCGCTGCAGCTCCAGGCGGCAGCCGTCGCCCGACTGGTGGAGCGCGGCGATGGCCAAGCCGGCGCGGGCGGCGGCGAGCGAGATGGCCTCGGCGAAGGCGGGCCGGCGCCCCTCCAGGACGAGGACGATGCGGCCGCCCTCGCAGAGGAGGCTGCCCATGGCCGCCAGCGAGCGGGCCATCGTCTCGGCGTACCAGGCGATGTCGGGCGAGCGCTGCTTGAGGAGCGCCAGGAGCGGCTCGGCGGCGGCCCCGCCCATGATCCAGCCCGCCCAGAGGGCCGCCCACGGCCAGGCGGCCGGCTCGAGGGTGGGCGGCGAGGCGAGGACCAGCGGCACGCTGCCGGCGGGCAGCGCCTGCCGGACGTCGCGCAGCCCGGCCTGGCAGAAGAAGCCGGCGGCCGAGGGCGGCGGGGACGGTTCGGGGCGGGATGGCGCGGGCCGCGGGCCGGGCTGGCCGGGGTCGGAGAGCGCGCAGCGCAGCTCGGGGACGAGCGGCGCGGACGGGAGGCGCCGGCGGAGCGCCGCCTCCTCGAAAGCGAGCCAGGCATTGCGCTCCAGGTAGCGCGCCGGCCGGCTCCAGCCCTCGCGGCGCGGCTCGGTGCCGGGCACGGGCGCCAGTGGGGAGCAGGCATCGAGGCAATCGAGAAGCAGCACGCGCAGCGCCTGCCGGACGGGGCCGGCGGGCAGGGCGTCGACGCGCATGGTGATCTCGCCGAGCGCATAGAGGCTGCGCGGCGTGTAGGAGCGGAGGAGCGTCTCGAGGCGCGAGCGGAGCGCGGGCTCCTGGCCGGCCGGCGCCACGCGGTCGAGCAGGTAGAGGTATTGGACGCCGCGCTCGGGCACGGCTTTCATGCGGGCCTCGTCGTCGGCATCGAGGGCGGCCTGGGCGTCGTAGCCGCACTCGACGCAGCGCACCCAGCGGGCGACGGGCCGCCCCTGGTCGCGGTCCCAGACAAAGTGGTCGGCGACGGCTGAGCGGCCGCAGGAGGGGCAGGGGGTCGCGTAGAGGTCGGAGAGGGCGCGGCGCAGGGGCACGCCATGCTTGGGGGTGTCGCCGAGGCGGGCGATGGCGGCGGCAAGATCGCGCGGCGCGGGCGGCCAGAGGGACGCGCCGGCGGTGAGGATGACGAGGGGGTCGTAGCTGGCTGCCAGCGCACGCCGGCCGGCCGCCAGGACGTCGCGGACTTCGGCCGGGCCCTGGCAATAGGGCAGGAGCACGGCCTCGCCGGGCGCGGTGCATGCCTCGACGTACGCCCGCGCCACGCCGGGCGGGATGGGCGACCAGAGCCGCGCCGCCGGCGGTGGGTGTGTGCCGGCCTCCCCGGCCACAAAGTGGCCAATCGCCTGCGCCATGGGCGTATTATACCACGTTGTGGGGAGGAGGGAAGCGGAGGGGGAGGACGATTTTGGATTTTGGATTTTGGATTTTGGATTGGGGGAGACGGACCCTCTGCCGATTTTGGATTCTGGATTTTGGATTTTGGATTGGGGGAGCGGGAGGTGTTTGCCCGGGCTGGGGGGGCGTGGTATAGTGGGCGGGCGATGTGGGTGGGGATCTCGATTGCAGGGCTCGTGTTGGCCGGGGTGGCGCTGGGCTACCTTTGGCTGATCGCGCTGGGGGCGGTGCGGGTGCCGGCGGCGCCGGCGGCTGTGCCGGGCGAGCCGCGGGTGCGCTTTGCGATCGCGGTGCCGGCGCACGACGAGGCGCCGGTGATCGAGGCCACGGTGGGTGCGCTGCGGGCGCTTGACTACCCGGCGCACCGGGTCCGGATATGGGTGGTCGCGGACCGGTGCAGCGACGACACGGCCGCGCGCGCCCGGGCGGCGGGGGCGACCTGCCTGGAGCGCAGCGAGGGACCGGGCACGGGCAAGGCGGCCGCGCTGCGCTGGCTGTTGGCAGAGGTGTTGGCAGAGCCGGAGGCGCCCGACGCGGTCGTGGTGTTCGATGCGGATACGCGCGCCGACGCCGGCTTCCTGCGGGCGATGGCGGCGCGGCTGGAGGGGGGCGAGCAGGTGGTGCAGGGCCGGCACCGGATCGCGAACCCGGGCGACGGCTGGTACCCGGCCATGAGTGACGTCCAGCTGCGCCTGAACAACCGGATCTTTAACCAGGGGCGCGCCAACTTGGGTCTGTCGGCGATGAGCATGGGGGACTCGTTCTGCATCGGGAGCGCGCTGCTGCGGGAGGTGGGCTGGGGCGACGGGCTGACGGAGGACCATGACCTGCGGCTGCGGCTGCTGGAGCGGGGTGTGCGGATCGGGTACGAGCCGGCGGCGGTGGGCTGGGGGGAGGCGCCGGTGACGTGGGCGATCGCGGCGCGGCAGCGGGCGCGCTGGCTGGCAGGTCTGAACCAGAGCGCGCGGGCGCACCTGGGCCGGATGGTGCGGCTGGCGCTGCGGCGGCCGAGCGCGCCGCTCGTGGATGGGATCGCGCGGATCGTGCTGCCCTCCTATTCGACGCTGACGGTGCTGGCGGCGGCCGCGCTGGCCGTGCAGGGGGCGGCGGCGCTCCTGCGGCCGGGCTCGATCCCGGCGCCGCTGCTGTGGGGGTGGGGCGGGGTGCTCTTCCTGCTGGCGGTCTACCCCTTCTTCGGGCTGGCGCTGGATGGGGCGCCGCTGCGGGCGTATGCGGTGAGCCTGACGGGGCCGCTGTTCGTGGTGTGGCGGACGTGGTTGGCGGTGCGGACCAGGCTGGGCGGGGCGCCGCGGGAGTGGCTGCGGACGCCGCGGAGGGGCGGGCGGTAGGCCGGGGCGACGCCCGCAAGGGGCTACACTACGAGGAGGGCGAAGGCGGGGATCGGGCGTGGGGCGGGGTAGTGTAGGGCCTTGTGCCCGTCCGGGGGTTCTTGGACCACGAAGGACACGAAAGAACGCGAAAGGCGCGAAAGAACGCCCACAAGGGGCTACACTACGAAATCCGCGACGCCCACAAGGGGCTACACTACGAGGAAGGGGAGGGCGGGTATGGAAACCCGCCTTACAGCCGCCACGTTCCGGGCCGGTCTCCCGACCGGCCCNNCCGCCGGCGTGGTCGGGAGACCACGCCGGAACGGGAGGGAAACTGGGCGGCCATCGAGAGATGAGGGGGCGAGGAGCATGAAACGAGTGGCCTGCATCGTGGGGACGCGGCCGGAGGCGGTGAAGATGGCGCCGGTGATCGGGGCGCTGCGGCGGCGGGCCGGGTCGTTCGAGACGCGGGTGTACGCCACGGCACAGCACCGGGAGATGCTCGACCAGGTGCTGGAACTGTTCCGGATCGTGCCGGACGTCGACCTGGACCTGATGCGGCCGGGGCAGAGCCCGTCGGAGGTGGCGGCGCGGGTGCTGCTGGCGCTGGAGCCGGTGCTGCGTGCGGAGCGGCCGGACTGGGTGCTGGTGCAGGGCGACACGACGACGGTGCTGGCGGCGGCGCTGTGCGCGCAGTACAACCAGGTGCGGGTGGGGCACGTGGAGGCAGGGCTGCGCTCGTTTGACCGCGCGAACCCGTTCCCGGAGGAGATGAACCGCGTGGTGGCGGACCATGCGAGCGACCTGCACTTTGCGCCGACGGAGCGGGCGCGCGAGCACCTGCTGCGCGAGGGGATCGCGGCCGGCTGCGTGCACGTGACGGGGAACACGGTGATCGATGCGCTGCTGGAGGTGGCGGCGATGGCGTGGCAGCCGCCGGAGGGCGACGCCGTGGGGGCGCCGGAGGAGGGAAAGCGGCTGCTGCTGGTCACGGCGCACCGGCGGGAGTCGTTTGGCGCCCCGCTGGAGGGGATCTGCGCGGCGCTGCGGGCGCTGGCGGGGCGGGGCGACTGCCGGGTGGTGTACCCGGTGCACCGCAACCCGGCGGTGTGGGAGCCGGTGCACCGGCTGCTGGGGGGCGTCGAGGGGGTGACGCTGATCCCGCCGGTGGATTACCGGAGGATGGTGTATCTGATGCAGCGGTGCGCGCTGGTGCTGACCGACTCGGGGGGGCTGCAGGAGGAGGCGCCGTCGCTGGGCAAGCCGGTGCTGGTGCTGCGGGAGGTGACGGAGCGGCCGGAAGGGGTGGAGGCCGGGACGGCACGGCTGGTGGGGACGGAACCGGGGCGGATTGTGGAGGAGGCGAGCCGGCTGCTGGACGATGCGGCGGCGTACGAGGCGATGGCGCGGGTGGCGAATCCGTATGGGGATGGGCATGCGGCGGAGCGGATTGTGGAGGCGATGGAGGGAGGGTAGGCGGATTTTGGATTTTGGATTGGCGATTTTGGATTGCAAAAGACCCTAAGGGTCTGGGAGACCCTTAGGGTCTTGGTTCTTGTGGTGGATGATTGCGGTTCCTGCGCAGCTATGATATAATGACCATGAGCACGGGGAGGACTGGAACCGACCGACTTGCGCGGGGGTGAGCATGGAGACAGAGGTGACATTCGAGGAAGCGTTGGCTGCGGCGCGGCAGCTGTCGGCACTGGACAAGGCGCGTTTGATCATGCGGATCGCACCCGACATTGAGCGCGAGCTGAAGGCCAGCTTGCCGATGCAGCGGCGGTCGCTGCGCGGGCTGTGGCGCGGCTTGGACGTAACCGGAGAGGACATTGCCGAGGCGCGGCGCGAGATGTGGGGCAACTTTAGGCCGGCACGAGTGGCCTGTTGTTGATGGGCCTGACGCCAGAGGTGGCGGAGGCGGTGGCCGAGGTGCCTCGCTCAGCGGTCCCCGATATGCCCGACCGCATCATCGCCGCGACGGCACTCCACCTGGGCCTTCCGTTGGTCAGCCGGGATCGATTGATACAGCTCTCTGGGATAGAGACCATCTGGTAGGAGAGGCGCGGGGGAGCGGACGATTTTGGAATTTGGATTGGCGATTTTGGATTGCGAAAGACCCTAAGGGTCTGGGAGACCCTTAGGGTCTGGGTTTGTGGTGGCTGGGGCATAGGGATTCGAACCCCAACTAGACGGTCCAGAGCCGCCTGTCCTGCCGTTAGACGATGCCCCAAAGACGTGGGGCATTTTAGCACCGGTTGGGGATGGGTGCAAGTATGGGCGGGGGGTGGGAGGTGGAGGCTACTTGGATAGGCGGGCCCAGGTGTCGCGCAGGGTGGCGGTGCGGTTGAAGACGGGACGGTTGGGCGCGGAGTCGGGGTCGGCGCAGAAGTAGCCCAGGCGCAGGAACTGGAGCGGTTGGCCGACCTCGGCGGCGGCGAGGCCGGGCTCGACCTTGCAGCCGGTGAGGACCTCGAGCGAGTGGTCGCTGAGTGAGTCCATGTAGGCCTCTTCGCCGCCGGCCATGGGGTCGGGCTGGGTGAAGAGGTGGTCGTAGAGGCGTACCTCGGCGTCGACGGCGTGGGCGGCGGAGACCCAGTGGAGGGTGCCCTTGACGACGCGCCCGTCGGGGCTGCCGCCGCCGCGGGTCTCGGGATCGACGGTGCAGTGAAGCTCCAGGACCTCGCCGGTGGCGGGGTCCTTGACGACGTCGACGCAGGTGATGAGGTAGGCGTGCTTGAGGCGCACCTCGCGGCCCGGGCCGAGGCGGAACCACTTGCGCGGCGGGTCCTCCATAAAGTCGTCGCGCTCGATGAAGAGCTCGCGCGAGAAGGGGAGGAGCCGGGTGGTGGACTCGGGGTCCTCGGGGTTGTCGACCGCCTCCACCTGCTCGACCTGGCCCTCGGGATAGTTCACCAGCACGAGCTTGAGCGGGCGCAGCACGGCCATGACCCTCTGCGCGCGGCGGTTGAGGTCCTCGCGGACGCAGTGCTCGAGGAGTGCGATGTCGACGACTGAGTCGTTCTTGGCGACGCCGACGCGGTCGATGAAGGTGCGCACGGCTTCGCGGGTGTAGCCACGGCGGCGCAGGCCGGCAAGGGTGGGCATGCGGGGATCGTCCCAGCCGCGGACGTGCCCCTCGTTGACGAGGCGCAGGAGGTAGCGCTTGCTGACGACGGTGTAGCTGAGGTTGAGGCGGGCGAACTCGATCTGGCGCGGGTGGTAGATGCGCAGCTGGTCGAGGAACCAGTCGTAGAGCGGGCGGTGGTCCTCGTAGTTGAGGTCGCAGAGGGAGTGGGTGATGCGCTCGATCGAGTCGGATTGGCCGTGGGCCCAGTCGTACATGGGGTAGATGCACCACTTGTCGCCGGTGCGGTGGTGCTCGGCGTGGAGGATGCGGTACATGACGGGGTCGCGCATGTTCATGTTGCCGGAGGCCATGTCGATCTTGGCGCGCAGGGTGAGGGAGCCGTCGGGGAACTCGCCGGCGCGCATGCGGCGGAAGAGGTCGAGGTTCTCCTCGACGCTGCGGGTGCGGTAGGGGCTGTCGCGGCCGGGGATGCCGAAGGCGCCGCGGTACTCCTTGATCTGCTCGGGGCTGAGGCTGTCGACGTAGGCCTTGCCCTCGGTGATGAGCTGGACGGCCCAGTCGTAGAGCTGCTCGAAGTAGTCGGAGGCGTAGAACTCGCGGTCGCCCCAGTCGAAGCCGAGCCAGTGGATGTCGCGGCGCTGGGCCTCGACGTAGTGGGTCTCTTCTTTGACGGGGTTGGTGTCGTCGAAGCGGAGGTTGTAGAGGCCGCCGAACGCTTCGGCGACGCCGTAGGTGATGCAGATGGCCTTGGCGTGGCCGATGTGGAGGTAGCCGTTGGGCTCGGGGGGGAAGCGGGTGTGGACGCGGCCGGCGAAGCGGCCGGTGCGGATGTCGTCGGCGACGGCCTCGCGGATAAAGTCAACTGCGGGTGCGGTGTCTTCGGTCATGTGTGCCTCCAAAGGGGGATTGTAGCATGGCAGGGCGCAGGGAGCAAGGCGCAGGGAGCAGGGAGCAGGGAGCAGGGAGCAGGGAGCAGGGAGCAGGGAGCAGGGAGCAAGGAGCAGGGGGCGGGACGATTTTGGATTGCGGATTTTGGATTGGGGGAACGGACCCTCACCCCTGCCCTCTCCCAGAGGGAGAGGGAGGGGCGGGGGGAGGCGGGTATGGAAACCCGCCCTACGGTGCGGCGGGTATGGAAACCCGCCCTACTTTAGGGTATGGATACCTGGGCGCAGGTGGTGGTGTTTTGCTCGGGGGCGTAGACCCAGCTTTCGCTTGAGACGGCCGTGACGCAGAGCCGGTAGGTGCCGGGCTGGGCGGCCTTGGCGCGGAAGGAGGCGGTGCCGCTGGTGGTGGTGAGTGCCTGGGCGTGGGTGACCGTTCCGTCGGGCGCGGTCCAGGCGACCTGCACCGCTGCCCCGGCGACGGGCAGGCCGGCGGCGCCGACGATGCGCACGCTGCCGGAGAGGATGGTGCGGCCGGGGAGGAGCTGGCGGGAGGTGAGCTTGGCGGCGCTGACGTGCATGCGGGGACCGGGCTGGGCGTCCACAGGGCCGGCCAGACCCAGGCGGCCGTAGAGGTCGACGTCCTGGAGCCAGTAGTAGTAGGTGGCGCCGGGGGTCACGCCGGAGTCGGTGTACTCGTAGACGGCGCCGAAGGGGCTGCCGGGCGGCACGAGGGTCGGGATCAGCTGGGCGTTGACCTGGGTGCGGGGGCCGTCGACGGTGGCGGCGCGGAGGATGTTGAAGCCGAGGTTGTCGATCTCGGACGCGGTCTCCCAGCCAAGGGTGACGGATGCGTCGTTGGCGGCGGCCTCGAACCAGACGAGGTCGACCGAGAGCGGGGTCACAAAGTGATAGTCCTCGACCTCGCCGTTGACGACCAGCCCGGTGGGCTTGTACGCGCCGACGTAGCTGCCGGAGTAGAGGCGGAAGCGGGCGTAGAGGTCAGGGGAGAGGCGGATGTTCGGGATGTCAAAAGTGACCGTCTGGGCCCCATAGACGACGGGCTTGAGGTAGGTCTCGCCGGCATCGGCAAAGTCGCCATCGCCGTTCCAGTCCAGCCAGAAGCCGAGCTTGCAGCCGGTGCAGGTGCCGTCGGAGCTGTTCACAAAGACGGAGAAGGAGCCGGTTTCACCCGGGTACCACTGCCCGGCGGGGGAGACACCGTCCTCGTCGTCCAGACCCCTCTGGTCCGAGTGCGCATCGTCGCCGGTGGCATCCAGAGTGGGCTGGCCGTCGGCCTCGGCGTTGGGCGAAAAGTCAACCGCAGGCCCGAGCCAGACGGCCGGCACGCCGCCCTGGGTGTTGGGGGTGTTGTCGTTGTTCGAGTCCTGGATGGCATGGCTGGGCCCGCCGCCGGCACTGAGTGTCGAGTAGGAGCTGGGCAGGTCGCCCCAGTCGTAGCCGCGGTAGATCAGGATGGGCGTCGTGGGGGTCATGTCGGCGCAGTTGCACTTGGCGGGCCCCTCGGGCGCCGCGCCTTTGACCGACAAGCAGTCGTACTTGGCGCTGTTGTGCCAACCGGTGCAAGTGCTGATGGGGTCGATGACGCCGTCGTTGGTCTTGTCCACGCAGGTGATGGTCAGGGTCTGCTGGAAGGCGTAGTTCACGGTCTCATTCTGCATGATATCGGCGCAGACGTCAGGGGTCGACTCGAGCTCCCTGAAGGGCCCGGCACCAGACGAAAAGTCCCACGGGCCGGGGACGCTGGCCTTCTGAAGAAAGTCGTGATAGCAGGCGTCGCCCGACAGGGCCGAGCCGCCTTCGGTCGCCACGAACATGCTGATGTCGTAGCGGGCATTGGCACCGGCGACGAGCTGCGCGGTGAACTGGATGGTGGCCGTGTCTCCGACGGCCTGACACGCTTCCAGGATGCTCGGGGTGATGCTGGCGATGCGCACGTCGTTGGCCTTGCAGGTAGCGCCCTGTTCATAGTCGGCGAGGCAGAAGTTGCCCAGCTCGTAGTCCACTCCGGGCTGCCCGCCTTCGGGCAGGGCGTTGGTCACCGGCAGGTCCTGGGCGCCGACGACGAGAATGAGCAGGACCGCGGCGATGGCCACCAGGGTCCGACGGCCGGTCAGGGCGCGCGAAAGCGCCTCCTGCGAAAGCAGTTTCTTCATGATGCTCCTCAGTTGTAGTGTGTTGGGCTTGTTGCGTCCGTCCCGGCGCAGCTGGCGGGTTTCGCCAACTCGGCGCTCCGGGCGGGCAGCGCTATTCCGCATGGCCGGGCACCTGGCAGCGAGTACCCACGTGCTCCGTCCGAGTCGCAATGGGCGCCGGGCAGGGCTCTCGCTGCCGGCCAGGAACTGCCGGCCGGCTAGATGGCTACGATGAAGATGCGATGCCTCCAGTAGATTCGATGGGGGAGTGCGATGTCTGAACTCCCATGATGTTTATAGCATGGCGAAGTTACACGCGATGTTACAGGACTGCGGGATTTTGGATTTTTGATTTTTGATTTTGGATTGGGGAGTGGACAGGTCGCAAGGCGCAGGGAGCAGGGAGCAGGGAGCAAGTGACAAGTGGCAAGTCGCAAGTGGCAAGGGACGGGACGATTTTGGATTTTGGATTGGGAGACGGACCCTCACCCCAGCCCTCTCCCCGAGGGAGAGGGAGTGGCGCACGGGGGCGCACGTTTTGCACGGATTAAATGATGGTGGTAGAATGCCGCGTGAGAGACTCCCTGGCCCCACACCTGTTATCTCCCTTGTAACACGCTCCTGGTAGACTGCGGACCAGGACATAGCATCTGGCAAGCCCCTTGTTGCCAGATCGGCGGAGCGTGCCTGGAGGCGGACGGAATGCGCAATGCAGAATGTAGAATGCGCAATGCAGAATGCACAAGGCGCAGGGAGCAGGGAGCAGGGCGCAGGGAGCAAGGGACAAGTCACAAGTGGCAAGTGACAAGTTGCAAGTGACAAGTGGCAAGGGGCAAGGAGTGAAACGCGGTTTATGACTTCTCGGGTGATGAAGAAGGTGGCTACGCCGTTTGACCAGTTCCAGCCTACGGGGGCGATCTTGATGGTGAATATGGTCGACCCGCAGGTGAATACGGCGCGGGCGTTCCTGGAGGCGATTGAGAGCCACCGGCTGGCGTTTTTTGCGGTGGCGAACAAGACGGACCTGGTGGATGGGGCGCGGCTGGCGCGGGTGGAGTCGGAGCTGGGGGTGCCGCTGATCCGGGCGTCGATGCGGACGGGCGCGGGGCTGGAGGAGATCCGGGCGCGGATTGCCGGCACGTTTGAGCCGGGCAGCAAGGTGGCGATCCTGGGGGTGTTCAATTCGGGCAAGACGAGCCTGATCAGCCGGCTGACGGGGCGGGACCTGGCGATCAGCAACTTGCCGGGGACGACGCTTGAGTTTACGCCGTACGACTACCAGGGGTATACGCTGATCGACACGGTGGGGCAGCTGATCGACGTGAGCAAGCCGCTGATGGTGAGCATTGACCTGTCGGGCTGCGAGACGCGGGCGGACAAGATCGCGCGGGTGCTGCGGCAGGACGCGGAGGGGATCCTGGCGAGCCTGGAGACGGCGATGAGCGGCATCGAGCAGGTGGTGGGGGTGCTGCGGGACCAGGTGGCGTCGGGGCACAAGCTGATCGTGACGGGGGCGGGCGCGAGCGCGCTGGTGGCGATGGAGATTGCCGGGCAGGGGATGGAGACGGGCGTGCCGGTGATGGTGGTCACGAATACGCTGGCGGATGCGCAGCCGGTGTCGTTTGCCAAGGGTGTGGCCGAGGAAGAGGGCGGGCTGTCGCGGTATATTGCGTGGACGGCGGCCGAGGGGGACGTGGTGCTCGGGATCTCGGCGAGCGGCGGCACGGGGTTTGTGTACCAGGCGCTGCGGCTGGCGCGGGCGAAGGGGGCGATCACGGTGGCGCTGACGGAGAACCCCGACACGCCGCTGGGCGAGGCGGCCGATTATGTCATCAAGTCGAACGCGAAGCCGGAGGGGCCGTCGTCGAGCAAGATCCAGGTGGCGCACCTGGCGATCGGGCACGCGCTGATGCTGGCGCTGGCGGACGAGCGCGGGGTGACGGCGGACGAGTCGGTGGGGCTGATGCTGCCGGAGCCGGTGGCGACGAAGAAGATGGGGATCAAGTAGATTTTGGATTGCGGATTTTGGATTTTGGATTGGGGGATTTCCCCTCACCCCTGCCCTCTCCCCTTCGGGGAGAGGGAGCACGGCCGGGTATGGAAACCCGGCCTACGAAGGGCTATCCCTCGGGGAGAGGGAGATGCGGCGCGGGAGGCGCAGGTGACTAAGGGGCATGTAGCAGGTCGCAAGTCGCAGGGCGCAGGGAGCAGGGAGCAACGGCGCGCGGAAATCGGGGCGAATGCCCGGGCAACGCTCGAGGCGCTTCGGGAAGGGCGCGCCCGGTATGGCACCGTCGACGACTTGCGGCGCGAGCTGGCTGCAGAAGAATGAGGCGGCTGGTCTGGGACTCGAGCTTCATGGGGAGATGGACCCTCACCCCAGCCCTCTCCCAGAGGGAGAGGGAGCACTAGGTGGCCGGGTATGGAAACCCGGCCCACAGCGGCGGGAGAAACGATTATGGTGAAAAAGAGACTGGTTTCTGAGGCAGCTGCGGCGTACGGCATGGCCGTTGCCGACCTGGGCCACCCGGTCATCTTGGAGCAGGAGGGCCAACCGGTGGCGGTGGTCCTTTCCTTCGAGGAGTACCAGAAGCTGCGCGCGTTGGTGCAGGATGACGAACTGCGGCGGCAGAAGGGATGGGCCAGCCTGGAAGCGCTGGTGGGAGAAGTGCACGCTCGTCCGACGCAGGTGCCTGGTGGCGAGAACGAAGCTGAGATTGGCGCAGGACGGGATGAGCAGGCGACACGAGCATGCCTTTTGTCGGTAGTGGTGGAGCCCAACGACGGTGGCTATCTGGCCTCGGTGCCCGATCTGCAGGGCGCCTTTGCCGAGGGCGACAGCGTGGAAGAAGCCGTGTTCAACTGCGTCGACGTGGTGAAGCTCATCGCGGCGTACCGTGCCGAACGCGGAGAGGGTCTGGGCCCCTGCCAGGTCGAGATCACACCAGATACGCGCCTCACGATTTCGATCCCGGTGAGAATGGCTTGAGATGCCTGACTTGCGCGAGCTCACGTATGAGCAGGTCACGCGCCGGCTGCGCAAATTGGGGTTTCGCTTCTTCCGCCAGGGAAAGGGCTCGCATGAGATTTGGGTGCGCGATAGCGACGGCCGCGTCGTGCCTGTGCCGCACTACCGCGGCAAGCGCATTCGTAAGGGAACGGTGCGCGCCATCATTCGGGAGACGGGGATCGGAGTCGCCGAGTTCATGGAGCTGTAGTGGGCCATGAAGTACCGAGCGATTGTCAAGCAGTGTGGATCACCCCCTCACCCCAGCCCTCTCTGCCGATTTTGGATTGCGGATTTTGGATTTTGGATTGGGGGAGACGGACCCTCACCTGCCGATTTTGGATTGCGGATTGCGGATTTTGGATTAAGGAAGTGAGAGCGGGCGGCGGGGTGAGATGAGAGCGCTGGGGGAGAGGCGAGGGTTGGTGCGCCGGTGGCTGATCGCGATTGTGGCGATCGGGGCGGTGGTGCGGGTCGGGGCGGCGGTCTACCTGGGGGACGAGGTGGTGCCGGTGTCGGGCGCGTACGACCAGATCTTTTACCACGACCTGGCGCTGAACCTGCTGGAGGGGGACGGCTTTGTGTTCACGCGGCCGCCGTGGCCGTTTATCAAGCCGGGCGAGCCGACGGCGTATTATTCGTTCCTGTATCCGATGTTCCTGGCGGGGATCTATGCCGCGGCGGGGCCGCACGCGGTGGTCGCACGGATCGTGCAGGCGCTGATCTGTGCGCTGCTGCCGCTGCAGGTTTTTGGGTTGACGAGGGGGATCCTGTCGCAGGGCGCAGGGCGCAGGGCGCAGGAGGAGGGCCAAGAGGACGCGGAGCGTCCGACGGGCGTTCCCACGCAGAGCGTGGGAACGAGGGAAACGGGCCGGGTATGGAAACCCAGCCTACAAGGGTCCTCCCAGGGGGCGAGGGGGGACGGTGCAGCGCTGGTGGCGGCGGGGATCACTGCGGTGTATGCGTACTTTGTGCTGTACTCGGCGTCGCTGCAGTCGGAGGGGATCTACCTGGTGCTGGTGGCGTGGGCGCTTCTGCTGACGGTGAAGCTGGCGGAGGGGCCGACATGGCAGCGGTGGCTGGCGTGGGGGCTGGCGGTGACGCTGGCGAGCCTGTTCCGGCAGGTGTTCATGCCGATTGCGGCGGTGCTGTTCCTGTACATCGTGTTCAAGGCGGGGCGGCGGGTGCGGGTGGTGCACGTGGCGCTGGCAGGGCTGGTTGCGGCGGCGCTCATCCTGCCCTTTACGGTGCGCAACTACCGGGTCTTTGGCCAGTTCCTGCTGCTCAACTCGTCGGCGGGGCAGGTCTTTTGGAATGCGAACCATCCCGACCTGGGGACCGACTTTATCGGCGATGCGATGTTCCCGATCCCGGCGGACCTGGAGGACGCGAACGAGGCGGAGCTGACGAAGGAGCTGATGAAGCGGGGATGGCAGCTGGTGGCGGATGACCCGGGGCGGTTCGTGAGGCTGAGCCTGGACCGGGCGGCGGTGATCCTGGCGTTCTGGCCGATGAAGGGCTCGTCGACCGCCAGCAACATCGCGCGGCCGCTGTCGTGGGGGATCTGCCTGCCGTTCATGATCGCGGGACTTGTCCTGTCGGCGAAGGAGTGGCGGCGCTGGCTGCTGCTGTATGTCTTTGCGGCTGTCTACCTTTTTGTCCACATCATCTCGTGGGTGCAGTATCGCTACCGGATGCCGGTGGATTTGGCGCTGATCCCGTTTGCGGGGATGGCGGTGGAAGGGGCATGGCGCAGGGCGCAGGGAGCAAGGCGCAGGGAGCAGGGAGCAAGGCGCAGGGAGCAAGGCGCAGGGAGCAAGGCGCAGGGAGCAGGGAGAGGATGGGATCACCCCCTCACCCCAGCCCTCTCCCCTTCGGGGCGAGGGAGCGGGAGACGGACCCTCACCCCAGCCCTCTCCCAGAGGGAGAGGGAGACGGACCCACGCCCGAGCCATCTCCCATTCGGGGCGAGGGAGTGAGCGGTAGATGAGCGAGACGCTTTCGGTTGTGATCCCGGCGTACAATGAAGAGGACGGGATCGCGGCGATCGTCGAGCGGGTGCTGGCGGTGGGGCCGGCGCTGGGGGAGATGGGGGTCGCGCTGGAGCTTGTCGTGGTGGACGACGGGTCGCGGGACCGGACGGCGGAGGTTGTGGCGGGGTACGCGGGGGCGTGCCTTGTGCGGCACAAGACAAACCACGGCTATGGGGCGGCGCTGAAAACGGGCTTTGCGCACGCGCGGGGCGAGTGGCTGGGGTTCCTGGACGCGGACGGAACCTACCCGCCGGAAGAGTTCCCGGCGCTGCTGCGGGCGGCGCGGGAGCAGGGGGCGGACCTGGTGATCGGGTCGCGGATGGCGGGCCGGGACAGCCAGATGCCGGCGACGCGGCGGGTGGGGAACACGCTCTTTGCGGGGCTGGTGAGCCTGATCAGCAACCGGCGGATCACGGACAGCGCGAGCGGGATGCGGGTGATCCGGCGCGAGGCGCTGCCGCGGCTCTACCCGCTGCCGGATGGGCTGAACTTTACGCCGGTGATGTCGACGCGGGCCATCCACGAGAGCCTGAAGATGGTCGAGGTGCCGATCCCGTACGCGGAGCGGGTGGGCCGGTCGAAGCTTTCGGTGGTGCGCGACGGGTGGCGGTTCCTGCAGTCGATCGTGTGGACGGCGATGGGGTACAACCCGGTGCGGATCCTGGGGGTGATTGGGCTCACGCTGACGGCAGCGGCAGGAGCGATTGCGCTGGCCTTGGTCGGAGCCCGCCTGCGTGGCGTCACCGAGCTGGATGCATGGGGAACGCTGGGCGTCTTTTCGGGCCAGGTGCTGGCGGTAGCCGGCGTGAGCGTCACGGCTTTGGCAATGACTTTTAGCTACCTCGTGTCGCTCTTTCACAAGAGGCCGGTGAAGCAGGGTTTGTTCGGCAGGCCTCTCTTCGACCCGCCTCTCGACCGCAAGTTCGGATGGCTCGGTCTGCTGCTCATGCTGGCGGGGCTTGTCGCGGGTGCCATCAGCCTGGCGTTCGGATATCAGAACTGGCCGACGAGCCGGCTTTGGATATACCTGCTGACCAGCGCCATGCTTACGCTCATTGGGCTGCAGCTCATCATCTCGTGGCTGGTGATGCGGGTGTTGGAGGGGCTGAACGAGCGCGAAGGGCTCGTTGCGGCAGATATGAACGGCTGGCCGGCAGACCGCAGCGATAGGCAGCGGCCCGAACGACAGCAGCCCAAGGTCGAAGGATAGAAGCCGAAAGATGCGCGTATTCGTCACGGGAGCGACAGGTTTCGTCGGACAGCACTTGGTCCCGGCGCTCGCCAGCGCAGGGCACCAGGTGGCATGCCTCCTCCGGTCATCCAGCAGTGCGGACACCCCGACAGGACGGGGCATCCAGACGGTGGTGGGTGACGTCACGGATGGGGAGGCAGTGCGGAGAGGGCTAGAGGGGGCAGACGCCGTCGTGCACCTGGCGGGCGTGAACATGCCTGACCTGGAAGCGTGCAGACAGATCAACGTCGACGGCGTGAAGACGATTATCGAGGCGTGCCGGGCCACCGGCGTGCGCCGGGTCGTCGCCAACAGCACGGTCTCGGCCACGCGAGAGCACCTGGGAGCCTACGGGCTGACGAAGCGGGAGTCTGAGGAGCTGTGGCAGGCGTCAGGGCTGGACGTCAGCATTCTGCGTTTCTCGCTGGTCTATGGGCAGGACGAGCGCAGCGTCTTTGGGCGGATGGTCAAGCTTGTGACGGCGTTCCCACTTGTGCCCGTGGTGGGACCTGGCACGTACGAAGTGCAGCCCGTGCATGTCGACGACGTAAGCCGGGCCATCCTCAGCTGCCTCGATCGGCCGGCGAGCGCCGGGAGGGCGTACGTGCTGGCAGGACGGGAGCCGACCACGTTCGATCAACTCGTGGACGGCATCCTCAGCGAGAAGGGGCAGCGCAAGCCCAAGCTACATATCCCAGTGCCCGTCGCCCTGCTCATGGCACGCGCGATGGCGAAGGTGATGCCCAACCCGCCGCTGTCGGTGGACAACATCCTAGGCATGAACCAGCCGACCGACTATGACATCTCGGCAGCCGAGCGGGAGCTGGGGTTTGACCCGCGGCCTCTGGGCGAAGGGCTGAAGGAGGCGCTGGGCAATGTGGTGCCCGACAGGCCGGGAGCCGTGCGAATCGCCGTCGTCGGCCTAGGGAGGATGGGGCTAGCACATGCGGCATTGGTCAACCAAGACCCCAGCGCCCAGCTTGTGGCGCTGTGCGACCGGCAGGCCCGCCTAGGGAAGCAGGCGCGCGGCACCGGGCTGCGCGTTCCTTTCTACCAGGACTTGGTCCAGATGCTTGATGAAGCAAAACCGGCCGGCGTGCTGGTCTGCACCCCGCCGAACAGCCATCTGCCCCTGGCGCGTGCGTGCCTGGAACGCGGCGTTGGCGTCCTAGTCGAAAAGCCGCTGGCCGAATCGCTCGAGGCGGCCTCGCAGATGGCCGCCCTGCTGGACGAACACCCAGTCGCTGCAGCCGTCGGCTACCAGTATGCCCACGCGCCGGTGTACCGGCGGGCGAAGGCGCTGCTACAGGACGGGACGATCGGGCGCCCGCTGCGGGTCAAGTCGTCGGCCTACTTGAGTCAAGTGCTGGGCGCAAAGAAGAAGAGCTGGTGGTACGAGCCCGCGGTCGCCGGAGGAGGCGTCGTGGCGAGTGTCACATCTCACCTACTGCTGCTGCTCGTGCAGTCCTTTGGGCCGGCGGAGTGGGCAGCAGCCGAGACCCGGCGGGTTCACTCCGAGGCGGTCGAGGACGAAGCCGACATCACGCTGGGCTTTGCCTCCGGGTTGGAGGCAACGGTCACCACATCGTGGAGTGTGCCGGGGTATGAGAAGCTCGCCATCGAGATCCAGATAGAAGGGGAGCAGGGCACACTGAAAGTGACCAACCGCGCGATTGAGCTGGAGCTGGAGCGTCCCGCAGGGGCATTCCGAGCGGGCAGTACCCGTGTCGCGGCCGCCGAGCTACCCGACCCAGCTGCTTTCGAGCTGGGTGGGCTCGGTTTTGCCGCGGAGGATGCCGAGTTTGTCGCCGCCGTGGCCGGAGGGCAGCCGCCGACCGTATCATGGCGTGACGGGTTGGCCGTACAGAAGATCATCGATGCCGTGTACCGTTCGGCCGCCGGGGCAGGGAAGGTCGTGCTCCATGATTGATCTGGCACAGGTGGTCCTCAATGGCGATGGTCTCCGCCCGGAAGCCATACGGCAGGGAGTGCAAGCCGGCGCAGGGGCTGTTTTGGCAACACTTCGCCCCGGCGCAGTGGCTTCGTTGGTCGAGCTTCGGCGCAGCTTGGGCTTTGCGGTCTATCCGGTGATCCCCAACGCGGCCGCGTACACGCGCGACCTGGCCGACCTTGGGATGGTGGGCGCAGCGCTGAAGAGGATGAAAGGGCTCGGGCCTGGCGGTTGGCTTGAGGTGGCAACCTATGGCGTAAGGAACCTCGCAGGGATCGCCAAGCAGGATTTTGGCGCCATGCTGGGTGTGATGGTTCAACTGGAGCTACCAGCATTTGCCCGGCTGAAGCCGGAGGTCGTGTTCCTGCACGCCCAGATGACGGACCTGCTGCTGGCCTGCGGCAACGGAGGCGCGCTGCGCTCCTTCTGCGAACTGGTCCAAAGGGCCGGGGCGCAGCCCGGACTGCAAACGCGGAACTTTGGGCACCTGGCCCAGCGGCTGGTGGGTTGGAGGCTGGGGGCCGCCGTGGTGCTTGCGCCCTTCAACCCGCTGGGCAATGGCATGCACCCGTCCCGGGAGGAGTGCGAGGCGGCGCTGCGCGGGCGTGACCTGGCCCTGGTGGCGGAGGATGTACGCGCCGGCGGGGCGGTGAGCGCGGTCGAGGCTGCGCGCTATGCCGGTCAGCACGGCCTGCGGGCGGTGGTCCTGGACGCCGAAGCCATCGGCGAGTGGGGAGCTGAATAGAAGGTGGGCAGAATCCGCGCGTGGTTTGGCGACCTGTTGAGAGTCCGGGAAATGAAGTGGCTTTTGGCGATCGTCCTGCTGGGCGCGGTGCCCCGGCTGGGCCTGGCACTCTACTTGGGCGACACCGTCACATCGCTCCCGCCGGCCGCCGACCAGATGTGGTACCATGAGATCGCGTTGAATGTGGTGGCGGGGAAAGGCTATGTCTTCACCCACCTGCCGGCGCAGTGGTTCTTGCCCGGCGAGCCTACCGCATACTACTCCTACCTGTACACGACATTCCTGGCGGCGGTGTATGCCGTCTTCGGGCCGCACGCCGTGGCCGCGCGGATCATCCAAGCACTCCTTTGCAGCCTCATGCCCCTCCAGGTGTATGGGCTGACGAAACGGATCTTGGCACAGGGCGCACGGCGCACGGCGCAGGAGGGCAGCAGCCCGGCCGCCATACTCCAGGAGACTGGCGAAGCGGTGCCGCTGGTCGCAGCGGCGATCACGGCATTCTACGCCTATTTCATCTTCTTCAGCTCGACACTGATGACCGAAGCGCTCTACCTGCCGGCAGTGGTCTGGTCCCTGGACCTGACGTTCCGGCTGGCGGAGCGACCGACTCCGGGGCGGTGGATTGCCTGGGGCGCCGCGGCGGCCGTGGCCACGCTCGCGCGCCAGGTGTACATGCCCATGGCCGGGCTTCTCTTCCTGTGGGTGCTGTGGAAAGCTCGCCGCCAGGTCAAGATCGGGCACGTTGCTCTGGGTGCCGCGGCGGCAGCGGCCTTGATCCTGCCCTGGACCGTGCACAACTACCTCGTATTCGACCGGTTTCTGCTGCTCAACTCCAATGCCGGGGTTATCCTGTGGACCTCTAACCGGCCCGAGATCGGGACCCAGTTTGCGGTCGAGGCATGGCACTCGGTCCCGCCGGACCTGGAAGGCGCAGGCGAGGTGGAACTCTCGAACGAGTTGATGCGGCGGGGGGCGGCGGTCATCGCGGCAGACCCCAAGAGGATCGCAATCCTCTCATTCAACCGCCTGGTCGAGTTCTTCCGGTTCTGGCCGATGGAAGGCTCGACGGCACTCAACAACCTCGCGCGCACGGCTTCATTCACGGTTTGTCTGCCGTTCATGGCCGCGGGGCTGGTGCTGTCGCTGCGCGAGTGGAGGCGCTGGCTGATCCTCTATCTGTTCATCGTGGTCTACACGCTGGTCCATGTGATCACCTGGGCAGGCATCCGCTACCGGCTGCCGGTGGATGTCGTTCTGATGCCCTTTGCCGCGCTGGCGGTGGTCGGAATCGCCGAAAGGCTGCGCAGGACCGGCAAGGTGCATCCATGAGTGTCTCGGTGGTGGTCCCCGTCTACAACAGCGAGGATACGCTCGCCGAACTGGTCCACAGACTCGAGTCCGTGCTGCCCCCAGTTGCTGCCGAGTTCGAGATCATCCTGGTGAACGACGGCAGCCAGGACCGCAGCTGGCAGGCGATCAGTGACCTGACTGCGGCCCACGAGTTGGTCAGCGGCATTGACCTAATGCGCAACTATGGGCAGCACAATGCACTGCTCGCTGGAATCCGCCAGGCCCAGTATGATGTGATCGTCACCCTTGACGACGACCTGCAGAACCCGCCAGAAGAGATCCCCAAGCTGCTGGAGGAACTGAACCGAGGGCTCGACGTCGTCTACGGCACACCGATGCGCGAGCAGCACGGCTTCTGGCGGGACCTGGCCTCACGTGTTACGAAGCTGGCACTGCAGGGAGCCATGGGGGCCGAGACGGCGCGCAAGGTGAGTGCCTTCCGAGCGTTCCGAGCTCCGGTGCGAGAGGCCTTTGCTCAGTATCAGAGCCCGTTTGTGTCGATTGACGTGCTTCTGACATGGGGGACGACGCGTTTTGGCGCCGTGAGCGTGCGCCACGAGCCGCGGGCGGCAGGCGTATCGAACTACACCTTCCGGAAGCTCGTAACGCATGCCATGAACATGATGACCGGCTTTTCCACCTGGCCTCTGCAGCTGGCGAGCATGATCGGATTCGGCTTTACACTCTTTGGACTGGGCGTCCTTGCCTATGTGATCGGCCGGTACCTGATTGAGGGTGGCAGCGTGGCAGGGTTTCCGTTTCTGGCGTCGGTGATAGCCATATTCTCTGGGGCGCAGCTCTTTGCGCTTGGGATCATGGGCGAGTACCTCGCGCGGATGCACCAGCGGAGTATGGAGAGACCTCCGTACGCCACGCGCACAACTCGTGGTTTCGGCAGGGAGGGCAAGTGACAGAAACGCATGACCCAAACGGGCAGGCAGGCCGCCGTTTCACCCTCGAGCAGGTCAGGGACTATTGGACTCGACAAGCCGAGAAGCACGGCCGTTCTCCCTCGGCGTCTTGGTCAGATCAGCCCGCAATCGATATGGAGATCCGCGAGATTCTGAAGCGGCTCCAAGACGGCGACCGTATCCTAGACGTCGGATGCGCCAACGGATACTCGACTGTGCAGTTTGCCGCGGCTCGCCGCGTGGTAGTCCGTGGCGTTGACTATGTTCCCGAGATGATTCGGCAAGCTCGGCTGCGGGTGCTCGAGATCGGCGATCGGTTGCTGGGAAGCGTCGGTTTCGAGGTCGGCAACATCCTAGCGCTGGACGAACCTCCGGAAGCCTACGACAAAGTGGTCGTCGTGCGAGTTATCATCAACCTGGCGGACTGGGATCATCAACAGCGAGGATTGCGGGAATGCGCCCGTGTGCTCAAGCCGGGAGGGCTGCTACTTCTTTCGGAAGCGACCGTTCAGGGCTGGAGGCGGCTAAACCAGTTCCGGGCAGAGTGGGGCTTGACGGAGATCCCGATCCCCTCGTTCAACTGCTATCTGGACCAGGATAGGGTGGTAGAGGCGCTTGCGCCTGACCTCGAGCTGCTTGAGTTATCCGACTTCGCCAGCTCGTACTACGTAAGCACCCGAGTCCTCAAACCGCTGCTGATCCATGCAGTTGGAGCAAGCGTTGATGTTGCGGATCCGAACATGGAGTGGAATCGCTGGTCTGCGCTCCTGCCCCCTGTTGGTGACTATGGCACGCAGAAGCTCTTCGTGTTCAGGAGGCGGTGATGTATAGTGTCCCGTTCAACCGCCCCACCCCAGCCGGGCGTGAGCTCGAATACCTGTATGAGGCGATCGGCAGCGGACACATGTCTGGTGACGGTTCGTTCAGCAAGAGGTGTCACCAATGGCTCGAGACGACGTTGGGGGTTAGCAAAGCCCTTCTCACAACCTCTTGCACACACGCCCTGGAAATGGCGGCCCTTCTGTTGAACATCGGACCGAGCGACGAGGTCATCATCCCGTCTTTCACTTTCGTCTCAACGGTGAACGCTTTCGTGCTGCGGGGGGCGCGGCCGGTCTTTGTCGATATCCGCTCCGACACGCTCAACCTGGACGAGGCGATGCTGGAAGGCCTCATCACGCCCCAGACGCGCGCCGTGGTGCCGGTGCACTACGCGGGGGTCGGGTGCGAGATGGATGCGATCCTGGAGACCGCCGAGAGGCATGGCATCGCCGTCGTGGAGGACAACGCCCACGGGCTCTTTGGGAAGTACAAGGGCCGCAACCTTGGCACCTTTGGCTGCATGGCGACGCAGAGCTTTCACGAGACAAAGAACGTTACTTGTGGCGAGGGAGGGGCACTTCTGATCAATGATCCGGGCCTTGTCGAGCGCGCCGAGATCATCCGCGAGAAGGGGACCAACCGCAGCCGCTTTTTCCGGGGACTGGTCGACAAGTACACCTGGGTGGACATCGGGTCGAGCTACCTGCCGTCGGATATTCTCGCAGCCTTTCTCTTTGCACAGCTGGAGGCCTGGCAAGAAATCCAGGCCAGGCGCAAGCTGATCTGGGAGCACTACGAGAGAAACCTGTGTGGCTGGGCGGCGGCTCAGGGTGTGCGGCTGCCGACCATTCCCGCGCACTGCGACCAGCCGTACCACATGTTCTACATGCTGATGCCGAGCCTGGAGGCGCGCACGCGCCTGATCGCCCGCCTCAAGGGGCTGGGCATCCTGAGCGTTTTCCACTACCTGCCGCTGCACCTGTCGGACATGGGCCGCCAGTTCGGCGGACGGGTGGGGGATTGTCCCGTGACGGAGGATGTGAGCGACCGGCTGCTGAGGTTGCCGTTCTACGGTGCGCTCGGCGCCGACGACCAGGAGTGTGTCGTCGAGGCCGTGACGGGCTTTGCGGTATAGACGCATGGACGGGCACCGGCATGACAGCATGGATGGAAAGAGGAGAAAGATGGCTTTCGCGCTCATTGGGCTAACGGTCGCTCTCACGGTGGCGGGACAGCTCCTGGTGAAGGTGGGCATGGCGTCAGTCGGAACCCTGCCCGCCAGGGGCGCCGACCTGCCCCGCTTCTTCCTGGCTGCATTGACGAATCCGAGCGTGGCCGGCGGCCTGGTGCTTGCCGTGGCGGCCGCCCTGACCTGGATTGCGGCCGTGTCGAGGACCCAATTGAGCGTGGCATATCCCTTTATGTCGCTGGCGATCGTGCTCGTATTGGCGCTTTCGGGCGCTGTGCTGGGCGAAAAGGTGCCGCTCACGCGGTGGGTTGGAGTGGCTATCGTATGCCTCGGCATCGTAGTGGCGTCCAGGTAAGCCGGTGCGCAAGCATGACGTGACGCGTCGGCCCGTCTCGCACGAGAGCCACAATGCACCTGGCTGCCCATCGGGCCGGGCTTCACGAACCCGGCGTCCAGGGGCCAGACGCAGCCTGCAGGGCAAGACGACGTTGGCTCGTGTCTAGTCGGAGCAAGCAATTCCAGTGCGGTCAATCTTTCAGAGACGATACCTAATAGCTCTTGGGGCCTTTGCAGTCGGCGTGGTCGCCTACGGCGGCTTTCTCACGAAGCAGTACGACCACAACTTCGTTCCGTGGGTGAGCTGCCTCCTAAGCGAAGAGTGCCGGGGCGAGTTCTTCTTCTACCCGCAGCACCTCTTGCACCTGCCGGCGGAACTGGCGGTTCTGCGGATCTGTGCCATGCTGGGCTACACGGGAGGCCCGATTGTCCCGATGCAGCTTGCCGTGGCGGTGTTGGGCGCTACAATGGCGGCGCTCTTCTTCCTCATTGTGACCGAGATCGTGGCCAACTTGGCGGTTGGGGGTTTGGCCACGCTGGGATGGCTGGTCTCGTACGGAAACTGGATAGTCCACACCGACGGCTGGTACCATCCCTTCGGCAACGTCTTCGTCTTCCTGGCCGCGTGGTGTTTGCTTCGCTCGCGCGGGAGGGCTACGGGCTTGGGGGAAAGCCCTGCCGGCCGAGCATCGAGGCCTGCCGTCGCCCTGGCTGCCTGCGCATTTGGCCTCGCGTTCCTGTTCAGCCAGATCACCCTGGCCTATCTGCCCGGCCTCCTGCTTGTGATACTGCTTGACCATTCGCTGAGGCTCAGCCGGCCGGGTCTCCGAGACGCTGCCGCCTTCTGCGCGCTCTACGGGCTCGTCGCCATTCTGGGCTACCTGGCCGTAGGCTACACATTCCTTCACTTCCGCGCACCTGAGCAGTTCATGTCCTGGGTTCTCTACACTCACGCTGGTCTGCCCGGATGGGGCGCCCTGAGCTGGGGACGGATCGACGACATCGTGATAGACACCCTGGGTGCATTCGCGCCAATCAGGGCGGGAATTGGGCTCCGCGACCTGCTGCATGGACAGGTTCACGGGGCGAAGCTTCTCGCCCAGGCCGCGGTGTTTGCCGTGCCCGCCTTTGGCTGCCTGACCGTGGCGATAGCCGTGCGGCTGCGCAGGCGGCTTTGGTCCAAGCACAAACAGGCCATTTTGCTGTGCCTGGTGTGGCTGGCGCCTTTGTACGCCTTTGGCGCCTGGTACGAGCCGCAGGGGTTCTTTCTCTGGCTGTCGACTTACAGCCCGTGGATTCTGGTAGGTCTGGTGCTGGCAGAAGCGGTGCAGTGGTATACCGGCCGACAGCTCCGGCTCATCCAGGTTGCTTCGACCTTGTCTCTGATCATCTTGGCGCTTGGAAACTTTACAGGTGCCATTTGGCCTCGCCACGCATCGACGCCTGTCGACTACCAGAAGGCCGCACAGGCTGCAGCACTGATGACGGAGAGGGATTTTTTGCTCTCGCCGACGTACAGCTGGTGGGGAGCGTATCTACCGCTCTTTCCAGACCGGCGCAGCGGCAGCTTGGTCATGATGTCGGCCGGGAAAATGAGCCATGGCGAGATAGAAGCCCTGATCAGGGATACGGTGGAGGAAACGCACCGGCGGGGCGGGCGGCTGTTCTTCGCCGACGCTGGCCAGTACAGCGAGGAGCAGTGGGAGTGGCTCATCGAGTACGGCGGAACGCCGTTCTATGCCGAGGACTTTGCCCGGCTGCCGAAGCGCCTTGCCTGGGCCTTGCTCGACGGCGAAATCGTGTGGGAGATCTTCCCGCGGTGAATCTCGACACGGTTCGATCTGCGGTGGCTGCTGGGAGTATTGCACGAGAGCTTGCTTTCTTACGAGCCTGGAGGCCTTTGTGACCTATCAGATCTGCACTCGCTGCGTGATGGACACGTCCGATCCCGAAATCCGGTTTGATGAGAGCGGGGTGTGTAACCACTGTCACGCGTACGATGTGGCCGTCAGTACTCGCGTACGGACCGGCGAGGTGGGGCAGCGCACGGTTCACGAAATCGTGGACCGGCTTAAGAGGGACGGCGCCGGGAAGCAGTACGACTGCGTCATCGGTGTCAGCGGCGGCGTGGACAGCTCATTCGTGGCCTACATGGTGAAGCAGTTGGGCTTGCGCCCACTGGCCGTCCACGTGGACAACGGATGGGATTCCGAGGTGTCGGTCGAGAATGTGGACCGGCTATGCCACAAGCTGGACATCGACTTGCACACCGTGGTGGCCGATTGGGAGGAATTCCGCGACCTGCAGGTCGCCTTCCTGCGCTGCTCGACGCCCGACTCGGAGATCCCCAGCGACCACGCGATTGCCGCGTCACTGATGCAGACTGCGAAGAGGGCGGGCGTTGGCCATATCATTTCTGGTTACAACGTGCGCACCGAAATGCATCTCCCATCTACCTGGTCACAGGGGCACTTCGATTGGCGCTACATCCAGAGCGTCCATCGGCGTTTTGGCACGCAGAGGCTACGAACTTATCCGCACCTAACCTGGCTGGACTTTTACCTTCGCACCTGGGAGAGGTTCATTTCCATCCTGGACTGCCTGGACTACTCCAAGACTCAGGCCAAAGCCCTTCTCGAGCGAGACCTGGGCTGGCGTGACTATGGCGGAAAGCACTATGAGTCGGTCTACACACGCTGGTTCCAAGGCTACTGGCTTCCCCGCAAGTTCGGCTTCGACAAGCGCCGGTGCCATATGTCGAGCCTCATCTGCTCTGGAGAGATGACGCGATCGCTGGCAATCGAGGCACTGAAGGCTCCGACCTATGACCCCGATCTACAGGAGGAAGACACGGCCAGTGTGATGAGCAAGCTGAGGCTCACGCAGACGGAACTCGAAGCCATTCTGAGCCTGCCCAAAAGAACGTATTGGGACTATTCCTCCTATGGGCAGCTCTATAGGAGCCGACTGTATCCGCCGGCAAGGCGTGTGTTCTGGGCCGCCAGGAAACTGCGCAGGCTGACCGGGATGGGTCGTGGAGAATAGGCCTGCGCGGCCCCACGAAAGCAAGGAGGTGACCGCACCCGCTGCGGCTCGCCTCGGCCAGTGGAGGGTGATCTGATGCGAATCCATGAGACTGCCGACGTCTCGGCCCAAGCATACATCGGTGACGGGACCGTCGTCTGGCACCAAGCGCAGGTGCGCGAGCGTGCGCGCATCGGCAGGAACTGCATCCTGGGCAAAGGCGTCTACGTCGATTTCGATGTGACCATCGGAGACAACTGCAAACTCCAGAACGGCGTGTACGTGTTCCATCCAGCGACGATTGGCGACGGCGTCTTTCTCGGGCCAAGCACTGTCCTTACGAATGACCGCCTGCCGCGTGCGGTGAATCCGGACGGCTCACCGAAAGGCGGAGAAGACTGGGAGGCGAGCCCGGTCCTGGTGCACGACGGGGCATCGGTCGGGGCCGGCAGCATTCTGCTGCCGGGGGTCGTCATCGGGCGGTGGGCCTTGGTCGGCGCCGGCTCGGTGGTGACCCACGCCGTGCCCGATCATGGCCTGGTGATCGGAAACCCCGCGCGCTTGGTGGGCTTTGTATGCCGCTGCGGCGGAAGGCTTGCCGAGACGAGCCGGGCCAAGGGTGCCGTATGCGCAGCCTGCAGCCGGTGCGGCTCAGAGACAATGGTGCCTATGGCAGATTGGAGCAGAACCGAGTGATCCCTATCGCGCAGCCGCAGATCGGAGAAGAGGAAAAGCGTGCAGTCCTGGAGGTACTGGAGTCAGGGATGCTGGCTCAGGGTCCGCGCGTCCAGGCGTTCGAGGCGGCCTTCGCCGACTACTGCGGGGTCCGCCATGCGATTGCCACGTCATCAGGAACGACGGCCCTGCACGTGGCGATGCTGGCTCACGGCATCGGTCCGGGTGACGAGGTAATCACCACCCCCTTTAGCTTCGTTGCCACCGCCAACTCGGTGCTCTACACCGGTGCCCGGCCGGTGTTTGTCGACATCGACGCCGCGACCTTTAACATCGCGCCCGAGTGCATCGAGGCGGCCGTCACCCCACACACGCGGGCGATCCTCCCCGTGCATCTGTTCGGCCTACCGGCAGACATGGATGCGATCCTGGCGGTTGCAGAGAGGCATGGCTTGGCCGTGATTGAGGATGCAGCGCAAGCGCACGGGGCAGAGTGCCGGGGCAGGCGCGTGGGCAGTTTTGGGACCGGCTGCTTCTCCTTTTACCCCACCAAGAACATGACCTCGGCGGAGGGGGGCATGATCACGACAGACGACCCCGAGATCGCCGAGCAGTGCAGACTCATCCGCCAGCACGGCATGAAGCGCCGCTACTACCACGACAGCCTTGGCTACAACTTTCGGATGACGGACGTGCACGCGGCCATAGGCTTGCCGCAGCTCGCCAAGCTGGAGAGCTTTAACGAGACTCGTATCGCCAATGCGTCCTTCTTGAGCGAGCACCTGCAGGGGGTGGTCACACCCGCCGTGCCGAAGGGACGCCGGCATGTCTTTCACCAGTACACCGTTCGCGTGACCAGAGGCCGCCGCGACCCGGTGCAAGCGGCACTGACGGCCAAAGGGATAGGGACAGGCGTCTACTACCCTGTGCCTCTGCACATGCAGCGAGTCTATCTTGCACAGGGTGACGGCGGCTTCTTTCCGGAGTCAGAGCGCGCGGCCCAGGAGGTGCTGTCGCTGCCCGTGCATCCAGGGCTAAGCCGGGGCGACCTCGAGACCATCGTGGAGGAGGTGAACGGGCTGTGGCTCTGAAAGCTGCTGTGATCGGCGTCGGGGCAATGGGCCGCAACCACGCACGAGTCTACAGGGAACTCCCGGACACCGATTTGGTGGGGGTAGCCGACAACAACGACGCGTGCGCGCTGGCGGTGGCACGAGAGTATTTCACCAGTGCGTACGCGGAGCACCGTGAGATGCTCCGCCATGAGAGACCGGATCTGGTTTCGGTCGTTGTTCCAACGGAAGGGCATGTCCAGGTCTGCTGTGACGCGTTGGAGGCCGGGTGCCATGTGCTGGTGGAAAAGCCTATTGCGGCCACATCAGAGGATGGCCTCTCCTTGATCGAGCGTGCGGTCCGGCTGGACCGAAGGCTCATGGTCGGACACGTGGTGCGCTTTGACTCAGCCGTCCGGGAGCTGAAGCGGCGGTTGGACGCAGGCGAGCTGGGCCGCGTGTTCCAGGTGCGCAGCCGGAGGCTGGGCCCCTTTCCGGCGAGGGTGCGCGACGTGGGAGTGATCATCGATCTGGCTACCCACGACCTCGACGTCACCACCTACCTCACCGGCCAGAGGATCGTGCGCGTGTATGCCGAGACGGAGCGAGAGATCCACAGCCAGCACGAGGACCTCCTGGTAGGCACGATCCGGCTCTCGGGAGGGGCCATCGGGTTGCTGGACTGCAACTGGCTGACGCCCACCAAGGTACGCGAAGTCACCGTCACCGGCGAAAAGGGGATGTTCCAGGTGGACTATCTCACGCAGGACCTCTACTTCTTTGAGAATGGGGACGCGCTCCCTGTCGAGTGGGATCGCATCAGCCTGCTTAAGGGAGTCAGCGAGGGGCGCATGATCCGCTACCCAGTGAGCAAGGTGGAGCCGCTGAAGGCCGAGCTCCAGGCCTTTGCGCGCTGCGTCGCCGAGGGCACGCCGGTGCCGGTGCCCGGCGAGGAAGGGCTGGCTGCGCTGCGCGCTGCGCTGGCGCTTGTGCGTTCGGGCATGGAGCACCGCGCCGTCGACCTAGACAGTGGAGGGACGCAAGACAATGTATGACCGTTTGAAGACAGCCATCGACAAGCGCACGGCCCAGGTCGTTGTCCTGGGACTGGGGTATGTTGGGCTGCCTGTGGCCTGTCTTTTTGCCGAGGCCGGCTACCCCGTCGTAGGGATCAGGCGCAGCCGTGCGCTGGTAGATGCCGTCAACCGGGGCGAATGCCCGATCGAGGGCAAGGAACCAGGGCTGGCCGAGCTATTGGGCACGGTCGTCCGAGAGGGGCAGTTCCGAGCCACAACGGACTATGAGGCGTGCCGCAGCGCGCAGGTGGTGCTGATTGCAGTCGAGACGCCCGTGGACCCCGTGTCCAAGAAGCCGGGCTACGAGGCGCTGCGCGCTGCACTGACTGACCTGGGCGCGCACTTGGGGCCTGGAACGCTGGTCATCATTGAGTCGACTATCGCCCCCCTCACCATGGAACTGGTGGTGAAGCCCTGCCTGCAGCAAGCGTCCGGCCTCCACGAAGGTCGCGATTTCCTGTTGGTCAACTGCCCGGAGCGGGTAATGCCCGGCAAGCTGCTGGCAAACATTCGCGGGTGCCACCGCGTCGTAGGGGGGATGAGCACTGGGGCCGCCGAGCTGGCCGTCCGCTTCTACCGCCACGTCGTGCAGGCGGATCTCGACCCAGTGGACTGCCTGACGGCCGAGCTGGTCAAGACCATGGAGAACGCCTACCGAGACGTCCAGATCGCTTTTGCCAACGAGATGGCGCTCCTCTGCCAGGACATGGGAGCCGACGTGTGGCAGATTCGGGAGTTGGTGAACAAGTCGCCTCACCGCGACATGCATCTTCCGGGCGCCGGCGTGGGCGGCCACTGCATTCCCAAGGATCCCTGGCTGCTGATTGCGAACGCCGGAGCCGGCTTTGAGCCCAGGCTGATCCCGGCCGCGCGAGCGGTCAACGACGGCATGCCGCTGCGCGTGGCGGACATGCTGGTGGATGCACTGCAGAGCGTCCAGCGCAGCGTCGCCGGCTCGCGCATCCTCGTGATGGGCTACGCCTACCTGGAAGACTCGGACGATACGCGCAGCAGTCCCTCCGAGCAGCTGGTACTGCGCCTGGGCGAGCTCGGCGCGGAGGTTGTGATCCATGATCCGTATGTGCGCCCATACCAGGACGCTCTGCTGGAGGCCGCGCGTGGATGCGACGCGGCCGTGGTCATGGTTCGCCACCAACCATACCGAGCGCTATCGCTCGCTGACCTCCGGGCAGCGCTGAGGACACCGATCCTTGTCGACGGACGGCACGTGTACGATGCCGCGATCGCCCGTGCTGCGGGTTTCTACTACCGCGCGGTAGGGCGGGGAGCAGAAGCGCCTTGAGAGTCCTGTCCGTCGTCGGGGCACGCCCGCAGTTCATCAAGGCCTCGCCGGTGAGCAGGGAACTCCGGAAGGCAGGGCACACTGAGATCCTGGTACATACCGGCCAGCATTACGACGACAACATGTCGGCCGTCTTCTTCCGCGACTTGGACCTCCCCCATCCGGACTACGAGCTGGCCGTGGGCTCTGGGACACACGCTTGGCAGACCGGCCAGGCTCTGATTCGGGTCGAGGAGGTCCTGCTCTCGGAGAAGCCCGATTGGGTCCTGGTCTACGGCGACACCAATTCCACCCTGGCAGGCGCCCTCGCAGCCGCCAAGCTGCATATCCCCCTCGCGCACGTGGAGGCCGGGCTGCGCTCGTTTAACCGAGAGATGCCGGAGGAGCACAACCGGGTGGTGGCAGACCATGTCTCGGACCTTCTCTTCTGCCCGACAGAAACGGCGGTGAGGAACCTGGCTCGTGAGGGGATGGCGCAGGGAGTTCGCCTGGTGGGCGATACCATGTACGATGCCGTCCTCCGCTTCCTAGACCTCGCCCTCAAGTCCGCCATCCTGGAGGATCTGCGGCTCAAGCCTGGCAGCTATCTGGTGGCGACCGTTCACCGCGCCTACAATACGGACGTGGCCGACAAGCTGCGCGCCATCTTGACTGCACTTGCCGAAGTCGAGGAAACGATTGTCTTCCCGATGCATCCCCGAACCCGGCAGAAAGTGCGGGACTTTGGCCTGAACAGCCTGCTCTTGGCCAACCCATTGGTGCGAGTCATTGAGCCTGTGGGCTACCTCGACATGCTGGCCCTGGAGAAGCATGCACGCCTGATCCTGACCGACTCGGGAGGCATGCAGAAGGAGGCATACTTCCTGCGCGTGCCATGCCTGACACTGCGCCCGGAGACCGAGTGGGTGGAGACGGTGGCAGCCGGTTGGAACGTGCTCGTGGATGCCGATGCCACGCGGATCTTGGAAGCAGTGCACGGTAATCCCTGGTCGCGAGGTCCGGTGCACTTGTTCGGAAGGGGCGATGCAGCGCCGAAAATCGTCCAGCACTTGATGGGCCAGGACTGACCGGGGGACAGGGTCGAGTCTGCCGCCTGACTTGCGATTCGGCGCTCGTCAGAACCCACCTGAACAGGAAAGGATTCACAATGCGCGAGGTCTACACTGCGGTGCAGCGGCCGGTGGCAGTTCTCGCCGCCTGGTGTTTTCTGGCGTTGGGCAAGGTGACTGCCTTCCAGTATGTTGCCGAGATCATTGGCCTTCTTCCGCTGCGCTTCGGTGAGCTGGTGCGGGTCGAACCGGCCGACAGTAACGCCAAGGAGCAGGCCAATGGATAGACGTTCTCGGCTAGGAATAGTCATTGACCCCCCGCAGGAGGATCTCTTTCTGCGACCCATTGAGCAGGAGCTGCGGCGGCGCTACCGCGTCACGCGCTTCGTCCGGCGGACGGTCGCAATCCCCGTCGTAGGGGCGTGGATCAACCATGTCCTGCTGAACTTGCGGATGGCGCGATTCCTGCGCAGTCAGGACTTGGTCTTTTTCGAATGGGCAGGGAGCCTGTTGGTCAGGGCAAGCCAGCTGCGCCGCTCCAGCCCGATGGTGGTCCGCCTCCACTCGTTCGAGATTACCGAGACGGCATCGCAGATCGATTGGTCAAAGGTGGCTTTGGCGATCATGGCCAGCGAGCCCATGAGCCGGCGGCTGCTCGATGCTGCCAGGGTGCCGCCCAAGGAGATGCGCGTTGTCAAGTATGGCATCGACGTGGACGGCTTTCGCCCTCGCGCACGCAGCTTCCAGCACCGAATTGGAATGGCCTGCAGCGTGGTGGCGATCAAACGGGTGTACGAGGCGGTCCTCTGCGTCTACGAGCTTCGCCGCCAGGGACACCCTTTCACCCTGGATGTCACAGGGCGACTGGTGGACCGGCGCGAGGGGCGCTACCCGTTGGCCGTGCTCAGCCTCGTGGACCAACTGGGGCTCAAGGACTCGGTCGTTTTTCGGAATCACGTCGACGATGTGGCAGACTGGTACGGTACCGTGGACGTCTTCCTGTCGAACAGCTTCTGGGAGGGCACGCAAGTCGCGCTTCTGGAAGCCATGGCGAGCGGCTGCTACTGCCTGAGTCACTGCTGGCCGGGTGCGGAGGAAGTGCTTCCCCCCCAGAACCTGTTCGTTACGGATTCTGACCTGCGCGCGAAGCTGCTGGCCTATGCCTCGCTGCCTGAGGGAGAGAAAGCGCTTGCGCAGGCCGAGATGCGCGACATCGCAGAGCGCAGATTCGACGAGCGCAGAATGGTCCAGGAGACCGTGGAACTGGTCGAGCAGGTCGTGCGGGGGCAGCTTCCATGACGGGCCCGGCCGACTGGCGAACCAAGCGCGCAGCTCTCCGCGCCGCGTCTGTCTGCCTACTTCTGGCCGGGTTGAGGCTTCTCTTTCCCGCGATGCATGCACGTGCCCAGGACGGTGTGACTTGGGATCCGCCCGTCAACCTCTCAAACAGCGAGACCAGCTCCGAGATGGCGGACCTGGTTGCCGATCCCTACGGCATGGTCCATGTCTTCTGGGGAGAGAATATCATCGAGGCCAGGGCCTACCCCAACGCGATCCTATACCGGCGTTGGGATGGGCAAGCCTGGTCTGCCGCGAGTGATGTCCTGCTGGCGCCAGAAGGGATCGAGGCACAGGCCGCCCGGCCATCGGTGGCGCTTGGCCAGAAAGACGAGATCTACCTGGTGTTTAGTGGAGGGTGGAGCGGCGGGATCTACTTCAGCGCCGCCCCGATCTGGCAGGCTGCAGAGGCCTCAGCTTGGCGCAAGCCCAGGCTGCTGAACGAGCAGGTGCCTGGAGACGAAGCCAGGATCGCTGTTGCTCCAGACGGGACCATCCACGTGGTCTTCTGCGTGACGACCGGGCTGCAGCAGGGCATCTATCACACCCGGTCGGAAGACGGCGGACGAACTTGGATGCCCCCGCAGCGGATTCTCGATAGCCTCTTGGGGCCCGACGCCGCAATCTTTCAGCTGCGTATGGCAGTGGACTCGGGCGGCGCACTGCACACGACCTGGGCCCGGGCGGCATACCCAGACAGCTATCCCCCAAAAGGTGTCCTGTATGCCAAGTCAGACGACGGACAATCGTGGTCATCCCCAGAACCCATCGCGGATGGCCTTCTATGCTGCCCGGAGGTTGTCGTAGGCGCCCATGATGACTTGCACCTTCTCTGGAGCGGGACGGGTGACCAACGCTTCAAGTTCGAAGCGCAATCGACGGACGGAGGGCTCACCTGGTCCCAGCCGTTTCGCTTCCCCCACCTGGGCGGATACCATGGTCCTGCCAGCGCAGCGGTAGACGGAGCGGGCGTCTTGCACGTCGTCATGGGGACAGCCTACGAGGGCATCAGTCCCGACGTCTTGGTGCACAGCCAATGGGATGGCCGGGGCTGGTCCGAGCCAGAGGTCCTCCTCACGGACATGTACCCGAATCCGGAAACGGGAACCAGTCTCACGAGCCCGGACATTGGCGTGACAGAGGGGAACATCCTCCATATCGTGGTCACCTACCCGGTCGTGCGAGTTCCGGGAACCGACCAGCAATTCGAGATCTATTACCTGCGCGGGCAGACCCAGGCGGCGCAGGTCAGCCCCGCGCCGCGGCCGACATCGCTCAGTGCGGAGGAGGGAGTGAAAGAGCCCGGCGGCCTCTCCGGGCCAACAACCGTGCCCGCCAGCCCGGCGCCGGCTGCGGAAACCGCGAGTGCTGAGCCGAATACGCAACCAGAGCGATCTGGCGCCGGCCCCCTTTCGGCACTGAGCGTGGGTTTCGTGAGCGTGGTGGTCGTCCTCCTGGGCGCGGCACTGATTGTGCGCTGGCGCCGGTGAGGCGCTCCCTGGGATCCCGTTTCACCCCACTGCTGCCGCGCCCGGTGCGCGCCCTGCTAGAGGACGGTGGATCGTTCAGGCAGTTGTTGCTGCGTGGCACCGTCTGGGTCTTTGCGACTCAGGCCGCTCAGCAGATCATGAGCTTGGCGCGCTCCATCACCCTGGCTCGTCTACTGGCCCCATCTGACTTTGGTGTTATGGCTCTCGTTTCTGTCGCGATCGGAGCGCTGGGGGTGTTCGCCGAAATGGGCATCTCGCAGGCACTGGTCCAGCGCAAGGAGCTGAGCGACGATCTACTGCACACAGCCTGGCTCCTCTCGGCGGCACGCGGAGGGCTCCTGGCAGCGGCGGTCTTTTTCGGTGCACCGCTCGCGGCTTCGTTCTTCCATGCGCCCGCACTGGTCCCGGTCATGAGAGCCATGGCCTCAGTCCAGCTGCTGAATGGCCTTAACAGCCTCAGCCCTGCACTCCTGCAGCGGACATTGGACTTTCGGACATTGACAGTGTTCAGCCTGGGGTATGAGGTCGCCGGCTTGGTGGCAGCTGTCATCGCGGCCATCCTGATGCGCAGTGTCTGGGCGATTGTGATCGGTGCTGTCGCAAGTGCCCTGGCAGCCCTGGTGCTATCGTACCTGCTCCACCCGTACCGCCCTCGGCTGCGCTATGCGCGCGAGGCGGCCGGCCAGATGTTCCACTTTGGCAAGAACTTGACCGGCGGCAGCATCGTGGGGTTCCTGTGCACCATGGGGGACAATGCCTACATCGGCCGCCTCTTGGGCACCGACGCCGTGGGCATCTACGACCTTGCCTATCGCCTGGGCAACCTGCCGGCCAACAGCATCACCACGGTGTTCAGCCGCGTGACGTTTCCGGCGTTCTCGGCAATCCAGGATGACATGGAACACACGCGTGCTCTCTACCTGCGCGGCCTTCGCTACATTACCCTGGTCGCAGTTCCCCTGTGCGGAGCCATGATGGTGCTGGCGCCCTTCATTGTGGGGGTGCTCTACGGCGAGAAGTGGATGAGCGCGGCGCCGGCCCTGGCTATCCTGTGCTTCTTTGGGCTCGAGCGTGCGGTTGACTCCGTATCATCTCAGCTGTTTCTCGCGCAGGGGCGGCCCGATCTTGGTCTCAGAATCGCGGTTCTGAAGCTTGCCGTAATGGTCGGCTGCATCGTGCCTCTCACCGCCCGCTACGGACTTGTCGGTACCGCGCTCGCCGTGACTATCTCGGCGGCCGCTGTCCAGGCGGCAAGCCTTCCGGTGGCGGCCCACTTGATGAAGCTGCCGCTGCGCGTGCTCCTGAGGCCGCTGGCTGGGCCGCTCCTGGGTACGCTGCTCATGGCCGGTGCTGTGATGCTTCTGCGATCCTTCTTCGTGTGGCCCATCAACTTGGTTTCGCTCCTCTCGCTGGCAAGCATCAGCGCTGCCGTATACGCCCTGTTCCTGGTTGCGACCGAGAGGAGCTTGCTCAGACGCGTCCGCAGGGCACTGGCGTCATGACGACCGCGCGGGTGCTGATGGTTGCCTATGCCTTCCCCCCCATGAGCGGGTCCGGCGTCTACCGCACCGCCAAGTTCGCGAAGTACCTGCCTCACTTTGGCTGGAATCCGGTTGTCGTCTGTGGAGATGACGGCACCCCTTTTGGACTCTCGGTCGACCCCAGCCTGCTGGCGGACGTGCCGCCAGAGGCGCGCGTTCTCCGGACGCGATTTGTCTCTCCCTATGGCCTGCGCCGCCGGCTCAAGAGACTTCTGCGCCTTTCCGGCAAGGAGAACGACTGCGACCAAGCAGTCGGCGCACAATGTTCCGGGACACCGAGTGGGCTGCCGGCCCGTGGAGTTGCCCAACGGACGCTCAAGTGGTTCGGCCGGGTGCTGAGACCACTGGAATCCCCACCGGTCGACCTCGCCCTCTACTGGGCCCTGTCAATTGTTCCGCTCTGCCGCAGGCTGATCGCAGAAGAGAATGTGGGTGTCATCTATACCTCCTCTGATCCATACTCAGACCATCTCGTCGGATGGATGCTGCGCCGCCAGACCGGCAAGCCCTGGGTGGCGGACTTCCGCGACCCCTGGACGCAGGCCTGGAACTACAACCAAAGGGGATGGCGCAGCGCCGTGGATCGCCGCATGGAACGCCACGTCCTGGATGGCGCGGACCGGATCATAGGCGTCGCTCCTGGCGAGGTGCTGGGCTTGCAGGCTTTGTCCTCGCAGCGGGATCCAAACCGGTTCATCACCATAGAGAACGGCTTCGACCCAGAGGACTCTGCGCACGACTTGGCGCCCGGCATCCGGGCCCAGACCCCCGCCGGAAAGACGGTCCTTGCGTTCGTGGGAACCGGTCACGGCACCTTGGTCCCCATCCTGGAGGCACTGGCACGCGTCGGACCGGCCATGGAGGCTGTCCGGCTTCGGCTCGTAGGCAGCCTTGCGCCTGCTGTGCTTGCCTGGCTGCAGGATCACGCTGGGGCAATCGACGTCGAGCTGGTTGGGCGAGTGCCCCACGCGGAGGCCATCGGCCATATGCGCGCCGCCGATATTCTGCTCCTGCCCTTCGGCGCAAGTTCACGGTGGGCAGACGTGTACTCAGGCAAGCTCTTTGAGTACATGGCAGCCGGGCGACCTATCCTGCTTGGAGGTCCGGTGGGAGACGCCAGCCGCCTGCTGGAAGCCAGTGGGACCGGCGTGCGCCTGCCATTGGAGCGGCCGGATGAGGCAGCGGCCATGCTTGGCCTGCTGGCCAGTGATCCCGCTGGATTTCGAGCGCTGTACTACCACCCCGATGCGCAGATCGTCGCGCAGTACGAGCGCCGAGCCCTCACAGGCCGGTTGGCGGCGCTATTCGACGAGCTGGCTGGACCAGGGAACCAGCGATGACCGCAGTCGTGTCAGTGGTCCTGCCGTGCCACAACCGCAGCACGGAACTATTGCAGGCGCTCCAGTCGCTCTGCGACCAGACCCTGCCTCCGGGCCGGTTCGAGGTCATCGTCATCGACCAGGCTTCTCAAGACGGGTCCAGCGAGGTGGCCAGCAGGTTTGAGGGAGACCTGGACCTAAGACTGATCGAGCAAGAGGCTGCGCTCGGTCCCGCCGCTGCGCGGAACGCAGGGATTGCGGCGGCACAGGCAGAACTGGTGCTGCTCCTGGACTGCGACATGGTGGCCGATAGCGAGTTGCTGGCCTCACATTTGGCCTGCCAGGCGGCTCGCCCCGGCTCCCTGGTCTGCGGCCGTGTGCTGCCGTACCCGCCTGCCTACCGGTCGTTCATCGATCGAGCGGCCAATCCGGAAGCGGGGCTCGATCGGGGAGAGGGCAGAGGTGACCTCCCCTTCTACCAGGCGATCAGTGGCAACCTGTCGGCTGAAACTGCCTGCCTTCGTCAGCTGGGGCTGTTTGACGTGAGCCTGCGCGCGTTCGAGGACGTTGACCTCGGCTACCGCGCACATCGCGCCGGAATTCGCATCGTCAACTGCGGCTCGGCCCTGTCCTATCACAACCATGCGCGCTCGCTGGACGAGCGGCTCGCCCAAGCCCACGCCTACAATCGCGTCTGGCCAGTCCTGCTGCGCCGCTATCCTGAGCTTCGGGGCAAGGTACCAGGGCTGCGCGACTATGAGCCGATCAACTGGCGCGCCGATCGGGGCGAGCGCCTGCGCGGCAAGCTTGGCGCTCGGCTGTACGGCTCAGGCCCAGCACGCTTGGTGCTGCGCGAGGTGCTGGGCCTGCTGGACCGCGCTGAGGCTCTACCTCGTGTTGCCAAGGTGCTGTACTGGAGGCTCATGGTAGGGACTTGGTATGCCGGAGTCCGGGACGGGACACGCGGGTGAGGATACTCTACGTGTCGACGTGGTTGCCCTACCCACCCGACAACGGGGCCAAGATCCGTGCCATGAGCTTGGTGCGTTACTTAGGGAAGAGGCATGACGTGCACCTGCTCAGCTTTCTCCACACGGCCGGGGAGGAGCAGTACCTCCCTATGCTGAGAGCGATGTGCGCCGAGCTGAACGTGGTGAGACACGATCCTTTCGAGAGAGGCCGGCTTCGAGCTGCGCTGGGGTTCGCATCGCCCTACCCGCGGGATGTGCTTGCGCACTACTGCCCCGAAATGGCGCGCGCAGTCGAGGATACCGTGCGGCGCACTCCGATCGATGTGGCGATCGGAGCGACAGCTACGGCGGGTCGCTACCTCACCCCAGTCACGGGTGTGCCGAAGCTGCTCGAAGAGCAAAACTCGGCTACGCGCATGGCTTACGACACCTACCGCGCCGCGGACGGGACCTTTCAGCGTCTGCGCAGATGGGCTTCATGGCGCAAGACGGCTTACTACGAGAGTCGTCTGCTTCCCAGGTTTGACTCGATCAGCATGGTATCGGAACTCGACCGCGATGCAGCCCTGCAGGTAGCGCCGTGCATGCGAGGGCGTGTAGTGGTAATCCCGAACGGGGTGGACCTGGAACGGAATGTCCCCGGTGTGGCAGAACCGCAACCAGACACGCTTGTGTTCAACGGGGCACTGACCTACCACGCGAATGCGGAAGCGATGAGGTTCTTTGTCTCCGAGGTAATGCCCCTGGTGCGCCTCGAGCGCCCGGCGGCGACACTCACCATTACGGGCCCAACGGAGGGCGTCGACCTAAGCTGGGTACCTGCCGACGGGAGCGTCAGGCTGAGCGGCTATGTCAGCGATGTGCGTCCTGTGGTCGCCGGGAGCTGGGTCTGCGTCGCTCCTCTGCGGACAGGTGGAGGCACCCGTCTCAAGATACTCGAGGCGCTTGCGCTGGAAACACCGGTGGTGGCGACCAGCAAGGGCGCCGAGGGGTTGAATCTTGCAGCGGGGCGTGAGGTCCTGATCGCCGATGCACCTGCCGAGTTGGCCAGGGCCATCCTTTCCATCCTGGGCCGGCCAAGCCTGCGGGAGCAGCTGGCGCAGGAGGGCCGCCGCGCTGTTGTGGAACGGTATGGGTGGGAGACAATCGGCGCGCTGATGGACGCCTGGCTGCGATCTGCAGCAGCCGCAGGCCGGGCAATGCCTGCCGGAGAGGTCAAGGGCTAGGAGCCGATGGCATCCCTCAGCGATGGCCTAATCAGGAAGGGAGAGCTCCGCCGCCCGGCGCTCCAAGCGGCCGTGATCCTGGGCTGCGTTGGCCTGCTGGCGCTCTTCGGTAGCCAGGCCAACCGCCTGTCGCCCAAGATGGTGCTCGCCGGTGTGGTCGGGCTGCTCTTCTGCTGGCTCTGCTTGAGGTCGATGGAGATTGGACTCACGGCGTTTATGGCAGTGGGCGGGGTGGTTGGCTTCTCGATAGGTACGGGCACAGAAAGCTCGATCAGCCCCGCGATGATGCTGGTGGCGCTGTGTGCGGGCCTTTGGGTTGTCCGGATGGTGACAGCGCGCGAGATCCGGTTGGCGGCGAGCGGCCTGAATGTTCCGCTTCTTGGGTTTCTCGGCAGCGCAATGCTGTCCTGGATCGTTTCCAGATCGGCCGTGGGCCCGCTGGTCACGCTGCCGGGGAACTTTTTCACGGTGCAGGCAGGGCAGTTCGGCATCTATGCGCTGGCGGCGGCGGCCTTCTGGCTGGGCGCCAATCACCAGGTAGAAGAGCGCGTACTGAAGATATGGACCACCCTGTTGATCGGGTTGGGAATGGCCGTCTTCGTCTGGGACCTTGCTGCCGGCTGGAGGCACAACCCTGGGTATTGGATGGGAAGCCTCTTCATGTGGCCCGTGGTCCTGCTGGTGGCGCAGTTGCTGTTCAATCCCAGAATCAGCCGCGGTTGGAGGCTGGTTGGCTGGGGCGCAGTCCCGCTTTGGGGGCTGTGGACGGCACGGGCCTGCATCGGCTTCAAGGGGGGATGGGTTCCGGCGCTGCTATCTATGCTCCTCCTGCTCCTGCTCAAGTCGTGGCGCCACCTGGCCGCGGGCCTGCTGGTCCTGGTTCTGTTGGTGGCAGCCGTGGGACCCAGCCAAATCACCAACTTGCTGCTGGACAACGAGCAAGACAGCGCAAGCGTGCTTCGGTCGTCGCTGTGGGAGGACGTATTCCGCATGGGACTCCGCTCGCCCGTGGTGGGGCTGGGGCTGGCGAGCTACTCCTATTACTGGAACGTGCCCTCTTTCCAGTCCAAATCGTACCAGTACGTGAATCACCGCGCTTTCTCGCGGCAGCAATACACCCCCGCTGCACACAACATGTTTGCCGACGTCTTTGCGCAGATGGGTGGCGTTGGACTCGGCTTTCTCCTATGGGCCATCGCGGCAGGCCTTCGCCTCGGGCTTGGCGCGCACAGGAGTGCACGGTCAGGATTCGGGCGAGCGTATGCGGCGGGCGTGCTGTGCGGCTTTGTGTCACAGGCGGTATCTTCGTTCTTCTTTGCCGATTGGCTCTTGCCGTATGTCTACAACCTTGGGTTCTACGGCTTTCCGCAAGCGGCGTACACTTGGCTGCTCCTGGGGTCCCTGGTGCCGCTTGCACGACAAGCTGATGCAAAGCGAGGCAGTGAATGAGGACTCCAGCCGAAGTGAGCATCGTGCTGGTCAACTACAACCAGCGCGAGTACACCGCGCAGTGCCTCGACTCGATTCGTGCCGCGCAGATCGACCTGCCGTACGAGGTTGTACTGGTCGACAATGCAAGCCAGGGCGACGATGCGGATTGGCTTGAGAGCACCTATCCCGATGTTCGCCTGGTGCGCAGCTCCAGGAACCTGTACATCGCCGGTGGGAACAACCTCGGCATTCGCGCCAGCGAAGGGCATTACGTGCTGCTGCTCAACAACGATACGCTTCTTGCCAAGGGCAGCGTCGAGTCGGCAGCGCGTTTCCTGGACGGGCACCCCCACGTCGCGGGGGTTGGTGGAAACCTGCTCAATGCCGACGGGTCCTTCCAATCGGGCTACTTTGACTTTCCTTCGCTCTGGTCCGAATTCCTCTTCGTGACCCGGCTCGGCCTGCTGCTTGACCCCCTCTTTCCCTCTCATCCGCCAGCGGCCGAAGCCTGCGAGGTCGACTGGATGAGCACCGCCTTCATGCTTTTCCGGCGCGATGCGCTGGAACAGGTGGGACTCGTTGACGAGGAGTACCTGATCTACTCCGACGAGACGGACCTGGAGTACCGCCTGAGAAAGGCGGGGTGGGCGCTCTACTATCTGCCCGAGCTGACCACCATCCACTTTGGCGGCAAGAGCCTGACCCCGTGGAAGCGACGGCGGCTGCTGCACCGGGGCAAGCTGCTGTTTTTCCGAAAGCACTATGGCTTGTTTCGAACAACAATCCTGCGCGGACTATTCGCGATCATGAGCTTCGTGAAGGGCCTGGCCTGGTCGTTGGTGGCGCTCTCGCCGAGCCGAAGAGCGCGGGCGCTCGCCGAGTTGGGCTCGCACATGGAGGTGGTCCGGCTGTGTTTCCTCATGGAGTGAGCATATGAGCGAGGAACGTGTGGTTGGCGAGGCGAACGCCACGGGCGGCTCGCCGCTTGGAGCTTCAACTGGGGACCCAGAAACGCTCTGCCGGATTTGCGGCGGCATCGGCCAGCTCACCTTTCATCGGCCGGCCTTTGACGTGCTCCGGTGCGAGAGCTGCAGCACGGTTTTTGTCCGGCCAAAAGCCCTCTCCCTACAGCGCGAGATGGACCAGAGGGCCGACGAGCTGGGACCGAGATACGTGCGGGAGGTGTTCGCTGAAAGGCAGGACTTTTGGCTGGCCTTTTGGACTGAGCGCATCAGGTCGGTCGAGGCCGTGCTCGGGCGGCGCGGCCGGCTGCTCGACATTGGGTGCGGAACAGGCGAGTTTCAGCTCGCCGCTCAGCGCAGGGGATGGAGTGCGGTGGGGGTGGAGCCTTCTACCCTGCAGTCGGCGTATGCCAGGGACGTCCTGAAGCTCGACGTGCGAACAGGCTTCTTCGAGGACGTCGACTTTGAGCCCGCATCGTTCGACGTTGTGTCTGCGTGGGGCGTCATCGAGCACCTGCAGGACCCGCGGTCTTTCCTGGAGCGGGTGAGACAGCTTCTCAAGCATGACGGTGTCCTCGCGCTCCAGACGCCGAACCAGGCAAGCTTGATCACGGAGATCGCCGGGTTTGGGTATCGCATCTCAGGGGGCCGCTTCCTTCTCGGCGTGTACAGCTTTGAACACCTGTTTCGCTTTGACTCCAAGACCCTCACGCAACTGCTGCAGTGGACCGGCTACCGTGTCCTTCACATGGATCAATACGACAACCTCGAGGTAATGCTGGCGCGGATGCACCTCGAGCCGCACGCCAGGCTGCGACGCGCAGTGCTGACTCCTCTTCATGCTTTGGCAGCACTTACCAAGCGGCGCAACCAGCTGGTTGCCTACGCCCGCCTGCAGAACAGTGCAGGGGACCTCCAAGAGTGAGAGTCGGGAGGAACGAACAGGGGTGCGCATCCTCTTCCTGAGCCAGATCTTGCCGTATCCGCTCGACGCCGGCCCAAAGACGCGGGCCTACTACGTGCTGCGCTACCTGGCCGAGAGGCACGAGGTCACACTCTGCTCGTTCGTGCGTGCCACAGATAGCCAGGATGCGATCGACCACCTGCGGCACTATTGTGCCTCTGTGCAGACGGTCCCCATGGTGCGCTCACCGGCAAAGGACGTGGCACACCTGCTGCGAAGCCTGGCATCGCGCCGGCCGTTCATCATCGAACGCGACCGAGTGCCGGCGATGGGACGAATGCTGAAGGCACAATGCGCACTGCACAAGTTCGACGCGGTGCACTCGGACCAGCTGTGGATGGCGCCGTACGCGCTGGAGGCAAGCAGGGTGACGAAGGGCGAACAGAGGCCTCTGACGGTGCTTGACCAGCACAATGCGGTGCACCTGATTCCAGGACGGATGGCCGGCTCTGAGCCGAACGCGCTCAAGCGGGCACTGCTCGCCCTGGAGGCGCGCAAAATGGCCCGCTACGAGGTCGAGACCTGCCGACGGTTCGACCGGGTCGTGTGGGTCACGGAACAGGATCATGCGGCGGTGCAGCAGAAGGCAGGCGCGGTCGATGGGCCGCCGTCCACCGTGCGCCGGTCGGCCGTGATCCCAATCTGCGGAGATGCCAGCGCAACGGCGCCGATCTGCCGCAGGCCCGATGCCAGACGGGTGACGTTCCTCGGGGGGCTGCATTGGCCGCCGAATGCGCAGGGCGTCCGCTGGTTTGTCGAGAAGGCCTGGCCCCAGGTGCGCGCCCAGGTGCCCAACTGCACGCTCACCATCATCGGCAAGGACCCACCCCCGGTATCTGCGGAGGGCATCGAGGTGACGGGTTATGTCGCCGACTTGCAGCCGCTCCTCTCGGAGACCGCCGTGTTCATCGTACCGCTGCTGGCGGGCGGCGGCATGCGCGTCAAGATCGTGGATGCCTGGATGTGGGGCCTGCCCATAGTCAGCACATCGATTGGCGCAGAGGGTATCGACCAGCGGGACGGGGAGAACATCCTGATCGCAGACGAGCCTGCCGATATTGCCCGTGCCGTCGTGGACGTGCTGCAGAGCCGTGAGGTAGCGGACCGGTTGGGGGCGTCGGGCCGGCGATGGGCGGAAGAGCGCTACGATTGGCGGCGCGTGTACGGTCAGTGGGATAGCGTATACGCCGCGAACCCGGAGAGCCGGAGTATCGAGTGCTGAGAACCATCCGAGCGGACATTGAGCGGTACTACCCGGGCCGGGGCTACCCTGTCGCAGCGGTCATCAAAGCGATTTACTCGCATCCGGGCTTCCTTGGCGTGCTGTGGTATCGTCTGGGCCACGCCCTTTGGCTTCGGAAACGTAATCCGCTGTGTCATTTCCTGCTCTTGGGTCAGCGCGCCCTCTATCCCCTCATCCGCCTGTACAGCGGTCTGGAGCTTGCCCCACGGACAGAGATTGGGGAAGACTTGTGGGTCGGCCACCATGGGCCAACGATCATTCACCCCGACACGATAGCCGGCCGCAACCTCACACTCGTGCACGCCGTTACCATCGGAGAGCACAAAGGAGCCGTTCCAAAGATAGGCAATGACGTAGACATCGCGACTGGCGCGATCCTTATCGGTGGGATCACTGTTGGAGACCGAGCAGTCATAGGCGCCGGCGCTGTGGTAACCCACGATGTGGCGCCGGGATGCATTGTCGCCGGGGTCCCGGCACGGGCAATCGGATCAAGGCTGGGCGACAGTGATCACGGCTAAGGTCCTCTTCTGGCTCGCGATCGGCTGGGTGGCGTATGCCAATGTGGGCTACCTGCTTCTTCTTTGGTTGGTGGCAAGGGTGCGAGGGATCACCCCCCCTCCGTCCCCCCCGCTGAGGCAGGGGGGAGGTGAGCCGGTTCCCACCGTGAGCCTGATGATCGCGGCGCGGAACGAGGAGAAGGTCATCGCGGCGAAGCTGGAGAACGCGCTGGCGCTGGAGTATCCGGCCGGGCAGCTGCAGGTTCTGGTTGCGTCCGACGGCTCGACGGATGGCACGGACGAGATCGTGCGCGGGTTTGCCGGGCGCGGGGTGGTCCTGAACCATGTGGATACTGGCCTGGGCAAGGTGAACGCGCTCAACGAGACGCTGCCGCTGGCGACGGGCGAGATCGTCGTCATATCGGATGCGGATTCGGCCTACGCGCCTGACGCGCTCGGCAAGCTGGTCCGGCACTTTTCCGACTCCAAGGTGGGCGCGGTGACGGGCGAGGAGCGGCGCGTTCCGGCGGCCGGCGGGGAGGGGGCCGGCGAGGGGTTCTACGCGCGGCTCGACAACCGGATCAAGCGCCTGGAGGGCGAGCTGGGCGGGATGGTCATGGTCAATGGAGGCTTTTTCGCGATCCGCCGCGCGCTGTACCCGCTGCTCGCGCCGCACCTGATCCACGACTCGATCGTGCCGTGCCGGCTGGTGCTGGAGGGCTACCGCACCGCCTACGAGCCGGAAGCCGTGTCGGTGGAGACGTATGCCTTGGACGCGGCGGGCGACTTTCGCCGGCGGCTGCGGACGGTGATCCAGGCGTTCTACAGCTACCTGGCCGTGCCACAGGCGCTGAATCCGTTCCGCACAGGCTGGTTCGCGGTCAAGCTCTTTTCGCACCGCTTTACGCGGTGGTTTGTGTTTCCTGCACTCATGGTGGCGCTGGTGACGAGTGCCGCCCTGGCGGCCGGCAGACCCCTGTACCTTGCATTGCTGGCTGTGCAGCTGGCGTGCTACGCGCTCGCCTTGGCCGGATGGCTGATGGATCGGCGGGGGAAGAAGGTGCCGGTCTTTTACTTTCCCTACTACTTTGTCTATGTCCACCTGGCGGCTTTTGTGGCGGTCGCCCAGGCGCTGCTCGGCAAGCGCGTCGCCACCTGGATTCCGACACAGCGCCAAGCGGTACCAAACAATGGCAGACGATAGCCTAGGGCTGCGGCCGTGCCCGGCCTGCGGTGAGGACCGCCCCCGCGTTCTGTACCGGCCACGGCTGTCCCCGGGGCCCGTCGTGCGGTGCGGCTCCTGCAGGATGGCCTATGTGTCTCCCGTGGAAGACCCCCAGGCCATCATCGAAGAGGGCCCCATCCTGGCAGGCCTCGATCCGTCGGTCCTGACGAGCGCCGACATGCGCGATGTAGCCGGCTCCTGGGAGCTGACCATCCTTGCCGGCAAAGAGCCACAGAAGGCAGCCCTGGAGCGCAACGCCAGCGGAGCGCTGCGGGAGCTGGCGCGGTTCGCCCGGCCGCCGGGCAGCCTCTTGGACATTGGCTGCGGCTGGGGGTTCTTCCTCGGAGTCGCCGCCAGGCTGGGGTGGACCACCCATGGGCTTGAGCCGCTGCCGGCCCACGCGGTGCACACGCGGGCCACGACGGGCAGCCGTGTGGTATGTGACGTGCTGCGGGACGGCACCTTTGCGGAAGAGTCTTTCGACGTTGTCACCGCGTTCCAGGTATTTGAGCACCTGCCCGACCCGAGCGCCTACCTGGAGCGAGTGCGGCGGCTGCTGCGGAGCAGCGGGCTGGTGCTGATCGAGGTACCGAATTTCGACACATGGAGCGTCCGGGCGATGGGATCGCGGGCGCGCCACTTTTCGCCGGACCATCTGAACTTTTTCTCCGCCCGCACGCTGGGACGCCTGCTGGAGTCGCATGGCTTCGAGCCGCTGCACACCTACTATCCGACCCGCTTCATGACGCTCGGGCACCTGGTCGGTCATTGGGGCAGGCGCTACCTGCGGGGGCCTCTCACGGCTGCCGCCAGCGGCTCAAGGGGCCGGTCCGGGGTTTGGACCAAGACCGTCGGCGTCAACCTGCGCGACATCGTGGCCGTGATTGCGCGCAGGACCGCTCCATGAGCACCCAGCCGCGGTCGGGCCGGCGCCCTGCTGGGCGATAGACGATGCGCATCCTCTGCATCACCGACTGGCCCATCACGGGCGGCTACCGCTGGCTGTGGAGCTTTCTTCCGCCGAACGACGACGAGGTGGATTTCGTCTGCCCGCGCGCGGCGCCGGCGGACCGCGCGGGCAGGTGGGGCAAGGTGCTCGGGTACTACCCGATGCATGTCGCGCTGGCTGCGCGAGCGCTGGCGCGCACGAGGCGAACGGAGTATGACGCGGTGCTGGCGTTTGAGGGAAAGTGCGGGATGCCGTATGCGCTCGCGCGGACGATAGACGATAGACGATGGACGATGGGTTCGGGGGACGATGGACCTGGGACCTTGGACGATGGGCGGCGCACCGGGGACGATGGACGGCGGACGATGGACCATGGAAGCCGGACGATGGACGATGGACCACGGACCATGGACGATGGACGGCGGACGACAGACGATAGACGATGGACGATGGGTTCGGGGGGCGACAGACGATGGACGGGGGACGGCCGAGCGAGGGGGAAGCGGCCGAAGCTGGTGATCCTGTTCTTTAGCGTGAAGGGCGTGATCATGCACACCCTGCGGGCGGCGCGGTTCGGGATGGGGGCGGTGGACCGGATCTTGGTGCCGTCGCAGGGGGAGATGGGCTATTACGAGCGGCTGCTGGGGTACCCGCGGGAGCGGATGGAGTTTTGCCCGGTGGGCGTTCACGACCCGGGGGTGTTTGGGCGGCAGCCGGCGGCGGGCGGCGGATGTGTCTTTTCGGGGGGACGGTCGGACCGGGATTATCGCACGCTGTTTGAGGCGGTGGCAGGGTTGGGCTGCCGCGCGGAGGTGCGGACGCAGCCCTTTGCGCTGCGAGGGCTGACTGCCCCGCCGAATGTGCGCGTGGGCGGGATGGCCGGCTACGCGGAGCTGGGCGAGGCGTTGGCCGGCGCGCGGTGCGTGGTGGTGCCGCTGCAGGAGGTCCGGCATGCGGCAGGGCTTTCGCTGATCGTGCTGGCGATGGCAGCCGGGCGGCCGGTGATCGCGACGCGGGCCGGCGGGGCTGAGGAGTATGTCACGCACGGCGAGAATGGGCTGCTGGTGGAGCCGGGGGATGCGGCCGGGCTGCGGGAGGCGATCGGGTATGTGCTGGCGCACCCGGAGGAGGCGGCGCGCATGGGGATGGAGGGCCGGGCGCGGTATGTGCTGCAGCACACGTTCGAGCTGATGGCGGTGCGGGTGCGCAGGGCGCTGGTGGAAGTTTGCGCGCAGGGGGGAATTTGTGTATGATTGTGCGGAGTGTGCGGAGGTTTGTAGAAGAGGAGAGGAGGATGGCAATGCCCCCCATTGCCCAGAGTCTGGCTGTTCAAGCGTGTGAGCATGTTGTGACGGCCCCGCGCCCGAAGGTGAGCGAGCGGACGCAGTGGCGCCGGCTGACGCAGGTCCTGGTGGCGGGCGACCTTGTTGCGCTGTGCGTTGCCTTTGCGGCGGCGTTTGGTATCCGGTTCTATGTCCGGCTGCCTATGTTTGTGGAGATCCAGCCGACGGTGCAGAGCCACGTGCTGAGCATGGCGCTCCTGCTGCCGGTGTGGCTGGGCGGCCTGGCGCTGTTTGGGCTGTACAACCGGGAGAACCTGCTGGGCGGGACGCGGGAGTATGCGCTGGCCTTTCGGGCGTGCAGCGCGGTGGCCTTTGGGGCGATTGCGGCGTCGTTCCTGTTGCAGCGGACGCTCTTTTCGCGCGGCTGGACGGTGCTGGCCTGGCTGCTCACTTTCTTTTTCGTGTCGCTCTTCCGCTTTTGGCTGCGGCGTGCGGTCTACCGGCTGCGGCGCGAGAAGGGGTTCTTCCTGGACGGGGCGGTGATCGTGGGCGCCGGCGAGGAAGGGCAGGCGCTGGCGCGCTCGCTGCAGGCGTGGGACACGTCGGGGCTGCGGATCGAGGGGTTCATCGACGACACGCTGCCAGCCGGCACGCCGGTGCTGAACGGCTTCCGGGTGCTGGGCGGGACGGCGGAGGTGCCGCACCTGGTTCAGACGCACGGCATCCACGAGGTGATTGTGGCCTCGGAGAGCCTGCCGAGGGAGAGCCTGCTCGGGCTGGTGGGGCAGTATGCGCTGTCGGAGGGGATGCGCATCCGGCTGTCGTCGGGGCTGTTTGAGATCTTGACGACGGGCGTGTCTGTCAAGGAAGTGGGCTTTGTGCCGCTGATCTGCCTGAACAAGGTGCGGCTGAGCCCGGTGGAGATTGCGATGAAGACGGCGCTGGACCTGGCGATCACGGTGCCGGGGCTGCTGCTGCTTGCGCCTGTGCTGGCGGCGATCGCCGTCGCGGTGAAGCTGGATTCGCCCGGGCCGGCCTTTTACCGGCGGCGGGTGGTGGGGCGCGGCGGGAAGGAGTTTGATGCTTACAAGTTCCGCAGCATGGTGACGAACGGCGACGAGGTGCTGGCGGCGCACCCGGAGCTGCGGGAGGAGCTGGCGCGCGAGTACAAGCTGGAGAATGACCCGCGGGTGACACGGCTGGGCAGGTGGCTGCGGCGGTGGAGCCTGGACGAGCTGCCGCAGCTGTGGAATGTGGTGCGGCGCGAGATGAGCCTGGTGGGCCCGCGGATGATTACGACGGAAGAGCTGGAGAAGTATGGCAAGTGGGACATGAACCTGCTGACGGTCTGGCCGGGGCTGACGGGGCTGTGGCAGATCTCGGGCCGCAGCGAGCGCAGCTATGAGGAGCGGGTGCAGATCGATATGCAGTATATCCGGAACTATACGATCTGGCTGGATTTGCAGGTGCTGATTGAGACGGGGCCGGCGGTGGTGAAGGGGAGAGGAGCGTACTGACAAGGCGCAAGTCGCAAGTCGCAAGTCGCAAGTCGCAGGTCGCAGGGCGCAAGGGGCAAGGGGCAAGTAAGAATGCACAAGGCTGAATGCACAATGCACAAGGACGAATGCTGAATGCACAATGCACAAGGAAGAAGTGGCAAGTGGGAATTGTGAATTGTCAATTGTCACTTGTGAATTGTCACTTGTCACTTGTCAATTGTGAATTGTGAATCGTCGGATGGCATACGCGCTTCGTAGTGCGCTGCTGATTGTTGGGCTCTTGATGGGGGGCTGGACGGGGGCGGTGTCGGGGCAGGAGAGGCCCGGCGACGCACCGGCGGAGGGGCAGGCGACGTGGGCTAGGCAATGCGCGGACTGCCCGCAGGATCACTTCTGGGTCAGCGAGCAGGCGCTGGCTTTGGACTCGGCGGGGCATCCCCACGTGGTGTATGGGGGGGAGGCGGTCTACTACGCGCGGCACGACGGGGCGGCCTGGCAGGTGGAAGAGATCGACGGCAAGACCCCGTGGGCCTTTTGGAACCAGGTGCCTCCCTCACTGGTGCTGGACGGCGAGGACCGGCCGCACGTTGTGTACGTCGACACGTCCGGCGAGTACCTGGTGTATGCGGTCAAGACGGCGGAGGGCTGGCAGAGGGAGACCATTGACCACCAGCCGCCGCCGTTTGGGTTTATGACGTCGGACACGACGCTGGTGCTGGACGCGGAAGGCACGCCCTGGGTCGCCTACTCGAGGTGGGGCGCGCTGCAGCTCGCCACGCGGCGGGAGGGCACGTGGCAGATCGAGGTGGTCGACGATTCGTGGTACTTTGAGCTGTACTTTGGGCTGGCCGTGGACGGCACGGGCACGCCGCACATCAGCTACATGTGCGGGTGGGCGAGCCAGAGGAACATGGACCTGCGCTATGCGACGCGGAGGGGCGGCGCCTGGGTGGTTGAGACGGTGGCGGACGGCGGCCTGCTGGGGGAGTATGATTCGATCGCCGTCGACGCAGCCGGCATCCCGCACATTACCTACCGAGACGCGGACCACGAGGACGTGCGGCACGCCGTGCGCGGGGAGGCCGGCTGGGAGATCGAGGTCATCGAGTCGGGCGGCGGCTATTGGCTGGGCTCGACCACGACGCTGATCGATGCGCAGGGCATGTTGCATGTGTCGTATTCGGTGAACGCCGGGGCGCGGTATGCGTACCGGGTGGGCGATGGCTGGGCCATCGAGCCGATCGCGAGCGGGACGCACCAACACACGTCGATGGCCCTGGACGCGGAGAACCGCCCGCGCGTGGCCTACTTTTCGTGGTCGGAGTTTGCGCTACAGCTGGCGACGCGCTCGGCCGGCGGGTGGGCGATCGAGGTGGTCGACCGGCCGGGCCTGATGGGCAAGCACGCTTCGCTGGCGCTGGACGGCGCGGGGCAGCCGCGTGTCTCGTACACGGAGTACCACCGCACGGGGGAGCTGCGCTACGCGCGGGCGACGGGGCCGGCGTGGACGGCGCAGACGGTGGACCGGATCGGGACGGCGGGCGGGTACACGGACTTGGCGCTGGACGCGGGCGGCGGGCCGCACATTGCCTACTACGATGGGGTGGGCGGCGACCTGCGCTATGCGCGGCTGCAGGGCAGCACGTGGGTCACGGAGACGGCCGACGCGGAGGGCGACGTGGGGATGTACGCCTCGGCCGGGCTGGGGCCGGGGGGCGGGGTGCGGGTGAGCTATTACGACGCCAGCCATGGGGACTTGAAGGTGGCCTTCCGCGACGGCGGCAGCTGGACGGCGGAGACGGTGGATGCGGAGGGGGACACGGGGCTGTACACGTCGCTGGCGGTGGATGGGGCGGGCGAGGTGCACGTCGCGTATTATGACGGGTCGGCGGGCGACCTGCGCTATGCCCACGGCAGCGGCGCGGGGTGGAGCGCCGAGACGGTGGATTGGGCGGGCGATGTGGGGCGGTATGCGTCGCTGGCGCTGGATGGGGAGGGCCAGCCGCAGATCGCCTATTACGATGCCACGAACCGGGACCTGAAGTACGCGCGCTGGACGGGCGAGGCGTGGGAGGCGGTGACGGTGGCGAGCAAGGACGACGTGGGCTCGCATGCCTCGCTGGCGCTGGACGGCGCGGGCCGGCCGTCGATCGCCTATACCGATGCGACGCACCTCCGGCTGGCGTTTTCTTCGTGGACGGGCGAGGGATGGGCGCACCAGGTGGCGGACGGCAACTGGAATGTGGGGCGCTATGCGTCGCTGGCGCTGGACGGCGCTGGGCACGCGCGGGTGGCGTATTTGGATGCGGGGTATGGGTACCTGCGGGTGGCGGCGGTGCTGTGGGCGGGGGTGTTCTTCCCGCAAGTTACAAGGTACAAGTAACAATTGACAAGTTGGAAGTGACAAGGGGCAAGGGGCAAGCCGCAATGCAGAATGCAGAATGCACAATGCACAAGTCCAATGCAGAATGCAGAATGCACAATGCACAAGTCCAATGCAGAATGCAGAATGCACAATGCACAAGGGACGAGGAAGAATTGACAAGGGACAAGGGGCAAGTTACAAGTTACAAGTGAGAAGTGACAGTGATGAGTGCTGGAGTGTGGTGAGTAGATGCTGATCGTTCAGACGCCGCTGCGGGTGAGTTTTTTTGGCGGTGGGACGGATATGCGGGGGTTTTATCGGCACGAGGAAGGGTGCGTGCTGTCGTCGGCGATCGACAAGTGCATCTTTGTGGTGGCGAAGCGGCGCTTTGACTCGCAGGTGCGGCTGAGCTACACCAAGACGGAGGTGGTGGAGCGGGCGGAGGACCTGCAGCATGAGCTGGCGCGGGAGGCGATGATGATGACGGGCCTCAAGCGCGGGCTGGAGCTGGTGACGATCGGCGATATCCCGTCGGCGGGGACGGGGCTGGGCTCGTCGAGCACGGTGACGGTGGGGCTGCTGCACGCGCTCTACCTGCACCGGGGGGAGACGCAGAGCAAGGATACGCTGGCACGGCTGGCGTGCGAGGTGGAGATCGAGCGGCTGCGGCGGCCGATCGGGAAGCAGGACCAGTATATTGCGGCCTACGGCGGGATGCGGATGATCCGCTTCTTGCCGGACGAGTCGGTGGTGGCGGAGCGGCTGGAGCTGCCCGACGAGACGCTGCGCCGGCTGGATGAGCGGCTGATGCTGGTCTTTACGGGGATGACGCGGCCGGCAGGGGATGTGCTGGGCGAGCAGGTGGAGCAGATTGCGGAGCGGATGGACGTGCTGCGCGGGATGAAGGCGATGGCGTACCAGGGCCGGGCGCTGCTGGAGAAGGGCGACGTGGACGGCTTTGGGGCGCTGCTGCACGAGGCGTGGCTGCTGAAGAAGCAGATGGCGAGCAAGATCAGCAACGGGCCGATCGATGCGATGTACGAGACGGCGCGCCAGGCGGGCGCGCTGGGCGGCAAAATCACGGGCGCGGGCGGGGGCGGCTTTTTGCTGCTGTATTGCCCGCGCGAGCGGCGCGACGCGGTGCGCGCGGCGCTGCGGCCGCTGGAGGAGCTGCCTTTCAGCCTGGAGCCGGACGGCACCAAGGTGGTGTTTGATTATAGGAGATAGGGGGGGAGGTTCCCCCCCACACCCTCCCCGAATAATCGGGCTGGGGGTACTGATGGTATTGGCGCTGGCCCTGGTGGGGCCCAGCCGCCCGGCCGCGGCCGGCGTTTCCCCCACGCCGGAGACCTCGGTCCTGCCCGGGATCTGCTCGGACAGCGACCGCTTTGGCATCGCGACGGTGCAGAACCGGGTGGCGCAGTATGACGTGGGGCGCCTGCACACGGGCTGGTGGTCGAACTTTTGGGTGGATGCGGCGCCGCCGAGGCCGGCGGAGATGGCCTATGTGCAGATCGTGCGGCTGTGCGAGGCGGCGGGCGACGGGAGCGGCCCGTGCGGGTCGTGCCCGGGCTTTGCGACGTGCCCCAGCTGGTGGCAGCTGGAGGCGGCGGTGGCGGCGAACCCGGGAGCGCTGTGGCTGATCGGGAACGAGCCCGACTCGATGTCGGGCGGGCAGGACAATATCACGCCGGGCCGCTACGCGGAGCTTTATAAGGTGCTGCACGATTGGCTGAAGGCGCGCGACCCCACCAGCCTGGTGGGGATTGGGGGCGTCGTGCAGCCGACCCCCATCCGGCTGAGCTATTTGCAGGCGGTCCTCGACGCCTACGCGGCGCAGAACCCGGCCGAGCCCTTTATGCCGATCGACGTGTGGAATACGCACAACTATGTGCTGCGCGAGAGGCGGTATGGGCTGCCCGATTCGTGGGGGGCCGGCGTGCCGCCGGGCGACTTTCCGGACGAGGGGGTCCTGTACGACATCGACGAGCATGTGCAGATGGAGCCGTGCGACCCGGACGAGGAGCCGTGGGACCCGTATTGCGCGGACAAGATCGGGTGGAAGCAGCACCTGGTCAACCTGCGGCGGTTTATGGCGGACCATGGCTACCGGGACAGGCCGCTGATCATCAGTGAGTATGGTATCCTGATGCCGGCGGAATATGGGTATGATTGGGCGACGACGAAGGCGTTTCTGACGGCGACGTTTGATTGGATGATGACGGCGAGCGACGAGGAGACGGGCTACCCGAGCGACGGCAACCGGCTGGTGCAGGGGTGGGCGTGGTGGCCGTTTGACTTTACCACGTTCGGCGGCATGGAGGGCCAGGCGCATGTCTTTTGGCCGCAGGATGGCACGCTGTCGCAGCTGGGCGAGGCGTATGCGGCCTATACGCAGGGGCTGACGGCTCCCTTCGCGGGGTCGGTGGACCTGCGGGTGCTGTCGGTGCTGGACGGGGCGCCGGTGCCGGACGGCGGCGGGGTGGTGGTGCCCATCGTGACTGCAATCAACAACCTGGGCGACGCTGCGACCTCTTCGGGGCTGGTGACGGTGCAGATGTACCGCGACGGCGCGCTGTACGAGGTGCTGGAGGTGCCGGGGGGGCTGATGGGCGGGCAGTGGATGGAGGTCGTGACGGAGTGGCCTGCGCAGATGGGGGAGCGGATGGAGGTCACGGTGGTGGTCAGCGCGGGGCAGGGGGTGGAGTGCGACCCGTCCAACAACTGGCGGTCGGCGGAGGTGTGGGTGGCGGAGGAGTTTGTGTTTTTGCCGATGGCGGGGAGAAGACGTTGACGATTTTGGATTTTTGATTTTGGATTTTGGATTGACGGAAGTGACGATTCTGGACCTGCCGATTTTTGATTTTTGATTTTGGATTGGGGATTGGATCTATGAAGATCTTGGTTACGGGCGGGGCGGGGTTTATTGGGTCGCATGTGGTGGATGCGATGGTGGCGGCGGGGCATGACGTGGCGGTGGTGGATGACCTGTCGACGGGGAAGCGGGCGCAGGTGCATGGGGCGGCGCGCTTTTACCAGGTGGATATCCGCAGCGAGGCGCTGGGGGGCGTGATCGCGGAGGAACGGCCGGAGGTGGTGTTCCACGAGGCGGCGCGCGCGAATGTGCGCGAGTCGATGGAAAAGCCGCTGCTGTACGCCGAGGTGAATGTGCTGGGGTCGCTGAACCTGCTGGAGGCGTGCCGCCGGGAGGGGGTGCGCAGGGTGGTGTATGCCTCGACGGGCGGGGCGGTGTATGGCGAGCCGCAGTTTTTGCCGGTGACCGAGGAGCACCCGATCCGGCCGCTGGACCCGTATGGGGCGAGCAAGCACCATGTCGAGCATTACCTGGAGCTGTACCAGGCGAACTATGGGCTGGAGTTCACGATCCTGCGCTACCCGAACGTCTATGGGCCGCGCCAGGACCCGTATGGCGAGGCGGGGGTGGTGGCGATCTTCTGCCAGAAGATGGTGTCGGGCGGGCAGCCGGTGATTAACGGCACGGGGGAGCAGGAGCGGGATTATTGCTCGGTGCTGGATGTGGCGCGCGCGAACGTGCTGGCGCTGGAGGCGGGCGGCGGCGGCATCTACAACATCGGGACGGGGATCGGGACGTCGGTGAACCGGCTGTTCGGGCTGCTGGCAGGGCTGACCGGATACTCGGGGCCGGAGGTGCACGGGCCGGCGAAGCTGGGCGAGGTGTCGCGGACGTACCTGGATGCAAGCCGGGCGCGGGAGGCGCTGGGCTGGGAGCCGCAGGTGACGCTGGAGGATGGGCTGGCGGCGACGGTCGAGTGGCTGCGCGGCAGCGGCGCGTGACGGCGGGAAAGGCCGGGGTCGAGAAGATGGATGGAGCGAGGCGGTACGTCGGCGAGATCGAGGAGACGCTGGAGCGGCTCCCGTGGGAGGATATCGAGCGCGCGGTGGGCGTGCTGTACCAGGCGCGGTTGAGCGACCGGCAGGTGTTTATTATGGGGAACGGGGGGAGTGCGGCGACGGCGTCGCACTTTGCGTGTGACCTGGCGAAGGGGACGCTGCTGCCGGGCCGGCCGCGCTTCCGGGTGATTGCGCTGACGGACAGTATGCCGCTCTTTTCGGCGCTGGCGAACGACTATGGGTACGACCGGGTGTTTATCGAGCAGCTGGCGAGCCTGGTGCGGCAGGGGGACGTTGTGATCGGCATCTCGGGGAGCGGGCGGTCGCCGAATGTGGTGAATGCGCTGCACTTTGCGCGGGAGATGGGGGCGACGACGATCGGGATGACGGGCTTTGACGGGGGGGAGGTCAAGCCGCTGGTGGACGTGAGCGTGCACGTGGAGAACCGGTGCATGGAGCAGGTGGAGGATGTGCACCTGCTGCTGGAGCACCTGGTGTGCACGGAGCTGCGGAGCAGGATTGGGGCGGATGCCTGCCCGGCGGATGGGCGGACGCTGGCGGTGGAGGAAGCTCTGCGGGCGACGCAGAGGGAGCGGGCGTGAGCGAGGCTATTGACGAGGGCTCGGTCGGGAGACCTTCGCCCATCGAGGAAGAGGGCTCGGTCGGGAGACCTTCGCCCATCGAGGAGGACGGGGCCCGGTCGGGAGACCGGGCCGAACAGCCGCACCAGGGCGGGCAGGGGCTGTGCCCGTGGCTGGGGACGGAGGAGGACCGGCGGCTGCGGTTCCGGGAGCCGGCGGAGGCGCATGTCTGCTATGCGCAGGAGCCGCCGGCGGCGGTGGAGGCGCGGTACCAGGCGGAGGTGTGCCTGGCGGCGGGGCATACGGGGTGCCGGTTCTACGCGCCGCCGCCGCCGACCGCCGTGCCGGCGCGCATGGAGGCCGATGAGAACGAGTCGGGCCTGCCGCCGGAGGGACCGAACTGGCTGCGCGCCGGGCTGTGGGGTGCCGTGGCGGTGCTGGCGCTGGTCGTCGCGATCGTCTTTGGGCGGCAGCTCTTTTCGACGCCGCTGCCGGCCGACACGCCGGCGCCGACGCACACACTGACGGCGGCGCCGACGGCGGTGCCTTCGCCGGCTGGGGGGGCGGCGAGCCCGACGCTGGCGATTCAGCCGCCGACGGCGACGGCGACGCCCTACCCGGGCGGCGCCATCTATGAGATCACGCCGGAGGCGGGCGCGGCGGGTTGGGTAGCGAGCGACGAAGATCGTGGAAACCACCTGGGCGACTCGTACTTGTACACGGGCCTCTTCGACGGGGTCGTGTACCACGGCATTTTCCAGTTCGACCTGTCGGCGGTGCCGCGCGGCGCGACGATCCACTCGGCTGCGCTGGAGATCAGCGGGCTGAGCGCGCAGCGGCTGGGGACGGGCGGTGTGTGGCAGGTGCGCTCGCTGGTCCGCGCCGAGGACGAGGAGTGGAGCCGCACGACGTTCCAGGATGTGCACAACGCGGAGGTGCTGTGGACGCTGCTGCCGGCGCTGGTGGAGGGCGACCTGGCGGCGGGCCGGGTGAACCGCTTTGAGCTGGCGCGGAGCGAGATCGCGGAGATTGAGCAGCGGCTGCTGGACCAGCACTATACGCTGTCGTTCCGGATCGACGGGCCGCTGGGCGGGGCGAACAATGTGTTTGCATGGGATACGGGGTACGCGGCGGCGACGCAGGGGCATGCGCCGCGGCTGGTGCTGAGCGTGGGGCCGGCGCCCAAGACGCCGCTGCCGACGGGGACGCCGCCGTACGTGGTGGTGACGAGCACGCCGACGCCGGCGAATGTGCTGACGGCGGAGGCGCGCGGGCTGACGGCGACGGCGATGGCGACCACGGTCGGGCAGCCGACGGCGACGTCGATCTATGAATGGACGGCAACGCCGCCGCTGGTGGTGACGAGCACGCCGGTGCCGGGCAACGGGGCGACGGCGACGATGGCGGCACGGCTGGCAACGGCGATCGCCTTTACGACGGGCACCTTTACGCCGACGCCGGAGTACCAAGTCACGGCGACGGCGACGCCGGCGGCGATCCCGATCGGGCAGATCACGATCGTGCCGGGGCCGGAGCCGACGGCGAGGCCGGCTTTTCCGGCGGCGCTGCGGGGGCTGATCTTGTTCGAGTCGAACCGGGCGGGGAGCCTGGGCCCGTGGGCGATGGACGGCCAGGGGTCGGGCGTGGCGTGGCTGACGGCGCGCTGGCCGTATGAAGTGGCCTCCGCGCGGGAGGCGACGTCGCCCGACGGTTCGCAGGTGGTGTATGCCGGGCGATCGGAGAACAAGCCGGCGGTGATGGTGCGGCCGGTGGCGGGCGCGGAGGGCACGCCGGTGACAGCGCTGGACGACGGGAGCGTGTCGGAGCCGGTCTGGTCACCGACGGGCAACTGGATCGCCTTTACCGCGGCGTCGGGGACTCGGTCCGCCGTGTGGGTGGTGCGCTCGAATGGCAATGACCTGCGGCAGCTTACGTTGGTGAGCGAGGGGAGTGCGAGCCACCCGACCTTCTCGCCGGACGGCACGCGCGTGGCGTATGCGCTGGCCGATGCGGCGGGGCGCCGGCAGATCTGGGCGGCAGCGCTGGACGGGACGGGGAAGGTGAGTTTGAGCCGCAACGAGTATGATGAGTGGGCGCCGGTGTGGGCGAAGTGATCGGCGCGGGACCATGGACGATAGACGATGGACGATGGACGATGGGCTGTGGACGATGGAGCTCGGACCATGGCCGATAGACGATGGACGATGGACGATGGGCTGTGGACGATGGACGATGGACGATGGACGATGGACCATGGACCATGGACGATGGGCTGTGGACGATGGAGCTCGGACCATGGACGGTGCGCGATGAGGATGGGGCATGGAGCTTAGTAGTTATGTAAAAACGCTGTGGCGGTGGGCGTGGCTGATTGGCCTGGGCGTGGCGGTGGCGCTGGGGTCGACGTACCTGGCGGTGCGCGAGCAGCCGCCCACCTACCAGGCAGGGGCGACGCTGGTGGTGGGACAGATCCTGCAGCAGCAGCAGCCCACGTACACCGATATCTACACCGCGCAGGACCTGGCACAGACGTATGCCACGATCGCGGCCCGGCGCACGATCCGCGAGGCGACGATGGAGGCGCTGGGGCTGACGTGGCTGCCTGAGTACTCGGCGACGCCGGTGGCGAACACGCAGCTGCTGGAGATCCGGGTGGTCGATACCGACCCGCAGCGTGCGGCGGCGGTGGCGAACGAGCTGGCCAAGCAGCTGATCCTGCAGAGCCCCGGCGGCCGCGGCGCCGAGGAGCAAGTGCGGCAGGCCTTTGTAAAGAGCCAGCTGGACGACCTGGAGGCCTCTATCGAGGCGACCAAGGCGGAGATCGCGCGGCAGCAGGAGCTGCTGGCGGGCATGTTCAGCGCGCGGGAGATTGCCGACACCCAGAGCCAGATCGCGGCACTGCAGCAAAAGCTGTCGGCCGATCAGAGCAACTATGGGCAGCTGCTGGCGTTCTTGGGTGAGGGGTCGGTGAACTCTCTGTCGATCGTCGAGCCGGCTGTGGTGCCGGCGGCGCCGAGCGGGCCAGGCAAGGTGCGCACGCTGCTGATGGCGGCTGCGGTGGGGCTGGTGCTGGCGGTGGCGACGGCGTTCCTGCTGGAGTACCTGGACGACACGGTCAAGACGCCCGAGGACATTGAGAAGGCGATGCATCTGACGATGCTGGCGGGCATTAGCCGAATCCCGGGGGAAAAGGCCGAGGAGAGGCTGATCACCGTCAAGCACCCCAAGTCGCCGATTTCGGAGGCGTACCGCGTGCTGCGCACGAACCTGCAGTTCTCGAGCCTGGACCGGCCGCTGCGGACGCTGGTGGTGACGAGCGCCAACCCAACGGAGGGGAAGAGCACGACGGTGGCCAACCTGGGCGCAGTGATGGCGCAGGCGGGCAAGCGGGTGATCATCATCGACTCGGACCTGCGCCGGCCGGTGCAGCACCGGATCTTTGGTGTGGAGAACCGCGAGGGGCTGACGGAGGCGCTGCTGCTGCCCGACTTTCGTGATGGCCACCTCAAGCAGACGGGCGTAGAGAACCTGCGGCTGCTCAACACGGGGGCGCTGCCGCCGAACCCTTCGGAGCTGCTGGGCTCGCAGAGGATGGGGCAGCTGATCGAGCGGCTGAAAGAGGAGGCGGATGTCATCCTCTTTGACAGCCCGCCGGCGATGGCGGTGACGGACGCGTCGGTGCTGGGGACGCTGGCGGACGGGGTGCTCATCGTCGTGGATGCGGGCCGGACGCGGCGCAATGCGGCCAAGGAGACAGCGGAGAGGCTGCGCCAGGTGGGCGCGAACGTGCTGGGGGCGGCGCTGAACCGGCTGAAGCCGGGGCGGAGCGGGTACTATTACTACTATTACTACTATTCTCAGGACGGCACGAAACGGCGCCGGAAAAAGGGACTGCGCGGGCTGCTGAAGCGGTGAGGCCGAATAGCGGCTACCGCGCAGGGAGTCTCGTCTCGCGGGCGGAGGGGTAGGTCACATGGCTCTTGAGAGCAGCAACCGCTTTCTAATCACGGGCGGGGCCGGCTTCATCGGGTCGCACCTGGCGGAGGCGCTGCTGGCGCAGGGGCATCCGGTGACGGTCATCGACGACCTGTCGACGGGCCGGTTCGAGAATATCGAGCAGCTGGCCAGGCGGCCGGGGTTCCGCTTTGCCGTCGACACGGTCGAGAACGAGGTGGTGTTGGACCGGCTGGCCAGCGAGTGCGATACGATCGTGCACCTGGCGGCGGCGGTCGGGGTGGAGCTGGTGGTGCACGACCCGGTGCGCACGATCGAGACGAATGTGCTGGGCACGCGGGCCGTGCTGCAGGCGGCGAAGCGGTACCGGTGCAAGGTGCTGCTGGCCTCGACGTCGGAGGTGTATGGGCGGGGGGAGCGGGTGCCCTTCTCGGAGGAGGACGACCGGGTGGAGGGGCCGACCACCAAGTCGCGCTGGTGCTACGCGGCCTCCAAGGCGGTGGACGAGTTCCTGGGGCTGGCGTATGGGCGGCAGTATGGGCTGCCGGTGGTGATCTTCCGGCTGTTCAACACGGTGGGGCCGCGCCAGACGGGCCGCTACGGGATGGTGGTGCCGCGCTTTGTGCGGTGGGCGCTGGCGGGCGAGCCGCTGGCGGTGTATGGGGACGGCAGCCAGTCGCGCTGCTTCCTGCATGTGGCGGACGCGGTGCGGGCGATTGTGGCGCTGGCGGCGTGCCCGGAGGCGGTGGGTCAGGTGTACAACGTGGGCTCGACGGAGGAGGTGTCGATCCTGGAGCTGGCTCGGCGGGTGGTCGAGCGGGTGGACCGCTGGCGCGCCGAGCAAGGGGCCGGGGGCACGGCAACGCAGCCGGCGAGCGGCGAACGGATCCGGCTCATCCCGTACGAGGAGGCCTACGAGGCGGGGTTTGAGGATATGCAGCGGCGGGTGCCGGATACGACCAAGATCCGGCGCGCGACGGGCTGGGTGCCGGAGAAGGGGCTGGAGGAGATCCTGGGGGACGTGATCGGAAGTTACAAGTGACAGGTGGCAAGTGACAAGTGACGAGCCGAAGAGGCGGGCTTCCCAGGGCCAAGTCAAAGTCAGGCAGTTGCCCCGCTTCGTCCGTGGTGATGTCACCCTGAGCGAAGCGAAGGGTCTCGGCTGCTCCGAACCGAGATGCTTCGCTGCGCTCAGCATGACATCCTTGGGACTCGGACTTGGCCCTGGCGGGCTTCCGAGCAGGCGTCCCAGCTTCTGTGGAATTGGATAGAATAGCCGTACCATCTTCACAAGTATAGGTGTTCCTATCCGTGGGCGCCCGGAGGCCCATGGAGTGGGACGCCGGGTCAGGAGATGGGCACACAGCCCTCACCCCAGCCGTAGACATGCTTCTGCTCACCTTCTCCAACGTGACCTTCTCCTATGGCGGCAACCTCGTCCTCGACGAAGTCGCCTTCGAGATCCAGCACGACGCCAAGATCGGCCTCGTCGGCGAGAACGGCGGCGGCAAGTCCACCATCTTCCGGCTCATCGCCGGCGAGGAGCATCCCCTCGAAGGCACCATCTTCCGCGCCCAGGGGCTGCGCATCGGCTACCTGCGCCAGGAGCCCGATCCCGCCGACGCCGCCAAGACCGTCCTCGAAGCCGTCTCCGAGGCCTCGCCCGAGCTCGCCGCCGTGGAGAAACGCCTGCGCGGGATGGAAGAGCGCATGGCCGACCCCAAGACCGCCACGTCGCCGGCCGCCCTGGAAAAGGTCCTCGCGGCCTACAGCGATGCCCAGGCCCGCCTGGAGCGCTTGGGCGGCTACGACTTTGACCATCGCGTCCGGACGGTGCTGGCCGGCCTGGGCTTTGACGAGCGCCACCACGGGCAGCGGATCGGCACCCTGAGCGGTGGAGAGAAAAAGATGGTCGGCCTGGCCCGGCTGCTGCTCGAGACCCCCGATCTCCTGCTGCTCGACGAGCCGGACAACCACCTCGACCTGGAAGCCAAGGCCTGGCTCGAAGGCTACATCCGGGACTATGCCGGCGCGGTATGCATCATCTCCCACGACCGGCACCTTCTCGACCAGGTGGTCAGCGAGATCTTCCAGGTCGAGGACGGCCAAGTCTCCGTCTATCACGGAAACTACTCCGCCTACATCACCGAGCGCCAGCATCGCTTGCTGTCGCAGCAGCAATTCTACGAGCTTCAACAGCGTGAGATCCGGCGGCTGGAGGTGACCCTCCGCGATCTCAAGCAGTGGGCCCGCCAGAACCCCAAGTTCGCCCCCAGGGCCGAATCGATGGAAAAGCGCGTCGAGCGGGCCAAGCGAGAGGCCGTCGCGCGCCCGAGCCTCGACAGGAAAAAGATCGCCGTCGATCTCGACGCCCAGCGCAGCGGCAAAAAAGTGCTGGAGATCCGGCGCCTGGCCCAGTCGATCGACGCCCGGAGGCTCTTCGGGCCCTTTGACCTGGATGTGCAGTACGGGGAGCGCCTGGGCATCGTCGGTCCCAACGGCTCCGGCAAGACCACTCTGCTCAGGCTGATCACCGGCACCCTGCCGCCCGACGCCGGCTCGATCCGGATCGGCGCCGGGGTCGTCGCCGGCTACTACTCGCAGGAGCAGGAAACCCTGCCCATGGACAGCACCCCGGTCGAGTTCCTGCGCAGCCTGCGGCCCATGACCGGGCAGCAGGCCTTTGCGAAGCTGCGGCGCCTGCTCTTCTCCGAAAGCGACATGTCCACGCCCATTGCCCGGCTCAGCGGCGGGGAAAAGAGCCGGCTCCAGATTGCGCGGCTGATGCTCACCGAAGCCAACCTCCTGCTGCTGGACGAGCCCACCAACAACCTCGATATCCCGTCCGTCGAGATGCTGGAAGCGGCCCTGGAAGAGTTCGGCGGGACCATTCTCACCGTATCGCACGACCGCTACTTCATGGACAAGATCGTCGATCGTGTGATCGCCATCGAGGACGACTGCACCGTCACCCACTACCCGGGCAACTTTTCCTACTACGCCTCCAAGCGCGCTGAGGGCTCGTCCCCCTCTCCCCGCGGGAGAGGGTCGCGCTTGTGCTGAGGTCTCCAGCCTGACTATGCAGCAGCCCTGGGCCGCGCGCATGGGACTTGACAGCACCTGGCGCCCCGAGTAGAATGCAGACTGGCGGCGATGCGGAAGAGCGAGTGCCAGGACCTCGTCAGCCACGATCCTGACTTTGACCAGGTGCCCACAGCCCGCCGTTACACGCTCTAGCCTGCCGGCACGCCTGCCGGCGTCGAGAGGGAGACGCGGGCTCCACATCCTCGAGTGCACAAGGCAGAAGTGACAAGGGGCAAGTCGCCTCGGACCGAGACCTTCGGCGAGCAGGATGCAGGGAGCGCCTCGGTGCAGGGGTAGAATGCGCATGACGGTGTGGATGCGCTTGTCGACGCGCCCAGAGCGCTCCTCCCGCGGACAGCTACCACCCGCCTCTGACGCTCTTGCGCTGTTCATGCTTCTTCGCTATAATCAACGCATGGCTGCAGGCCACGAGTGTGGAGTGGGGAAGAGCGGAGATGCCAGTTCTCTATCTCGACATGAATATCTACATCTGTGCCCTCTCCTCTGGCTGCGACTACCTGGTCACGTGTGACGCTCGCTTGGTCCGGCAAGGCCAGAGGCTGCGGGAGCAGGGTGTGATGACCCTGAAGGTCATCAATCCTGTCGACCTGCTCCAGGAGGTGTAGGGTGATCTTGGACCAGCAGTTCGCTCGTTCCGATACTGCGCTGCGGCAGAGCGGTTACTTGGCACTCATAGATGGGCTCGGGTACGCCGATGCGATCCGGTTCCTGGTTCAGATCAGCCCCGGCCAGGGAGACTACTTGGAATGGCAGGACCATATCCTTGGGGACATGAGCGTGGACGAGCTGTATGAGGAGGCGCACAGGCACTGGCAGCGCCGGAGCAAGTAGAGGGGCTTGGTCGCTTACCTGAGGGGCAGGAGGTGCATTCCTGCCCTTCTTTCTTTGCCCGACCGGTGAGTGAGCAGGACCCACGACGAGGGACAAGTCACAATGAAGAATGCACAAGGCAGAATGCACAATTGGCAAGTGACAAGGAGATAGTCGCCTCGGTCGGAGACCTTCGGCGATCAGGTCTGAGACCTTCGGCGATCAGGATGGAGGAGGGACGGGGTGAATTGGTGAGCCGGTATTTGGTGACGGGGGCGGCGGGGTTTATTGGAAGCCGGGTGGCGGAGCTGCTGCTGGCAGGTGGGCACGAGGTGGTCGGGGTGGACAACCTGAACGATGCCTACGATGTCCGGCTCAAGGAGTGGCGGCTGCGGCGGCTGAGGGGGCAGGCCCGCTTTGCGTTTGTGCGGCTGGACATCGGCTTGCGGTCGGCGATGGCCGAGCTGCGAGGCCGGCTGTCGGCCGGCGGCCAGGCTCCCGTGGAGGCAGTCCTGAACCTGGCAGCGCGCGCCGGGGTCCGGCAGTCGCTGCGCGACCCTTGGGCGTACGTCGACGCGAATGTGACGGGCACGCTGAACCTGCTGGAGCTGTGCCGGGAGATGGGCGTGGGCAAGGTGGTGCTGGCCTCTTCGTCGAGCCTGTATGGGGCGGGGAACCCGCTGCCGTTCCGAGAGGACGCCAACACGGATGGGCCGCTGTCGCCGTACGCTGCCTCGAAGAAGGCGGCGGAGGCGCTGTGCTACAGCTACCACCACTTGTATGGGCTGGACGTCACGGTGTTCCGCTACTTCACGGTGTTTGGACCGGCCGGGCGGCCGGACATGAGCCCGTTCCGCTTTGTGCAGTGGATCTGGGAGGGGCGGCCGGTGCTGGTGTATGGCGACGGCCGGCAGTCGCGGGATTTCACGTTCGTCGACGACATTGCGCGCGGCACGATCGCGGGGCTGCGGCCGGTGGGCTATGAGGTGATCAACCTGGGGTCGGATGCGCCGGTGGTGCTGATGGATGCGCTGCGGCTGATCGAGGAGCTGACCGGCAAGGAGGCGCGGCTGCGGTTTGAGCCCCTTCACCCCGCCGACATGGAGGCGACGTGGGCGGACATTGGGAAGGCGAAGCGGCTGCTGGGCTGGCGGCCGGAGACGGGCTTCCGGGAGGGGATGGCGGCGCTGGTAGAGTGGTATCGTGGGAACCGGGCCTGGGCGCGCGAGATCGCGACCGGGGGGTAGGGCCGGCGGACGACGGATGACGGACGATGGACCATGGACCGCGGACGATGGACCATGGACGATTGACGACGGACCACAGACGACGGGCACGAGGTCGTAGATAAGGATCGGAACAGGATAGGCGTCAGGCCGGGCGCACAAGCGCCCGGCCTGTCTCGTTTCTGGAAGCGGTGCCGGCGCCTAGGGATTGGCCCTGGTCTTGGCCGGCCCGTGCATCGTTGTCTCGCCCGACACTCCCACGTCCTCCAGCCAGTAGAAGTAGCCCTGGCCGGGGACTACGGTGCGGTCGGTCCAGGTGTAGCGGGCACCGAAGGGGGAGCCGGGCGGCACCTTGCTCGGAATGAGCTCAGCGTTGAGCTTGGTCTTGTCTCCGAGGCGGGTGGTGGAGCGGTAGAGGTTGAAGCCCAGGTTGTCGATCTCCTGCGCGGTCTCCCACTTGACACGGATGGCGTCGAGGACGGGTCGGGCGAGGAAACGGGAGATGGTGACGGCGGTGGGGTCGTAGAAGGTGACAGAGCAGCTGTGTACCGTGTTGGGCAGCAGAACGCCATCCCTGGTCGACAGGTCATGGCGGGTGAATGCCATGTCGAACTGGCCGGGTGCCGTCGCCTGGAAGTGCATGCAGGCAACCGGCCCTGAGTTCTGCACGGCCGGCGTACCCGACATCCCGAAAACCATGTAGTGTAGGTACCCGGTGGAGTTGTTGGCGGTGTTGGTCCACTCTCGCCAGCCCGATGGGACCCACGTGTAGTTGCGCAGGATCTGGACACCGGGCACACTGCCGTTCTCGTCGACCACAGTCGCCATGCCCACCATCCCCGGGAACGACATCTCAAAGTCCGCGCCAAAGAGCCCGACCGCGTCCTGGACGTAGATGCACACCGTGGCCTGCTCTGTCCACGGCACGAAGGAATGCTCTGGCTCACAGCGGCTCATCACCTCCCGGTCGATGACGATGATCCGCCCGTCGTCGGTGTCCGTGATGTCCCGCTGCGGTGCGCTTGGGGCATTGTAGCCGGCGTTATCGACAAACACCTTCTGCCCTCCGATCGCGCTGGCGTTCGTGTCCTTTTCGAGGTGCGAGATGTCGAGATAGGTCGTCAGCGGGTTCTGGTCGGGTAGCACGTTCGCGGTAAAATTGAAGTACGCGATGGTCCCAGCCGTCTCCGTCCACTCCGTATAGGGAGGGTATAGGGCGCAGAAGTACTCTACGCTGCCCTCACCGGCGGACCCAGAGCAGGCGGCGTCCCAAGGGCTCGAGAGAGTCACCAGGTTGAGCGTCAGCACGTCGGGGTCAAAGGTTATCTTGAACGCCAGCCCCCAGAGTCGCACTGCATCTGCACTCAGGGTTACATTGAAGGGCACGTCCGCCAGCACGGGGCGCTCGACCCCCATAGTGTTCGGCTCGACGTCCATAAACAACTCGGCGTAGGTGAACGGGTCGGCGGCCACCGAGCCGCCGATCCCATCGCCTCCGGTGACGGAGTTCGGTCCATGAAGGTCGCCCCAGGAATTGTACTCGGCCGGGAGCGTGCCGATGCCGTCGTGCTGTATGCCGTTGCCGCCATTGTTCTTGAAGAGGTTCCCCTCGATGGTGACGTTTCCTGAGAGGGTGACTCCGCCGTCCACCTGAAGGCCGGCGTCTGTGTTGGAGTGGATCCAGTTTTCGCCGATTTTGAAGGAGGCGACACTGCCGGCGAGCTCGACACCATCGGCCCAGCGCCTGACCTCGACGCTGTAGAGGGTGAAGTTGTCGCCCGAGAGGATTTTGATGCCAGGATCTGGGCTGTTGGCGCTGCCGGTCCAGCCGTCGATCACGCCGGGGCCCATGACCATGACGTCGTTCGAGTTGACCGTCAGGAAGGGCGAGCCGGGACCGGCTGTGCATCCGTTCAGCTCGATCGTGAGGTTGCTGACCGATGCCGTCCCACCCCCTGGGATGGGCGTCGGGTCGGCGCACACAGCGTCGATCGTGTTGCCTTGCACGGCAGCGCTCAGGGCCTCGGCCAACGTCGCGTACCCCTGTGCCCCTATCCACCACGACATTGCATCGGGCGTACCTGCCGCCTCAGTCGCGTGGGCCGCGGGCTCGGCTGCCTTGGCCTGCCCGGTCCAGACGCCGGGTCCGCCGGCCGCAACCAGGACCCCCACGACCAGGTACAACAGCACTGCAGTTCTGAGCTTCATGTAGTCTCTCCTGCCAATTGGCATCATCTGCACCTACCTCCTGCGCATTGGTCAAGCGGGGCAGCGCGCCGAATCATGGGTTGGCGCGCGCCTTGGCCGGACCGTATAGGATGGTGTCACCCTCTGTGCTGACGCTCTCCAGCCAGTAGAAATAGCCCTGGCCGGGGACGACTCCGGAATCTGTCCAGGCGTACCGGGCTCCACCGATCGATCCGGGAGGCACCCTGGTCGGAATCAGCCCTGCATTTAGCTTGGTCTTGGGACCGAGCCGGGTCACGGAACGGTAGAGGTTGAAGCCGGCGTTGCCGACCTCCTGGGTCGTCTCCCACTTGACGCGGATGAGCGAGAGGACCGGCCTGGCGAGAAACCGGCTCACGGCTACGGCCGGCGGATTGTAGAAAGTGACCCGGCAGGCGTGGGCCGTGTTGTCGATCAGATAGCCATCCTGGGTTGACAGATCATGCCGCGCGAAAGTCAGCGAGAAGTCCCCCGCTGCGACGGGCTGGAAGCGCATACAGGCAATGGGGCCAGAGCCGGTTTTGGGCGTCGATGGATTGAGCTCGATGACCAGGTAGTGCATGTAGCCGACCAGGTTGTCGACCGTGTTGTAAAAGATCATCCAGGGCTGGGTCAGAAAGCTCTCGCTGGGCAGAATCTGCACCCCTGGATCGGGGCTCTCATCTGCAATCTCTGCCACACCGACCATGCCCGGGAAAGAGAGCTCAAAGTCGGCACCGTAGAGGTTGACGACGTCCTGCACGTAGATGCAGAGCCCAGCCTCCTCACCCACGGGCACGGCGGCCCACTCCGGCTCGCAGCGAGTCACCGTGCCTTGCAGGGGGGTTGAAGGTACCTGGGCTGCGCCTGCCTGGTGCGGGCCGGCGGCCAGCAGGGCAAGGCCAAGGCACACCCCCCAGAGAGCGAGCCGCCAGCGCTTGATCGACCTGACCACTGCGCACCGCCTCCTTTTCTGTCCGTCCTTGCCAGGCCCGAGCCTATCGGATGCCCGTGCCGATCCCGCTGGTCCCGTCACCGAGACACCAACGGCAGGAAGGAGAAGTATCCGCCCCCAGCTCCGATCTGATAGACCGCGCCGGCCGTCGCAGCCGGGATGAGGTCTCCGTTGATGTCGCTTAGCCACTGCTCGGGTATCTCGACCGCGGCGGTGCCGTCTTGCACTGCCTCGAAGTGGAACGAAAAGATGGCGCCCGAGCCGCTCACCGGCGGATGCGGGCTCAGCAGTGCGACCACGTACATGATGGTGCCCGCCTGATTGTCCACCAAGTTGTAGGCAATGAACCAGGGCGGGGATAGCAGCTCGGTCGCGGGCAGGACCTGCGCCTCCACGACCTGCAGGAGGTCGGGGTCAAATGCCAAACGGATGTCCAGGCCGTAGAGGTCCGTCACGTCCTCAATCCGCACCTGGACCGCGAAGGTGTCGCCGGCCTGGAAACAGCCCGACGGTGGATAGACCCGGACGAGCGTGCCATCCTGAGCGGCCGCCGGAAGGGTGGCACCCAGCAGCACCACCAGCAGGAGCAGCAGGCAGGCTGCCTGACCGCGCCCGGCCAGGCCGGCTGCGCTGTGCTGCGGGGGCATCACTGCTGGCCTCGCCGACGGCTGCGCAGCCTGATTGCCAGCAGCGCAGCGCCGGCCGCGACCGCAAGTGCCCCCGAGGCGACCGCAATCCACAGCATCGCGCGCGCCGCATCGGGGCGACCCGCTGGCTTCCGTGCTCCGGCCGTGCCCGCTGGTACATGGAGGGTAGAACCCGGCGCCGGAGTGCTGCCACCTGGCGCGATGGCTACGATCGTCGCGGGCGGCTCGGTGCCCGGCACCGCTGGCGTTTCGCCGGTTACCGTCGGAGATGGGCTGACAGTGGGAACCACGGCCGCCGTGCTGTCGCCAGCGACCGCAGTAGCGCTCGGCGTCGCCGGCGCGGGCAGCGTGCTGGTGGCAGCCGGAAGGGCAGAAGCCGTGGCGGCGAGCGAGGTCACCGTGGCCATGACCGAGGTGGCGGTGGCCGAATGGGCAGTCGCCGTTGCCGGAGGAAGGGTCGGTTCGGGCGTCGTCGTGGCCATCGGAGTGCCGGCCCCCTGCGTCGGCATCGGGGTGGTGGTCGGGCCGCCTGCAGCGATGACCTCCACCTGCCCAGCCACACCCTCGGCCGGTATCATGAAGCCGTCGCGCCGGGCAAGCTGGACCCTCGGCAAGCCCAGCGTGCCGCCGGACCCGGCCTGCTTGCCGAGCAGCTTGATCACGATGAGTGTGCCCGTGCCGTTCTTGGCCTCGCTGGGGTTCAGCTGGGTCATCACAAAGTGGACGGTGCCAACTGCGTTGTCGGCCTGATTGATGACAGCAAAGCCCGGGTCCAGGAAGAGGCCCTGGGTCACCTGCACGCCCGGCAGGTTCGGGTCAGAGTCGACGACCTCCACGACCTGCGGGTCAAAGCTCACGGTCACGTCAAAGCCATACAGCGCCTCGACATCCACCACTTCGACCGCGACGTCGGCAGTTCCGCCCGCCTGCACCTGCACAGGGGAGGGCACCATACGAACCACAACCGGCACGGTGGGCGTCTGTGCCTGCACGGGCGCCAGCCAAAGAGCCAGGGCCATAGCCGCGGCGAGCAGGGCGGGCATTCGCCCAAGTGTTCTTCTTCTCATTCGCTCTTCGCGTTCCTTCTCTCGGGGCCGGTGCCCTCACCCCGAACGGGGAGGGCACCGGCCGGCTAGTTATGACCGCCGCAGCGCTGCGCTGCCGCGGCGCCCAGATTCTGCGAGCCTAGGGCACCGTCCAGGGACTGAACTCCTTGTAGAGGTTGCCTCCGGCCATGGAGAGGTCCTGAACGTTGACCCAGTGGTCCTCGTTGACGTCGGATAGCCCGGTGCCGCCGCAGAGGTTGAAGCCACTCCTCCTGTTGTAGTCACCTCCGATGCAGGAGAGGTCGCCGATATCGACTATTTCGTTGTTCGTCGCGTCGCCTCCGAGCAGGAACGCCTTTGGCAACGGGGTGGACGGCACGCCGTCAAGAAGGCGGGAGTTGTAGAAGCTGAGCGACGCGAGGGGTGTGGTGGGCAGGTAGAGCCAGCGGTCCACCGCGAGGTAGTAGGTGTTGCCAAGGCCCAGCCAATAGGGCGCGATGGCGACCGTGGTATAGGCCCCGGAAGAGGCGCTGGTGCCATTGGACAGCTCGACTGCACCGTTTTTCGGCGCCTGGTTGTAGACGCGGACGGCGGCCAGGGAGTCGTTGAGCCGGCCCTGCAGGTCCACGTAGCCGGTGAAGTTGGCCAGCCGCTCGATGATGATGCGCCCGTCGTCAAGGCCGATGTCGGTGATGTCGCGGTCTGGGATCGTCGGATCGTTGAAGCCGGCGTTGTTCACAAAAACCTTCTGGCCACCGATGGCGCTGGCGTTGGTATCAACCTCCAGGTGCGCGATGTCAAAGAGCGCGGTCCATGGGCCATTGCCGGGGGTTCCCATGAAGGCGGTGAAGTGGAAGGTGGCAATGGTACCGCCGTCGGCATCCCATTCTGGGTCGGGAGGAACCTCGTTCTGCAGGCTGCAGAAGTAGCCAATGGTTCCTTCCGGCAGGTCGGGAATCGCGTTACAGCGGCCGACCCAGGGTGCGGCGAAGGTCGTCGTGTTCAGGGTGAGCTTGGCCGTGTCGTAGGTGAAGACGAAGGTGATGCCGTAGAGCTTGGCGGCGTCGGCCTTGAGCTTTATGTCAAACCCCGTCGCCTCAACTACGTGGCGCTCGATCGCTTCGGTGTCGGGAGCCAGGTCCAGGAAGAGCTCGGCGAAGGTCCACGGCTCGTAGGTCACGTTGGATCCGACGCCGTCGCCCAAGGGACCGGCCGGCCCTGCCAAGTCACCCCACGAGTTGTAGGTGGCGATGAGCGGGACGGTGGCCCCATCGTTGACGACGCCGGGCCCGCCGTTGTCCTTGAAGAGGTTGCCCTCGATGGTGACAACGCCGCCGAGGGTGACGCCCGTGCCCACGTGCAGGGCGGCACCGGTGTTGTCGTGGATAAAGTTCTCACCCATCTTGAAGGAGATGACGCTGCCCTCAAGGAAGACGCCGTCCCCCCAGCCCCTGACCTCCACCCCTTGGAGGATGAAGTTGCCTGCGCCGGCCTTGACGACGATAGCGGGGTCGGCCGAGCCTGCGCCGTCCAGGACGCCGGGCCCGCGCACGGTCACGTCGTTGGCGGTGACGGTGACGAAGGAGGAGCCGGGGCCGGCAACACAGCCGTTGAGGTCGATGGTGACGTTCGGCACGGCAGCGGTCCCGCCGCCGGGGATGGGGGTCAGGCCGGAGCAGACGCCCTGGATGGTGTCGCCGGTTGCGGCTGCGGCGAGGGAGCCGGCCAGGCCATCAAAAGCGCCGGTGCGCAGGTTCAGCCAGTGGCCCGTGGTGGTGGAGCCCCCGCAGCCGTCCGTGACCCACGGCTCAAAGTCGATGTAGTCGCTCACGTCGTCGCCGAGGCCCGCGGCGTTCTTGACGGCGTGGTAGGGGCCCGTGGCGGCGCCCCACCAGTTGGAGGTGCCGTCCACCGTCAGGTACGACGCATTGGACCTCATACCATACGAGTTGCTGGACAAGCAGTTGTCGTGGGCGGTGACGCTGAGAAACACGCCGGTGTCGCAGCCTGTGGTGCACTGCCAGACCTCGATACCGGCCTCGAACCCGGTAACGGTGTTGTGATGGGCGGTGCCGACCAAGTCAGCCGGCCCGTAGCCGGCGTCGAACTCAATGCCGTAGGTCGAGGTGTTGTCGGCGCCACTGAGCGTCACCGTGTTGTAGGACGCATCGACGCTGATGGTGCCCAGCGTCCGGGCTGCCGCACCGGAGCCCTCTCCGCCTGCACCCTCACCGAAAGGCGACGGAACGGCATCCGAGGGGTCAGTAGCGACGATGCCGTAGGCCGAGACACCGACCTTGTTGATGGTCAAGTTGTTGTTCTGCATGACCGCCGCCCCATCGACGTTGTAGATTCCCATGTGGGCGCCGGTGATGGTGTTGCCAGTGATAGTCAGGTCTGAGTAGTACGGCAGGATGCTCGTCGCCACGTATTTGGTGGGGTTCGAGGTGTTGTCGTAGGCGATGCCCGACACCGTGTTGGAGTCGACGACACCGGTGCCAAGGGCAGCCCAGACCTGGATGCCGTTCTGGGCCGTGATGGTCGTCGCACCGGCTCCCGTGACTTCGTTTCGCCTCACGTCAACCACGAGGGGTGTGGTATCGCCTGCGTTGAGCGCCATGGCGTTCTTCTGGAAGCCATAGACCTCGGTGTCCCACACAGTGAGCGTGCGGCCGATTTCGTCCGTGTTGTAGGCATAGATCGCCACCCCATGCTGTGCGCCGCTGAAGGGCGTGTCGCGGATGTCCTTGATGACACAATTCTTGACGGTGCCGCCTGCGTTGCGGAAGGCCACGCCGCTGAACCGGTTGTTGGCATTGCCTAGCCCGGCTCCGTCGATGGTGAACCTGTCAAGCGTCACCGTCGCGCCATCCTTGATGCAGACGATGGGCTTTTGGGCGGCAGACGTCGTGAAGCAGGTCGGGATGATGCCCGGGGACATGACAACAGCTGCAGTGCTGGCGCCCTGCAGGGTGAGGTCCTTGGCAATGACTACCGCCTCCTCATAGACGCCGTCCGCCACGTCCAGCGTGTCGCCTGGCAACGCGGCGTCCACAGCCCCCTGGATGGTGTCCGACAAAGCGATGACAGGGTTGTGCGTGACCGTGACATGCTCCGTTAGGGGCGTGGTCGTCGCGGTGGCGTACCAGGGGGTGAAGTCGACATAGTCCGTCACCGTGTCGCCCCCACTGCCGGTGCCATGGGGGTTGGTGCTGTGGTCGGCGCCGGTGGCATGGCCCCACCAGTTCTCCTCGGCGTTGAAGTCGCTGTCGCCCACCTGGGCAGACGTGGTGTAGAAGCCAACGCCGTTGCCCTGAATGCGGCTGTGCGACACCGTCATGTTGCTGACAGGCGAGAAGCCCGGCGTCCAGATGAAGATGCCCCCACGCACGTTGTTCTTGATGGAGCAGTTGTCGATGGTGACGTTCGAGATGGTCAACGAGCTGGAGTCCGTCCCGAAAAGGATACCATCCAGGCCGTTGTCCTCGATGGCGCTGTTCAGGAACTGGAGGTTGCTGGACGCCCCCATCCACTCCCAAAGGCAGACGCCGATTCCTAGATTGGCCCCGCCGGCCCAGTTGCCCTTGGCCTCGATGGTGTCGAACACGGCGTTGGTCGTCTTGACCAGGTTAAGGCCCTTGGCGTTGTTGTAGTTGAAGGTGCTGTTGGAGACGTGGATGTTGTCGGCCAGCGTCGGCATGTCAATGTCCAGTCCGATGCCGTACCCCCCGGGACCACCTACGTTGTAGTCAAAGTGAGAGTCGGTTATCGCTAGACCGCTGATGGTGCCCCGCGCACTCATCCCCCACACAGGGCTGCTCGTGTTCGTCGCGTGGTGGACGTTCACCCCGTCGAGCGTGATGGAGGTGTAGGTGGCGTTCAGGAGCGCGAGGTTCCGCGCCGAAGCGTACGCAATCTCCACGTCGCGGAAGACCAGGCTGTTGAACTTGCCTCCCGTCTCCGCGACGATTACGGCCCACCCGGCGGAGTTGGCGTTGGCATCCCTTTTCGTGAAGGCGATGCCCTGGATGAGAACATCGACGCCCTCAGCAGTGCCGCGGACCTCCAACCCGTGCTGCAGGTTCGAGAACTTGACGAACGTGCTGCCCGAGCCTGCACCAATCAAACTCAGGCTCTTGGACATCTCCATGTCACGCCAGCTGCCCTTGCTCTCCTCGTAGATCCCCGCAGCGACATGCACCTTGCCGCCGGCCTGGACTGTGTCGATACCCTTCTGAATGGTCTTCATTGGGAATTCAAGGGTGCCAGGCAGCGAGTCATCGCCCACGGTCGCGTCGACGTAGCAGTCGGTTGTGCATGTCGGGGGCATGACGACAAAGTCGTAGGTCAGTGTGTCGATCGTCACCTTGTCCACCCACCCCACGGTACCCACGCCCGGTGCAACGTTGTACGAGTCGCCCATGCCAAGGGTGAGATAGACTCGGTCCACCACCGCCGAGGGAACGGCAACGGCGAGCTCAGCAAGCGACATCAAGGGGCCGACGCCATTTCCGTTGCTGTCCATGAGCTGCCATTGGCCGGCTGCGGCGTCGACCGTGTGCCAGGCCATTGGGTTGCTGGTAGGCAGGTGCTGGTATGTGGTGCCATCCACCAGCCTGATGCGCACCCAGACTGGGTTCGTGCCCGTCTCGTTTTGCACATCGAAGGACAGCGCCTGCGAGGCAAAGTCGCCAATGCCCACGTTGGGGACTTGGAACCCCAACAGCCCTTCGTCCCAGTAGTGCCCGTCGACAGGGTCGGGGGTAATGCCCGCCTTGATGATGCCTGCCTCGACGCCGTAATACACACTTGTGGTGCCAGGTGATACAGGCAAGTAGCCGGGTGGGCCGTAGTAGGCCGCATACACGCCTCCGCCACCCGGTGCATCCCAGCTGGTCTGGAGGTTGGCAACCTTGACAATCGAGCCTTCGGGAAGGCCGCCAAGGGACAGGGGGGCCTCGCCCGGCTCATGCAGCGCGGGACCCTCCGCGTAGGCGTTGAGGGGCAGGACGGTCAGCCCCAGCACAAAGAGCGCGATCAAGCCCAGGGCGAATGGTGTCCGTATCAGCGTCTTCACGTGTTCCTCCTTCATCCAAGCTCTTCGGAAAGTAATCAAATAGCCAATTGAGAAAACGTGAGCCAATCCAGCACGACGCCGGTTGCACACGGCCTTGGCGGCGTGCCTGGTAATCCGACTCGTTCGATAGGCGCCTCCCTCTTAGCTGCACCGCAGCTGGCTGCCGCGGGCTTGGACCGCGGCAGCCATACTCTCATCTTCCTATGGCGTCCACGGGCTGGAGGTCTTGTACAAGTTCCCTCCTGCCATGGACAGGTCCTGCACGTTCACCTTCCCGTCCTCGTTGACGTCGGTCCAGCCCGTGCTGCCGCATACTATGCCCGAGCCGCCGTAGTTGCCCCCGATGCAGGACAGGTCGCCGACGATAATCCGTTCGTCATCGGATGCGTCGCCGCCCAGCAGCGTCACCTTGGCGAGAGCGGTCAGCGGAACGGAAAGCAGCTTGGACTGCGCGTAGGGTGCACCAGGCAGCGGAACCAGCACCGTCGTCGGCAAGTAAAGCCTGCGGTTCACCTGGAACCAGTAGGTGTTGCCGATGCCCAGCCAGTAGGGCGAGATGCTCGCCGTCGTGTAGGCGCCGGACGATGCGGAGAGGGCCTGGGCCAGCAGCGTCGACCCGTAGGTGGAAGCGGCGTGCACTTCCAGCAGGGCACCCGAGTCGTTGGTGCGGCCCTGCAGGTCGACAAAGCCGGTGTAGTTCGCCAGTCGCTCAACGATGATGCGGCCGTCTTCATCGTCCGTGATGTCGCGTGCCGGCGCACTGGGCGCATTGAAACCGGCGTTGTTCACAAAGATCTTTTGCCCGCCGATGGCCCCGGCCGAGGTATCCAGCTCCAGGTGGGAGATGTCGAGGTTCGTCGTGAGCGGGGCATCGCCGGGCAAGGTCAGCGCAGTAAAGTGGAAGGTGGCGATGGTGCCCGCAACAGCGGTCCACTCCGCGTCACCGGCGTACAGCTGACAAACGTAGCTGACGGTGTTCGGCGGTAGCGCGGGATCGGGATCGGGGAAGCACCGGTCGCCTGCAGCCCAGGGCCCGGCGAAGGTCGTCGAGTTGAGGAAAAGCCTGGCCGTGTCGTACGTGAACTTGAACGTCAGACCATAGACGTTCACCGCGTCGGCCATGAGGGCCACGTCAAAGGAGGTGTTCTCCGGCACATGCCGCTCCAGCACGAGTCCGTCAGGCCAGACGTCGAAGAACGACTCGACGTAGGTGAAGGGGTCGGCGTCCACATCGCCGCCTTTGCCATCGCCCGTGCTGTAACCGTCGATGTCGCCCCAGGAGTTGTACTCCGCCGGGAGCGTCCCGTTGCCGTTGTGTTGGATGCCGTTCCCGCCGTTGACCTTGAAGAGGTTGCCCTCGATGGTTACGACTCCGGCGAGGTCGACACCGGCGTCGATGAGGAGGCCGTTCTGGGCGTTGGTGTGGATCCAGTTGCCCACCACCTTGAAGGAGGTGACATCTCCGGCCAGCTGGACGGCGTTATCCCAGCCGGTCACCTGGGCGTTCTCGAGGATAAAGTTGTCCGCGCCGGCTTGGACGAGGATGCCCACGCCGAGTCCCCCACCGCCGCCGATCGTCCCGGGTCCCTGGATCACTTCGTCGTCCCCGACGATGGTGAAGGCAGGTGCCGGGCCACCGACCGTGCAGGCGTTCAGCTTGAGCGTGAGCCCCGAGTTGTTGACGAAGAGCCCGCCGGGGTAGCTGCCGCCCTCGAAGGTCACGGTCGACCCGGGGCCGGCGCAGTCGAGGATGGCCTGCGTCTGCGGCGTCAGGAAGCCTGTGGGGACGGTGAACGCTGCTCCGGCGATCGGCCCTGGAACCGTCATGCCGGCGTTCGACCACCAGGGAGTGTAGTCGACATTGCCGGCGACGACGTTGGCCGGGCTGACGGGCCCGCACGCCTCGCCCCACCAGTTCCTCTCGGCGTCGATGGTCGTGCCGGAGTACTCGTTCTGAACCCCGTAGGTCGTGTTTCCGGTGATCGAGCTGTTGTGGATCTCTACGTCATAGGAGCTGCCGCTCGGAGCGCCGCCGTCCTCCAGACTGATGCCAACGTTCTGCCCACTGATGGTTTCGCCTGCGAGCAAGACGGTGATGGCGCCGTCGCCTGCCGTGTAGATGGAGTAGCCATAGCCGCCGTTGTTCGTCAGCGCGTTGCCGCTTCCGGTGTAGGTGACCGAAGAGCCGTCCTCCTTCTCCTCGTCGGTGATGTAGACGGCGCCGTCGATGTTGTCGTGCAGGTTGTTGCCGGTTGCCGTGACGACGATGTCCACATCGCCTGCGTAGGTTTCCCACTCGTTGCCGATGTAGACGCCCCACTGGTTGCCAAAGACCTCGTTGCCGGTGAGAGAGACGTTCTTGGTCAGGGGGCCCATGCCCGCGGTAAAGCAGTTCTCTATGTAGATGCCGGCCGACTCACTGCCGTCCGATGCGGCCGGGGTGTCGTAGCCATCGATCACGTTGGTCGAGATTGTGGCTGTAGATCTTGAGCCAATCTCCATTGCATAGCCAAAGTCGTCGTAGACCTTGTGGAAGGTGTTCCCGGTGATCGTGGTGTGCACAAAGTCGTGCGTCACGATGCCCAGCCGTCCGGTGTCGATGAATGAGTTTCCGGTGAATGCCACCTGCGCCCGAGCGCCGTCGGTGTAGGAGGGCGCCCGGACGTAGGAGGTGATCTCGTAGTAGTAGCCCGACGCATCCTCACCCGACATATTCTTGAGGATGTTGTTGTCGACTGTGCACGTGCTGTCCCAGACCAGCAAGCCCAGAACGTTATTGCCCCTCACGACGGAGAAGTCGAAGGTCATGTTCTCCAGTACTACATCCGTAGAGGTCACGACCCGGAAAACGGTCGTGCGGTCGCATCCCCAGTTAACGACATCTGTGCACAGGGTCGACGTCGGCTGCATGATCACGGTCGCCTTATTCTCCCCGCTGATCGTCAACCCGGCCCTGCCCTCGATGTTCACCGGCTCGGGATAGGTGCCCGCGGCCACGTACACCGTGCTGCCAGAAACCAGGTTGATCCCCTCCTGCACACGCCCGACTGCCCCTGTCTGAGGGCTGTCGTCGTCTACCCAGAGGGTGGAGAAGTCGCCCTGGAAACCGGGATCGCCGGTATCGGTGCCGGATGCGAGCCAGGAGGTGTAGTCCACATCCGCTCCCACCCGTGCCGCGACGCCCACCGGCGTCGCGTCTCCCCACCAGTTGGCAGAGGCGTCCGCGATGTAGGCCCAGGTCTGCCCGGGGCCGTCCTCCTGCAGGGCACCTTTGCCATTACCACCGAGGTTGTTCTCGTTGATTACTAGTGCCGGCGGCTTGCCCGTGACTCTCACGGCCGCATAGGGCGCGTCGGAGCCAGTGATGGTGTTGTTGAGGACGCTGACGCCCTGAATGTACCCGTAGGCCTCGTTGTATAGCTTCGATTCATTGTACGTGCCGTACTCGTCCAGCCAGATGCCATCACGGCCATTGTCAGTGATGATGTTGGCCGCAATCGTCACGTTCCTCTGCTGGGCATCGACATACACGCCGCTCTTCTCATTGTTGGTGATGGTGTTCCCGCTCAGCACCAGGCTCTCGATGGCGTTCTGCTGATCGGGCGTTTGCCCGCAGATGGTTCCCGTGCGAATGAGGTTGACACCCGCGCCGTACAGGATGTTGGTCGGGTCAGCAGCAGAACGCGCAGATTGGACGTAAACCGTCCCGTTCCAGATCAGGCCGTTGTACGTGACAGCATTGTTCCGAACGGTGAGGCCACGGATTCCACCGGCCAGCTCCATACCCGCGCGGTTGGCACCATACACGTCGTTGCTTTCGATCACCATGCCGCTGTAGTCTGACATGGAGGGATAGTAATGCTGGCCTATGACAAAGGCATTTGCGCCGTTGCCCTCGGCGCCGAGGATCTTGTTCCCCCTGACGGACCCAGCGAGGCCGTTGGGCCCGCCGCCCTGAGAGTCAAAGGCCAGGCCGAACCGACCTTTGCTCCCATCCTGAGCGTCACCCGTGACGGGGCCGATGATGTTGTTCTCGATCGTGACGGTCTGGATGGCCGCATTCTTGCCGTCGACATAGATGAGGTGGGCGTTTGTGCCATCCGTCCGGTTGCGCGCCTCGATCACAAAGCCCTTCACCGTAACATTGCAGTCATCAGCGACGTCAAGAACCCCGTCCGGCACGACTGCTGCCGAGCGAATCACCGCTTCGCCGGCCGCGGTGGCGTCGATCGCGGTCCAGCCTGCTGTGGTAGCGCTTGTCCAGTCGGTGGCGCTCCCTGTGTTGCGCGGGACGGCGGCCTTCGGGCCCACCAGCTCGACCGACTTGGAGATCGACACATCTTCGACGTAGAGCCCAGGTGCGACGTTGACCGTGCTGCCCGAGACAAGGTTGACCCCCTCCTGGACGCGCCCGACCGTGCCGACCTGCGGGCTGTCGTCGTCGACCCACAGGGTGGAGAAGTCGCCCTGGAAACCGGGGTCGGCGGAGGTGTCCAAGCCGGACGCCAGCCAGGGGGTGTAGTCGACGACCGTGCCGGCGCCGACCGTCGTCGCCACGGTGCCGGGATCGGCAGAACCCCACCAGTTGGCGGACGCGTCCGCCACGATGGTCCCGGAGTTCTCATACGCAGTGCCGTACGTGTTGCCCGTCAGCGAGTTGCCATAAACTGCCGTCTCGAGGCCGAAACCGGCTTGCGATTCGAAGTAGATGCCGTAGGCATTGTTCTGGATAACGTTGCTCTCGAACGAGGCGGACACGTTTCCGGAGGTGTATCCCCAGACAGCAGTCGTGATGTACGCGCCTATCAGGCCAGAACCCAGGCCGTCGACCGTGTTCCGTGTGAAAGTTGGGGTCACCGCCGTGTACTGCCCGGCTTCTGTCAGCCCGACGTGGCAGCCCGAGACCGAGTTCTGGTCCACGCTTACGGCAAGGTAAGGCGTGAACACGAAAATGCCGTACCCGTCCGGCTTGCAGGCACTGACGCTGTTCCCCTGTATCAGATCGACCGCGGCTCCAGCACCATTGCCGGAGTTGTCTGTGTGAACTCCGCTCGCTGCGCCGACCACCGTGTTGTTCAGGAACTGCGTGCCCGTCGACCAGTTCGCACTGATCGCGTCATTCACGTCTGTCACCGAGTTGTCTTCGATCACACCCGAACCGCCGAAGTTGAAGATGGCAATCGAGGCACCTTCGCACTGCACGTTCTGGACAGTGTTGTCGTGCAGGTTGAAGCCCGAGCCGCCGCTCGCCGCATAGATGCCTCGAAGGTAGATGTTCTTCACCGTTGTGTCGTATACCTCGAGGCCGTCGAATACCCCGCCCGGATAGTATTCGACAATGCCGTTTCGTGCGTCAATGTCTACCCCGCCACAGGTGTAGCCTCCTGTCAACGAGATGTTGTTACCGTCCAGCGTGAAGCCATGGATCGTGATTCCGTTGGCCTCAGTAAGGATGATGTTGCTCGCCGCAGTCCGGCTGCCGCACAGCGAGCTTCCCGCACACGGATTGGGCAAGGATACTGCTGGGTAGACCGTCACGGCTTCCGCGCCGGCGCCGGAGAGCTCCAACCCCTTGTTGATCCAGAGGTTCTCGATGTAGGTTCCTGCCGCGACATTTACCTTACCCCCCGCTGTAACCGCATCGATGCCAGCTTGGATGGTGGCAAATGCGTCGGTTCCCCAGGTGTGACCATCGTTCCCGCAGCCGTCGCAGTAGCCGTCATCGACCCAGACGTCTTCCGCAAGGGTGCCGCCCGCGCCCTCCGCCGGCGGCGCTACTGCGTCGCCCGGCCCCCGGTCCGCATCAGTTACGTTAGCCGAGACCGGCAGACGGAGCTCAGGCGCAGGCTGCCCGGCTGACGCACCTGACCAGAAGCCGGTCAAGGCCAGAATGACGACCGCTGAAAAGATCGCAAGCCCTTTGTGTTTCACGTTGCTCCTCCTCTTAGGTTGGTACTGCTGCGCAGGCATGGGCCCGAACAACGCCCTTTAGCGCGAGGCCTCCCTCGCTGCCTCATCTGGGGGGAAGAGGCTCAATAGGCACCTCCTGGTCGACCAGCGCCGCCCAGCCGACGGGCCGCTGGGGCAGCACTCTCCGCAACTGGTATCCCTCGCCCCGCCGCGCAACAATCCGGCGCGGCCGGCACGGCTCAGGCTCGAGCTTCTGCCGAAGATTGTGCATGTGCTGCCGCAAGGACTCGCTTGATGAGCCGTCCGCGCTACCCCAAACCTGCGCGATCAACTGCTCCCGTGAGAGACTCTCCCCCTCATGCCTCACCAGACATGCCAGCAGCCCCATCTCGATGCGAGTGAGCGTCAGCGGCTCATCGCTCCGCCACGCCTCACGCCGAGTCAGGTCCACGACGAGGTCACCGTCCTCGTAGTAGTTTCGCTCCCGGGCGGGATCGCGCCCCCGCCCCCGGCCGCGGCGAAGAACGGCGCGCACTCGAGCCACAAGCTCGATGGCATCAATTGGATGTGCCATGCACTCGTCGGCCCCCATCTCCAGTGCCCGCGCACAACTCGCCGCGTCCTTGCAGGGCAGAAGCAGAAACACCGGGCACTGGAGGACAGCGAGCAGCCGTTCCAAGAACTGCCACTCGCCTGGATGCCCGTCGTGGCTCACGAGCACGATCTCCGGATCGACTGTGACACAGCGGCGGAGCGCATCGGGTCCCGGGGGGGCGGGCATGATGGCCCAGTTCCCGAGCGTCAGGGCCGGCCCTAAGACATGCAATGGGTCCGCGTCGCGGCTGATCAGGACTATTGGGGATGCCAAACCCGGCTCCTCCACTCCCCGTGCATGTTTGGTTTTCGACTCGTGCAAACTGTGCAGCCTCGCGCACAGCGTGGGTCAGTCACAGTTTGAGAGATTAACGTTTACACAGCGTAAAACATCTGTGAAGATATTGTTAAGACTTTGGTAAAGCCGGGCCGTCATGCGCGCCTGCGGACCCTGTTTCGAAACGGTAGCCCAAGCCCCGCTCGGTGATGATGTAGCACGGGTGCTTCGGATCCGGCTCGATCTTCTGCCTGAGGTGGTGCACAAAGACCTTCACATACTCGGTCTGGTCCGCATACTCCCATCCCCAGACCTGGGTAAGAAGAGCTTGGTGGGTGAGAATCCGGTTTCGGTTCTCCAAGAAGCAGTTCAGGAGCCGGAGCTCGATCGACGAGAGGTTGACCTCACGCCCATCCACCCAGGCCACGCAGCGCGCCCGGTCCACGCGAAGCCTGTAATCCACGCGAACCACGCTCTCCTCTGGCCCGCAGCGCCGGGGGAAGCGCAGGACGGCTCGGATACGGGCCAGCAGCTCGGCAGTGCCAAAGGGCTTGGTCATGAAGTCATCGGCGCCCAGGTCGAGCGCGCGCACTCTGGATGCTTCGTCCTGCACACACGAGACAACAATGATCGGCACCGTGGAGAACTGACGGAGGGTCATGCACGTCTCAAATCCATCCATGCGGGGCATGAGGACGTCCAGGAGGACAAGGTCGGGCGCATGCTCCCTGAAGGCACGCAACCCGCCCGCCCCGTCCTCTGCCGAGAACACATGGTAGCCGTGGGATCCCAGCAGGTCGGAGAGGATGGCGACCAGCCTGCGATCATCATCGACGATCAGGATTCTCGCCTGCTCAGGACTTGACACAGTCCGCCTTTCTGCGTTATGTCATTCCTAGGGCGCGCCCCTGCACGTGGGAGACACTGGGCCCTCGCAAAGCCAGGCGGGGCACCGGCCAGCGCCGTACCGGGAGGAAGTACGCGGCGGTGGAAGCAGCGTGAGCGCCTATGCCCGGACCTGCAGCCCGAGTATATCACTGGGCTGGCATCCACGCAAGTCGGGGTAGGGCGCGTGCGACGGACGATGGACCATGGACGATGGACGCGGGGCTCGGTCGGAGACCTTCGCCCATCCTAAGACGATGGACCATGGACGACGGGCACAAGGCCCTACACTACGAGGACGCAGGATCGGACTTGGGCGGGTATGGAAACCCGCCCTACATTTACGAGCCCCCCAGCCTAGAGCACCGCAGCGGCGCCCGCCAGGCGGGCCAGGACGCGCTCGCGGCCCAGGACAGCGATGGTCTCGAACAGCGGCGGCGCGACGGTCTTGCCGGTGAGCGCGACGCGCAGCACGCCAAAGAGCGGCCCATCCCCCAACCCCATCTCCCCCGCCAACCCGCGCAGCGCCGGCTCTGTGCTCTCTGGGCGCAGGTCGGGCAGGGCAGACAGGACCTCCCCCGCGCGCACGAGCACGGCCTTGGCGGCCGCGCTATCCAGCTTCTTGCCGGCGAGGAGCGCCGGGTCGGGGCTGGGCTCGACGAAGAAAAAGTCGGCCCATGGCACGACGTCGGAGAGGGTCTTGAGGCGCTCGCGGATGAGTGGGACGATGGGCAGGAGCTGCTCGGCCGTGGCGCAGATGCCGGCTTCGGCCAGGTAGGGCACCAGGCGGGCGGCCAGGTCCCCGGCGTCGAGCTGGCGGATGTAGTAGCCGTTGATCCACTCCAGGCGCTCATAGGAAAAGCGGGCCGGCGAGTGGTTGATGCCGGGCAGGTCGAAGGCGCTCACCAGCTGGTCGCGGCTGAGGATCTCGGTCTTGTCGTCGTAGCTCCAGCCGACGCGCGCCAGGTAGTTGACCATCGCCTCGGGCAGGTAGCCCTGCCGGCGGAATTCGCGGACCTCGACGCCGCCGTGGCGCTTGCTGAGCTTGCCCGCGCCGGTGGGGGCGAGGATGAGCGGCAGGTGGGCGTAGACGGGGATGTCCCATCCGAAGGCGTTGTAGAGCAGGACGTGCTTCGGCACGGAGGAGAGCCACTCGTCCCCGCGCATGATGTGGCTGATCTCCATGAGGTGATCGTCGACGACGTTGGCCAGGTGGTAGGTGGGGAAGCCGTCGCTCTTGAGGAGCACCAGGTCGTCCAGGGTGTGGTTGTCGACGGAGATGGTGCCGAACAGGACGTCGTGGAAGGTCGTATGGCCCTCCAGGGGGATGGCCAGCCGGATGACGGGCACGATGCCCTGGGCCTCCTGCTCGGCACGCTGGGCGGCGGTGAGGGTGCGGCAGTGGCGGTCGTAGCCGACGTCCTGCTTGGTGAGTCGCTGCTGCTCGCGCAGGGCGTCTACGCGCTCCTGGGAGCAGTAGCAGGGATAGGCCTGGCCCTGGGCGACGAGCAGGTCGGCGTAGGTGCGGTAGAGGTCGAGGCGCTCTGACTGGTGGTAGGGGCCATAGCTGCCGCCGGCCTCGGGCCCCTCGTCCCACTCGAGGCCAAGCCAGCGGAGGCTATCCACGCAATCCTGGACGGCATCGGGGTTGTAGCGGCTGCGGTCGGTGTCCTCGATGCGGACGATGAAGCGGCCGCCGTGATGGCGGGCAAAGAGCCAGTTGAAGAGGGCGGTGCGGGCCGAGCCGACGTGAAAGTAGCCGGTGGGGCTCGGGGCGATGCGTACGCGGACGGGTCTTTCGGTCATGGCTGCCTCCGGGACTGGGTAATTGCAGGGAGGGGCGCGATGGAGCGCCCGAGGGTGACGACGCGGGGCGTGAAGCCGGCGGCTGCCCAAAAGGCGGCCGCCTCTGCGTTAAAGTGCATGCTGCGCAGCGAGACATCGGTCACGCCCTGGTCGCCGAAAAAGCGCAGCAGCTCGGCCAGCAGCAGCGAGCCGGCGCCGGAGCGCCGGTGGGCCGGCCGGACGTAGAGCTGGTCGATGAAGCCGGTGAGGGGGGGCAGGTAGCGGTTGTTGGCGATGATGCGGCCAAAGGCCATCCCGGCGATGCCGCCGTGGCCCTGCTCGGCGACGAGGGCGAGGCTGCCGGCGGCGCCCAGCCGCGCGGCGAGCTGCCTGCCGAGGGCCTCGCGGGCCTCAGGCGACATGCGCCAGCAGTCGGGGGCGGCCGCCTCCAGGTGGTCCTGCAGGGCGAGGCTCATTTCGAGCAGGCTCGGCAGGTCACGGGGCTCGGCGGGCCGGATGGTGTAGGCGGACTGCATGGTCTAGTCGAACTCGAGCTTCTTGTGGCGGACTGCCACGGACTCGACGAGGCCGGCGCCGAACATGAGCGTGACGAGGGAGCTGCCGCCGTAACTGACAAACGGAAGGGGCAGGCCGGTCACGGGCAGGATGCCAAGGTTCATGCCGATGTTGATGACGGTCTGGAAAAAGACGATGGCGGCGACGCCCGAGGCCAGCAGGCGGCCGAAGGTGTCGCGGGAGCGCGCGGCGATGCTCAGCATGCGCCAGGTGAGGAGCCCGAGCAGGCCGATGAGTGCGGCGGCGCCGGCAAAGCCGAGCTCCTCGGCCGTCACGGCAAAGATGAAGTCGGTGTGGCGCACGCGGAGAAAGTGCAGCTGGCTCTGGCTGCCCTTGGTCAGCCCCTTGCCGAAAAAGCCGCCCGAGCCGATGCTCACCAGGGATTGGTGGACGTTAAAGTACGAATCGGGGTCGGACTCGGGGTCAAAGAAGAGCATGAGCCGATCGCGCATATAGTCCTGGATGCCGAACCAGGCGATGGGAAGGGCACCCAGGCCCGCCAGGAGCATGAAGAAGAGGTGGCGCAGGCGCAGCCCCGCCATCCAGGCGATGGCGGCCCAGAGCGGGATCAGGGTGAGGGCCGTGCCGAGGTCGGGCTGGGCATAGATCAGGAATGCCGGGACGGCCACCACGAGCAGCGAGGTGAGGATGGTGCCGATGCGGTCCATCTTCTGCTCGTGCTCGGCGAAAAAGTGCGCGAGGACGACGACGAGCAGGATCTTGGAAAGCTCGGAGGGCTGGACGGCGCCGGCGCCGAGCCAGCTCTGCGCGCCGCCGGAGACCTGGCCGATCACGAGCGTGAGCCCAAGGAGGCCAAGGATGAGGACGTAGAGCGGGTTGCGGAGGACGTCGGTGAAGCGCAGGGTGAGGCAGTCGGCCGCGTAGAGGGCCGCCAGCGCGACGGGGAGAAGGTAGGCGCGCAGCGCCAGCAGCCGGGTGGGATCGAAGCGGGTGAGGAAGTAAACGGCCAGGAACGCCGCGGCAAGGGTGCCGGCGAGGGCGGCTGCCTTGGTGAGCGGAAGGTCCACGGCGCGCAGCCAGGCGCGGTCGACCAGGAAGACCGCCACAAGGAGGAATGCGCCGAGCAGGAGCGGCGGGACGTCGGGGCGCAGATCGGCTCCGACCAGCATGCGGCCCGCCTCTTTCAGAGCCGTCCCCCGCCAGTTGACCAGGAGCGCAGCCTGTGCGAGCAGCAGCACCAGCGGTGTGAGGAAGGCGATCGGGTGCTGGGGGAGTGCAAGGAGAGTGTAGTCAAAGGTCGCCGCGAGGAAGAAGAGGGCCAGGCCGACCAGGAAGTAGATGGACTGCCGCTGGACCGGGTTGCCGACGCCGGCGGTGTTGACCGTGGCGCTGTAGATCATCGTCACGCCAAAGGCGACGAGCGCCAGCAGCGTGACGAAGAGGACGAGATCAAAGCTGCGCCAGGCGCGCCTATCGATCACCCTCAGCTCCGGTCGAGGGGGCGCGCGTGCCGCCGGCGCGGCGGGCGGGGCCGATGAGCGGGATGTCGGCGACGAGCCGGCTCTGGCGCTTGCTCTGGGTGAAGGTGACTTCCACGCTGTCGGAATCGATCTCGACGTAGCGCGAGATGACGGTGATTAGCTCGTCCTTCAACCTGTCGAGCATGGCGGGCGAGATCTTGATGCGGTCGTGCACGAGCACCAGCTGGAGCCGCTCCTTGGCGACCTGCCGGCTGGAGGGCTGCCTCTCCCCGAAAATGCGATTCAGAAAACTCATGCTGCCTCCGTAGCTGCTCTAGTCAATGGCGGGCGAAAGATCACCTGCCCAGCGCGCGGGCCAGGCGCCCCAGGAGCCCTCTTGACTCGACGCGCATCAGGGGGATCTCCTGCCCCGTGAGGCGCCCGGCGATGTTGCGGAAGGCCTGGCTGGCAGGGTGCTTGCCAGCGAGCACGACAGGGGTGCCCTGGTTGGAGGAGATGACCACCTGCCTGTCCTCGGGTACGACGCCGATCAGGTCGATGGCGAGGATTTCGAGGACGTCGTCCATGCTGAGCATCTGGCCGCGGCGGACCATCTCGGGATTGAGCCGGTTGATGATCAGGAGGGGAGAGCCCTTCTCCTCGGCCTCGACGAGGCCCACGATGCGGTCGGCATCGCGGACGGCCGACACCTCGGGCGTGGTGACGATCAGGACCCGGTCGGCGGGGGCGATGGCGTTCTTAAAGCCCTGCTCGATGCCGGCCGGCGAATCGACGAGGACAAAGTCGGTCGTCGGGCGCAGCTGGTCGCAGATCTCGACCATCTGCGCCGGGGTGACGGCGCTCTTGTCGCGCGTCTGCGCCGCGGGCAGGAGATGGAGCTCGGGCAGCCGCTTGTCACGGATCAGGGCCTGGCGCAGCCGGCAGCGCCCTTCCACGACATCGACGATGTCGTAGACGATGCGGTTCTCCAGGCCCATGACCATGTCGAGATTGCGCAGGCCGATATCGGCGTCGATGGCGACGACGCGGCTGCCCAGCATGGCAAGGGCCACGCCGATGTTGGCCGTGACGGTCGTCTTGCCGACACCGCCCTTGCCGGAGGTGATGGTCACAATAGTGGCTGTCATGTTCACCTGTCCCAACGTTCGACGACAATGGTCCCGTTCTGCACGCTGGCCCTCTCAGGCACCTTGGGCGTACGCGCGCGGTCGGGGGCGGTTGCGATGAGCGATCCGATGCGGATCTGGCTGGGGGCCAATTGGAGGGCGCAGACGACGGCGGAGTCGTCGCCGAGGGCGCCGGCATAGACGACGCCGCGCAGCTTGCCCCAGACGACGACGTCCCCACCGGCGACGACTTCGGCGCCCGGGTTGACATCGCCTATCACGGTGACGTGGCCGGCATACTCCAGCTCCTGGCCGGCGCGCAGGGTGCGATGCACCACGATGCCGGGCAGCTCGCGGTGGCTCAGCGGCTCCAGGGCAGGTCCTTCCTTGGGCGCGGGCGTGCCGAGCGAGGTCTCGAGCCCCAGCTCGCCGGCCGACCGGACGGTGGTCGGGTGGCTGCCCTCGATCGCCCACAGGCTCATGCCCGCTCCCTGAAAGACGGCGCCGATGGCCTGCAGGTCCTCGGCTGCCAGGGGGCGGCCGTGGACCTTGAGGGCGGCGCGGCCCCCGAGGAAGAAGGTGGGCTGAGAGGCCAGGCGCTCCTCCAGGCCGGCGAGCAGCGCATCCAGCGGACCGTCGCCCAGGGTGATGGTTAGCCCGTCCCGGGTGCCCTTGATCACGATCGATTCGTCCACGAGCATTGACCTCCGCCGTCAGGGCAGTGTGACTTCGAGGGCCATGTCGCCAAAGTAGCTCATGGCTCGCTCAAAATCGGCGGCCGGGTAGTAGGCTTCCTGCCCCGTCCAGGGATCGTTGGCCGTGACGCCTCCCGCGTCGTAGCCGGTGACGACGACGACGTGCTGGTTCGGCACGAGGGTCACCTGCGCGCCGCCGATGGTCTGCACCACCGGCGTTGCGGCGGTGAGCTGGTAGGTCACCCAGGCGATGACGGGGTTTCCTCGGGCGATGGCGGCGCGGATGCCGTCCAGGCCACCCGAGACGGGGAGCGCGGAGAGCCCGTTCGCGTCGAGAACGGCCTTGACAGGTCCGGCATACACGCCATAGTCGACGATGCCGCCGGTGGGGCCGTCTACGTTGCCGCGAAAGCCGAGGTGCGGGTTGTCGTTGAGCGGCAGGGCGGCCAGGATGGCCGCTTCGCTGAGGTCGGCGCCAAAGTAGCGCGCCGCCATCGAAGCGGCGGAGGACTCACAGGAGAGGTTGTGCGCCTGCTTCTGGGGAGCGACCTCGATGCGGGCCTCGGCTGGGAGCAGCACCGCGCTGCCCGGCAGCCCCTCCAAGCGGGTCGCCAGGCCATCCAGGTCGGCCTGGAAGCCATCGATCTGCGTCTGAACCGTGGCAAGCGCCGCGCGGAGGTCCTCCACCTGCTGCGTGCCGTTCGCGGCATCCACGGCCTGCTGAAGGGCCGCCAGTTTCTGGGCCGGGTCGCTGGCCTCCAGCGCGGCGAGGCGCTGCTCGGTGACGGCAGCCGAGTCCTGGAGGCGGCCGAGGCGCGACTCGAGGGACAGGCGTTCCGTCTGCAGGGCAGCCACCTGGGCCTCGAGTGCCTCGACCTGCCCGGCCCGCTCCCAAAGCGAAACCGCCAGCAGGGCGCACACGGCGAGGATGGCGATGGCTCCGAGCACGGGCAGCCAGAGGACGGCCGGCAGAGGCCGGCGCTTGTTCTGCTCGATCATGGTGCCTCCTTCACGCGATCCCGGTCAAAGTAGTAGGACAAGATGTCGCGCGCCACGGGTACCGACGCCTCGGACCCCTGCCCACCGCCATAGACGAAGACCACGAGCGCAATCTCGGGGTCCTCGTAGGGGGCGAAGCCGACGAACCAGGCGTGGACCGGAAGGTTCCCCTCGCTGTCCCGGTCGGGCAGGCCGTCCTTGTTGAGGTCCTCGAAAAACTCGGCCGAGCCGGTCTTGCCGGCGGCGGGCACCTTGAGCGAGCGCAAGGCCCAGGCCGTGGCGCCCGATCCGGTGACGGCGGCGCGCATGCCCTGGCGAACCAGGGCGAGGTTCTCGGCCGAGACGGGCACGGTGCGGATCACGTCAGGCGCAAAGGCACGCACCACTTGGCCCTCCGAATCGAGGACCTCGCGCACCACCTGCGGCCGGTAGAGCGTGCCCCCATTGGCGACGGTGGCGGCGAGGTTGACCATCTGGAGCGGCGTGGAGAGCACGAACCCCTGGCCGATGGACATGTTGTAGGTATCGCCGGTGGTCCAGGTCTCGCGGTAGTTCACGCGCTTCCACTTGGGTCCGGGGACCAGGCCGGTCGTCTCGCCGGGCAGGTCAATGCCGCTGAGGGCACCCATGCCAAAGAGCTCGGCGTATTGGCCGATGCGCTCCACGCCCAGCCCCTCGAAGTAGGTCCGGTAGCCTCCCCCCACCTGGTAGAAGTAGTTGTCGCACGATTGGCCGAGTGCCGAGACCAGGCTCAGGGAGCCGTGGCTGCCGCGGTATTCGGTGTAGATCCAGCAGTAGAAGGGCTGAGCCAGGCTGGGGTCTTCCGGGTAGTAGCGGTTGGGGAGCCAGAGGATCCCACCGCAGTGCAGGACAGTGCCTGCGTTGATGACGCCCTCTTCCAGCCCGGCTGAGGCGACGATCAGCTTGTAGGTCGAGCCGGGGGGGAGCATGCTCGAAATGGCATGGTTGACGAGCGGGCGGGCCGGGTTGCGCTGAAGGGCGCGCAGCTCCTCCACCGAAATGCCGCCGGTGAAGAGGTTGTTGTTGTAGGCGGGCAGCGAGACCATCGCCAGCACCTGGCCGTTTCGGGGGTCCAGGGCGATGACAACGCCCTGCACCTTGCCCAGCGCCTTGAGCTGTTGGCTCAAGAGCTCCGTGATCTTGGTCTGGAGGTCCAGGTCGAGGGTGAGGCCCAGGTTGTAGCCCGGCACGGCGGGCTGTGGCTCGCCGACGGCCCGCACTTTTCTGCCGGCGACGTCGACTTCGACAAGCTCCTGCCCATCTTGGCCCCGCAGCTCCTTCTCGAATGCGAACTCGATGCCCGTGAGGCCGACCGAGTCGGTGTTGGGGTTGTATCCCTGTGCCTCATAGAGCTCGGCTTGGTCCGCCGGCACGGGGCCGGTAAAGCCCAGCAGGTGCGAGGTGAGGGCGCCATGGATGTACTCGCGCTCCGAGTCGGCCTGGATCAGCACACCCGGCCAGTCGAGGTGCTGCTCCTCCAGCATTAGGGCCACCTCCCGGGGCACCTCCGATTTGACCCTGACGGGGCTGTAGGGAGCGAGCGCGGCTTGCTCCAATACCTCGAGCAGAGGGGGCTCGGAGGAAACGGCATTGTGCACCGATGCGCGTCCCTCGCGGAGCGGGGGACGCAGCGGCAGGTCGAGCAGCTTGGCCAGCCTTGTCAGCATCCCCATGCGCTCCTGTGCGTCCTCCGGCAGGTAGGCAGGGACGATGGCCACCGAGAGGAGCGGAAGGTTGCGCACGAGCTGATATCCGCGCCGGTCGTAGATCACACCGCGCGGCGCGGGGTCCTTGGCAAGGCGGAAGCGGTTCACGTCGGCGGCTTCCTGGTATTGGGCGCCCATCACGACCTGCAGGCGGCCGAGCTGGGCGAGCAGGACGAGCAGGGCGAGCAGGAGCAGGCCGCGATAGACGGTGAGCCGCCAGTCCCGTGGGGCCTTGCGCTGATTGATCACCCTACCACTCCATTTCCTGGGCCGCAAAACGCCGGTACAGGGCACGCAGCGGGAAGTAGAGGGCAGGCAGCAGGAGCAGGTTGAGGGCCGCAGAGGGGAGGATGATGCGCCCCAGGCTCTCGAGCCAGAGGACGGTGCGGCCGGAGAGCTGCATGCCCAGGAGCAGCGCGAGATCGTACAGGAGCGTGGCGGCGACGACTGCGAGAACAGGGAGCAGCACCTGCACACGGAGCGCCGTGCGCCTGACCGTTCCGGCGAGGAAACCCACTGCCCCGAGGGCAACGGTGGCAGCGCCGGCCGGCGTGCCCGAGAGCAGGTCGACGAAGAGGCCGGCGATCAGCCCCCACACAAGCCCGCTCCGGGACCCCCGCAGCATGCTCCAGCTCACGACAATGACCAGCGGAAGGTCGGGAAAGACGCCCCACACCCGGAGGTGAGGTACGGCGCTTGCCTGGAGCACCACCGCGAGGAACAGGGCAGGCACTACGAGGTAGAGAGTCACTGCGCAAAGCCGGTGACCACCAGCACGGACTCGAGGTGCAAGAAGTCGACGGTGGGCTCGACCGTCGCCGTCTGGTAGAGGTCCGAATCCTTGCGCAGCACGCCGGTGATCTGCCCGATCAGGATCTGGCGCGGAAAGCTGCCGCCCAGTCCGGAGGTAAAGACCGTGTCGCCCACGCTCACCGAGTCCGCCTGTGGGATGTCGCGCATCAGGAGCGAGCCGTCGGGCTGGCCCTGCACCAGGCCGGAGGCGCGCGTGCTCTGCGTGAGTGCGTTGACCGAGCTGGTCACGTCGACGATCAGCAGGACCCTGGACCAGCCGGGCCCCACCTCGGCGATGCGCCCAACCAGGCCGCGCTCTGTCACCACGGGCATGTTTCGCTTCACTCCGGCTTTCTCGCCTGCATCCAGGAGCAGGTAGCGCTCCAGGTTGCTCGGGTCAAGGCCGATGACCCGCGCCGTCACATGGGCGCCCGACACGTCATAGGCCTGCCTCTCCTGGGCAAAGGCCAGCAGGTCGCGGCAGAGCGTCGCCTCGACCAGCACCTCGCGCAGGCGGACGTTCTCCAGCAGGAGGCGGGCGTTCTCTGCCTCCAGCTCTTCCGTGCGCTCGCGCAGGGCCTGCAGGTCGCGGGCGGTCTGGGAAAGCTCGCCGGCACGGTCGAGCAGCGCAGTGATGCCCTTCTGGATGGGCGTCGAGACCTGGACGGCGAGCTTTTCCACCGGCTCCAGCCAGCCCACGCGATGCAGGATAAAGCCGGCCAGGGCCAGGAAAAAGAGGAGAAAGGGAACCAGGTTGCGCAGGCGTTTCCGGCTCATAGGCCAGGCCCGTTAATGGACGGTGCTCCCCCGCTGCAGGTCGGCCAGCACCTTGTGGAGGCGGTCCAGGTCTTCCAGCACCGCGCCCGCGCCTCGCGCCACACAAGTCATCGGATCATCGGCGACAAAGACGCGCATCTTGGTCTCCTCGGAGAGCCGCTCGGCCAGCCCCTGCACCAGCGCACCGCCCCCGGCGAGCGCGATGCCCTGCTCCATGAGGTCGGCGACGAGCTCCGGGGGCGTATCGTCCAACGCCTCGCGCACCATGTCGACGATCAGCTGCAGCGAGCCGGACAGGGCCTCGCGGACCTCGACGCTGCTGAGCTCGATCGACTCGGGCAGGCCGGTGATCAGGTTCCGGCCCTTTACCGTCATGGTCTGCTCTTTCTGAAGCGGGTAGGCGGAGCCGATGGTGATCTTGGTGCGCTCGGCCATCCGCTCCCCAATGAGCAGGTTGTACTTCTGGCGGCAGTACTGGATGATGTCATCGTCCAGCTCATCACCGGCAATGCGCAGGCTGCGGCTGACGACGATGCCGCCCAGCGAGATGACCGCCACTTCGGTCGTCCCGCCGCCGATATCGACGATCATGCTCCCAAGAGACTCGGTGACGGGCAGGCCGGCGCCGATGGCTGCGGCCATCGGCTCCTCGATCAGGTAGGCCGCACGGGCGCCGGCGGAGAGGGTGGCGTCGTGGACGGCCCGCTTCTCCACTTCGGTGACGCCGGACGGGATGCCGACAACCACCCTGGGGCGAGCGAAGGGCAGGAACGCCTGGTTGTGGACCTTTTTGATAAAGTAGTGAAGCATGCGCTCGGTGACATCAAAGTCGGAGATGACGCCATCGCGCAGGGGGCGAATGGCAATGATGTCGCCGGGCGTGCGGCCGATCATCTCCTTGGCGTCGAGGCCGATGGCAAGCACCTTCTTGGTCTTTTTCTCGATGGCAACAACCGAGGGCTCATTGATGACAATCCCCTTGTGGCGCACATTGACCAAGGTATTGGCAGTCCCCAGATCGATACCGACATCCTGTGAGAAGAACCCCAGGATAAAGTTCGTAAGACTGAACACGGCTTTGCCCTTTCTTGACGGCAATCATGTGCGCCCGGGCGAGCTCCGGACGGAGCCGATTATACACCAGGCGGATGCGCGCGGCAAGAGACAGCGAGGGGCAGACGATGGGCCGCTAGAGCAGGTCGGTCGGATCCACGTCGATGCGCCAGCCGGCAGGGAGGATGACATCCCTCAGCAGGCCGGCCGGACTGGCCGCCCGGAGCAGGATCTGCCAGCGGAAGCGCCCGGCGGCCTGGCCGAAGAAGCAGGGAGCCGGTCCGATGAGGTCGACCGGGTGAGCGCTGCCGCGTATCTCCTGGCGCAGCCAGCGGGCCAGGCGGTGCGCCTCGTCCTGGCAGCGGACAGGGTCGGCATCCTGGTAGCGGAGGGCAAGCAGGCGGCTGAAGGGGGGGTAGCCCATGCGGGCCCGATCGGAAAGCTCCTTGCCGTAGAAGAGGTCGTGATCGTGCTCGGCGACGGCCCGGACGGCGTGATGGTCCGGGTCGTAGGTCTGCAGGATGACCCGTCCGTACCGGCCCGCCAGGCCGGCCAGGCGGGCCAGCGTCTGAAAGGTCCGCTCCCCGGCAAAGAGGTCCGGGAGGTTGAGGGCCGTATCGGCCGAGATCACACCGACCAGTCCAACGGGCGGCAGATCGAGCCCCTTGGCGATCAGCTGCGTGCCGACCAGCACATCGGCCTCGTGGTCGAAAAAGGGACGGAGCGACTGCTCCCGGTCGGCGCCGGCAGCCGTGTCGCTGTCCCAACGGAGCAGGCGTGCCGAGGGATAGAGCCTGCGCAGCTCGGCCTCCACGCGCTCGGTGCCCAGGCCAAAGTGGCGGATGTGGCGCCCCTCGCACTGGGGACAGGCCTCGGGGGCGGGTGCGCGGTGGTTGCACCGGTGACAGACCAGCGTCTCGCCGCCCGCGTGGCGGCCTGCCGCCGGGCCGCCGGGGGCGGAGCTGCGTGGCCGATGCAGCGAGAGAGGGATGCCACAGCTGGGGCAGCAGGCCACATAGCCGCAATCGCGGCAGAGGACGAAGGTGGCGCTGCCTCGCCGGTTGAGGAAGAGGATGGCCTGCTCACCCGCCCCCAGCGCCTCCGACAGAGCCTGTTGCAGAGCCCGGCTGAAGATGGAGCGGTTTCCGGCGTACAGCTCCTGGCGCAGGTCGACGACACGGACGGGCGCCGCGCCGGCCGCCGGCAGCCCGCAAGCGGAGGGCGAGGCGATGAAGGGGTGCGGCAAGTCGACCAGGCGGAGCGACCCCTCGCCTGCGCGCTGGGCCATCTCCACCGAAGGGGTCGGCGTGGCATAGATCACCGCTGCGCCGGCGATGCGGGCCAGCTCGAGCGCCACGTCGCAGGCGTGATAGGCAGGCAGAGGGATCGGGTCCTGCTGCTTGTAGGAGGGATCGTGGGCGTCGTCGACGACGACCAGCCCCAGGCGCGAGATCGGAGCAAAGAGGGCCGCGCGCGAGCCCACCACCACGTCCACTTGTCCGCGGCGCACCGAGTCCCAGGCGTCGTAGCGCTGACCCTGGCTCAATTGGCCATGCAGCAGGGCCGTCCGGCCCGGAAAGCGCGCCTCGAAACGCCGGAGGACCTGCCCCGTGAGGCTGACTTCGGGCACAAGGACCAGGGCGCGCCGGCCCGCTGCCAGGGTGCGCTCGATGGCCCTGAGGCAGACCTCGAGCTTGCCCGAGCCGGACACCCCGCGCAGCAGGAGCGCACGCGGCTCGCTGCCGCTCTGCTCCGCCTCGAGACCGGCCTGCAGCTCGCCCCAAGCGGCCTCCTGGTCCGGCGACAGGGGGAGCGCCGCCGCTCCGGCGAGGGCCTGAGGGGCGTCAGAGGCGTGGGTGTGCAGGCTGACAAGGCCGCGGCCGGCCAGCCGCTGAAGGGCCGCCAGGTCGGCGCCGGTCTCTGCGTAGAGCCCGCCCACCCAGACGCGGCCTGACGAGCCGCGCAGCGCGTCGAGCAGGGCGCGCTCCATCTCACCGCCCCTGAGCTCGACGACCCTCTCCGGGACCTCCTCCAGGGGCAGGTCCAGGAGCACCAGGGAAGGCTCTTCGATGCGGCGCACCAGGCCCTTCTTCTCAAGCTCGCGCAGGATCGAAGGCGACAGGCGCTGCTCCTCCAGGAAGGCGGCCTGGTCCACCGGGCCGGGCTGCCGGTGGAGGGCCGCCAGGAGTGCGGCCTGCTTGGGAGCGCGCTCCAGGGCAGGCAGCGCCCCGCCCGAGCCGGGCATGGCCACCAGGAGCGTGCGCGGCGGGGCAATGCGCACCCATCCCCGCTCGACGAGAGGATGCAGGGCAGCCGGAGCGCAGCCCGCCTGCGCGCACACGAGGGCCAGCGTGGGAGGGATGTCCACCTGCCGCGCCAGGAGCAGCAACAGGTCGGCCTGCATCGAGGCATGGCCAAGGCGAGGGAGGGCGGCCTCTATCGTGCGCTCGTCGGCCAGGAGGCGCACATACTGGAGGCGCGGCGGAGCCGCCCGCGGCAGGACCAGTGCGGAGCGGGACTCGATCAGCCCTCGCTCGGCGAGGCGGTCGAGGGCGGCCTCGCCCTCGTCGCCGGGCAGGCGGCGCAGAAGCGTGCTGAGCTTGAGCCTGCCGCCCCCACGGCCAAGGAGGCTGAGGAGATGCGCCTCCTCGGCGGAGAGAGCGTCGGAGGGGCCGGGCTTGCTCTGCACCACGACGAACGTCCGATCCTCGAGCCCCGGCGGCAGCATCAGCCGCAGGGCCTGGCTGATCGGGGCCAGGTAGGCGTTGGCCATCCAACGGGCCAGGTCGAGCTGCTGCGCAGTGGCAACCGGCAGAGGGTCGAGGATCTCAAGCAGGTCGCGGATGCCTTCCGGCGGCAGGCCGGCAGGGGGCAGCGGATCGAGCGCCGCGATGACGCCCAAGGCAGTGCCGGCCTGCAGGGGCACCCGGACCAGGTGCCCAACCAGCGCCGCGTCCCGGAGCTGCCCCGCCAGCCGGTAGGCAAACGTCTGCGTGCGCCAGGCCGGGTCGCGCAGGGGCTCGGAACCGGGGCGCAGCCGCCGGTGGGTGGGCCGTGTGAGGATGACGGTAGCGTACATGCTGGGGGTGGAGGCCCTCCTGCCGCCCGGCCGCCTAGGCGGTGAGGCGGCCCGGCCGGCCCTGGCTAGGGCAGGCCCGGCGCACGCTGCACGACGGCAGCGGACAGGTAGCCGACGGTGTATTCACCCGGCTGCCGCCGGCCGGTGATGTCACCGGAGTTGGTGTGATGCAGGACATGGACCGCATCCGCGCCCATCCGGCGGCAGGCATGCAGGACCGCCAGGATGGGGATCCGCCCGCACACAGAGCAGTCGCGCTGTGTGAGAAGGACGGTGAGCTGATCCAGGTCAAAGGCAGCGATGGCGTCCACCACACGCCGGTCGCGCTGCACGACCTGGTCGTAGTCGGGGACATGGTGCAGGTCCGAGCTGGCGACGAGCAGCAGGCCGCCGGACGCCCAGGGGGGCTCTTCCGCCGCCTCCGAGAGGGCCTGCGCGAGCTGCAAAGGGAGGCCTGGCTCATCGGAGCTGAGCAGAAGCGGCAGCAGCCGAAAGGGGCCGAGGACGGACTGCAGGAAGGGCAGCTGGATCTCGACGGCATGCTCCGAGTCGCGGCGAATGCGCTGCACAGGAATGCGGGCTGCCAGCCGCTCTGCAAGGGCGTGATCCACCGGGACGCGGCCGAGGGGCGTCTCGTAGGCATCCTCGGCGCTGACGGCGGGATCGTGGAACCAGGTGCGGTGGCTCGGCGCCAGGATGGCGACGGTGTGATACGCCCGCCCGCGCAGCTCGCTGTAGGCATGCGCCGCGGTCAAGCCCGAGTAGGCCCAGCCTGCGTGCGGCGCGATGAGCCCCATCAGCCGGCCGGACAGGGGCGGTCCCTGTACCTGTGCCAAGTACGACTCCAGCTCCTGCCTCGCGGCAGGCTCGCTGCCCGGATACCAGCTCCCGGCAACGGCCGGCCGGCGAATCGTGGCTCCCTCCATGGCTGCCCTCCCGGCGCCGTAAAGCCCTCTCCGCCCTTGCCCCTACAGGACGACCCTGCGGAGCTTGGAGCGGCAGTGCTCGGCACGCATGATGGCGGCCACATCGTCGACGGCCGCCTCCAGCGCATCCCGGCGGTTGACCACCACATAGTCGAACTTGGGGATGCACGCCACTTCCTGGCGGGCCGTGGCGATCCGCTTGTTCAGCTGGTCAACGGTCTCGCTGCGGCGTCCGCGCAGGCGATATTCCAGCTCCTCTTCCGACTCGACGGTCAGGAATATGGTCACGGCCGCCGGGATGAGGCGCTTGACGGTGAGGGCACCCTGGACGTCGACGCGGACCACGGCGTCTTTGCCCGAGTCGAGGGCGGCCTGCACGCTGGCGCGGGGGATGCCCTTGTTCTGCTCGTAGACGACGGCGTTCTCCAGGAGCTCGCCCCGCGCGCTCATTGCCCTGAACTCTTCGGGGGAAACAAAGATGTACTCGCGGCCGTTCAGCTCACCAGGGCGGGGAGGGCGATCGGCCACGGTAATGACAAAATGAAACGGGCAGCCGCGCTCCCGCATGTTGTTCACAACCGAGTCCTTGCCGGCTCCCGAAAGGCCGGTGATTACGACGAGCAGTGGAACCTGTGGGAGAGTGTACGACATCGACTTCTTGCGCCTCACCTGTCTACCACCTTACTATAAGCTGAACTTGCCCGCGGCCGGCGCATCGGTATACTATGCCGCAATCGAGGAGAGCTATGCCAATCTACGAGTATCGCTGCCAGGACTGCCGCCGCCGCGTGAGCCTTTTCTTCCGCTCTTTCAGTGCGATACCGGAGGAACCGGCCTGCCCGCGCTGCCGCGGCACCAACCTCACCCGCCTGATGTCCCGCGTAGCCGTGCTGCGGTCCGAAGAAAGCCACATGGACGACCTGACCGACCCGTCAGGGTTGGGTGACCTCGACGAAAACGACCCCAAGTCCATGGCCCGCTGGATGCGCAAGATGAGCGCCGAGACAGGCGAGGAGATGCCTCAGGAGTTCGACGAGGTCATGGGCCGCCTCGAGTCGGGCCAGACCCCCGAGGAGATCGAGGAAGCCATGCCCGACCTCGCCGACGGAATGGGCGCCGAAAGCGACATGCTCGACTAGAGCCGTGCGCGGTCGTCCAGGGAGGACGGCCGCTTCCGCACTAAAAGTGCTCAAAGCGGCTCACATCCAGGACAAAAACCGTCGCTCCGCCCAGCTGGACCTCCACCGGCGTGGGCATGTACATCTCGCCGGGCTCCATCACAGGCGGCAGCGGGTTGATAAACTGGCGGCGGGTGCGGCAGTTGTCGTGGATCAGCTGGAGGACCTGCTCGACCTTGTCGTCCTCCGTGCCGACAAAGATCGTGGCGTTCCCCTGCCGCAAAAAGCCCCCGGTCGTGCTGATCGTGGTAGCCCGGTAGCCTGCGTCGGTCAGCGCCGTCACCAAGCGCCCGGCATCGTCGCTGTGCACGATGCTCATGACAAGCTTCATTTCATGCCCCCTTTCGTATAAGTCGGGCCCAGGCGCGGCAGCAGCGCCGCGCGAATCTCATCCTGCACCTGGTCCCTGCCCTGTGAGCCGTCCAGGACAACCCAGCGCTGCGGCTCGTCGGCGGCCATTGCCAGGTAGCCGGCGCGCACGCGATGGTGGTAGTCGAGCAGCTTTTGCTCCATCCGATTCCACGCGTCGCCCGCGCCTCCCAGCTTGCGCTGCAGCCCAACCTCCACCGGCAGGTCAAGGAGGAACGTCACATCGGGAACCAACCCGCCCGTCGCATAGCGGCTGATTGCCCTCAGCGCTGCCAGGTCACGCCCATAACCATACCCCTGGTAGGCCAGGCTCGAATCGGCGAACCTGTCGCACACCACCACACCTCCCCGCTTCAGGTGCGGCCGGATAACCTGGCCGACGTGCTGGGCTCGCGCCGCCGAAAAGAGCAGGAACTCGGTGGAAGCCAGCATCTCCGTGTGGGCAGGATCGAGCAGGATGGCCCGCACGCGGTCCCCAATGGGCGTCCCGCCCGGCTCGCGGGTGGCGACGATATCGTGCCCCTGCTGTTGGAGAAAGGGCACCAACAGCCGCATCTGGGTGGACTTGCCGCACCCCTCAGGACCTTCCAGCGTGATAAAGAAACCCAAGCTGCCCTCGCCTTGAGCCCATTATAGCGAAGAATCGGGGTGTTGGCAAGATCAGCGCGGCAGACACCATCGGACCGTGAAGGCATGCGGCTGCGGCTTGCACTCCTCACCGGGATGGAGTAGAATGCCCCCAGGCCCGTAAAGGCCAGATCTGTGGTCGAGAAAGGAGTCAACAGATGAAACCTTGGCTAAAGGCCGGATTGATCGGGGCGGTTGTCCTGGGGGGGTTGGCCCTGCTGGCCCTGGTGCCGCCCGTGGGTGCCTGCTGCTGCATCGCCTGGCCAGTGGTCTACCTCGGAGTCGGGCTGCTGGCCGGCTACTTCGTGCCCCCGGTGCGAGACACGGGCGTCGCGGCGGGCCAGGGAGCGCTGGCGGCCGTCCTGGCGCAGCTGCTGGGCGGGATCGTCAATACCGCTGTGGTGATGATCCAGAGCGCGACGACCGACATGTCGCAGGCGATGGCGGACGCGATCCAGATGCTGCAGAGTGCCGGGCTGGACACGGCGGCGCTCGAGCAAGCACTGCAGGAGGCGCCGGCCTGGCTGACGGGCACCCGGGGAGGGCTGCTGAGCGGGCTCGCCTCGGGCAGCCTCTGCCTCGCCGGCGGGCTTGTCGTGGCGGTCGTGCTGGGTGCCCTGGGCGGCCTGGTCTTTGCCAGCGCCAAGCGCGAGTAGCCGCAGAGCGGCCCGGCCGGCGTCGGCGCCTGGCGCGCCGCCTCGCCGGCATCATAGACTCAACGACAAGGAAGAGGCAACAATGGCTGATCCGGAGGAAGAGCGAGACGAGGTCCTGTGCGCCGAGTGCGGGGCCGTGATGGACGAGGGAGACACCGTCTGCCCCAAGTGCGGTGCCGAGTTTGGCTTCTACTGCCCCTCCTGCGACAAGGAGGTACCGGCGGATGCCGTGGCCTGCCCACACTGCGGCGCAGCGCTGGAGGAAGGCTTCGTCGATGCAGAGGGCGAGGAGTACGGATACTTCTGCCCCGACTGCAACCAGGAGGTAGAGGCCGAGGCCACCGTCTGCCCGCACTGTGGGGCCGAGCTGGAGGCGGACTATGTCGACGAGGCCGAAGCGGGAACCGTGGTGCGGGCCGAGTTCTGTGGCAGCTGCGGAGAGACGATCGGCCCGGACGACGAAGAGTGCCCCAAGTGCGGTGTCGACCTGTGCCCCGACTGCGGCAGCGCGCTGAGTGCCGGCGACACAGCCTGTCCCAATTGCGGCACCCAGTTCGTCTTTGCCTGCCCGCAGTGCGACGAGGACGTGCCGCCCGATGCCGAGGCGTGTCCTCACTGCGGCTATCGGTTTGAGCAGCCGGATGACGAGAACCAGGCCGAGGAGTAGCGGGGTCCGCGGAGCGCCGAGCGCAACCAACCTCGAGGCAACTGCCCATGAGTGACCCGGGAAACATACCCCTCATCCTGGTGCCCCGCGACCCGGTGGAGGAAGGTCCCGATACGCTCCGCTGCCCTGCCTGCGGTACCGGCGTGTCCTACCTGGACGGGATCTGCTCCGCCTGCGGGCAGGTCTTTTGCCCCGGCTGCGGCGAAGCACTGGACGATGTGGACACGGAGCGCTGCCCGGCCTGCGGACTGGCGCTGATGTTCGAGTGCCCCGGCTGCGGCTTCTCCGTGGCAGCCGGGGCGCGGCTCTGCCCCGAGTGCCACGTCCTCTTTGTGCGCCGCTGCCCGGCCTGCGCAGCGCGGATCATGGATGCCCCGAACGCCTGCCCCAGCTGCGGGCAAACGATCGAGCTGCAGAGGCGGAGCCTCGCGACGATCTACCTGCAGGGACCCGGGATCGTGCTGCTCCTCTGCCCCCAGTGTGGGACCAAGTTCCCGGCCGAGATGGGCGCGTGTCCAGACTGCGGTCAGCGGACCTGCCCCGAGTGCTACCTGCTGCTGGCGCCCGGAGAGCTGGACTGCCCGCACTGCGGCTACCACGCAGGGCGGACCTGCCCCGCCTGCGAGCAGCAGATCAGCATGGGGGTTCCTGAGTGCCCGGCCTGCGGGCAGCCGCTCTGCCCGGCATGTGGCGCAGCCGTCGGCGAGTCTGACATCGCCTGCGGGTCGTGCGGGACCGAGCTGGCGCTCTTCTGTCCGCGGTGCAAGGCCGAGGTGGCACCCGATAGCGTTCGCTGCCCGGAGTGCGGCCTTGACCTGAGCGGGGCGTGCCCCTCCTGCGGCGCGCCCGCCGGCTCCAACCGGGGACGCTGCGAAAAGTGCGGGCAGGCCCTCTGCCCAGAGTGCGGCGCCGCCGTCGGCGAAGAGGACGCCTCCTGCCCAGCCTGCGGGGCCGACATCGCCTTCTTCTGCCCCGTGTGCGGCGAAGAAGTCAGCGCGTCCGCGCGCGCCTGCCCGCGCTGCGGCGAGGCTCTGGAAGGCTGACTAGAGGCTTCCCTTGGCGAACCCGCCGTCGACCAGGATCGTCTGCCCCGTTATGTAACTAGCACGCTCGGAGGCAAGAAACGCCACGAGCGCCGCCAATTCCCCGGGCTCGCCCATCCGCTTCATGGGATAGGCAGCCGTCATCGCCGCCATCACTTCCTCGGGCGCCTTGGCCTGGCGCGAAGCGCTGGCCTGGACCAACGCCTCCACGCGGTCCGTCCGCGTGTAGCCGGGTGCCACGTTGTTGATCGTGATCCCGTCTGCGGCCACCTGGGAAGAGAGCGTCTTGGCCAAGCCCACCACGCCGAGCCGGTAGACGTTTGAGAGCAAAAGATCGTCGATCGGCTGCTTGACCGAGACCGAGGTTATGTTCACTATGCGTCCCCACTGCTGGGCACGCATCGCCGGCAGCACCCCACGCACCAAGCGCACGGCACTCATCAGGGTGCGCTCGTGCGCCTGGAGCCACGCCGCATCGTCAAAGGCGTCAAAGTAGCCGGGAGCCGGGCCGCCGTTGTTCGTGACAAGCACGTCGATCCGGCCAAAGTGGCGCACGGTCTCATCCACCAGGTGGCTGACCTGGGGCGCATCGTCGAGGTCCACTGCCAGCGCCAGCACCTGGACGCCGGCCTGGTCCCTGATCTCCTGCGCCGTCTCGGCCAACCTCTCCGCGTTCCTGGCGCACAGCGCCAGGGCCGCCCCTTCGCGCGCAAGCTCCCAGGCACACGCCCTGCCCAGGCCGCGGCTGGAGGCAGTCACGAGTGCCACTCTGTTCCGCAATCCGAGATCCATCGCCCCTCCTAACACGCTAGAATGGTGTGCCGAGTATATCACGCCCGCCCGGCCTGGCAAGCCACAGCCGACGGAGATGCACGGCCACGTGCCCGTCGTCGCGTCGTAGTGTAGGGCCCCCGTTCCGGCGTGGTCTCCTGACCACGCCGGGCGTGCTCCGTGGTGTAGGGCCTCATGCCCGTCGTCGCGCCGTAGTGTAGGGCCCCCGTTCCGGCGTGGTCTCCTGACCACGCCGGGCGTGCTCCGTAGTGTAGGGCCTCGTGCCCGTCGCCGCGCCGTAGTGTGGGGCCTCGTGCCCGTCCCCGTCCCCGTAGTGTAGGGCCTCGTGCCCGTCGTCACTTTGACGTTGCCCTCGCAAAACGCCTCCAGGCTCTTGACAATAGCACATCTGTTCTGGTATAATCAACCCAGAACACATGTGCTAGTGCACACAGGGAGATGAGCCATGAAGAGCGGGCTGCTGTGGTACGATGCCGATGCCCAGGCGGGGCTGCCGGAGAAAGTGACGCGCGCCGCGCGGCGCTACCGAGAAAAGCTCGGGCACGCCCCGACCGTGTGTTATGTGCACACCTCGGCCCTCGGCGATGCCCAAATGGAGGTACACTGCCGGCTGGAGGATGGCGTAACCGTCGTCGTCCGCCTGTCTTCCACCTCCTGGATCCCGCCGCATCACTTCTGGCTGGGCGAGGAAGAGCCGCTGCCGGCCGGTGCCGCGCAGGCAAGGGGAGAAGCGCAGCGGTCGGCCCCCTCCGACCTGGCCCTGCCGGCCGGTCCGTTGGCCCCGCGGCCGCCGCAAAGGGCAGGCCGGAAGCAAACGGAACAAGCGAGACGCCTGCAGGAAGCGTTGGCCGCCCGCCGGCCACAACGGAGCCGCCGGTCGGCCGTCAAGGCCGGCACGGCCTAGCGGTACGGCTGTTGCATTCTCGGCGATCTGTCATCCTGAGGCCCCGCAGGGCCGAAGGATCTCGCCCCGGCGCCAGTCGAGATGCTTCGCCTCCGCGGAGTCCACCCTGAGCGCAGCGAAGGGCTGCGGCTCAGCATGACAGCGTCAATAGACTATGCAACAGCCGTAGGGCTAGCGGCTGAGGTCGACCACGAGCATGTCCAGTGCCAAGGGTGGCTCGATCTCTCCCGTCTTGATGGCCCAGTCGGCCGAGAGAATCCGCCGGTGCGCGGCCTGCAGCTGCTCCATCGAGAAGGCACCCACCTGGGCAAGGGCCTTTTCCACCACAAAGGGATGCAGCCCAAGCCGGCTTACGATCTCCTGCTGGCCCAACCTCTGCGACCGCAGCCCCCCAACCTGCATGAGGATGCGGATCTGGCGCGCCAGCATGGAGAGGACGAAAAGCGGCTCAGACCCGTCGTCGAGGAGGTGGTGGACGATGCGCAGCGCACGCGCGGTCTCCCGCCGCGCCAGGCAGTCCGTCAGCTCAAATATCACCGCCTCGCGCGCCTGGCTCACCAACAGCTGCACGTCCTGCACCGAGATGGGCCGGCCCTCGGCGTAGGCCAGGAGCTTGTCAATCTCCAGCTCGATCATCCGCATGTCCGACCCGATGAGGTTCGCGAGGAGCTGGGCGGCCTCGGTCGAGATCTCCCCCTTTTTCGTTTTCACACGCTCCCGGACTTTGCCGGGCAGCTCGCCTGCGTTGGGCCGCTTTCGCTCGATCAGGTGGGTATTCGCCTTCAGCCCCAAGTCGCGCGCGAGCTTGAGCACTCGGTGGGATGGGTCGAGCGACGTGCGCTCCAGGAAGATGAGGCGCGTCGTGGGCGGAATCTGCGGCAGGTAGGCCAGGAGATCGGCCAGGAACGCGCTCTTCCAGGCAGGGTCCTCCTTTGCGGCAGGCTCCCCGTCCCGGGATCGGCGAGCGGGCGCAAGGCGCTCCAGCAGGCCGCGGACGATCACGAGCCGAAAGTCGGCGAGGAAGGGAATGGTGTCACAGGCATGGCGCAGCTCTGCCATGGTGACCTGCGCCCCGGCAAAGAGGTGCGTGTTCATATCCGCCGCCGCGGATGCATCCTGCTTCAGCTTGGCCAGCTCCTGGTCGAGGGCCAGGTCGTCGTCCCCATGCAGGATGTAGAACACACCTGCCTTCGGCGGCGAGGGGGGCCCGGCGTGTGGCGATGCCTTGGCGGGAGGAGCAGCTGCGGGCATCGGACCTACGACCGCCGCACCGGCACCCGGTGCACCATGAGCCCGCCTTGCTCTTCCCTGCGGACGGTGCCCAGCGAGACGCCGGCGAGGTCGGGCGAGGTGGTCACACGTTGCTGCGTAAGGTGAGCCAAGGGTTGGGCAAGCATGGCTGCCAGCGTGGAGGCCAAGATCACCAAGGGCAGCCGCTCCCAGGGGGAGCGTTCCTTGTCCAGCCCGGCCAAGAAAGCGATGCCGCCCACGACCACCCCGGTCACGACGGCGTTGGTGCCGCAGTTGGGATGGACGGCGAGGTGCGACTCGCCCCTTTGAAGCCGGAGCAGCGCCTCCGCTGCCGCCTCCTGCAAGTCGCCGGAGTCGACCTTTCCGACCACGGCAAAGCCCGCCGGCGAGCTCCGGCCCAGGAGCCTCAGACCCGGCCTGCGCCGGGCCAGGAGATGGAGCGTAGCGTGCTCCAGCGCGTGGTTCTGCCGCGTTGCGTTGACGAGCTGTCGAAGCATGGGTTGGGTTCCTTTCGGTGACAACGACATTCTAGCACGGAGAGGGCGAAACGGCAACGTGCGCCAGGCCCCACAGTAGGCCGGCGTGAGACTCCTCCAGACCCTAAGGGTCTCCCAGACCCTTAGGGTCTTCCCCGAAGACGGTGCCCACCTGTGAGCGTATTGAGACTCTTCCAGACCCTAAGGGTCTCCCAGACCCTTAGGGTCTTCTCGAAAGAGGGTGCCGAGCCGGTAGGGTATTGAGACTCTTCCAGACCCTAAGGGTCTCCCAGACCCTTAGGGTCTTCTCGAAAGAGGGTGCCGAGCCGGTAGGCTGTCAGGACGAGGTGCAGCGCACCGTGAAGGTGCACCGCACCGCGGGGAGGGCGAGCGAGTCGCTGAGCGAAGGAGGCGGAGGTGGGAAGGAAGCGGGCAAGGAAGAGGGAGCCGATCGCGCCGGGCGTGCCGTGCCGCGGGAAGGGCTGGGCGGCGGGGCAGTGTGACTTTTGCGAGCGGAAGGGGGCGGAGTTTTGCGCGCTGCGGAACTGGCCGAGGCCGGTGCCGGCGGTGGTGACGATGGGGGATGTGCTGCGGGCGCTGGGGCGGCGGGGTGGGAGGGGAGGGTGCCTGGGGAGGCGGTAGGGGGGCAGGGTTGGACGGCTCTGCCGGCTCGGCGGACTGGCGGCTTCTGTCGAGGCATGGCGCGGCGCCACAAACGACAAGATGGGCTCGCACAAGTGGCACGGAATCTGCTACCGGTGCTACGAAGCCGTGGACTATTGGCCCCGACGTCTGGTCTCGGAGAGAGGCCCGGCCAATCCTCGAGCTTTTCCGTCTATGGGATGCGCTCATGTCCCGGCCGTGCTCGTTAGCCGCGGGCTGCTACTCGTACTGCGCCGGCTGCCGTGCCCCTAGTCCATGCTCGTAAAGCTGAGCTCGGTCACGTCGTCGACCGTGACAGACCCACGATTGGCCGCCACGCGAAAGGCCCACGTCAAGCCCGCCCACTCCGCTCCCGGCTTTGCACGGTACTCGAGCACAGCTGAAGGATCGTCGGGGTTCCACACCAGGGCGATGAACTGCCCCTCCCTGCTCAAAGCCAGCGCCAGGTTGTACCAGGAGTCTGGAAGGGGCCTGAGGCTACCGGAGAGGCTCTGCCCGCCCAGATTGGCGCTTGCAGCCCATACACTCGATTCAAGCCGCCCGTCCACGCCATAGATGCCAAAGCGCCGGTAGGTGTCTCCGGCCCACTCCCCATGCTCCATGAGGATCTCAAGCTCCGCGTCCCGGCTGAACCGGAACCGGAGCACGAGTCCCGTACCGGGCGTGTAGAAGCGAGGCAGGCTTGCCCCGGCCCGCCATGGCTCCTCGCCGGCCAGCTGGAGCGCCCCCTCTGAGATCCGCTCCGTGTCCCAGTCCGACTGCCATCGGACTTGCTCGCACTCCTCCGATAGGTCGAACCGGTATGAACGCAGCGAGTGCGCGTCCGTGAGGTAATCGGAGAGGAGCGGCGGGGTGGTCAGTGCGGGCAGTGGGGCAACGGTTGGCACCGGCTTGGGCTTCGGGTTGTACCCTCCAGTCCAGACACTCGACTTGAGCGTCGGCACGGCTGTCGGCGTCTCTTCGGCATCCGCCTTCAGCCGTGGATAGAACGCTATCTCCGCGGCGACTGGGTAGTGGTCCGATATGAGCTCGAAGCGTGGGGACGTGGCCGGCTCCCACCAGGCTGTGCTGGACCAACTGGAGGCAGGGGACACCCAGATCTGGTCGATGAACCCGATATCCGTCACCGGCTGCCAGCCGGCCTGTTGGAAGATCTGCATCTCCGGCGCCGAGGCCGACGCGTTCATGTCGCCCATCAGGATCGCGGGCTTCGATGCGTAGCGGCCGAGTTCCTGGGTGAGCGCGATGGCCTGGCACAGCCGTATCGTGTGCCCGGCTGACTTCAGGTGCACGTCGAAGACGGTCAGCGTGCTGCCATCAGGCGCCGACAAGTCGGCGCGCACGGCACCGAAGCTTGGGCCCATGATGCCCGACAGGTCCTCGGCGCCGGCAATCTTGAGCTTGCTGAGAATGGCTGCATCGCTCTCGGGGAGAGCCAGGTAGTGAACCATGCCAAGCTCATCGGCTACCTGTTCGATGACCGGTGGGTCGCCGGTGCCCCAGTCGTACGCCTCCTGGATCCCAACCACGTCAGGGCCGGCCTCACGAAGAACGGACACGAGGGCGGGGACTCGGTTCGTACGCTGGGCGGCCTCGGACAGCGAGCTGTCGTGAGCGCGAGACACCCCAGCACCAAGAAGGATGTTGTAGGATATGGCCTTGACAGAGAACAGGGGCGCCTCGGTGGGCGTTGCCGCGTGGGTCGGGGCCTCGGTCGGCGTTGCGGTGGACGTCGAGGCGGCTGTCGGCGTCGAGCTGGGCGTGAAGGTCGCCGTCAGCGTCGGGGTGTCGGTGGGCAGCGGCACGAGCGTCGGCACTACCGCAACCTCGGGCGGCATCGGCGCAACCCCGCACGCCGCCAGGAGCAAGCTCAGGAACAGGATGCCGATTCCCAGCGCCAGTCGCTTCATGTCTACCTCCGGCCCAGGCGTGTTTGGTCTGCCTTCGCTGCGACGGATTGCAGGGCTGGCGAAGGCGGACAGGTCTTGTGGTCAGCCTCCGGGCTTCGAGCCGATCAAGGGCGGACGGGTTGGCGTTCGCGTGGCGGGAAGGACCGGCCCGGATGCCTTTTCCGGGAGCATTGTAGCACGGGTTGGGACATGGGTCAATCTGGGCCAGCAGGGCTCGGTGCCTCCTCGGGCCAGGGCAAGGTGCCGAGGTGGGGTGACGGCTGCAGGTCACGCTGGCCGCGGACAGAGCGGGAAGTGCAGCCCGGGCACCGAATGCCGTATGGATCAAGACAAGAACAAGTGCCGTTGTTAGTGGGTGAACATAGCCATCCCGCTCTGCGCAGTCGCGATGTGGGTACTTACGATACACCAACCTCTAGCGCGAAGTGCTGCACTGCTTCCTTTGTCAAGGCAGTGGTGGCTTGTGGCATCCTCGCGCAGCGAAGCCGAATCAGTAGATGGTGAACGATCCCTGGGCAATCACATTGCCGTCAACGGATAGCACGACCGCATAGGTACCGGCGCGCCAGTTGCCAGCTTCGGCCCATCCGTAGCCGTAGTTGTGGTACGAGGAGGTCCAGCTCGTGAGAAGGTACGTGTCTAGGCTCGTCTGGCCAAAGGGGCTTCCATCAGGCTTGAAGTACTTGGCCACTATTGTGCAGTCGAGCCGCCGGTCGGGTGCCGGGTGACTGAGGTTCACTTCGTAGTAGACGAATCGAGTGGTTGCTCCCGAGAAGCGGTTGGTGTACTTTCTCTGCTCGAGTGGTGTCTCGCCCATGCCCGACTCGTAGAAGCGCAGCGATGTAACTGTCGCCTGCAACCGAGGAATGCGGCCAAGCCAGTCAGGCATTGGTGTGGGCGGGGCTGCTGTCACCGCGAGACTTGAGAGCGAGACGTTCAGAGCCAGCTCAGAGGCCTTGCACCATCCCGTCTGCCCAAGCAGAGATCGAATCTTCATCCAGGTGGCCGACTTGTCGCGTCCGAGCACGTCGACGTTGGCAGGGGCGGTGACTCGCCCCACTTCCTTCATCTTGGAACTGGGCCCTTCACGCAAAACCAAGTCGCTCCTCGCGAACGCAGCAGGCAGGGTGGGTAGACCGACTCCGACGCCCGGGCCGCTGTGAAACGCCACAACGGCATCGACCTCGGCACCGGTGGACGTTCCTGGTTGGACGTCCGTCAGGCGGACGTACACAACTTTGGTGAAGCCTGCTTCGGCGAGGTCGAAGGCCGCGGGCGACTCGCTTACCTTCTGGTAGGGGTACCACTTCCATCCATTCTCGCTCACCTCGACCCGCAGGTAGTCATCCCCTGCCGACTCACCGTACACCCAGAAGTCGTCACCAACCGTGTCGACAATCGAGTTGTCCGTGAAGGCCACCAGGATGCTGCCGCCCTTGCCCAGCTGTACGAACCCTCTGTAGTCCGGCTTCTCGATCCCGTTCTTGGTGCCCAGGATGTCCGTAGCCTTGCCGTAGGCCGCATTTGCCCCGGGGCCTGGGTTGAAGGCGATTACCTGGTCGGCGCCGGCGGAGCCGGGCGTGGGCGGTGGCCGCGTGGGTGTCCGGATAGGCGGCGGGGGCGGAGGGGTTAGGTCTTCCCCTTGAGGCCTGGGTTTCTCCGAAGCGGGGATCGTCGCGTGAGTCGGTCTCCCGATCGGATTCGACGCCGTGTTGTCGAAGGCATGAGCAAGCATGTCGCCTAGCCGGCCAAAGGCTCCGCCGGACCACAGGCAGAGAATGAGAGGTATGCCGATCAGCGCTGTCAGGAACAGAGCTCTCTTGCCCCGCGTCATTGAAGGCAAGTAGCTGATGACGTTGCCGAGCAGGAAGAAGGGAGTCACGATGGCCGAGATTACACCCCACCAGCCCAGGAACAGGGTCGTGAGGCTGTACTCCCAGAAGTACTTGCCGGCGCAGCTACGGCAGAGCTCCGCCGGGAGCTTCTTGTGAAAGCGCACGAAAAGCGCGCCGATATTCTGACGGTAAGTCACCTTCCAGGTCCGGCCATACGCGCCACAGATCCAGCAGTAAGAACCGGCGGCGGAAGGCGGAGTGGTAGCTGCGGGAGCCCCCGAGTTGCCTGCTTCCTGCTGCTGAGCTGCCCGCGCAAGCTGCAGGAGCCTGGCAGCGTCCCTGTACTCCGGATCGATCGCCAGGATCTGCTCAAGGCGGCCAATCGCGCCCTGCCACTTATGCTGGCTGAGCAGCAGAAGGGCTTGGTCATACGACTCTGCTAGCCGGGTTTCCTCCAGCGGAGCATAGCCTCTTTCGCGATCGTAGCGAGACCTGTTGATGGGATCGCTCAGCACCTCGTAGGCGCGGTTGATCTCCTTGGTCTTGCGCTCTGCTTCGGCTCTCAGCTCCGGGTCGTGCTGGTATCTGTCGGGATGGAAGAACTTGAGCTTGAGGTTTCGAGCCGACCGGATTTCGTCAGGTGTCGCGAGGCGGCTGACCTCGAGGATATCGTAGTAGTCCTTTTCGCCTTGAGTCGACATCTTCGTCTGCTCTCTTCCGACAGCCCAGTTGCTGCCGTGGGACGTATACGAAGTCGCTCGCCTGGCTATGGGCTGACAAGGGCATCCATGCGCGCGTCGAAGAGCCTGCTCTGGAGGTCAACAAACTGGCGGGTCCGGCCCAGTTGGGCATCAAGAGCCGCTTGAAGCTCTGCCGCGGACATGGCTGCCGCGCTCTCCTCTGCGGCCCTGTCAAGCTTGGCACCGAGCTGCGTCAAGCGAGTCACGGTGGCGTTCGCCTCGGCCTGGGTGTTCGTGTCAAGCTGGCTTTGTGCGACGTCTAGGGTCAGCCCAATGTCGTCCGTCACAAAGCGGACGCAGTTGGAGAGATCCTGCCACTCGTCCCAGGTCAGTGTCACCGTGACGCCGTCGCTGGCAGCCGGGCGGGAGGTTGCTGAGGCCGGCAGCAGGCCGCACGCCTGCAGCGAGAAGCTCAACAGGACTGACACGGTGCACAAGAGGATGACGAGCTTGAGTGTTTTGTTCCTACACTTGGCCACTGGCATTCTCCTTCCAAGTCGTGTGTCTCGAGTTCCTGCCGGCAACAACCAGCCATGCGGGGCAGCCTGGGCCAGGCCGCCTTGCCCTAAGAGCCCTGTGAGGAGTTGCATTCCATGGGTTTGGACGACAGCCTGACGGGTATGCCTTCCAGGTTCCTGCCGTGTGTCAGCCGCGCCTCTGCGTGCGACGGTTCGAAACAGGTCTGGCGGCGGAGGGGCAGGAGCATCACCTGTGTCCCGTCCTTTGCCTGTAGTCAAGGATAAGGGAGTCGACCTCCTGTCGCAGCTCGCGGATCTGTGACTGAATGCGGGCAAGCCGTTCGAGCTCCGCCTCGTCGAGACGCTGCTCCAGGGGCCGTACCTTGTAGCCGAATTGCCGGACGTAGGCCTGGATGCGCTGGAGCCTCTCGGCGACGTCGACGACTCCGCGACTCGTCGGTGATCCCTGGGCGCTGTGGACCATCCACTCCTCGTACGGCAGATCACGCTTTGAGTCGTCACATGTGGCACAAGACGGCACGATGTTGCCGACAACGGTCTCCCCGCCGCATTTGATGGCTACCAAGTGATCCCATCGCCCCACCTCGCGGCTGCCGCAAAAGACGCACTCTGGCTCGGACATCTGGAAAAACTTGAGGACCTGCTGCTTCTCGCTCTGCCTGAACTGCCTGCGCCCAAGGCACTCGGCCAGGGCTCGCGTCACCATCGAGACGCCAAAGCTGGAGGTCGTACGCTTGGGGACGCGGGGCAGCCTGTTTCGAGAGCCTCCTTCTCCGGTATCCATCCTTCACTCCTCTCTTGTGAGCTATCCTCGTGCCGGGTGCGCCACGCGCGGATCGGCCGGCGGTGGGTCGAGGCGGGTCTGGTAAGGTTGGCCGGTGTCGATGGCGCGCTGCATGTCGTCGTACATCTCGAGGATGACGCACTTGGTGCGGTACTCACCGTGGGCGGCCTGGTCCTTGCGGCGGTCGCTGGGGCCGGAGCGGACGGCAGCGGGAATCGATGAGCGCATGAGTCGCAGCCTCGAGCTAGTAGTACTGCTTGATGTAGCCGTACGCCGTGATGAAGAGATCTTGGTCCTGGTGCAGCTTGTACTTGAGGAGCGTGCGGCGCAGTGCTTTCTTGACCTCGCGCTCGCCGGCGTTGGTGCTTTGCCAATCCGGAAAGCGGACCCGGCGCACAATCTCGTCGATGTCGGCGACGATGCGTTCGACGATGATCGGGGTGTCGGAATTGCGAGCCTCCTCGAACATCTCGGTGAGTGCGGCCTTGCCCCTGTCCTCATCCTCCTCGGGGGGCACGTTCTTTTCTATGTTGACGAGCTCGGCGGCCAGCTCGAGCAGCTGCTTCAGGAACTCGATGCTGTGCAGCATGCCGCGCTCGTGGCGGTCCTTGAGCTCTTCCAGGCGCTCGGAGAGGGCACGGAAGCGGGGATCGTCCATGTGCCTGCGCAACCGGTCGATCAGCTTGCGCTCGATCTCTTTGGCCTTTCGCTTCGGGTCTCCCGTGCCGAGAACGGCTTCGAGCAACTCCGTATCGAGGACGATCTCGTCTAGGTCGTCTCGCACCGCGGCGACAACCATGTTTTGGTGGATCAGCTCGAGCGTCTTGGCGCCGAGGGCGTGCCAAACAAGCTGGCCCTCGCCGGTGGTCGGCTGAACGGAGAGGTAGACCTGTGACAGCCAGCGGTAGTCGGTTTCATAAGGTAGGAGGATGGGATCAGGCGACAGGGCTTCCCAAAGCCTCGCCAGGTAGCTGTAGTCGGCGGCAAACTCGTCACGCACGTCGTTGTTGGGCAGGCAGTCCTGGGCAGCGATCAGGCCCTCGTAGCCGCCGACCGCGCGGTCCACGCCCGGGAAGTAGGCGAGGCACTTTTGCATGGCTGTCGGCAGGTTCTCTTTGAGCCCTTCGATGTTGGAGACGACGCGCCGGAAGCCCTCTTCATCGAACTCGAGCGATTTCGCCACGTCGTCAAAGACGCCCAGGTAGTCCACGATAAGCCCGTGGGTCTTTGTCTCGCCGTAGGTGCGGTTGGTTCGGGCGATCGCCTGGAGGAGCGTGTGGTCGCGGAGGGGCTTGTCGAGGTACATGGCCTGAAGGATGGGGGCGTCAAAGCCGGTGAGGAGCTTGGCGGTGACGATCAGGATCTGCAGGGGGTCGTTGGGATCGCGAAAGCGGTCGAGCAGCGCCTCCTCCTCGTCGCGTCCGCGCTTGTAGGCTCGATAGCGGTCGTCCTCGCGCTCTTTGCCGGACACGGAGATGACGACTTCGCTCGCTTCGGGGGGCAGGTGCTGGTCGAGGGCGGCCTTGTAGAGCAGACAGCTCTCCTGGTCGAAGGTGACCACCATGGCCTTGAAGCCGTTGGGGGCGACCTTTTGCTGAAAGTGCCGCGCGATGTCGGCGCAGACTTTTTCGATGCGGGCGGGCAGCTTGACGAGCACCGAGATCTGGGAGGCGCGACCGGCGAGGGCCTCGCGGTCAAGGTCAGAGAGGCTGCCTGTGAGTTCGGCAAAGGCCTGGTCGATGGCTTCCTTGTTGATGTGGAACTCGAGCAGGCGCGGCTCAAAGTGCAGGGGCAGGGTGGCGCCGTCGCGGATCGATTCCTCGAAGCCGTAGCGGCTCAAGTAGCCGCGCTCGTCCTCCTCTGCGCCGAACGCATAGAACGTGTTGCGATCGCGGCGGTTGATCGGCGTGCCGGTGAGCCCGAAGAGGAACGCGTTGGGCAGGGCGCCCCGCATCTTCATCCCTAGGTCACCTTCCTGGGTACGATGGGCCTCGTCCACCAGCACCACGATGTTGCTGTGGTTGTTGAGGATGCCGCCCGCCTCGGCGAACTTATAGATCGTGGTGATGATCACCTTTCTGGTGTCCTGGCTGAGCAGCTGCTGCAGCTCGTGGCGCGATTCTGCTTGGACCAGGTTGGGTATGTCCGCCGAGTTGAAGGTGGCAGAGATCTGGACGTCCAGATCGATGCGGTCGACGACGATGATCACGCTTGGGTTGCGCAGTGCTGGCTGGAGGCGGAGCTTTTGGGCAGCAAAGACCATGAGGAGCGACTTGCCGGAGCCTTGAAAGTGCCAGATGAGTCCCTTGCGGGGCCGGCCGGCCAGCACGCGCTCGACGATCTTGTTGGCGGCCTCGTACTGCTGGTAGCGGCAGACTACTTTGAGGCGGCGCCTTTTCTTGTCCGTGGCGAAGAGGGTAAAGTGCGCGAGGATGTCGAGGATTACCTCCGGGCGGAGCAGCGAAGCGACGGTCTGCGCCAGGCCGGCAAGGCCCTCGGCGGGGAGCACGTCGTCGGGGCGCCAGGGCCCCCACTGTTCCACGGGAACGCCAACGGCCCCATAGCGCAGCTCCTTTCCCTCGGTGGCGACGCTGAAGACGTTGGGCGCGAAGAGCTCTGGCACATAGCGCTCGTAGTCATCATGCACCTGGCGCGCCGCGTCGAACCAGCTGTTGGACTCGCGGACCGGTGTCTTGGCCTCCACCAGGACGAGGGGAAACCCGTTGACAAGCAGAACGAGGTCGGCGCGTCGCTCGGCGGCGCCGGCGCGGAAGGTGTACTGAGTGGTCACCACGTACTGGTTGTTGTTGAGGTCATCGTAGTCGACGAGCCGGATGGTGACGTACTCGTGGTTGTGGCCGAAGGGCATGGATCGGTCGCCGCGCAGCCAGGCGGTGAACTCCTCGTTGGCGCGGATGAGGCCGTCGCTGCGCACGCCCAGGACGATGGCGCGCAGCTTGTGAAGCACCTCGTCGGCACGCCCGGGCTCGGCGGCGATCGATGGGTTGAGGCGAACGAGAGCCTGGCGGGCGTACTCCTCGACGAAGACGTCCTGGCTGCGGCGCGGGAGGTCGGCAGCGGGCACGGAATGCCAGCCGAGGCCGCGCTGGCTGCGGCCGGCGGCGACGTAAGGCGGGGAGACCTCGGCCGCCCGTCCGCCAGCAAGCTGCGCCCCGCACAGCCGGTCGCGGAGGAACGACTCGACGGTATTGGCTTCGTTGAACATCTTGGGCTCCCGTCCTGTTACGACTCTTGCATCTCGGCGAGGACCTGGTCGATTTCGCTCTCCAGGAATCGGAACTCGGCGAAGGCGTCGATGAATGCCTGGGCGACCTCTTCTATGTCCTGCGAGATGGGATACTGCTTCCAGGCCATAGCTTGCTTGCGCCCCTTGGGGCGATAGTCCATGCCCTTCTCGGCGTACTGAGCCCTGAGGCCGGGATAGCGCCGGTCGAACAGCTCGAGAAAACGAGCCTGTTGTGCTCCCTCGGCTTCGGCCATGAACCAGAGCCTGCCGCGGACCAGGTCTTCTACGCTGATCCAGTACTCGTAGTGCACAAACAGCGCCTGAGTCTGCCAGTGGGACTTGAACACGGGCTTCCACCAGACACTCGTGCCTTTGCGCCAGTCCGTGATCCAGGGGCCGCCGTCGAGGTTGGCGAGCAGCTGCTGCTCGATGAAGGCGATTGCCTCGCCATAATCACTGTTGAAGGCTTTTACCAGCTCCTCGATCATCGACCGGTGCTCGAGGTACAACTTGGCTCTTTCGGAGAACTCGAAGTGAGTGGGATCGGACATGACGATATACACCTCCAAATGCTCCAGCAGGTCCTCCCAGAGAACCCGGCTGCGCGTGGCCGTGGCCGGCGAGAGATGAACTTGCCGCAGTGCTTCCAGGAGCTGTCCATAGGAGACGGGGTGGAACTGCGGCGACTTGGCCGGCTCGCCGGTACGAGTCAGGTAGGCGAAGTAGTAGTCTGCGCCCCGAATCGCGAGAGGGACTTGCTCGGCATAGTAGGCGGTCTGGTTCTCGCCCTCGACTGACAGGATCTTGTTCTCGATGCCCAGGACGAAGGCGTCCTTCCATTCGAGCAGCAGGTCGATCCGGCCGCCTCCGCGGAGCTGGTACTCGCGGTGCACGGTCACGTCGCGCACAGACAAGTCGCCGAGATCCGCGCCGACAAGAGACAACAGCTGCGCCAACGGAGCCTCACCGATGCCATTCCTGGATGGATCGAGGGCGTAGGCCAGGTAGGTGCTGATAAAGTTCTCGTCGTAGCTTCGGCCAAAGATCGCAGGGACGGTGAGCGGCCTGGAGGCAGGCCCTCTGGCCCCGGCGAACTTGTCCTCGAGGGACGCGAGCTGGGTCGCATAGCCGTCCACACGTGCGCGCTCGGCGTCCCGCTCCCTCCACAGTAGGGCATCGTAGGCTGCAGTTAGCCGCCGCATCGCTTGGTCCATCACGCCATCCCTATGCATGCTGCCTGTTCAGGGTGCCCACCCGGCGGGCGGCGACGACGGCTGGGTAAGACTCGGCCACGGAGACGGCTGTGGGCTGCTTCGTAAGAGCAGACTACGGATGAAGGACACGACTGCGTTTTCCTCACAGAACGTCATGTCTCGTGAGCGGAAGGGCTGCTGAATAGCAGTGCATTCAGCACTCGCTGTTGCACCCCAGTCAGTAGAGTCCGTCTTTCCGTCAGGGTTCGGAGACCATGCTCAACTGCACTCAACCTCGACGAGATCTGGAGCTGAGCTGACACAGCGGGCAGTGGGATTGCCATCCCCTTGAGTTGCGCAATCGACAACTCGGCTCTCGTGCTTCCCACGAGTAAAGAGGTGACGTAGCGACGGAAGGGCATGCTTCTGTATAGATGTGTAAAGTATATCGGGGTTACGCTTTCGGCCCGAAGACGCAGTCTCGCAAGATCGCGGGTGATGTTCCCAGAGAACGAAGCGGGTACGACAGCTATCTCGCCGATAGTGGCTTTGATGGACAGAAGTACATCCCCACCCTTGACTCGGCTCCTCACGTAGCGCGATTCGATGTCGGGCGAGGTGTGGTGTATGTTCGTGCTGAAGTCTCCCCGCAGATCCTTGATCGCGAGAGTGGGAACGCCGTCCTCAACGTCAGGGCCTGGCTGTACGATGCCGTAGCAGACCGGAGCATCTTCATCCACCAGTTCGTCGAGCGGGCAGAGGCTCCAATGGTCGGGGCTCCATTGCCGCGGATGCGGGCTCGGACCAAAGCCGTGAGGGGCGAAAGTCTCGTTCGCGCAGCCGGTGTAGACTCGCACGCAAGCCTCGGCGACTGCCTGGATGGTTACTCGCAGGCCCTGGAAGGCACCCAGTACGGATGCGATGCGCTGTTGCTCTGGCACCGGCGGGAGGGCGAACTCGTACTGGGCAAGCTGCTGCCAGTCGGTGCGCGGCGAGAGCGAGCCGGCGGAGGTGCTCAGCGCGTGGGCGAAGAAGCCCTCGGTCTGGCACAAGAAGGGCAGCAGGGCCGGAAGGAGCCGGTCGTCCGACGGCTCGAACACGTAGATATCGCCTGAGCAGACGCCCTCGAAGTCGGGCACCGCTACCTTGCGCTGGTAGGCGCGGCGCTTGGCAAAGAGAACCTGGCCGGGGCGGAAGAGGTTGGTGAAGGTTGTGCCATCCGCTACGAGGCCCCACCTGCGGAGGCGCAAGTCCTCCGGCTCGATGTGCTCGATGCCGACGTAGCGCTCAATGCCCTCTCGCTCGGGATCGGCACATCGGTCCGTGTTAAGGCGGACGACGTCGCCGAATCGGACGCGGGCCCAACCGGGTCTGAGCGTGGGTTCAGTCATCCGTCTGCTCCTCGGTCGGCAGCCGCTGCAGCATCTCGACCAGCGCATCCATTTCCTGCCAGAACGGGCGCCCGTCGCGCTGCCAGGCGGCCCACATTTCGTGCAGGGAGCCGGCTCGGCTGCCGCCGTTGCCTTCGCGCCTGACGTACAGCGGGATCGACAGGCTATAGCCCTGCGCGGCGATTTCGGGGAGGGCGGCGGAGTACCTTCCAGGAAGCTGCGAGCTCCCAGGAAGGTCAGGAAGGTCGCGGTAAGCGTCCAGGATGCGGGCCTGATGCTCAGCGGTAAGAAAGCTCTGCGCGCGCTCGCGGGACACCTCGTCCACGGCATCGATAAAGAGGATCCGACCGCGCCGCTCGGCCGGCTTCTGGCTGCGGCAGACGACCACGCAGGCCTCCATCGGCGAGTTGTAGAAGAGGTTCGGTCCGAGACCAAGCACGCAGTCGACCAGGTCGGCCTCGACGAGCTTTCGGCGCATATCGGCCTCCTCCTTGCGGAAGAGGACGCCGTGGGGAAAGAGGACGGCGCAGCGGCCCCGCTGCGGGTCCATGCTGGCGAGGATGTGCTGGAAGAAGGCATAGTCAGCGCGCCCTTGGGGCGGGGTGCCGAGAAAGTTGCGGCCCCAGGGGTCGCTCTGCCAGGCGGCGCGGTTCCACTGCTTGATGGAGTAGGGAGGATTGGCAAGCACCACATCGAAGGTGCGCAGCCGGTCGCGGTCGGTGAAGGCGGGGCGCTCGAGGGTGTCGCCGCGCACGATCTGAAAGTCCTCCACGCCGTGGGCCACGAGGTTCATGCGGGCGATCGAGGCGGTCATGTGGTTGCGCTCCTGGCCGTAGAGGCGCAGGGTGCGGTGCTCGCCGCCGGCCCGCTTGACCTCGTCCAGCGCAGAGATGAGCATGCCGCCGGTGCCGCAGGTGGGATCGTAGATCGACTCGCCCGGCTGCGGCTGCAGCATCTGGACCATCAGGTGAACAATGGTGCGGTTGGTGTAGAACTCTTGCGCGGTGTGGCCGCTGTCGTCGGCAAAGCGCTTGATCAGGTACTCGTAGGCGTTGCCCAGCTCGTCCTCCGGTACTTGGGCCAGTGAGAGGCTGTGAGCGGAAAAGTGCTCGAGGAGGTTCTTGATGGTCGCATCGGGCAGGCGCTCCCTGTTGGTCCAGGGCGCGTCGCCGAAGATGCCATCCAGCCGGGCGGGGTTGGCGGCCTCGATGGCACGCATCGAGGTCGTGAGAGCCATACCCACATCGCGCGGCACAGCGCGGACATCCTCCCAGTGGGCGCCCGGGGGGATGGCAAAGCGGTCGTTGGCGGCGTCGCGCGCGAAGGCCGGGTCCGAGGAGAGGGCGAGCGCCTCCGCGTATTCCTCGTCCCAGATGTCGGAGATGCGCTTGTAGAAGAGGAGCGGAAAGATGTACTGCTTGTAGTCGCCTGCGTCCACCAGGCCGCGCAGGATGTTGGCTGCACCCCAGAGGTAGGACTCGAGGTCCTGCTGCGTCATTCGCTCAGGCATCGGGACCCTCACCCCCGCCCTCTCCCTGGATGGGAGAGGAGGAAGAAGACAGGAAAGCGGTCATCACGTCGCGCAGGTGATCTTCGGCCTCGCGGACACGCTGCAGGGCGGCCTTGAACTCGGCGATCGCGACCGGCAAAGGCGGGATATCGTCGCCCAGCGGTGGAAGCACGTAGCGCGAGATGTTGAGGGTCCAGTCCTGGGCACGAATGTCGTCGAGGGCCACAGCGCGCGCCCTGTCTGGAACATCGGCGAAGGCCTGCACCCAGCCCAGGATGGTGGCAGCGTGCTCGGGGTCGAGGTGGTTCTGCGCGCGGGCCTTGCGGAAGAGCGACGAGGCATCGACGATCAGGACCTGCCCTGCTCGCGTTGGGTCTTTGCGGCGGCGGAGCACGAGGATGCAAGCGGCCAGGCCGGTGCCGTAGAAGAGGTTGGGTGCCAGCCCGATGACCGCTTCGACCAGGTCCATTTCCAGGAGCTTGCGCCGGATGTCGCCCTCCACGCCTCCGCGGAAGAGCGCTCCCTGGGGCAGGACTACGGCCATGCGGCCGGTGGGCGTCGCCATGGAGGAGACCATGTGCTGCACCCAGGCAAAGTCGCCGCTGTTGTCGCTTGGCAGGCCGGCGAAGGCGCGGCCCCAGGGGTCGTTCTGCCAGACCTCACGGCCCCACTGCTCGAGCGAGAAGGGAGGATTGGCGATGACGCAGTCGAAGGTGGCGAGCCCGCCGGTGGCTGGGTCGGTAAAGACCGGACTGCGCAGCGTATCGCCGCGCTCGATGGAGAAATCCTCGATGCCGTGCAGGAGCAGGTTCATGCGTGCCACGGAGGACGTGGTCAGGTTCTTCTCCTGGCCGTAGAGCTTGCCGAAGAAGGTGCGCGGGTCGCCGCCGTGCTCCCGCACGTGGGACACCGCCGCCAGCAGCATGCCCCCGGTGCCGCAGGCGGGATCGTAGATTGTCTCACCCTCGGTGGGGTCGAGGATGCCGACCATGAGGCGGACCACCGTGCGAGGGGTGTAGAACTCGCCGGCCTTGCGGTTGGTGGCATCGGCGAACTGCTTGATGAGGTACTCGTAGGCGTCGCCGATCACATCGCTGGCGACGCGGCTGTTGCCAAGGCTCAGCGAGGAAAAGTGCTCGATCAGGTCCTTGAGGAGCGAGTCGGGGAGGCGGTCCTTGTTGCTCCACTGGGCATCTCCAAAGACGCCGTAAAGATGCCTCTGGTTGGCGGCCTCGATGCCGCGCATCGCCTTCTGCAGGGCGGTGCCCACATTGGCCGGCGTTTCGCGGACGACGGTCCAGTGACAGGCCTCGGGAACCTGGAAGCGATGCTCGTCGGCAAAGTCCTCGCCGAAGGTCTCGACTGCCTCGTGGTGCTCCTCGTTCCAGACATCGCAGATGCGCTTGAGGAAGAGCAGGGGGAGTATGTAGCTCTTCCAGTCGGTGCGGTCCACGGGGCTGCCACGCAGGATGTTGGCTGCCTGCCAGAGAAAGGACTCGAGCTCGGAGGTGGATATGGGCGGCTGAGGCAATGGGGACTGTGTCATCTCAACGTGCCACTCTCCTTGGTGTGGTTCGGTTGGTCTGGCTCTTGTTAGCCTGGCAGGCCGATGTTGGCTCGTTCGTCTCCCTGCCGCCTATTGCTGCGTCGCCACAAAGTAGACGGGCCGGAGGGGCATGAGGCTCTTGTCCGCATCGGTTAGCTTGTCGTAGAACTGGAGCCACAGGCCGATGAAGCGCGGGAGGTCCACCAACTCGACGTGGACGTGCGAGCCCCTGGCGGCGTTTCGCGCATCGGAGGAGAATCCGCCGGTGGCGACGAAGATGCCGACGTCACCCTCTTTCTGGAGAAGGCCCATCAGCTGCCGGATCTCCTGAACGCTGGCGGGCACATCCTTCTTGTGCTTGATCTGTACCTGGATACGCGGCGATTGGGTGCCGAGCGGGTCGCGGTAGGCTACGACGTCCACCCCGCCGTCCTTGCCGCGGGGGGCGACAAAGGGCGTGTAGTAGCCCATGCCACGCAGCAGCGCGGCCACGAGGTCCTGGAACTCGTAGGGGTTCCTCTCCTGTACGTGCTGTTCGAGGCCCTCCATGGCGACCTGCTCGATCTGGTCAAAGGCCATCTCCTCGCGGGCTTGGTGCTCGATCTCGCGCTCGGGCGGGGCCTCGTGCGGTCCGGCCTTCCAGGCGCGGTAGGCGGTGGTGGCTGCCTCCAGCAGTCCCTCGGGTCCCAACCTGAGGGCCTGTTCGCCCTCAGGCGTGATGTACCAGATGGCATGCTTCTTCACGAGGAAGCCGGCCTTGATGCAGTCGATGCTGTAAAAGTGCAGGATGGACTCCCACCGGATGTAGCCTGACTTTTCGTAGCGATGCCTGGCCCACTCATCGAGGGTGGCCTGCTGCTCGATCCTGGCCATGAGATCGCGCATGGGCATCTCCTTGCCATTGTCGCGAAGGATGGCCAGTGCGGCGTAGATGAGCTGCGCGGCGAGCGCGTGTGTCCGAGACGGCTTCTTGTGGTCAGCCATGAGCCCTCCTCGTGTTGCGCCATTGCCTCGACGGAGCTGCCTGATACCGGAGCGCGCCGCGGGGTCGTGGGCAGTCGCAAGGCAGCAGAAGTATACCAGCAAGCGGTCGACCGGGCAAACGGGGAGGGTTGACGCTCAGGGAGCGGAGGGTCAGTGGCTAGTAGACGGGCCGGCCGAGTGGGTCGGGGGTGGCGAGGACTTCGGAGCGGGCGGAGCCCAGGAGGAGCTTGCCCTCGCGGAGGAGGGGGCCGGGGGTGGGCGATGAGGGCGGCGCAGCATGGACCACGAGCACCCTTTGGTGCGGTGCACCTACGCGGTGCGCTGCACCTCGGCGGTTGTAGGGCGGGTTTCCATACCCGCCTATCCGCGCCGCGCCTCGGCATTCGGCCGGTGCGGCGCACCTCTTCCTGATACCCTACCAGCCGGTCACCCTCTTCCGACAAGACCCTAAGGGTCTGCGAGACCCTTAGAACCTATCCGAGAATTCCGGGACTTGAGTACAAAGGCGTATCCCGCTATAAATGTGGTTGCACACACCCCATTTGGAGCGGAGATACGCCTTGACCAAGTCTACCACAAAGCCCAAGAAACCCAATGTTCGCTTTAGCCGAGTGCCTGGCAAGCTGTACCGCAAGATCAAGAAACATCTGCCCGCGAAGAAACCGCCTGGCCGAGGCCGGCCTCGTGCAGACAATCACGCAGTGTTGAACGGCATCTGGTATGTCCTGTGGACCGGTTGCCAGTGGAAGTCCATCGAAAGAGCATGGTTTGGTGTGTCCAGCAGCGTGATTCACGAGCGGTTCCAGACTTGGGGCAGACAAGGCATCTTCGAGAGGATGCTGACAGCCATGCTCAGGTACTACGGGCGGGTGCGCCACATCCGTTGGGAATGGCAATCGGTCGATAGTCGTTCTTCTCCGGCCCCGTTGGGAGGCAAAGATACAGGCAAGAACCCGACAGATCGAGCTAAACTGGGTGGCAAGATCCACATCTTGGTCGACCAACGCGGTGCCCCGCTCTCGATTCATGTCACAGGCGCCAATCAGAATGACAAGTGGTTTGTCACGGTTCTGGTCTGCTCGATCCTGGCCAAGCGTCCCACCTCGACGCAGCACTTCTGTGCGGACAAAGCCTATGACAGCTGGGATGTGCACCTCTTCGTCAAGGAACAAGGCTACATCCCACACATCAAACACCGTCGCCGGAGGAACGAACCCAAGGACCCTTGCCCCATCCCCGGCGAGGTGCAATACCCGGCGAGGCGATGGGTGGTAGAAAGGACGTTGGGATGGTTGGTGAGGCGTCGCTCAATACGGACACGTTGGTGCAAGAAACCCGAGAACTGGCTATCGTTCATTCAGTTCGCCTGCGCACATATCGTGTTTGACCTGGCATTTTTCGGATAGGTTCTTAGGGTCTGGAAGAGTCTCAATACCCTCACCGATGGGCAGGCTATTCCGACGGAGCCGGGTATGGAAACCCGGCCTACTCTGGGCGCTATGCAACAGCCGTGGCCCGTCTGTAGTGCCACGCCATGGAACGTTTCCCCACATCGGCTGCAGATCCGGGCGCGTCGCGGCCCAGCAGCACCCGGCGAGGTCCCGTCGGGCAGGCTGGGACGCTGGCACCGGCCTTGCGGAGGCAGGCAGCTTCCACAAGGCCGGATGCAATCTGTCAGCGCGGCGCCGATCAGTGCGACTTGACTACCAGGGGCATATACAGCCGGTATTTGGCCTCTCCAAAAACCGCGAAGGTGCTCAGGTGAGCCACCGTCGCTTCCAGGCGGTTGTTCAGCGTGTCGCGATCCGTGATGGTGATGCCGTCCGTCGACCACTGGCCGCCCGTCCAGGCACGTGGCTCAAGTGACTCCTCGTCCAGGCCTGCGACGTCCGCGTCGCTGTAGTCGACAGTGAGCTGGACCGGCACCTCAAAGGCGAAGCCTGGCAACAGCGCTCCATCGCGGTAGGCATCAAGATCGAAGGCATGGTGGGCGAAGGCAAGACCGGCCGGAGGCGCGACCGAGTCGACCGGCACCAGCACAAGCACGATCTCCTCGGTGATGGCATCCGGTGGAACCTGCACAACGGTCTCGTTGCCCTGCGTGTCGGTGTAGACCAGCGTTGCGCCGGTCTCGGGATCGACTGGCGCCCCAGCGCCTGCGCTGATGATGACGATGAACGCCGAGTCGGTCACGATTCCGCCGCAGTTCTCTGCGGCAAGGGTCACTGTGTAGGTGGCCGGCTCGTCGAAGGTGTAGGTCGCCACGGAGGTGCCCTGGCCGGAGATGGGTTCGGGCGCCCAGCTGTAGGTGACCGGCTCGGTGGCGTCGGCGGGCTCGATGGTGCTTGTGAAGGTGGATGGCAGGCCGACGTACCCGACGCCGGGGCTAGTCACCGTGACTTCACTCAGTGGGACCGCGCATTCCGGCACCATGGCAAAGTCAGCGCCTGTGGCGTCGGGTGGCAGTATCACGGTGAGGGTGGGGGGATCGCACGTGAAGCCGGGCTTCGAGGCGGTGAGGGTGTAGGTCCCGGGCAGCAGGTCGTCGAGGATGTACTCGCCTGCCGCGTCCGTCACGGCCGTGTGGCCACCCGAGGCCGTGATGGTGACCCCGGCGAATGGTTGGCCGGCGGCGTCGGTGACCTGGCCGGAGATGGAGTAGGTCAGCGCGCCGACAAAGTCCTGGTTGACCGCATCGGGCGGAACGTCGACAGTCCGGGTCGCGGGCTCGAAGCCGTAGCCCGCCTTGCCGGGGGTGAGGACATAGGTACCGGCGGGCAGCCCGGTCAACGTGTAATCGCCGGCAGCGTCGGTGATGGCTGAGAAGCCCCCGGTCGCATAGACGGTGACTCCCTCGATTGGATTGCCTGCGGGGTCCGTCGCCCGGCCCGAGACGGCGTAGGTTGGCTCACTTTCCGTGAAGCGGAGGATGAGGAGGCCGCAACGCCAGTCCGCGAGGTAAGCGTAGCTGGCGGAGACGGCCACGCTGAGGGCAGAGCCAGGCGTGTCGTAGAAGCCGGCCTCGAAGGGGGCGGCGGGGTCCGAGACATCGATGATGCGCAGGCCGCTGGAGTAGTCGGCGACGTAGGCGTAGCTGCCGGACACGTCCACGCCGTAGGCAAGGCCAGGCGTGTTGTGGAAGCCGGCCTCGAAGGGGGCGGCGGGGTCCGAGACATCGATTATGACGACTTCGGAATAGTCGGCGACGTAGGCGTAGCTGCCAGAGACAGCCACGCCGTAGGCAAGGGCACTCGTGTCGTAGAAGCCGGCCTCGAAGGGGGCGGCGGGGTCCGAGACGTCGATGATGCGCAGGCCGCTGGAATAGTCGGCGACGTAAGCGTAACTGCCCGAGACGGCCACGCCGTTGGCCCAGTCAGGCGTGTCGTAGAAGCCGGCCTCGAAGGGGGCGGCGGGGTCCGAGACGTCGATGATGCGCAGGCCTCCGGAATAGTCGGCGACGTAGGCGTAGCCGCCGGAGACGGCCACACCGTAGGCGCTACCAGGCGTGTCGTTGAAGCCGGCTTCAAAGGGCACCGCGGGGTCCGAGACGTCGATGATGCGCAGACCGGCGTCCGAATCGGCGACGTAAGCGTAGCTGCCGGACACGGCCACACCTCGGGCATAGCCAGGCGTGTCGTGGAAGCCGGCCTCGAAGGGGACGGAGGGGTCCGAGACGTCGATGATGCTCAGGCCGCCGTCCGAAGCGGTGACGTAGGCGTAGCTGCCGGAGACGGCCACGCCGTAGGCGCTACCAGGCGTGCCGTAGAAGCCGGCCTCGAAGGGCGCCTCCGGATCCGAGACGTCGATTATGACGACTTCGGAATAGTCGACGATGTAGGCGTAGCTGGCGGAGACGGCCACGCCGTAGGCAGTGCCAGGCGTGTCGTAGAAGCCGGCCTCAAAGGGCACCGCGGGGTCCGAGACGTCGATGATGCGCAGGCCGCCGTCCGAATCGGCGACGTAGGCGTAACTGCCGGAGACGGCCACGCCGTAGGCAAAGCCAGGCGTGTCGTGGAAGCCGGCCTCGAAGGGGGCCGCCGGGTCCGAGACGTCGATGATGCGCAGGCCCTCAAAGTAGTCGGCGACGTAAGCGTAACTGCCGGAGGCGGCCACACCGTAGGCCCAGCCAGGCGTGTCGTAGAAGCCGGCCTCGAAGGGGGCGGCGGGGTCCGAGACGTCGATGATGCTCAGGCCACTGCCGTGGTCGGCGACGTAGGCGTAGCTGCCGGAGACGGCCACGCCGTAGGCACTGCCAGGCGTGTCGTGGAAGCCGGCCTCGAAGGGGGCGGCGGGGTCCGAGACGTCGATGATGCGCAGGCCACTGCCGTAGTCTGCGATATAAACGAAACTGCCGGAGACGGCCACACCTCGGGCATCGCCAGGCGTGTCGCAGGCGCCGGCCTCGAAGGGAGCGGCGGAGTCCGAAACATCGATGATACGCAGACCGGCGTACTGGTCGGCGACGTAGGCATGGCTGCCTGCCACCGCGAGGCCCTGGACCAGGCCTGGAAGGGAGTCGGTCTGTCCGACCAGCACGGGCTGGGAGGGTTCGGATAGATCCAGGATTGCCACGCGCGGACCAACTCCGACATAGGCGAGCGTGCCCTGGATGGCGACGGCAGTGACGGCACCGCCGATCTGGCCGACGAACTCGACGTTGTTCGCCGGCGGGTGGGGGGTGCCGATGGGAAGGGCGGCTCCCAGAGAGGCCGGTTGGCCGAGGGGGCCGGCTACGCCGGTCGTCGCCGGCAGTGCGGACTGCCCGTGGGCGGACGAGGCCGGCGAGAAGGTGAGGGGCAGGAGCAACGCCAGGACACCTACCAATGCGAGAAGCCGAAAGGATGACTTGTTCTTCATCATGACCTCCTTTGGTCTGGTGGCCGCTGCCCGAGAGGAGCGGCGCGCGTGACGTTCGGCCTGGCTGGTTGGGTGGTGATTCCAGTATAGCAGAATCGGCAGGCCCTGTCAACTTCGTCGGAAAGGACCTTCCATCTCAGAGCAGGAGGCCACAGTGGGACCGTTGGCAAGGTGGAGGGGAGGCGCTAGTAGACGGGCTGGCCGAGGGCATCGGGGGTGGGGAGGACTTCGGAGAGGGCGGCGCCGAGGACGAAATCGCCCTCGCGGACGAGGGTGTCGAGGTGGGCGATGAGGGCGGAGACACGGGCGGGGCGGGGGTGAGCCCGCCCCGCCGGAAGGGCTAGGGTCCGCTACGTAGGACGAGGGGAAGGTACAGCTGATACTCGAAGTCGGGGAGGTGCTGCAGGATAAGTAGGCCGCCCACGACGTCGGCGGCATAAACGTAGCTTCCTGAGACGGCTACGCCGCGGACGTATCCGGGCGTGTCGTAGAGGTCGGCTTCGAACGGCGCGGCGGGGTCGGAGACGTCGATGATGCGCAGGCCATCGCTGTCATCGGTGACGTAGGCGTAGCTTCCCGAAACGGTCAGAGCAAAGGTTGAGGTTGGAGTTCCACAGAAGCCCACGATGAAGGGCGCTGCCGGGTCGGATACGTCGATGATCTGCAAGCCCTTTCCGTAGTCGGCGACGTAGGCATAGTTCCCAAGCACCGCTACCCCCTGAGCGTAGCCGGGGGTGTCGCTGAAACCCACCTGGAATGGGTTCGCTGGGTCGGAGACGTCGATGATGCGCAGGCCATCGGTGACATCGGCGACGTAGGCGTAGATGCCTGACACTGCGACGTCGTCGGCGCCCCCGGGCGTGTTGCAGTACCCGGCCTCGAACGGCGCCGCAGGGTTGGAGACGTCGATGATGCGCAGGCCACCCCCATCGGCAAGGTATGCGTAGTTGCCCACCACTGCCACGCCACGGGCATCCGCCGGCGCGTCGTAGAACCCGACCTCGGATGGCGCGGCCGGGCTGGAGACGTCCAGGATTCGGAGGCCGCTGTACGTCTCGGAGACGTACGCGTAGCTGCCCGAGACGGCGACGTCGTTGAGAGTTTCAGGCGTGTAGAAGAAGCTGACCTCGACAGGAGCCGATGGGTTGGTGATGTCCACAGTCTGCAGACCGGGGAGGTAAGCAACGTAGGCATAGTTGTCGGCTAGGGCGACGGATTCAGCCCACCCGGGTGACTCGTACAATCCAGCTTCGAGTGGAGCAGCCGGGTTGGAGACGTCGACGATTACCAGGCCGTATGCGGTGTCGGCAAGGTAGGCGTAGTTGCCGACACTCGCTACGCTCATCGGTTCAAAAGCGTCGAAGATGCCGGCTTCAAATGGCGCCGCAGGGTCGGAAACGTCGATGATGCACATGCTCCATGTGTCGGCGACGTAGGCGTAGCCTCCCAAAACGGCGACGCCCTCGGCCTGCCCCGATGTGTCGTAGAAGCCTGCCTCGAAGGGGACGGCCGGATTGGAGACGTCGATGATGCGCAGTCCGCTTGTGCTGTCGGCGATGTAGGCATAGGAGCCGGAGACTGCCACGCCTCCGGCATTGCCAGGTGTGTTGTAGAAGCCGGCCTCGAACGGCGCCGCGGGGTTGGAGACGTCGATGATGCGCAGTCCGTTGCTCTCGTTGGCGACGTAGGCGTAGCTGCCGGAGAGGGCCACGCCGACGACCGGCCCGAACATTACATTGTGAAAGCCGGTCTGGAACGGCGCCTGGGGATTCGACACGTCAACGACGCGCAGGCCGTCGTAATCGCATAAGTAGGCATAGCTGCCTGAAACGGCCACGGCGTAGGCGGGATAGGGCGTCTCCAAGAACCCCGTAGCGAGAGGGCTCGCGGGGTTGGAGACGTCGACAATGTGCAGACCGTGGTATTCGGCGACGTAGGCGTAGTCGCCCGAGACTGCAACGCCGGCGACGATGCCCGGAAAGACGCCGGTCTGTCCGACGAGTGCGGGATTGGCCTGATCTGTGACGTCGACGAGGGCCAGTCGTGGGCCGGCGCCGATGTAAGCGATGCCGCCCTGGATGGCAACGGCCCAGACGGATCCGCCGATCTGGCCGACGAACTCGACGTAGTTCGCCGGCGGGTGCGGGGTGCCGATGGGAAGGGCGGCTTCCAGAGAGGCCGGTTGGGCGAGGGGGCCGGCGGCGCCGGTCGTCGCCGGCACTGCGGACTGCCCGTGGGCGGACAAGGCCGGCGAGAAGACGAGGGGGAGGAGCAGGGTCAGGACACCTACCAATGCAAGAAGCCGAAAGGATGACTTGTTCTTCATCTGGACCTCCTTTGGTCTGGTGGCCGCTGCCCGAGAGGAGCGGCGCGCGCGACGTTCGGCCTGGCTGGTTGGGTGGTGATGCTAGTATAGCAGAATCGCCAGGCCCTGTCAAGTTCGCGATTTGACTCACTAAGAATGTTACCGAAGGGTGTCCGTTGACTCACGAGTAAATGTTACC
>MTKX01007486.1_pt1 | contig 163051 bp, 136 predicted proteins | sample 1042771 | NCBI WGS metagenome assembly MTKX01 (sample SAMN06212183, study PRJNA360534) | anaerobic digester metagenome | biome: Wastewater treatment plant; material: sludge; isolation source: anaerobic digester fed with sludge from wastewater treatment plant | place: Denmark: WWTP Randers ...
TAGTATAATAAAACAAAAAGGTGTCAAACATGCGCTTTCTAGAGAGTTTTGTTTTTTGGTATCCTGCAATTATGAGCACTGTATGGATTGTTGGTGCTCTGCTTTTTCTTGAGAGAATTGAACTTAAGAAGCCACTCCCATTAACTAAAACTCCTATGGTTTCAATACTTATCGCTTGTCACAACGAAAGCTCAACTATTGAACACACACTTGAAAATCTCAAGGATCTAGATTACCCAAACTATGAGATAATCGCTATTGACGACGGCTCAACCGACAACACCTTTGAGGTACTTACACAATTACTTGATAAGTATTCTCACCTTCGAATTGTAAAAATGAAGCATAACTCTGGAAAGGCCAATGCGCTTTACCATGGGCTTCTTGTCTCCAAAGGAGAAGTACTTGTTGGTGTTGATGCCGATTCTTATCTAGAAAAAGACGCACTTCTATATATGGTTCCTCACTTCACAAATACGAATTCTGGCGAGCGTGTTGGTGCAGTTACTGGTAATCCTCGTGTTCGTAACAGAAGTTCGCTTTTATCGAAGATTCAGCTTTGCGAATATGCAAGTATTATTTCCCTAACTAAACGTACACAAAGAATCCTTGGCAAGGTTATGACTGTCTCTGGCGTATGCGTTGCATATCGAAAAAGAGCTCTTCTTGATTGCCACCTTTGGGATCGTGATCTTCTTACAGAGGATGTGGCTATTACTTGGAAGCTTGAAAAGAAATTCTGGGATATCAGATATGAACCGAGGGCTCTGTGCTGGATGCTTGTTCCTGAGAAGTTCATGAACCTTTGGAAGCAAAGAAGGCGTTGGACTTCTGGCGGAATTGAAGTATTGTGGCGCAATAGGGATATTTTCACCCATTGGACCGAGAGGCGCCTTTACCCAGTTGGTATAGAACAAATCTTTTCATGCTTCTGGGCAATCTGCTGGCTAATTTTGACCATTATTGGAACAATCGATTTTTTTCAAGGGGCTCCTTTGATGCCATACTTCTGGAAGAGTCAATTTCTGTCTCTGATTTGTCTGGTTCAATTTCTGACGGCTATGGTTCTTGATAGCAGATATGATAAGACCTTAGTAAGTAATTCCCTTTGGGCTATTTGGTATCCGCTCGTGTACTGGTACGTTAATGCTTTTGTTGTTCTAATCTCAATTCCAGCAACCATCTTCAATAAACGAGATGGTTATGCAACCTGGAGTTCTCCGGATAGAGGTCTTAAAGAAAGAAATAGTAATACGCAGGGAGGTAAATCAAATGGACAATAAACTTATATATCGAGAATTACCTTCAATTCCGGTAACTGTCGAGAAGGGTGCTTCAAACATCATAGATGGTAGGCAAAAATTATGGATAAGGATACTCGAATATATATTTACTACTCTTGGCTGGATGTATATTCTTACCTATGTGATTTTTATAATTTACGGGTCCTTGGCATTGACATTTGGTTGGTATATTCCGGACTTATGGATATACAATCGACACATGTTAGAAGAGACAAGCAACTTGATTTATGCACTTCTGGTGATTATTCTTGTTGTTATTCTTGTCATGACTTTTTGGCGTTCTTATAATTCAATTCGATTTGGTAAGCTTCGAAGAAGGCAAATGCCTTTGAATGTTTCGGATAAAGAGATTTCAGACTACTTTAAGGTTTCTGAGGAGCAAGTAAAAAAATACAAAAAAGAGCGAATTGTGATTTTTGATGATAATGTAATTTAGTTTAGGGTATTTCGATGGCAAGTGAACTCTAATGACAATTATCTTGTATAATATGAGTAAATTCTAATTGCACGATAGATTGACAGAAAGAACTCACTATGAACATAGCTATTTTTACGGATACATATTTCCCTGACATTAATGGTATCGCAAGTTCCATATATACGCTTTCGAACCGCTTGATTTCCAAGGGACATCATGTTTATATTTTTTCTATTTCAGCTCCTACCAGGAAGACAAAATTAGTTCATTCAAATCCTCCTGTATACAGGATTCCTTCTGTATCGATATTTTTCGTGAAGCCATACAGGGCTGCACTTCCAATGTATTTGGACGTGCTTGAGATTTGCAAGAAATTCAAGATAGATATTGTTCATTCACAGACGGAGTTTTCAATGGGACTTATGGCAATGACTATTGCAACGTCACTAGGAATTCCACTAATTCACACTTATCATACAATGCTTGAAGATTATACCTACTACATTGGTAACGGCAAGATGGTTACACCAAATGCTGCTCGAAGGTATTCAGCAATATTTGTGAATAGAGTTCAAGCTCTTATTGTTCCAACTGAGAAAGTAAAGAATAGTCTTACTAATTGGGGTGCCAAAGGCACTCCAACATATATTATCCCGTCCGGAATCAATCTTCGCCCTTTTATGAAGGAGAATAACAGCGAGGATTTCACTAGACAAATAAAAAAAGAATTTGGAATTAAGGATAGTGATAAAGTGCTTCTTTCAATTGGAAGAATTGCTAAAGAGAAAAGCCTAGACATGGCAATAAGGCAAATGCCTGAGATACTGAAGATAAATCCAGATATTCTGTTTGTTATAGTTGGAAGAGGACCTGCAACTGAAGATTTAAAGGCGCTGACTATAGAATTGAACATCCAAGACAGAGTTATATTCCCTGGAAGCGTTAGCTTTGATGATGTTGGGAAATACTATCAAATTGGTGATGCTTTCATTTCTTGTTCAACCACCGAGACTCAAGGACTAACATACTATGAGGCTTTAGCTGCTGGCTTACCTGTAATTGCAAGATATGATGATTGCATTGCGGATGTCCTGGAAGATACTGTTAATAGTAGAGTATTCAAGGACGCTAAAGATTTGCCTTTATGTGTGAAAGAGATTTTCGAGAATGATGAGACAAGGGCGAGAATGTCGGCTAAAGCAGTTGAGTCTGTAAAAGGTTTTGACGATGAGGTGTTCGCGTTACGCGTGGAGAAAGCATACTACAATACTCTGAATGCATTCATGACTAAGAGAGCACAAATGGATAGTCATGTGCCTATGCACGTGGTTTTCAAGACGCAATCATTTATTAATAGGACCTTAACATTGTCAGTCAATGGAACTAAGAAGATATTTAAGCCTGTAATTCGTAAATCAAGAAACCTCAATAGACGCTTATCGAAGAAGCGCATGGAGAGAATTAACCGGCTAACCGATTTACATGATGGCGGGGTTTAATTTCAAGCATTTGCCTTATACTGTGGTCTTGCCTTTTGCTTACAGCCTTCGGCAAGATCGTCATAATTATCAATCATTAAGCATCCCAAGCCATCCAGATATGGTGCTATGAAGTGCTTAAAGCGATTGAATACATCTTCCCTCTCATCTCGTCCATCGTGATCAATGAGGAACAACCACTGAAGCTTATCTGAGCCTACAATTTGGCAGATTCTTACGTATATTTCATTAACGACACACTCGGCCTTTCCAAATTCGTTAACCTTCTCAAGAAGATTCTCTGGATAGTGATCAGGATCGCCTATTTTTGCTCTGGCATTATCTTGAACGGCCATTTGCTCAGCAATCATCTTGAGCATTTCGCGTCCAAAGACAACTTCTTCAAATCCTGGATTAATAATAAATCCATCCAACTCTCCCCCATTATTAAGAACCGCACGAATCAGGTCAACAAATCCAGCTGATACTGCATGTGGAGGTATATCAAGGTCGCTATTTGCTTTGTTAAATGTATTAGTATCTGCAAATACTACTAACAAGAGTCTGTCTTCCTTACCCTTAAGTGCGTGAAAAGAGAACTTGCCTTCCTTGGCATCGTCACAATCTACCGGAACAACAAACTCTACTTCGGTTGCTTCGGACAAAAGTTCGAGCATTTTCTGCTCGCTTGGCTTTTCGCGAACTTCCTTAAGAAGCGTAACAAGATTATTGTTTACTATGGTTCTATTTAAGAATACTGTTTCACTCATGCTATCACCTCATAATCACGTAGCTGGGAAAAAATACATACATAACATCATCATTAGTGGCATAGTAATCGCCATCAAAGCAAACGAGAGAACGAAGGTACGCGCGCAAAACTTCGGAGCACAATCATACCTCTCAGAAAGAATTACATTCATAGATGCACATGGGAGAGCTGTCATCAATACAATTGTTGTCGCAGTAACAGGCATCATATAGAAGAAACGGCGAATAACAAGAACGGCCGCACACATTATTAATGGGAAAACAACAAGTCTTAGTGCTGAAACAATATAGGATTTGCTGTCGCTAAATACCTTCTTAATCTCAACTGTCGCTAGAGTCGAACCAACTATTATCATCGAAAGCGGTACAGTCATTCCGCCAACTAAGTCGATTGCATTCGTAACAACTCCAGGAAAACGCCAAGGAATCATGAAGAGAATCAAAGACACCACCGAAGCAATAGTCACCGGATTAAAGATTGCCTGTTTTGCGTTTGTTTTACCTCCCGAAAAAGAATGCATACCATACGTGTAAAAGAAAATATTAAAGATTAAATTGTAAACTGATGCCAGAAGGAGTCCTGGAGCTCCAAACAATGTCTTCATCAAAGGAAATCCAACGAATCCAGTATTTGCGAATACTGAACTCATAATCATTACTACTCTTTCTTTCCAATCAAACTTCTTCTTGGAAATGATTATATTCATTAAGAGAAGCGAACCAATATAGAAGCAAATAGCGGCTCCAGCAACAGCAAGTACTGCCTTAAGGAACACAAGCGAATACTCTTGCTGACTTGAAGAAAGAATACTGAAAGGCAAAACAGCTGACATCAAGATTCCTGTCAAGCATTGTTGTCCTCTCTCATCTATAACCCTCTTCTTTCGAAGAAGAAAACCTAACAATATCAAGAATGCGATTTCTGCAAAAACCGTAATTAATGCACTCATTATTAACTCCTTTTATAACCAAATCATCAAGCACGATAATATTACACCAATTTAACTAATTGACAACCATGTTCACTGCTTTTTCATAAGAATCAATAAGTCTATTAGCATCAACCACCTTCATCTTTGGTGAATAAGTATCGGAAGAGGCATACAAGTACTTGGTTTCTTCTATTGAAGTCAAAATCCCAATTGTCAGCATTGCTAGCATTCCAACACCTTTTGCTGTCATCTCATCGCTTGCCGCACGGATAACTTCCAAATGAGTAATATCTGATTGAAATTGCATTAAGAACTCGCAGGCGCAAATGCCTCCATCTACCTTCATCTCACTAAGCTTAACTTGTGTCTCACTATTCATGCATTCAAGTAGCTTAGCTACTTGATAAGCTATCGATTCAACTCCCGCACGAACGAAATGCTCACTTGTGGTTCCTTGAGTAATACCCGAAATAATTCCTTTTGCATTTGGTTGCCAATATGGTGCACCTAGTCCTGTGAATGCAGGGACTAAATATACTCCACCATTATCCTTCAACGAATTGCATATAGCATCGCAATCCGAAGGCTTCGAAATTAGATGCATCTCTTTTTGTAGCCAAGTTATTACGGAACCTGCCTGAAACACGCTTCCTTCAAGAGCATAATACGTCTTTCCATCAAATGACCATGTAGCCGAAGTTAACAAGCCATTCTTTGACATCTGAGGTTTCATGCCAATATTAAGCAAGGTAAAACAACCTGTTCCATATGTGGTCTTAGATTGTCCCTTTTCGATACATGCTTGCCCAAAAAGTGCAGCCGCTTGATCACCAGCAACTGCCGAGATTGAAACCCCTTTTATCGTAGCAAGAACCTTAATCTGATCATCAGTAAGACCTAACGACTTTAATTCTTTCTCATCCATATCGAATGCGCCATAATCAGAGCACGAAGGCATAGGCTTAGGCAAGGCTTGTCTAGGAATATCGAATAGAGTCAGCAACTCATCATCATATTCAAGCTTGTTGATATCAAAAAGCATCGTCCTCGAACAATTTGAATAGTCCGATGCAAAGACTCGACCTTGAGTGAATTGAAAAACAAGATAAGCATCAACAGTCGAAAGAAGCAAGCGTCCTTCTTGAACTCCCTCCTTGCATCTGGGATTCTCTTCCATCATCCATTTCATCTTGGTGGCTGAGAAATAAGGATCAAGCTTAAGTCCGGTTTTATTTTGGATTAGAGACTCTCTACTTCTGAATTCTTCTCTCTCGCATATAGGAGTCGTTCTTCTGCATTGCCAAACGATAGCATTACAGAATGCTTTACCAGACGCTTTATCAAAGCAAATAGTCGTTTCTCTCTGATTCGTAATAGCAATAGAGATAACCTTGTCTTCAGACCCTAACAATTCAAGAGTACTCGATATAGCCATAAGTACAGAAGACAAGATTTGCTCAGGTTGTTGTTCAACATATCCTGGATTCGGAAAGAATTGCTCCACCTCATAAGAGACACCCTTGTGCATGCTACCATCCATAGCCATAAGGAATGCCTTAGATGAAGTAGTACCTTGATCAATAGAAAGAATGTACTCCATTTGCTATCCTCGCAAATCCAAAATGATTATTCAGCCCTCTATTCACATTCGAAAGTTATCTCTTGTAAAGCTTATTAAGTTCACTATACCAACCATCATCTATACTTGCTAAATCCTCTTTAGAGAATCTAATCATCCAGTTTCCATCAACAGTTCCTGGAGTATTCATTCTAGTATCTCGACCATATCCAAGCTCGTCCTGAATAGGAATAATAACGCAATTCGCATGACTCATCCAAAGTGTTCTAATGATAGCTCTACATGACTCACTTCTTGTTCCACCCTCGCCCCAAGTATTTCCAGTGAATGCACAATAGCGAAGAGCAAAATTACGTACGTCCTCAGACACCTCCCAGAGCCATCCTAGTAGCGTATTGTTATCATGTGTTCCAGTATATGCGACACAATTAGCTGCAAAATTATGTGGCAAGTTTGAGCTATCATCCTGTGGCACAAAACCAAATTGCATTACACGCATATTAGGAAGTCCGCTTTCCTTAAGAAGAATATCAACATCGGGCGTCTTATCTCCTAAGTCCTCTGCTATTAGTTTTGATGTATCGCCAAAACGCTCTTTGAAGGCATCGATTATTCTCATCCCAGGACCTTCAACCCACTTTCCTTCCTTTGCGGTAGTAGATGAAGCATCAATCTCCCAATAGGAGCTGAGTGATCTAAAATGGTCTATTCTTACAAGATCATACAATTCGAAATTAGCCTCAAATCTATCCATCCACCAAGCAAAATTCGAAGACTCATGCTTGCTCCATTCATATATAGGATTACCCCATAATTGGCCATCCTTACAGAAGTAATCGGGAGGTACACCTGCGACTTTATCAAACACTATATCCTCAGAATTATTCTGTGCCATCTTAAACAAATCTCTATTTGCCCAGACATCAGCAGAATCTCCAGAAACATAAATTGGCATATCACCAATAATCTTAATTCCCTCACAATTGATTTGCTCTTTAATTTCCTTCCATTGAGTCACGAAAATATACTGAACAAATAGGTGATATTGGTAGTCCTTCTTCTCCCTTATTTTCGCGAGAGAATCCTCATCTCTATTCTTAAGCTTCTCGTCTTCCCAATCCCACCAAGCTTTGTTGTCATTAGCTTCCTTAATTGTGAGATATAGAGCAACATCATCAACCCACTTGTGTGACGAGGCAAAATCTACAATCTTTGCCTTCAAATCGTCTCCGATTCTATAGAAGGCTGTTCTTAAGAATCTCTCATTCTCTATCTTGTTAAAATCATAATCAATACGCCACTTCTTATCAGGCAACTCTGCTTTTACAACCTCTTGCCCTGTTAGAAGTCCTAAGCGCATCAATCTTCTAGGATCAATAAATAGTCTATTTCCAGCAAATGCAGAAAAGCTTTGATATGGAGAATTGCCCATACCAGGATACGAGAAAGGCAAAACCTGCCAGTACTTCATTCCTTGTTTCTTAAGCTGCTTCGCAAAATCAATGGCCTCTTCTCCGAAAACTCCAATTCCAAAAGGTCCCGGAAGTGAAGCGATATGCATTAGAACACCTGCACCTCTTTGCATATAAGTCCCCCTTGTTAGCTAAAGTATTATGTGCAAAAGTCATCTTTATCAATGAGCTTCAAACTGCTATAATAACTTCGTTTTGATTATTATACACTAACAGGGGCGGAATATGAGTTATACAACACAAGAAGAAATTAAGCGTCGTAAAACCTTCGCGATTATCTCTCACCCAGATGCTGGTAAGACTACCATGACCGAAAAGCTGCTTTTATATGGAGGCGCTATTCATATGGCCGGCTCTGTCAAATCTCGAAAAGCAGCGAAGCATGCCGTCTCGGATTGGATGGAAATCGAGAAACAGAGAGGTATCTCTGTTACGTCTTCTGTTATGCAATTCAATTACAATGGCTATTGCATCAACATTCTAGATACCCCTGGCCACCAAGACTTCTCTGAGGATACATATCGTACACTTTGTGCTGCCGATGCCGCTGTCATGCTGCTTGATGGTGCAAAAGGTGTCGAGGCCCAAACAATTAAGCTTTTTACAGTTTGTCGCAAGAGAAAAATTCCCATTTTTACTTTCATCAACAAGATGGATAGAGCCGCTAAGAATCCGTTTGATTTATTAGACGAGCTCGAAAAGGTACTTAGCATTCGTTCAACGCCTATCAATTGGCCTATTGGCACAGATGGAGACTTTGAAGGTGTGTTCCAAAGAGAATCAAATGAGGTTCTCCTTTTCGACTCAAAAACAAAAGACCATGGTGCATCAATGATCTCTGCTTCCTCCACCGGAATTGACGATGATAAGCTCGCGACATTAATAAGCCCGGACCATCTGCAAACGCTTCGTAACGATATTGAGTTACTAGATATGGCCGGAGACGAGTTCGACATCGATAGAATCCTTCGTGGCGAGTTGACTCCAGTATTCTTTGGTTCTGCAATAACAAACTTTGGCGTTGAGCCTTTTATAAAGAGATTTCTTGAGATCGCTCCATGTCCTCAGCCTCATAATACTTCGGATGGTAGTATTGACCCTACTGACCCGGCTTTCACTGGATTTGTATTTAAGATTCAAGCGAATATGGATCCTAACCATAGAGACAGAATGGCATTCGTTCGAATCTGCTCCGGTAAGTATGAGAAGAACATGAGCGTTAACCTTATGCGTCTTGGTAAGAAGATTACTCTTGCTCAGCCACAGCAATTCATGGCTCAAGATCGTAACATTGTAGAGGATGCATATGCAGGGGATATTATTGGTGTTTTTGATCCAGGACATTTTAGAATTGGTGATACGTTGATTTCTTCGAATCGCAAGTTTACCTTCGATCCTATCCCAGTATTCCCTCCTGAAAATTTCGCGAGAATTCAGCCAAAGGACTCCATGAAGCGCAAGCAATTCCTTAAGGGAATCGAGCAACTCTCAGAGGAGGGTGCTGTTCAACTATATAAGCAACCAAATATTGGAACTGAGACTTTTGTTGCTGGTGTAGTTGGTGTTTTGCAGTTTGATGTTCTCGAGTATCGTTTGCAATCAGAGTATGGTGTTGAGATTCTAAGAACACCCCTCAACTATCGCTTGGCGCGATGGGCAAAGAGCGAGCTCACAGACTACTCTTTCGTAGATATGACTTTGACATCAACATCTATGCTCGTTTTGGATAGAGACGATGAACCTGTAGTTCTTTTCGAGTCTGAGTGGGCGGTAGATTGGGCGATCGACCACAATAAGTCTGCTAAGCTTTCATTTGAAGGAATACATACCAAGGATAGAAACGATTTGGTTTAAACTTCCTGGGTCGATTATTCTCTAAAGAATTACCATATTTCTGTAGATATAGATATACTCAAAAAAATGCCGTTCATTTTAAGGTGAACGGCTTTGTTTATGCAATTTCTTGAATTTGCTCTGTGTCATCGATAGAGACCAATTTCTGCATCTTATGTTGAGATCTTCGTCTTTTCGAGATATAGGATAGAACTAATAGCATCAATGTAAATGTTAGCATTGCTCCCAAGCATAAGAGAAGTTGCATCTCTATCTGGAAAAAAGGTCTCTGTATTAATTCCTGAATCATGTGCACCTCCACAAGTCTGACCGAAAGCGATGGTACTTATATTTTATTATCGCCCATAGGCAATGTCAAATTTTCTATACAAAAAAAGAAGAGGTGTTTCACTCTTCTTCCTGATAAATACTGTATTGCCCTACTTTAGCCTAGACTACATAAGGATTTCTTTAACTTTTGCTTCCATTTCATCCTTTTCGATAAAATCAGTATGGCGAACAGGTTTGCTAGAAAGCTCAGCAATAGCTGCTGGAATTTCCAGTCCACCCTCATCAGCAAGCTCCTTAATTACCGTCTCTATAGAACGACCATTACTATATCCCGCACCCCTAATCGAATCAATAACTGCAGGAGCAAACTTAAATGGAGAAGCAGTCGAAGCAAAAATCGTCTTGCACTCATCCTTCGAACGGGTGTGATATCTGTAATAAATGTTGAAGCCAACAGCAGTGTGAGTATCTATTACATGATCTGTCCTATCGTATACCTCAAGAATCGTCTTAGCTACACCTGTCTCATCAGCAAATCCACCTACAAAGTTTGATTGCAACATACGAAGTGTCTTTGAATCAACCGAATACTCACCCTTCTCAGCTAAGTCTTTCATCCAACCACAGACAATTGATGGATTCTTTCCGCATAGCTCGAAAAGCAATCTCTCCAAGTTCGAAGAAATCAGAATATCCATTGAAGGCGAGTTTGTCTTGAAAAACTCTCTCTTTCTATCGTAAGTACCTGATGCAAAGAAATCGCATAGAACCTTATTACGGTTAGAAGCACAAATCAAGCGATGTACTGGGATACCCATTTTTTTCGCATACCATGCAGCAAGAATATTGCCAAAGTTGCCTGTTGGAACAACGATATTGATCTCCTCACCCTTTTGAATCTTCTCAGTGCGTAACAATTCAACATATGAATAAACATAATATGCAATTTGTGGAACAAGACGGCCCCAGTTTATTGAGTTAGCTGAAGATAATCTAACATTCTTCTTAGCAAGCTCTTCACGAAGTGTCTCATCAGCAAAAATCTTCTTAACACCTGTTTGAGTATCGTCAAAGCAACCCTTAACAGCAATTACATGAGTATTATCGCCTTCAGTTGTAATCATTTGAAGTTTCTGAGCCTCAGACACGCCATCTGAAGGATAGAATACTATAATTTCAGTTCCAGGCAAATCCTTGAAACCCTCCAAAGCTGCTTTTCCAGTATCTCCGGAAGTAGCCGTAAGAATACAAACCTTCTTACTCTCGTTCTCCTTCTTTATTGCTGCTGTCATAAGATATGGTAGCAGTTGCAAGGCAACATCCTTAAATGCCGATGTTGGGCCATGCCAAAGCTCTAAAATATATTCTCTGTCATTGTACTTGTTCATTTGAACTAGAGGAATAGCAGGATTTCCCCACTTCTCCTCATCATACGCTGCACGTGTGTACTCAAGAAGCTCACTCTCGGAGTAGTCATCAAGAAACATCGAGATAACCTTCGCCGAAATTTGATAGAACTCCATATTGCACATCTCTTCAATTTGACCATCTGCAAAAGTAGGAGTGCTCTCAGGAACAAACAACCCACCATCAGGTGCTATTCCAAGTGTTATTGCCTGTGCAGCAGTAAACTTTTGATCATATCCTCTAGTACTAATATATTTCATTATCGTCTCCTCCAAAGAAAGTTATATCTTCGATAATTGTTACTTAATATCCTAAGCCCCTACTGTCGTTTCAACTGACGTAGTTGCTGCAGTTGTTGCAGTTGCATCTACCGAAGTCTCAACAGTGGTACCTGTCGCAGTCTCTACTGAAGTTCCATCTGCATTTTGTGCACTGCTTGCAGCTGTAACTGGAGTCTCAATCGAAGTATCTGTCGCTATACTATCACCGCTACTAGGTGTTGAGCTCCTGTCTATAGCCCCTTCGGCATCATATTCAGAAGCATACTCTTCAAGAATGGATGCAACTGTTGGATCGGAGTTATTTTCTCCTAGAATATCTACTAAGAAATTCAAACGATCATTAGTGTCATCAACTGAATTTAGCTTGCCAATTGCTGGCAGTACAACGAAATAAATCAATACCCCAACTAGAGCAAGTACAACAATTGCAGCCACTATTCCAACAGCAATTCTCGCTTTCTCAGCAGGAGTTCTAACTGACTCAACCGAGATATTATCCGAAGGCAATTCACCGTTAGTTGATTGAGCACGAAGCATTACCTCTCGTCTCTCTTTATCCGTCGCAAAAGCCGCCTTCGAATTGCCTCTCGACGCTCTGACTAGGATTGGCGCTTGCATACCTTTTCTTGCTGATACCGAATCCTCATCAGATATTAATCCCTTAGCCTTCAAAGAGGCCAGTGTTTTTCCAACCTCTATTTCCTGCTTATGTCGAGAATTCTCAGGATTCTTCAAATCCTCACGTACCGTCTTAAGAACCTCTTGAGCAACAGCAAAATTCGTTTCTGTACTTATGTGATTACTGATGGCATATTCTATGCTTTGTTCCGCTCTAGTAAGTTCGCCATTCATTGCTAAGCATATTCCATAAATCAAGGCCGGTTCACCCCAGGTCGGATACTTGGAGATAATAGACTTCAAATATACTTGAGCCATATCTGAACCATCATTCTTCGCATTAAGCATGGCGCTATCATATTGCTTAAGAACAAAAAATTTATCTTCATTTTTAACTTGATCAAGAATGAGGCTTGCCTCATCTACAGGACCCAGCATACCAAGCAATTGTATGTAACCGTACATTAAACCGACTCCTTAACAGCTTCTCTTACTTGCCCTATCAGGTATAAGGAACCTGCGATTATTAGCGGAATACCATCAAGTTTGCTATTCATAATTGCTTCATAGCAACCTTCTTTGGCATCCTCAAATTGACGAAACTTCACTTCGTTATTATACACAAGATTAATCATATTACCAATGTCCAAAGGTGCCATACTGCGAGGGTTATCAACGCGTACACATGTGAAATCTGCTACATTAATATTGCTATGTTTTATTACCTCAAGCATGCTCTGAAAGTCCTTATCCTTCATGACACCAATAAGCATTCGTATTCTTTTTTGCTTTCTCTGGCTCTCGAAAATCCCATCTAACGTCTCAACTAAACTAGTCATGCATTGTGGATTATGACCACCGTCGAGAATAACAAGCGGATCTCTAGATATAATCTCAAATCTACCTTTCCATCTAGTAAGTCTGATTCCTTCAACAATGGACTCATCGTTAATACTTGGAAATATATGCCTTATCATATCGCACATCTTAATCGCAAGAGCTGCATTAACAATTTGATGCTCACCAAGAAGGAAGGTAGAGAATTCTCGATCGTCATCAACTACTTTGAATCTCATAGAATAGTCATCGTCAATAATACAATATTGCTTTGTAGAATCAACTTCGAATATAGGAGCGCATACTTCCTTCCCTTTATCGAGAAAAACTTTCATAACACTATCGTGATTAATTTTTGGAGAAGAAACAAAACAGGACACATCTTGCTTGATGATTCCGGCCTTCTCATAAGCAATATCATCAAGTGTATTCCCCAAGACGTCTGTATGATCAAGGCCAATTGTGGTGATGCCGCAACATATTGGTTTCTCTATGATATTTGTTGAATCGAATCTTCCTCCTAGACCAGTCTCGAGTACGACAACGTCAACTTCCTTCTCAGCAAACCAAAGGAAAGCCATAACAGTTACTAACTCGAATTCAGTAGGGTGCTCGAAGCCCTCGCTAATCATGCATTCGACTGCATTCTGAAGCGTTAACGATAAGCGATCCAAGTCTTCTTTGCTTATTTCTCCCTCTTGCTCATTAACTTGCATTCGGGATAGCCCAAGCCGTCTATCAATTACGCGCATTCTTTCGGAGAATCTCTCTAGAAAAGGTGATGTGAAAACGCCAACCCTTAGCTCCGATTGTGCTAGAATCGTCGAAATATATGTAACTGTCGAACCCTTACCATTCGTTCCAGCAATATGTATGAACTTGAGTCTTTCTTGTGGGTTACCAAGAAGACTAGACAGCTTAATCATTCTCTCAAGCCCTAGCTTAATCCCGAACTTAAGACTATCTCTAAGAAAATCAGGGGTATTATCTTTATTCATTAGCTGAGCCTTCTTCATATTCTTCTTGCATCTTTGAATTAGCAATTGATTCTGCCTTGTTATCATTTTTCTTGAAAACAAAAATCTTGCTCATTACAAAGTTCAAAATAACTAGAATTACAGAATTCATTAGCTTAATTACATATAGAGCAGTTATGTCTATTTGAAATACGTAAAACAAATGTGTCTCTTGAGGAATCTTCATAACGTTCTCGAGAAGTAATAAGAACAAGCTAAATGTTCCAAGCTCAACAAGAAAAAAGGATACAATTCTTGCTGTAGCGAATATAAAAAATTCCTTGATATAATTCCCATTCGATACAAATACAAAGGCACGATTAGTAATATAAGCAACAATTACTGATGCCAACCAGGCAATGGTTTGATTGACTAATAAGAAAAGATCAAATTCCCACTTAAATAAGGTGACATCATAATGAAATGGAACTAATTCATTAAACGCAGTAAAAAAAATAAAGTTAACAATAGTAGTAATAACACCAGTAAACAAGTACATTACTAACATTCTAGTCTTTGCTTGTTCTGGAGATAACGAATCATCACCAAATAGTAATGATTTTACAAACTTATATTCTTTTGAAGCCATAATTGAATTACCCTTTCCTGCCGCTAATATATAAACATCCTACCATTTTATACACGTTTTGGCTTTGGATTAACTCTTTCCCTTCTGCTTTTTCTAACAGAAAAAACTATAGCTATAATCATCAACGCTTCCAATATTGAGACCGCGAAGAACACTAGGAACAACACAGTTATTGCATTTTGAGCGAACCTGTCCGTTGGAATATAGATAGTAAAGCTACCGCTTGTTTTGTCATAAATATAGAAGGAACCGCTGCCATCCTCATCAACAAAATAACTAATAAAGTCTCCTCTGCTATTAGAATAACCGTTTATTATGGAATTCTCCAAGGAGCGCGTGTCGGGTTCAAAGCCTTCGGGTACAGTTACCAAAGGTGGAAGCTTCACAGGATTAAGAATTACGCTTTCTTGTACAACTGTAGAATTGGGGAAAAATGGAGTCGTTCTTCGACTGGTTGGATTATAGAAGAAGAAAGTCCCATTACCGTCCTCTCCTTGTAAATAACACAAAACACTCTCAATTCCATCTCTAGCAAATACCGGCACACTATATCCATTAATTGTTCTCGTAACTTGAGTATATCCAGCTGGAATAATGCTCGAGTCAGTAATCTCAATAAAACTCATGTCGACTCCAGCGGAATTAGTGAGGAATGCCCCCGTAGGTACATATCCATCTCTACGATTGAGAATTATCGTATATGTTTCTGATGATGCTCCATCTTGCGATACAACATTGATTGTAATTACATTATCCCCTAACCTTAAATTAGATCCCCCAGAAACAGTATACGAAGCGCTCAGATTACTAGTAGTAACATATACTAAGACCTCGGTAACATCTTTGCTTACATATGCATCGTAGTAATAAGTATAAGGATTAAATTCAGGCTCCAATGTCGTACCAGATATTCTTATCATAGATAACGTTGCATCACTTGAAACTGTCGGAGAAATAGTAACAGTAACTCCATCTCCATAGGTTGTATTAATAGTCTCAGCCAAAGAATTCCTGAATCCTAGTGCACTTCCTATCCAAAATCTTGCACTACCACTCGAATTCTCTAGTGCTGTAAATTGAATAGAGCATATATCTATTGAGTCGTAATCAGCGTCTATAACTAGACTCTCCGTAACTCCTTCTTCACCAGTTATTTCCGCATTTCCTTGTCCCTCAAGACCAATGTATTCTCCGGAAATCGAAATTCGGCCATTAGTTTCATCTATTTCAGAAGTTATCGTATACTTATCGCTAAACTCATCTCCAACAATTACATTCTGAAGAATCATCTTCGTTGTATCATAATAAAACTCTATTGGACCAAATTCCGTTATATCTTCAAATGGGCTTGCCGTAAGTGTAACGATTACATCCTCACCAGCATTTACACCATAATTATCAACATTCAAGTACAATGCAACGCTTCCCGTTGCTATTACAGAATTAATAGGTAAACACATTACTAGCATAATGCTAATAAGCAATACTGCTAATGATTTGAATAATATAACACTTATGCTACGTCGCTTCATATCTCTCCTATTAGTCTATTTCTTATTCTCTATCAGGCATAACTCCAAAAGTAGAAGGCATATTCTCATATACGGGTATTATAAACGTGAATCCATTATCCAGCATTCCTATTGAAGCATATCCTTCAAAATATCTATGCGCCTCAGTATACGCCATAGAGATATTCTGAGCATACTGGTGCTCGTATAGTCCATCTTCATTATCTATTACATCAAACTTTTGGAAATACAAAGAATATTGACCCGCTTCAGTATATCTCGAAGCAATCCAAATAGCTCCTCCAGTGATAGCATTCTCTACTGAATCCCATGGGAGCAACAATGCACTTTCCTCTTCAGTTATTTCTTGATCTTCAGGGTCTCTTCCCCATTGAGCGTATCTTGCACCATTTATCAAAGCGCCATTCTCGATATCTGGATCAGGAGTAGAGCCAATATTATAGAAATTATAGTATCCCTCATATCCCTCCAACGTGCCATGACACAAGGCAGACTCACCTGAGAATCCCATCTCTTGCAGTATCCTACTTGATAGAAAATAAGGAGATACATTAGCATATTCGCCAGCCTCAAAAATAATTTGAGCATAATCTGGATCTGTAGAATCCATGAAGCTTCCATCAACAATTGAGCGAACTCCGTCGATTGTTTGTGCCGTCGAATCAAATGAAAGCATTTCAAACTCGAAAATGTCTCTTGGGGTTAAGAAGTTTCTAGGATCAAGGAAATAATTGACGACTTGATTCGTAGCCATCATCCATCCTCCTCCATCATAAACTGGGCTGCTGGAATCAACCCATCCAGGATGTGTGTTTACATTAGCTAGACTCCTTGAGCCACTATCCTCATTATCCAATACCGCATTGTAATCTAGCCCTGTGTAATATGGTCTAAAGTTATACTCTGGGTGGATATTGTGAAGTAACCATAATCCAGCATAATAAGACTCAGGAAATTGAGATAGAGTCGTCTCATAAAATCCAGAATCATCCATACCATTCAAAATATACAAGTAATAATCTCTAATTTCTCCATCAAATCCCCTGACAGTAAGGCAAATCTTATTAGCACCTGGAATTAAGGTGATGACCTCGCCTTGGCTGATTTGTCTAGATATTCCACTCTCATTTGACATCAATAACGTACCCGAATATCCTTCTACAATATCTGCATTTATCGTGATAGAAGAAGATTCGGAAGTATAATAAGCATAATCTGTTTCCGCGCTTTCAAATATAGGAAAGAAATTAATGCTCTCTCCATTTGCAGCATTTCTTACCACCAAAGATGAAAGACATCCATTCAAAGGCAGAAAGCTAATCTCATCATATCCCGCACTAATTGTTGTCCCATCTAATCCAATCATATCAATAGTTAATGAAGAAAGGGTCTGGTCTTCGCCTGCATGCGAAGAAGATACTGGAACTGCACTACTTATCTCGGAAAGCACAGCATAATATTCGCCATTATATTTAGCCACATTTTGCGTCTGAACCATAGTATATGTGACTTCTTCATCTAGGTTTGTGTTGTCACCAGAACGGATTGTTCTAACATAGAACATATTTGAAGGATCGGTAATACCTGTTTCAGCAGAGATTTGTTCAAGGTCCTGCTCGGCTGCCCGAAGAACCTCAATCTTCGAATCTACGATATCGTTCGTTCCGATAGTATTGCCATAAGCATCATATATTGAGACTTCAATATCATCGCTGATATCCAGAAAATTAACATAAGCAGCATTATCTGTGGCATCAAGTGCGTACCATGTCTCGCTTTGACCACTAGCAATCGTACCGAATTCAACCGAATTATTTGATAGCGACAAGCAATGAGGAACTGTTATCGTTCCACCCCCCAAGACTTTACTTCTACCATCTGAAGATCTAATCATCAGACTAACCGAATGCGTTCCTTCAGCAATTCCAGTCGTATCCCACGAAATAACGAAGCTACTATCCACTAATCCGTTTGTCTGATTATCACTTGAAACAAGATAGCCTTGATACAATACTCCATCTATGAAGAAATCCGTTCTAACTTCGTTGCCATCAGCTACATAAGAGCCACTAATTTGTCTAATACCTATAGTGTATCCATCCTCATTTCCAGGTAACGAACTAATACTACAATCACTTACGGAACTTCCTTTATTATCCGTCACATAAGACGAGGCTTCATAATGCTCATCTATCTCCGCTAGCTTACGAGAAATCACGAATTGACGCGACTTATTCTTGAGCAAGCTAATAACGGAAGAAATATCGTCATCACTTGCTTCATTTCCATAAAGAACAAAACATATGTCGGATGCGAAAGTATTATCGTCGTAAGCATTCATAAGGTAACTTGAGTCTGTCATTACACTAATAACATAATCGCCTAGCGAGAAAATGCCATCTTCGATTCTCTCAATAGCTAACGCTCTAGCGTGCTCATCGATACTCCCATCTTCATTAGAAAGCATAGTAGCTGCTCTTTCGACTATTGCCTCGCCTTCTGAGTCAAGTTTCTTAGCACTTGAAGCATAAGCACCATTAATAAGAACTAACAAAGCCAAAGCAACGAGAACACCTGTCGCCGCTGTTACAATGGATATTAATATACATGTTCCAGAACTTCTCTTTCTCAAATTCACTCACCCATCCATTATTTAGTATGCTATATTACCAGAATCGATTAGTTGCTAATCTCATCCAAGGTCAAGCCATAAGAAGGAACAAAGCGTTCCATGAACAGTCTGACCTCAGGCAAATCAATCTTCTCTATTGATTCTCTTATTGTATCTTGAGCGCTTGAGAACTCGCAATTCCCCGAAATTCTCTCTGATAAGCACTTCAGATATGCCGCTATTCTGTCTGCTGCCTTAACTAACTTCTTACAAAGAACTTGCTCCTCGGAAGATAAATCAGGCGCTAGTAGTTTAATATAATCATCTTGCATAAAGTTTGGCAAAAGACCGGCAAGGGTGTTCGCCGCATCGTTCTCAACCTCCCTATATGCCGCCTTAATCTGTTCATTCTTGTACTTAATTGGAGTGGGCAGATCTCCCGTAATAATCTCAGTACAGTCGTGATATAAGGCAAGAGCTTGCACCTTATATGGATCTGGCAATACAGCTCCTTCTATATCCTCATTAATCTTATTGTGAAGAACACAGAGAGCATGCGCTATTACTGCAACATCAAAGCTATGCTCTTTCAAATTCTCGAAGCGACTATTCTTCATTAACCCCCAACGATTAATGTATGCCATCCTATCAAGCATAGCAAAAAAGCCGTATCTTTTATCATTTTCGAAAAGAAAATCCTCACTCATATCCACATTCTCCTTATACTCTATAAATCGAATCGAAGCACGTGTTTGCAAAATTGTCCGTCATTCCAGATATGTAGTCAGCGACTTTAACCGCATCTGGACAGTCTTTCTCAGGGTGCTTCATGCAGAACTTGGCAAACTTTCTAATCATATCATTTTCGGAGGCCATAGCCTTCTCAATATCGCTACAACACTCATAGAAAGCTTCAAATAATCCCTCCACTACTAGCTTAACTGTCTTCTCATAAGTGGAAATCTTCTTCGCTCTATAAATCTTCTCAACGTTTCCGTGTAGGAACTCATTCATCGCTTGGAAATTGCCCTCCGAGATGCTTATCATGTCGCTATCTAAGCTACTATGAATGATGTCCCCAACAAGAACATTAATCGTCTCAGCATTACTCGAGCCAAGGCGCTCAATAACCTCTTTTGGCATAGAATCGTAACCACTTACTATTCCAGCCCTAAAAGCGTCCTCTACATCTCGCCCAACATAAGCAATCTTATCAGCAAATCGAACAACGCAACCCTCAAGCGTTGCCGGCGCCATTCCATCTTTCTTAGTCTTTGACGAAACCATATCAAAAGTCTTGTCTCTTCTAGGGGAAAGCGTTCTCTCATCATATGTCTCGCCACAATGGCTCACAATACCATCTCTTACCTCAAAGGTTAAGTTGAGCCCATACTCGCCCTCTCGATGTTCCTCTAAAACATCAAGCACCCTCAAGCTTTGCTTTTCGTGCTCAAAAAACAAATCCTTATCAATATCTTGCATGCACTTCGAAATAACCTTCTCTCCAGTATGTCCAAAAGGCGCATGTCCAATATCATGTCCCATCGCTATCGCTTGAATAAGATCAATATTCAAGTTTAGAGCTCTACCAATAATCGTCGATATGTAATTGACGTATATAACATGCTCAATTCTAGAGCAAATGTGGTCGTTACTAGGATTGAAGAATACTTGAGTCTTATGACGCAATCTCCTGAAAGATTGAGAGAAAATAATTCTTCCCATATCGCGCTCGTAGCAACTTCGAATATTGCATGGTTGCTCTGGATGAACACGTCCTCTAGTCTCACTTGTCCTACAAGCAAATCTAGATAACCCCGTCTCCCTCTCTGCTCTAAGCAGCTCCAACGTCTCCTTGTCCTTATCATTGCTAATCAAGGAAGGCTCGAAAAGCAACGTGCCGAACACATCGGAATACATATCAAATAAGCTGTTCTCAGTCATTTCGTCCCTCCAAATTGTTTTACTCTAACACTTAATTATATCGCAAAATCTTTTTATACTAAACCTTTGTTAGTCCTGCTGATTTTGCAAGCATATTCTTGCGCATACCATCGAAATCTATAGAAACCAGTGCATCTCCGGCAACCAGCTCTGTCTTGAGGATAGTGCCCTCACCAAATCTTGGGTGCTTCACCTTCATTCCTACAACTAACTCTCCTGGCCTTAATCCGCTATGCTCATCACTACTTTGGGAAGTCTTACTCTCACTACTTCTCTTTATGAAGTTTGATGAGAGAGCACTAGAAATTTGCTTACGAACTTTCTCTCTTTGTGACGGCGAAGTATCTGCTTCTTGAACCCTATCTGGTTTTCGAGCTGTACCCATCTTATAAAGATGCTCCGGATTTATCTCTAGTAAGAACCTAGAAGGAGCGTTACACTGCGTTTGTCCGAAGAGCATTCTTCTCTGCGTAAGTACGATAAACAAATTCTTCTTTGCTCTTGTTATCGCCACATACATCAAACGTCTCTCCTCCTCAAGATCTTTCGAAGAAGACATAGCCTTATAGCTTGGAAATAGAGTTTCCTCCAAACCAATAATGAAGACAGCACCAAACTCTAATCCCTTCGAACTATGTATTGACATCATCTTTACATAATCTTCGCTTTCATCAGCCTCGTCACCTTGAGAATAAAGGGCAGCATTCTGCAAATAGAGAGTTAACACTCCAGCAAGACTTTCAACTGTCCTCGTTTCTTCAGAAAGCAAAGGATCCAATTCTATCAACTTATCTAGTTCTGAAGTATCTTTTTTCTGTTCTATATCTCTTTTTTCACCATTATTCTCACTATTATTCTCACCGTTACTCTCGACATTATTAGCAACGAGACGATGATTCTTCTCGAACTCTACTGCTTCTGATAATAACTCCTTCAAGTTCTCAACTCTATCTATCAACTCACCTTTTGATTCCCTCTGAGCAATTATCTCATCGATTATTCCTGACTTATCCTCAACATAATCGATAAATTCCGCGAAGCTCATTCTATCCTCGCTAAGAAGATCTCTAAAGCTCTGAATCAAAGCAGAAAAAGCCATAAGCTTGCCTTCAACTCTTCCAAGTTCGGGGAAATTCCTGCAATTCGCGCATACAGACAAGAAATCCATATCATTTTCAATTGCGATATTGTGAATAGCATTAACTGTCGTATCACCAATACCTCTTCTAGGAACATTAATAATCCTATCGAACGCTAAGTTGTCATGGCTATCAGCAATAAGTCTTAGATAAGCAAAAACATCTTTAATTTCCTTACGATCATAGAATCGCATGCCACCATATACACGATAAGGAATTTGCTTATCTCTTAGCGTCATCTCCACCGAACGTGACAAAGCATTCATTCTATAAAGAATCGCGATATCCGAGTACTTGAATTTGTTCTTCGACACCATCATTTGAATTGTGTCTGAAACAAACGAGGCTTCTGCGGCTTGGGTGTCCGTATTCATTACAATGATCTTCTCGCCCTGCTCGCCCTTTGTTCGTAGCGACTTAGTCTTCCTGTCCGTGTTATGCGAAATAACTTCATTGGCCGCATCTAGGATAGTTCTAGTCGAACGGTAATTCTCCTCAAGCTTAATCACCTTAGTGTTCTTGAAGTCCTTCTCGAAGTTAAGGATCATTCTTACATCTGCCCCTCGAAAAGAATAAATCGATTGATCATCGTCTCCCACGACACATACATTCCTTAGCTTATCTGCAAGCAAGCGAACCGCCCTATATTGAGGCAAATTCGTATCTTGATACTCGTCTACCATAATGTAAGTAAATCTCTCATGATAATATGAAAGAACATCAGGATTATTATCCAGAAGTCTTACTGTATTAATCAAAATATCATCAAAATCCATCGAATTGTTGCTTGCCAAAAGCTCCTGGTACTTCGAATATACCATCCCCACAACGCTTCCACGTTTATCGGCACCATTAAGCGAAGTATATGTTTTACTATCAACCATAATGTTCTTCGCCTTCGATATCTCAAACAAGAAGTCCTTTGGCTTATATAGCTTCTCAGAAAGCTCGCACTCGGCCATCGCCCTCTTAATCAACTTGAGCTGATCGTCAGTATCGACAATCGAAAAAGTACTTGAATATCCAATTAAATCTGCGTGCCTTCTTAAAATTCTCGCAAAAATACTATGGAAGGTTCCACACCAAATATATCTAGCTCTATCACCAACAAGCGCTCTAATTCTGTCTTGCATCTCCTTTGCTGCTTTGTTAGTAAAGGTAATAGCAAGAATAGAACCTGGTGATACGTTATGCTTCTTCATCATATATGCTATTCGATATGTGATTACTCTTGTCTTACCAGAACCAGCACCCGCCAATATCAACAAAGGCCCGTCAAGATGCTTAACGGCTTGCCTTTGCTCAGGATTAAGTCCTTCAAGGAGCGTATCGGGCGAATCATCTATGGGCTTAGTATCGTATATATCACTAAGAGCCGCAGTAATATCGAACTCAGAATAGTCGCTATTGTTATTCAAAATTGTTGAGTCTCCATTCTTAGAAATTGCATATTTATATTATATCAAAGAAGGAGCGAAAATATGTTCTTTCTTCGTGAAAATGCTACTTTCTCTTTGAAATGAAACTCTTCTTCTCGAAAAAGCTAATATATGAAACAGGTATAGCAACCGCGAGAGCCGCAATAGCTTGAACTACATTGAACAATATGGACAAAGCCGCTGTCTCAACCCCATACATGAACGGCAAAGCCTCAAAACAAAAATATCCAGCTATCATGATAACTTCAGCAAGAAGAAATACTGGTAGCCTAACAAGAATTGGAACACGCTTTCCATCCGTTTGCTTCAGCTTGGCCCTCTTAATCAATAGTCCAGCAACAAAAGCCATAAGGCCTTTAATAATAAACGTAGGAATCATATATACGCCAAAGCCAGCAAGTAAATCCCCGAGCATAGAACCGATTGCAGAAGCAAAGAAGGCAAATGGTCCAAACAAATATGCAGTAAGCAAAATCGTTGCATCGCCAAGATTAATGGTGCCTCCCATTGGAGTTGGAACATGAATTTGGGTCGCTACCAAAACAAATACGGCACAAACGCCTGCATAAGCAATTTGCTTAATCATATCGCTAGTATTTTTTCTGTCCATTTGAATCCCCCTTGATACTGCCCATATTCTATTAGAAAAATCCCCGAACCGCTACTATGCAATTCGGGGTAGTTTCAATATATTAACTTTCTTTTTCGAAAAGAAGCTTACTTTACAAGCGCCTCTGTTTCCTTAGCAATAGCAAGTTCCTCATTTGTTGGAATAACAACAACTGTAACCTTTGAAGAAGGTTTGCTAATTATGGACTCCTTGCGATTTCCGTCATTAACCTTCTTATCAATTTCGATGCCAAAGAATTCCATATCTTCGCAAACGGCCTCTCTAATATAATCGGAATTCTCACCTATACCAGCAGTAAATACGATTACATCAACACCGCCCATCGCTGCCGCATAAGAACCGATAATCTTTTTTGCCTGATACTCAAACATCTCAAGTGCCAAAGCCGCCCTCTCGTTACCTTCCTTGGCAGCCTTAGAAAGATCGCGGAAGTCAGAACTTACGCCTGACAAGCCTTGAACGCCGCTCTTCTTATTCATCAAGTCATCCACTTGAGAAGCTGTAAGGCCTTCCTTCTCCATGATAATAGGAACAATAGCAGGATCAATATCACCGCAACGAGTTCCCATACAAATTCCCGCTAGAGGAGTAAGTCCCATAGAAGTATCTACGCACTTTCCGTTCTTAACAGCAGCAAAAGAAGAACCATTACCTAGATGACAAGTAATCACCTTCAAATCCTTTAAATTCTTGCCAAGAAAAGCAGCCGCTCTCTTAGATACATAACGATGTGATGTTCCATGGAAGCCATAACGACGAATAGAATACTTCTCATAATACTCGTATGGCAAAGCATACATGTAAGCCTTAGGTGGCATTGTTTGATGGAAAGCTGTATCGAATACTGCAACTTGTGGCGTTCCCTCTGGAAGGACTGCCTCACATGCCTCAATTCCTATAAGGTTTGCAGGATTATGCAAAGGTCCTAGAGGGAAGCACTCCTTAATAACTCTCTTAACGTCATCATTTATGATAACTGACTCACTATAGTACTTTCCTGCATGAAGAACTCTATGTCCTACAGCAGCAATCTCACTAATATCATTAAGAACTCCATGTTCCTTATCAACAAGTGCATCAAGAACCATCTTTACTGCTACCTTATGATCTGGCATTGGCTCTTTTGAAACGTAATCGGCCTTGTTAGCTGGCTTGTATGTAAGCTTCCCGTCAATGCCTATTCTCTCACATATGCCCTTAGCGAGAATGTCACCTGTATCAATATTAAACAATTGAAACTTACAGGAAGAGCTACCGCAATTGATTACTAGAATGTTCATTTCATATACTCCTTAAAATTTAGTCCTCGAAAATTAGTTGCTCTGAGCCTGAAGAGCAGTGATAGCAATAACACCAACAATATCCTTATAACTGCAGCCTCTCGACAAATCATTAATTGGCTTAGCAATACCCTGGCACATAGGTCCGTAAGCTTCAGCCTTTGCTAATCTCTGAACCAACTTATATCCAATGTTTCCAGCATCAAGATCTGGGAAAATCAATACATTTGCACGTCCAGCAACTTTGCTGTTTGGAGCCTTAGATGCACCAATTTCAGGAACAATAGCAGCGTCTAGCTGTAACTCGCCATCAATTTGGAATTGTGGGTAATCTTTCTTAGCAATCTCAACAGCCGTAGTAACCTTATCAATATCAGCATGCTTAGCGGAACCCATAGAGGAATGAGATAACATAGCAACTACTGGCTCCTTGCCAATAAGCTGCTTGAAAGAATCAGCTGAAGAACCAGCGATAGCTGCAAGTTCCTCAGAAGAAGGATTCTGGTTCAATGCACAATCTCCAAATACGAAAGTACCTTCATTACCAAATCCACAATCAGGAACAACCATTACGAAGAAAGCAGAAACAAGCTTTGTTCCTGGCTTAGTCTTAATTATTTGAAGTGAAGGACGAAGTGTATCAGCAGTTGAATGGCAAGCACCAGAAACGATACCATCACCGTCTCCCATCTTTACCATCATACAAGCATAGTACATATACTGATTCATTAGAATTTTGGTAGCCTCTTCCTTTGTCATACCCTTTGACTTACGAAGCTCAACGAATCCGTTAATATACTCTTCAGTTTTTGGGTTGGTGTTAGGATCAACAATTACTGCCTTGGAGATATCCAGTCCTTCGCTATTTTTTGCACATTCTTCCTTGCTTCCAATAATAACGATATCCGCGATATCCTCAGCTAGAATTTCTGCAGCTGCCTCGAATGTTCTTCTATCCATGGACTCTGGAAGAATTATCGTCTTCTTGTCTGCTTTTGCTCTTGCCTTTACTTCGTCAATAAATGCCATTTGTCTTTCCTCTTTCCTACGATTGTGGTCGATTTTTTGCATGCTAATGCAGTACGTTATATTTCCGTGAGAAAGTATACTCTTGAAGGCACATCTTTTCAATTAATATAATTCACATTAATGCTAAGAAAACTCCCAAATTATCCGACGCATAGCATATAAAGCGCCCATTACTACTTCTGAAAATCATACTTAGAACTTCACTGCTGCTAAGTGTCGCTACTCTATAACCTACAAAGGAACACACCCTCTCAAAAAAGCTGCTATCCTCATTCAAATAAGCTATCCGCAGAATCTCATCATATACATCGGTTGCTTTATCTCCCTCAAGCATCCCGCTTATCATTGAGTATGTATCACTTAGACTAGCATTGTTCATTAATTGTGTCTTAAGCCACGCATAAGACTCTTGAGGTAATTGCCCTACCAAAGCCAGGTTATACATCGTTTGAACAGATTCACTGACACTAATTCTAGCTGCTCTATTCGCTTCATAAACATAGCTTATACTTCCATCTTCAAGGAATGTGTACGCATAAGCGTAAAGAGGCAATTCAGGTGACACTCTACTATCCAGTACAATCTGCAAAAGCCTGTCATAGCTACCCTCTGGAAGAAGTTCATTCGTCTCAAGCGTATCAACTAGTTGTAGCCTTATAGAAGATATCTTAACACCAACATAAGCAGTCATTTGCTCATCTTGCTCTTGCGTTTGATTTGCTTCCTGGCTGAAGTTCGTTAGACTTCCACTCTGAGAATCGACCTCACTAAGTTCATCGTCCGTAACACCAACATAAGCGTTCTCAATATATGTCTCAACAGACAAATCCTCTACAATCGGCATGCCCTCATGATCGAAAAGTACGCCTACATAACCTTGCAACCAATCAAAATTCTGAGAGGTTCCATACAGACTATAGTAATTCACAAAACTCTCAAGCCAAATCATATTGTCATATACAGACACTAAGCCCTCAAGTTCCTTGTCTCCCTCATATGTATCCGCATAAACTGTGCTAACAAGAAGCCCTGAATCACCGCTTGCAAAAAGCTCCAAAACTCTTTCTTGTAGCTGAGAAGCCCTGCTTCTATCTCCTTGAGACACATAAATATTCAAAAGCATAGCCTGATCCCTTAGGTTGTACATCCCAGACTCTGCCGAAGGTTGAGTAGCAAGTCTTCCTTTAACTACATAGCTACTAGGAATAAGAACTCCATCCGATGCATCTTCAACCATAACACTTCTAGTGCGCGCCCATAAGAAATCAGTAACGATACCATTGTTTGATGCGATTTCCTGCCACTCATATTCAATACCAAAATTAGAAGGTACTACTATCTTCTTAGCATTTCCATATGTTGAAGCATACCAAAGATAAAGGCCACCAAGAACAAGTATCGCTGCAACAGCAACACATATCCAAATTAGCTTTCTCCTATCGAAAAAACTCAACACTCTAAATCTCATTGCGTCGACTCCAACTTTATGAATATAATGTAATAACTATAATCATTATTGGCATTTTTATCAAATAATTATGTCAGAAAGGCTAATATGAGAGTAATCGGAATCGTAGCCGAGTTTAATCCTTTCCATAATGGACATGAGTATCTGATTCAGAAGGCCCGAGAGGCAGTTGGCGACGATCGCGCTATTGTCATGATTTGCATGAGCGGACCATTCTGTCAACGTGGTGAACCTTCCATACTTCCAAAGCATACAAGAGCTAAGCAAGCCTTATATTGCGGCTCAGACGTTGTCGTTGAATTGCCTTTTACTTTCGCTATGGCTCCTTCAAATCGTTTTGCACAAGGCGCGATTGATCTTTTTGTGAAGAGCTCAGTTGTTACTGATATTGCTTTTGGAATAGAATTTGAAGATTCTTCGTTGATTACCAAGCTATCAGAAATAAACTTTGACGACATTGATTCCTATAAAGCCTTGCTTAAAGAGAACCTTTCTTCTGGCATGAGTTTTCCTTCAGCAAGAGCAAATGCTATTTATTCAATTTGTTCTTCGCATGAAGCTGACATAGACATATCTCAAGAAGATCTCTCTAATCTTCCAAATACCCTTAGAAGTCCAAATTCAATTCTCGCGCTAGACTATTTAATCGCTATTCGCAGGGCAAATCTAAAAGTAAACGTTCACATGATACCTCGCGCCTCTAGCGAGCATAACTATAGCGCTTCAACAATAAGGCATATGTACTTTAAAAACAGAGAAAGCAGCACATTCATATCGAGCACAGCTAATTCTTTAATAGATACAATGCCTGCTAAATCCTTAGCTTGCATGCTCTCCGGGCTATCATGCAAAGAGTATTCTTTGCTAAATATGGACGCTTACATTGAAGATTTTTTAGCCTACCTAGATAGAAATTGCTCAAGTCAAGAAGACGAAGCCAGCTTAATATCATATATGGGCGATGGTCTTGACGGATTTCTTACGAACAGTCTATCTAAGCTCAATTCTAATGAGTGCACTTTTGACTCTATATCATCCAAACTTCAAACTAAGCACTTCACTATGCCTAGAATCTTTAGAGCTATTTCAAGCGCTATTCTTAATCAGAAGACAAGTTTTGTTAAAGGTAATGAGACTGTCCCATACATAAGAGTTCTCGGATTCAACAAGGAAGGCCGTTATTGTCTCAAAATCATGAGTAAGTGTGCGAAGGTTCCTATTATCTCTAATTGCTCGGACTATCTAGAGTACTCTTCGAATCCAAGTCTTCAAGCCGTTTTCAGGCAGGATTTACAAGCAAATAACTATCATGCTAAGTTGCTTGGGATGAAGCGGAACTATGAATGGGAACTCCCTCCCATTTATATCAAATGATAATGTTCAATCAGGCAAAAGCAATCGACATATTTTTTGACATTAATATTTCAAGGCAATCAAAAAGCGTCACCCTTACGAGTGACGCTATATTTCGCATTCAAGGATATTCTTAAGCCTTTGCAGACTTAACAAGACTTGACTTCAATCTTGCAGCGGCATTCTTATGAATGTAACCCTTAGCTGCAGCTTTATCTAAAGTCTTCTGAGCGTTCTTAAGAATCATCTCAACGCCTTCGTCATTCGCAGCGACGGAAGCCTTAGCCTTCTTGAGCTCTGTACGAATTGCGCTCATCTTCATCTTATTTGCATTAGTCTTCTTAGTAGAAACCTTAACACGCTTGATTGCTGACTTAATGTTTGGCATCTTCTTCACCTCCATCGTTATTTTTCAAGTACCGATGAATTCTATCACGATTGTTTTGTTCGTGCAATAGGATTTTTACCCAAAAAGTTCAAATACAGCATGGCAAATGTACTAATTCATAGTAGTCGAATAAAAAAGCCCAATACTAGTAGCTATAGGCAAGTTTAGACTGTCAATTTTATCGGACTGATCAATTCTTACTGGCTGTCCAACCACTGCAAATTCTTTAGCAAGTCCCGTCGCCTCGTTTCCAAGAATTAGGCTAAAAGGCTTCTCAATCTTTGTTTCATGTAATTTCTTGCTACCATCCAACATGAAGGGATACATATTATTCTTATGGAATCTCTTCTCATATTCTTGGAAGTTTTCGAAAAGCTCAATCCTTATCTTTGCCTTAGCCCCCATTGAAGCTCTAATGGTCTTCGGATCAAACAAATCTACAGCTGGCAGAATAATAGCTATATCTTCAACGCCAAACCCAATGCAGCTTCGAATAATCGTTCCAAGATTTCCAGCATTTGATGGATTAACGAGCACTACATGATTACCATCGAGAATAGTCTCATTAACTTTTCGAATAATCGCCATGCAAAAGCAATTCTCTTTTGATGAAACTATATTAAAAGGCTTTGCTTGAGTATCCAGCTCAATTCCTTTAGCAGTACAAATCTCTTCTATGTGCTTAATAGTTTCGATACTTGTAAAATCAGGATGAAAAATCACCCCTTGAACCAAACTAGGGTTGTTAAGCAGATATTCCATAACAACAGTAGCTCCTAGAGCGTAAGTGTATTCATCTTCCTTCTTATATCTATAAACTTTCATTAATTCGCCTTCGTTTTTTGATAATAGTAATGAATTTTTTCTTTCATTATGTTATCATAAATTCATCTTTATATGGAGGTGCACAACTTATGGAAAATTACGGAACGCCAGCACCAGCAACAGGGAACAAGAAACTAGTTGCTCTTATGTGCTATTGTGGAATGATGTGGGTTATTGGTCTTCTAGCTGATGAGTATAAGGACGATCCATTCGTTAAGAAACATGTTAATGCTGGAATCCAATTGACTTTCTCAATTTTTGCTCTTACTTTAGTAAATATTATTCCAGTTCTTGGACAGATTGTTTTCTGTATTGCAATGATTGCTTTATTGATTTTCTATATCATGGGAATCGTTAAGGCTATAACTGGTAAGGACTATGTTGTTCCTATCATTGGTGAGAAGTTCACAGTTATTCATTAATTTGATAAAGTGAGTTTTTGAGGCCGCTGTAATAGGCGGCTTCTTTTTTCACTACGTTTTTGAATTTTAGTCTTGATATTATTGAAGTTTCAATGTATACTTCAAAACGCAAAAGCAACGAGGTGTAGCGCAGCTGGTAGCGTACGTGCTTTGGGAGCATGGGGTCGCAGGTTCGAACCCTGTCACCTCGACCATATTGGCACTTGTATTGAATTCAATATAAGTGCTATTTTTTGCATTATTCTAGAAATAGGACTAATTCAAGAGAACCAAACTATCCCTTAAGTTTCTTCAAACTCTCAATGGTCTCCTCGCACCACTCAATGTTAGCGGCACTATTAATAATTCCTTTTCGCAGGATTGCATTATAGTATACAGAGCGCTTAGCAGTGATTTGCGAGCCTTCACAAGTTAGTTCCTGCTGCATCGTCAAATACTTTATCAGATTCTCCTCGTGAATGTCCTTTTGCTTTGAAAGCATATCTATTGTGGCTTCCTTAGACATATCATTTCCGAAAAGAAGCTTCAACATCAATTCTGAGCGAACCGCGGGAGTCTGAATCTCCTCTGATAGCCACTTTTTGAGTTCTCCCTTGCCTTTCTCAGTAATCGCGTACTTAATCTTGCGATCTTCAACCTCGCCAGGCACATTCTCGATTAACCCGCTTTCAATCATCTTCTTAAGCGTAGGATAAATATGCCCGAAATTCTCGTTCCAAAAGCCCGACAAGACTTTATCGCTATATCTCTTGATATCATAGCCTGTACTTGGCTGAATGCTTAGAATTCCTAATATTGCATATATGGATTTATTTACCAATGACATAATCATTTACCTTCTTCATATTATTGCTATAATGAGCAATGAATTTCACTTCTAGAATATTTCACAGTGATATATATGTCAATTAAATAATGAAGCCTGCCCCTTCATCATGAAATAAAAAAGGAGCCCTCATATGAAAGCTCCTTCTAACATGTATTAATCTTTGATCTAGCGAATTACCACACACCATTGTAGTCGTAATTCCAATCCTCATCATATGCTCGATAGGACTCAAGTTCATCTTGACGCAGGTCGTACGCATACGATGCATCGCTTCTTATTTGCTCCTGAATGCTACTCTCATATTGAGAGAAATTCGTAGTTTCTGAACCATTCTGGCCGCTTTGCTGAGTTTGATTTGAAGACGAGCCAGTGTCCGACGGCGTCCCACTCGATCCGCTCGTATCTGAAGGTTCGCCGGACGATTCAGTAGTCGTCTCTCCCGACGAATCCGAGGAGTCACTCGATCCCGAGGATGGAGTTGTATCAGAACCACTTGAATCACTTGAGCTGCTCGTCTCGTTCTGCTGTTGTTGCTGTTGCTGCTGAAGTTCCTCTAGTTCATCAATTAATTCGTCAATATATTCTTTAAGCTCTTGGGCTTTCTTACTATGGCCTTCGCCATCATCGCTTGCGCATCCATTTTCGAGCAGGACATCTCTTGCCTCATTTAATACTTCTATCGCATGCGCAATATTCTCAGGTTCTTCGTAATCATCCCCAAGAGAACCAAGCAAAGCCAAAGCAAGATTTATTCTAATCGAGCAGTCCCTATCCTCTGGAATACCGGAAAAAGTAAGACTAGTCTTGTACTCCTCAACAGCCTCAAGATATAAAGAATTCATGTATAGTAGGTTTCCGTTATTGTAGTGAACGATATACGGTTCAAAACAGTTAAAGGTCAACAAGAGGTCCTCGTTCATCGAGAAATCGTCCTGCCTATATTTTGAGAGAACATATCCATTGTAAAAGTAGTTCAGCGATTGCTTGGCAAATAGCAAGACAACAACGAGGAACAAAATAAGTAATAGCTTCTTTTTCATCGTTCTTTACCCAGCTTTCTTCTGCACAGGATAAAATCAACAACAAGCACAATTACCAAAGCTCCAGCGAAGAAGTAGTATGTTTCTGCTACCCCGACTCCGGCAGTCTCTTCTGATTTAAATGTGCCTTCATCAATTTGATCCTGTATGCCTTTCAATACTTCATCCAGGTCCGAGGCATGCTGAATATGCGAATATGTAATCCCTAAATCTTCAGAAATATCCTGAAGGTTTCCTTCATCATATATTGCCAAACCTGGAATTTGGCTAAAGTCATCACCCGTATGCGTAATAAGAATAGTATCTTCCGAATATGGATACTCACGAACATGCATTTGCCCGCCCGCTCTCGTACCATAACCTAGAACAGCTCCGGTATCAATGAGTTCTGCATAATCTTCAAAAGAGGATAATCTACTGTCATCGGTAATCTCTCCGTCACTAATAAAGAACACAACTCTTATTCTGTCTTCATCACCGTTTTCATAGTCATCTACTTGACTATTGCCATGTCTATGTTGTGAGGTTCTTACTAAGGACGCTTCCAAAGCATCTGCCCCAACATTTAAGGAAGTACCCTGTGCATAAATTGCTGCTTGTCCATTCAAAGCGTCAACAGCCTGAAGTACTAGGTCGGTTTCTGATGTAAACGGAACTTGTACAGTAGCAACATCCGTAAATGTCGCTAAAGAGAATCTCGCGCCCTCAAAGGAATCGATTATGGTACTAACGTTTTCCTTGACCGCATCAATTCTTCTGCCGTCTCCTTCATAGTCCTCAGCAAGCATGCTGATAGTGTTATCAATCACAAAAAGTACGTCGACTTCATTCTTAATAGTTGTCACGTTGTCGGAAGGAATCGTAATCCTTAGATTTATCGCGAAAAGAAGCGCAACAACAATCAACTGTATAATGAATTTCTTTCCTTTTCGCTTCATGACGATCAAAAGGATACAGATAATAATCATCATTGGTAATGGTATTACTGGGTTAAACGTCATAACTTTAACCTCCATACACCATAAGAGTAAACACATGCTACGGCAACTAATAAAACAATTGCTGCCTCTGGAATATCCGTAACTTGTCTTGAACTGTAGAAGTAAGAGGACACATCAGTATCCTTAACCTCGGCAAGCATATCATCCATAGCTCTATTATCTCGAGTATTAAAGTAAGCGCCTCCTGTAGACTGAATTGCAGACGCGAATATGTTTTCTTCGAAAATAAACTCAGGGGCCAAAGCAAAGACCTTGACTTCCTTATAAGCACAAAGCTCACCAGCTTGTGTTATCGAGACCAGTGGCTCGCCATTTAAGTCGTTATCGGTAACAAATACAATCAGTCTACTTCTGTCCGGATTCGTATCCAAGTCAGGGAAACTATAAAGAGCTGATACCAGTCCATCACCAATAAATGAACTTCCTACGTCAGATATGGTTCCCGAGAATCTATAGCCATAGTCACCATAATCAGAAATATAGAGCTCGTTGTCGCTAGCAGATATTGAATCCTCAAGTTCTTGAATCGTGCTCTGTATAAATGGATAATCATTAGTCAGAGGTACAAGAAGAACGGAACGTCCATTAAAAATGCTAATTCCAAATCTCTCACCCTTGAGTTCAGATACCATGTCCTTCAAGTGCTCACAAAGCTCCAAATTTACGCCGTCAAGTGATGTTGACACGTCAAGACATATCATGATGTCTCTATTATGAACCTCGGTAGTAGTCGTCTTAACTGAGATTGGCTTAGCAACAAGAAATAGTGCCGCTAATATGCTTACCACAAGGCATAATACAGTCAATACTTTAAGTAATTCATATCTTATTACCAGCCCCTTATATTGTGGCGTATTGCGAATGAACTCAGTATTAGCACTTCTGCGACCTTTGCTGTATTTTGCTCTCGAAAAAGACGTAACAATGAATAACACTGCCAGAGCCGCGACGCCAATATATACGATAAGTGTATAAGTTAATTCCATGTCAACACCACCGTTCTAGCATCTTCAAATGCCTTTTCTATATGGCTTTCTGCCTCGTAGGCAAATTCCGGCTTGTAGAACTCTTCTATAAGCCCATGAAGTGATGGGATATTCAAAGCCTTGATCTCAAATAAAGAAAAGTTCTGAACATGAACTCCTGTTGCATGATGTGCAAAAGTTCTAACTAAAGAACTTAATCTCAAGTATGCCTCTCTATCCTCCAAGTTCTCTTTCTTGCAAAGTTCTTGAAGCTCATTAATCTTCTGAATGTATTTACGCTTAAGCGATGGTAAATCGGTCTTATAAGGCTTGACGACCTTAGGCTTCTGCTTACGAACATACGTAGGAAACTTAAAACCTCTAAGTTTAAAGAAAAGAAAAATAGCAATAGGCAGAATCACTGCCGCCGCTAGCGCCAATGTAAGAAGTAATGAGTATTCAAAAGGATTTTGCAAATTAACGGGTGTTTGCATGCTTATGTTTCTCCAATAACTCAATTAACTTAGTAACGATTTCCTCTTCTTTGTCGATTGATACGGTCATAATGCCATGCCTTAGAAGTTTTCGCTCGTTCTCTTCGACAATTCTGGCATTGTTCTCCTTTTCAATCTTCATAAGTTTTTTGTTTGAACTAATGAATGCAGGAACATAGTGGTCATTCCCAACGTCAAAGCAATTGAGTCCGCCACTAGTGATTTCAGAGTCGCTAATATTGCATATCAGGACGTCATGTCTGCAAACCAATCTCTTGAGAGCAGTTTCAGTCAAAGATGATGTTCCCTTCTTATCTGTTACGATAAAGATAATCATCTTTCGTCTGAAGTTATTTATTAGGTAGTCAACAGTCTTCTCCATGTTGTTCGTTTTGCCTAGACACATTTCGGCATCACAATATGAGAGAATCTTCTCAATATTCACAAGACCCGTCTTAAATTGATGATACTGAATCATTCCATCTTTATTATAAGCAGAACCGATAGTGTCGCCATTCTTGTACGCCAAATACGCAATGGTACCAGCTGTATATAGTGCGACGTCCTTCTTACTAGCACCCTCTTTGGTGTGAGCAGACATTTTCGTGCCTGTGTCCATGAGAAGCATAATGTTATGCTTCTTGTCTGCGACATATCTCTTTACCAAGAGACTCCTACTTCTAGAAGATGACTTCCAATCGATATCTCGAATGCTATCTCCAGGCACATACTCACGAAGATCCTCAAAGTTCATGCTTCGTCCCATAAAAACCGAAACATATGTACCATCTAGTACGTTACTTGTCTTCTTTGTCGCGAAAATGTTGACGTTTGCTTTAATTCTAGTGATATAGTCCTTTTTCATGGGGTCGGAATCTTTCCTATAATAGCGTCGATGATTTGATCTTCGTTTACGCCATCTGCAACTGCTGCAAAGTTTAATGTTATTCTGTGTCTTAATACTGCATGTATCTTAGCCTTAACATCATCTGGTGTTACATAATCTCTTCCATTCAATAGAGCTACAGCCTTAGCAACCTCCATCAAACAAATAGCGCCACGAATACTAGAACCGAGTGTAATATATTGAGCAAGATCTTCAGAAATATAACTCGATGCATGTCTTGTAGCACTTACAAGCTTAATGATGTATCGCTTAACAGACTCGTCGATATAAACGCGCTTAACTAAATCTTGCATGAGCTTAACATCAGCTAGACTTACTACAGTATCCTTCTTAGCAAACGCGTCAGACTCAATTCTGTTTAATATCATAAGCTCCTCATCCTCAGTAGGATAGTCGAGCTTCTCCTTCATGAAAAATCTATCAAGCTGAGCCTCTGACAATAAATAAGTACCCTCTTGCTCGATAGGATTCTGTGTCGCGATAACCATGAATATCTCCGGTGTTGGATAAATCTCTCCACCAATTGTGGTCTGATGCTCTTGCATGACCTCAAGCATAGCACTCTGTGTCTTCGCACTTGATCTATTAATCTCATCGAGAAGAACAAAATTCGCATGTACTGGTCCAAGTCTCGTATCGAAGTTGTTCGTAGAATAGTTTAGAACTTGCGTACCGATGATATCGCTAGGAAGCAAATCAGGTGTGCATTGAATTCTTGAGAACTTACCATTAACTGCCTCAGTCATTGTCTTAGCTGCAGTTGTTTTTGCAAGTCCAGGTACTGACTCAATCAAGATGTGTCCATTAACAATCATGGATATTAATAGCGCAGAACCAAGATCACTTTGCCCAACCATCTTCTCATAGTAGTATGAGTTGATTTGGTTAGCTACAATTAATGCCTGATTAATTTCTTCTTGAGAGATAACTGTGTAATTATTCATTTTATATCCCCTCCATTTTTCCTCGATTATAATAGCACATTTACTCCGTTTTTCCACAAAAACGAGCAAAATGTACTTTTTTCTCAATATTTAATAGATTCTAGAGAAATTGCCCGTGCATAATAATTAGAAGCCTTTGAAGACAGGAGAGCCTTTATATTGCTTTACAGTCTCTTCGCCTCGGAGCACACGCATAGCCCCAGCAGCCATAGCCTCCTGCTCCACCTCACCTGGAAAAACCTCAATAGGAGCTATCCATCCGCATCTTTTCTCAATACTTTGAATTATGTCATCAAATCTCATAAGTCCGCCAGTAAGAAGAATTGCATCTACCTTACCTTCAAGGACAGCAGCCATCGCACCGATACATTTGCATATCTGATAAACCATTCCATCCCACGCGCGAATGGCATCAGAATCATTATTAACTACCATCTCATGCACAATATCTGCATCATTTGTGCCAATTAAGCTGCTAAAGCCCCCACCGGTATTGCACATGTGTTCAAGTTCATCCATATCCTTGCCCTTGCACTAATGTATGAAGTCAACTATTCCGATGCTCCCTATTCTGCTTGGTGTGTATGGTCCATCTCCACCAGCGCCACTATTGCAATCCACCATGCGACCATTCGTGTGAGCTGCTATCGTTATGCCACCATCAATATGACATACTACTAAATTCAAGCTCTTATATTGCTTCCCTATTCTCTTCGCGTACTTCATAGCAACACCCTTCTGATTAAGAGTGTGCGTAGAAGGAGTACGATAAAGCCCCTTAATTCCTGTCATTCTGGCTAGATCTGAGTACTCGTCGACTACGATAGGGTCTAGCATTAACATCTTGCCTCCATAAATATCATGGAATTTCTTCGCAAGTTGAGTACCAAGCATAGATGCGTGCTCGAGTCCGCCCTTCATTTGAACTGTGTCTAATATTAACTGATTGTTGATCTCATACACACCACTTTCAACAGTATATGAACTTCCCCCGCGGCCAACAATAGCTGCAACATTGCTCAAATCGATTTTGTCATCAGCTAGAAGCTGTTTAATCATCTCGAACCTGTACTCAAGCTGGTCGTTGATACACTTGAACTTCACTAACACAGATGCGTCATGGAAGACCTTCTTCTCCCAAACCAGCTTCTCATTCTCGAAAAGGCTTAGCTTCGTTGAAGTCGAACCTGGGTTTATGACAAATATCTTCCATACTTTTTGATCTTCCATATATATGGCTCCTTATCTTTAAAGGCAATAGTTTGTTACATTATATTAGCAAAGATAACTCCCTTTGTGACTACGAAATTATGTATTATAATTATTCCGTATAGTAATATTTGTGACTTTACAAGGTTTAACATGAAGCACTTAGCAAATATATTAACTTCTATTCGAATGGCAGTTGCAATAGCAATTCTTTTTGTTGCCCCTTTTTCGCTTGTCTTCTATATTCTTTATGGAGCAGGCGGAGTATCCGACATGATTGATGGCACTATCGCTCGCGTCACCAAATCCGTGAGTAAATTTGGCTCAACATTTGATTCAGTCGCTGATATGGTTTTTCTCTCTGCTTGTATTCTTAAGCTTTTTCCGTTTGTTAGTTTGCCTATTTGGTCTTTGTTTTGGATATTAATTATTGCTATAGTCAAGACGGCTATTGTTGTTGTTATTTATGCCAAGAAGCAGATATTCGTCCTTCCTCACACTATTTCAAACAAAATTACAGGACTTCTGCTATTTAGTGTGCCTTTCTTGCTAGGCTTTTTCTCCAACAATCTTGTGATCCTAATAACTACAGTCGTAATACTCATCAGCGCATCCATCGCTGTCGCTCAAGATATATATCTATGCAACAAGCTTTTCGATGACGTAATCGATAATGCTTAGAGATTCAACTAATGTCTTTTCGAGAGTACTTAATATATCCTGTAATGATGCCAATTATGGCATCCGTCATTCCGACAAATACATACTTCATTTCAAGTTTGCCCGACGATACTATGTCCGCCCCTTCAGACATACTAAATGCACTAAAAAACTTAAGGAACTTGGACCCTTCAGCAATATTTGCAACCAGATTCAAAAAGTACATCAGTATTGCAATGCCTAGGCCGATGCCAAGACTACCACGCTTGATAAATGCTGAAATTCCAAAACAAATTCCTGCAATCTCAATTTGCATCAATACAAAAGCTAGATGGAGAAGACTAATTTCCTTCCAAGGTATCGTCTCGCCAATAACAGCAATAGATCCAATTGAAATTAAAAATACAACCACATTCATGGCCAACACTTGTGCTACCGTCGCAACAAGCTTCTCACTAATCACCTGAACTCTTGTAACGGGGTGAGATAGCAAGAATTCTGAAGTTCTATCCTTCTCTTCCTTTGCCAAAACCCCTACTGATATAAGTGCAGTATAAAAAGCACCACCTAGACCAATTATCGAACCGGCTTCAATTGCGTAGAAGCCTATTAGCGAACCAAAATTTATTTGATCCATTCCAAAGGCTGTGGTTAAAGAACCCATTGACGAGAACATTTGCGTCATCGAGTCCATCTCTCCCGTCATTTCCGGGAACATGAAAACACATATAGCTACCATAAAGGCTATTGATGAAGTCCATATCCAGAAAGTCTTCATGCCCTGATTAAGTTCATGTTTTACAAAAGTCATTTTTTCTCACCATTGTTAGCCTTCTCATTCACATAGAAATGCATGAAAACTTCCTCAAGGTCTGGCTCGGCAATCGTCACATCACTTATTTCGCTTTTAGCTAGCTGTGCGATTAAATCCTGAATCTGCCCACCATATAGGAAAGAAGTTCCTCCTTGTACCTTTTGAATATTCCTCGCATTCGTAAGCTTAGTTACATCAAAATCTCCAACAACACTAATCTTTTTTGTATTTGTCTTTGATAAAGAATTCACACTATCACAGGCAATCATCTTACCTTCTTTTATTATCGCTGCTCGAGTGCAATTTCTTTGAATCTCCGAAAGCACATGAGATGATAAGAATATAGTGGCTCCCTCCTTATTTCTCTCATTAAGGATCTCGAAAAACTCCTTTTGCATTAGAGGATCCAATCCGCTTGTAGGCTCATCAAGAATAAGAACCTCAGGCTTATGTTGCAAAGCGCAAACAATTCCAACTTTTTTTCGATTTCCAAAAGAAAGCTCATCTACATTACGGCTCACATCTAATTGCAATCTCTCACATAGTTCCTTGCTTTCCTTATTGCAGTCTTTCTTTCTCAATTGCGCCGAGAATTTAATAATTTCTCCAACTCGCATTCCCGAGTAAAAGGCAGTTTCTGAAGGCAAATATCCGCACTTCTCAAGCACTTTCTTGCTCTCAGTCACTATATCATTTCCAAGAATACTAGCCTTTCCAGATGTCGGACTTATTAATCCTAGCAGACTTCGAATTGTCGTGCTTTTTCCAGCACCATTAGGACCAATGAACCCGAAAAACTCGCCCGCCTTTACGCTAAGAGACAAATCAATAATTCCTCGAGCCTTACCATAGTATTTCGTCAAACCATCAATTTGAATTGCTTCCATTTTGCCCTCCTGCCCTATTAAACTTGACTTATTCGAAAAACTTCATCTTCCTGTCAATCATCTCATCAACCCTATTCATATACCCAATCGCATCCTTCACACAAGGACATCTCTCAATACGATTCCCCTCGAAAACGCGCTTGCTTATTGCGCCCGCACCTATCGCCAGCACATCGGCCCTATCGCTCATCATGGCAACGTTATACAAACACTCAGTTCCTTCCTTGGCAAATCCAACATTTTCCAATCCAAAACCCGTATCCTTTTGTCTGTACATATAATACGGCGAGTATCCCCTTCCATCCAAACTATCGTACGCTTTACTAACCTCTTCATCAACACTTCCGCGACCATTGTTCGTACTCAAGCAATCCTCTCGCGACATTCGCGCATTTTTCTTCTTGTAAAGTGAATGAATAGTAATATTCTCAGGCTCATAATCGAAAAGCACTTCCAGCGACCTGTTAAGCTGCGAAGCATCCTCGTATTTCAATCCCGCAATCAAATCTGTATTAATTATCTCAAACCCTACTTTCCTAGAGAGCTCAATACAATCCAGTACATCCTTGCTATTGTGTTTGCGATTTAGCCTCCTAAGTGTCTCGTCGCACATGGTTTGCGGGTTAATACATACCCTCTGAACTCCTGCCTCCCTCATTTTACGAAGCTTAAATTCATTAATCGTATCTGGCCTTCCAGCCTCTATTGTGAATTCGCAATTCTTTGCAAGCTTAACACTTCTCCCAAAGCATTCCACCACATTTGCGAAGTCTCTATCTTCAAAAACCGTAGGCGTACCTCCCCCAAAATACACCGTTGACACCTCTCGTCCAAGCAACTCCAGACCACGCCCTATGCCCTCTATCTCGCGCATCAATGCAACTGAATAATCATGAAGCAGATCCATATGCTTGGTGATATCTTGCGAAATGAATGAACAGTATTCACATCTCGAAGGACAAAATGGAACTCCCACATACACGTTTAGCGCATCCGGCCCTTGTCTTGCAAGAACCATGTCCTCGTTTCTAGCTGTCTCAATTGCTCTTTTCGCCTTATCCTCACGCACCAAGTACTTAGATGTCAGCTCACTAGCACTATTAAGCTCTCGCGCAACAATTGTCGGCCTAATACCTGTTAGACTTCCCCAAGGAAAGCTTTTTCCAGTAATCTGCGACAAAAGCTCATACAGTTGCCTTTTTACTTCTCTTTTTGAAGGAATTCCGTCCTCGTTTATGTTTCTTTCTACAGATAAATCCCGATATCTCAAATCGTCCGAGTTCGTAACAAACGATTTTACAATTCGATCGCCAACTTGACTTACAATTTCCAGCTCGTCACACCCTTGGCATTCAACAAAACCTTCTTCGCGATTCTCCTTTGGCTCATCGAAAAACAACCTGACAATATCGCCAACACCATAAAAACTCTCATGTCCCTTAAGTGTTACTCTCATTGCTTTCCTCATTCCCAACTAGCATCAAATAAAAGTCCAGATACATGCTCGAAGGCACGTTGTAAGTATCCGTTCCGCCCTCCTGCTCATTCGACTCCAGATATGCATCATTCGTATCCTCAGCCAATTGATTAATAAAATCACTCAAACTATAGTCCTCAAGCAAAAACCAGTAAGCATAACTCGCAAATAAATCCCTGTTTACCCCTGCTAACTCACTAGCGTCTCCTGGAATATTCACTTCCAAATCCGCATTTGAGTCCATAATCATTATTAGTACTCCTCGAAAATGATCATACAGTTGCAAGAATCCAGCATACCTAAAATCCGCTCTACTCGACAAGCATAGCGACATCGTAGCAACAAAATTCGCATCATTCTCGCGTGAAATTCCCCTCGCATGCGTAATCTCATGCGCCAATGCAATTGGGAAATCAACAGAATTCATATTATCCGTATTAACTATCGCCTCGCCAAATAGCGGGTTATTCATTCCAGTAATCGCTGTTTGACTCCACAGATTGCTTAAGCTAACCGGCTTCGCCCTTACATAATTCATACTTAAATTCAGCCCATACTCTTCGCTAAAAGCCGTAATGCAAGCATTTGCATCATATACGCACTCCTCAAAGTTCGTCTGAATGTGCGTCACGCCATTATAATCCTCGCCCAGTCTGCTTCTCGCCTGAGTCATTCCCTGATACGCCCACTCGCACGCCGCCTCATACTCATCAACAAGCAGTTCTTCATCGCTATCATCGTTACTTTCATTATTCTCAAATCCAAGTACTTCACTAACACTATCTCGCGCGTAATTTAATCCAAACATCAACTGAAACTGCACGACACCAACAAGTGCGACTACTAAAACAGCAACCATAAATTTGTACAAGAAAGCTCCGAGCGCCTTCTTCCCCTTGCTTTTTGCTAACTTCACAATAGAAACAACAAATAGAACTACTAATGGTATCGCCGCTATCGATAAAATCACCACAGCATTCTCAGTTACCGAAAAGTAAAAGTAGTTTAGAAATGTATAGAACCCATACGAGAATGTGGGATAAATACTTCGTGAGTAGTAGTTCACCCAAATATCTGGCAAAAGCGCTCCATTACGATTGATTATCGCAACAATAAGCAACCCTACAAGCATCACCGCCAATGCAATTCTAGCAGCAGTCTTCCTCATACGTCTCCCTATCTTCCAATTAGTGAAAAAATCAAGTACAAAACCCCATACATTATCGGTTGATGCACAATATATATTATTAGGGAATGCCTTCCCAAAAAATCCAACGGTGCTAACACCTTCTTACAAATCCCGCTGCACTTAGGAACCAACGACTTCCTATCTTTGTAACAAACCCTTCCAATCAAACACCCAGCTAAGAAAACCCCAATCCACGGAAACACTTCGATATAGTCCGCCACTTCAATTGGCATATTCGTCTCGATCCCAATAATAGTATAGAAAACATTCGTGTCGACCGTATAGTCATAAACACTAAGCGTATTACCGTACACCATCGCGCACATAGCAACAGATCCAATAATTGCGTTCATGACCTCGGCTCTCACCTTGAACTTCTCTTCAATAAATCCAATCATCGCATAAAGAAGAATCGCGAGACTCAGCAAATGCAGAACATTAAATATAATCAGGCAATCTACACCCACGTACTCCGTCGCAATCCACGTGCCCGCAGTAAAAGCAATAGCAACCGCCATCAGTTTCAAACCCCTAAATAAATTGTTTCTCGAAAAAGTACAACATACTCCCGATACTCCTACAAATATTGACAAGAACACAGGATGAGCAAAAGCCCAGAACCAATCCGCCTCCAGAAAATCAAAAGCGTCGACATCGAACATATACCTCAAATCGACAGCAAAATGCATATAAAGCATCACGACAAGCGCAATTCCCCTTAGCATATCAAGCTCAAACGCCCTGTTCTTAGCTATTTTAGCCTTCTTATCTACTGTCACTTCCATCAATTCCCCTCCTGCGATAAACATGCACCAATAGCTGTTGCATACACCGCATCTTCAGGAATAATAAAATTGACCTCATACAAAGCTGAAAATGTATCAAAAACCTGCTTACATTGCTTCAAAGTCGTAAGCTGTCCAGTAAACACAATATCCTTTAATCCAACTGACCTAGCCGCCAGTACCGCCATAGTTCCAATGGACTGATATACTAAATTAAAAATACCAATCGCCTTATCCTCTTTACTTAAATCATCGGCAACTTTACCAAAGTTCGAAGCCGTAATATGCATAGGTAACCCAGGAATCTCGCTCTTTGTAATATCGCCAATACTCAAGTCAACATTATTTATATCTCCAGCCGATGCCATCTCTGAAAGCCTCATGGGATTATCTACATTTAGTACAGCGTTGCAAAGCCCTAGGATTGTGCCACCGCCAACTCCCGATCCAATAATATGTCTTACCGCATCGTAAGAGGCGTTCAAGTATGCCGTTCCTGTTCCCATGCTTACAACAACAGCATTATTCATCTCCGAGAGAAATAGCCCGCCCAGTCCCGTAGCAAGAAACTCCGTAACCGCAACCGTTTTTATTCCAAGCAGTGGTCCTGCGGGAAAAGAAGCCCCAACACCCGTGATATTCACCTGATCTATATCCGAAATCTTCAGATTGTTCTCATCTATTAGTCTTCCAAGCGCTCCAAAAGCTGACGTCACGGGATCTGCCGCCTTAACGATGCATTTTGAAAGCAAATCTCTTCCAAACATCTCTACAATCTTCGTTGTACTTCCACCTACATCTATTCCAATAGTAACACCCATAGAGCCACCTCGTTTTGCTTGTTACTATATATTATACTAAAATGATTTATTTGCATACAAAAAGGCCGTACAAGAAGTACGGCCTAATTTATTAATAACTTAATTTTACTTACTCGATACCGTGAGAGTAGTAGATCTATCCGTCGAATAAGTTAGTGTCGCACCATCATCGTTTGAATGTGGTAACCACACACTACCAGAAACACTAGCATCTAAATGATCATCATAATTATTATACACTTCAACAGTATAATCTACTGTCTCACTATCAACCACAGTAAAGTAAACAACTAATCTATACCTATCCATTAGTACGCCATTCTTAGTAATCTGTGAAGTTGCCATAGCAAACGCTGGACTACCATTTACACAGAGTATATTTCCGTCAGAAGACAAAGTCCTTACAGCCGCGCCACCATTAGATCCGATATAATCAGAAGACAAAACGACATTCTCTATGGCTTGTGCATTCAGACTAGCATAATCAGCTGCATCATTATAATTATATACGTCCACATGTGCCTGCTGAACAGATATTATTAATCCATAAAAAGCGCCAACAGTTATCATCATAATAGCTAATGCAAGCATTACTTCAACTAGTGTGAAACCCTTCTTATTCTTATTTGTCTGTCTCATATATCCCTCCATCATCAAATAGCATGATTATGATTTTGGCAATTAGCATTACTACATACTGTCACCCACGTATTACCGTTATTAGGATCTGTTCCATGTCGTAAAGACCTACCACACAATGGACATAATCCAGGAGTATACAAGACATTAGTACGTCTTGAAGACACTGGGCTACTACCTTCAGCAATACCAGAACCTATATCAGAAACCGTAATAGTTGTATTTGTCTCACGATTTACGTAAACACTTAAACTTCTATCAAGTCCAGCCACACTAGCAGCTCCACCAATACTCAATGTAGCGTTTCCAGAAAGCCCCTCATATCTGGATTCAACAGCACGATTTGAATAGTTAGATAAATTCGATACTGCTCTTCCATAGTTTGACTTAGACATTCTCAAATACAAAGAAGTATCATAGCTATATTGCAAAGTGGATAGAAAACCCTGTACGAGTGCAGTCGACATTATCATTAAGATAGCAACAGCAAGTACAATTTCTAATAAAGTAAATCCTTTTTTTGATTTATATATCTTAATCATATTAAGAATAATCCTCCCTTAGAATCCAAGAGTAACAAACTCAGCTTCTTCGGCAGAAACCGAATTAGACATCTGACCAACCTTCTCAGTAATCTTTGAATCAGCAGTCTTCGCTTTGTTAATATAATCGCTTACAGTAAGAGTTAATGCCGCAGCTAACATACATAGGATAGCAAGTACTATCAACATCTCTACTAATGTGAATGCTTTCTTGTTTTTTGAAAATTTACGCATGCAAACCTCCTCTAATAAGTGATTTCAGTATATACCTGTTGTCAGTATATGTCAAGATTACTTATCCATTGTGACAACTATGTGACAAGATTTGATTATCAGTAATAATAAAGGGGAAGCTATTGCTCCCCCTTTAATTAACTCTAATGAATGCTAAATTTTGGATTAACTTATCCAACAGGAACAGCAGCATCAATTTCGCTAACAGCAGCTGAAACTTCGTCTCTGTTTTCATTGATAACTGATGTAGCTTTCTTAGCTCTTGAGATGTAATCAGTTACTGATAGAACCAATACAGCTGCAAGGATGCAGATAATTGCAATAACTAGTACCATCTCAACGAGTGTAAAGCCCTTCTTTGACTTAGAAATCTTCTTCATGTTTGTTTCCTCCTTAAAGGTTTTATTTAGTTTGTAATTTGATTATAGCACGATTGTGAAGAAATGCAACACTAATTTTGAACTTTTTTTCACAATTGCTTCGCAATTAGCCTTCGGTATCTGGAAGGACAATTCCAGCTTCGTAAGGAGTATATACTTCGTCTACTCGTGGCTGTCCTTCTTCGTTATAGTACTGTCCCTGTAATAACACAAATATTGCCGTTGAGAAGTAAGTAGCAAATGGCCTGTCGTGGAACTCACGCATTTCACGTGTAACAATTGATACACCGTACCAGTCACTATTTGGATCAGTAGTTAATAGAGGGCAACCAATTTGTCCACCAACGCAGTCAACATTAACTTCACCGTTCCAAGTAATATATGGTTGATCAAGATTAGGTACAGACACTCTATCAGTAAGATTTAGTCCATAGAAGTCTATCTCAGCTGTCATCAGTACGTATCCCAAATTGCTATCCTGTATAGTAACCTTATTTATCTTGATACAAGAAGGATTCGATTGCTCTAACAACTCAAGAGTATTAACGAATTGAGGGTATCCTGTTCTTTGGTACATTCCTGTTCCCATTGTAGCAACAATCGCATCAAAGCCTGCAGGCGTTAATTCATTATTATCAGGTACAGTGTTATATTGAGGAATACAATAACCATCGGTGGTTGAATATGTTACAGTAATTCTTCTTTGCACCAATCTCTCTGACGAGAAAGTACCATCAGGTAATGCTACATCATTAGTCACAATTGATTCAGACTCTATAGATTTCAAATAAGGGCATCCGTTCTCTTCAAACATTGCCATAACATATTGCTCAATACACTCTGTGTTCAAATATGGAAGAAATTGGTTCTCAACATCAGTTATTTCGCTATTGAGTTGATCGATTTCACCACTAGTTTTATCGCTAGCATCTTTCAAGCTGTCATAGTATTTCTTCTCACCTTGCAATTGCTCTTGAGTAAGCATAAGTTTGGTGTAATTTGATTGAAGAGGTTTAATTATTATCAAATAGCTCATTAATACAAAGATCACCATACCAAGACCAAACAATAGTATTTTTGTAGTATTTCCCATCTTAGACATTATGATTCACTTCCTTCCGTTGATTCTGTTGCAGCACTAGCATTAACATAATTCAATACAATACTAGCATTGGAGTTTGGAACAAATGAGAAGACATCGTTATTTGATACGAAGCTAAACTCTTCTTCTGTCAGTGTAGTTCCGTTAACTAAGATAGACTCAAGAGTATAAGTAACACCGTTTTCTTCGCGCGTCATTATGTTATCAAGAGTATAGCTATCTCCTGATTCAACAGATGTTGCGTTAACACCGCCCAAAGCATTCAAATCAGTGTTGTTATATGCAACTACTGAAACAACATAATCTCCTACAATGCTTCCAGTAATAGTGAACTCATAATAGTTGTTAATTACATTGTGTACATATGTAGACGCCTCCTCATTATTTTCTGCAGGAACATATCTTATGATAGAAATCTCTACATCGTTAAATAAATCGGAATTATTCAGCATGTTTACAATCTCAACTCCAGAATAGTATGAGAAAGTCTGTCCAGATACAGTAAACACTCCAGCTGTTGTTTCATAACCCGTAATTATAGTATCACTTGGAATACAAGCTTCAAGAAGTCTAATCGCATCTAAATCTGAAGTAATTACGGAATCAACATTAGCTTTGTGCGACGTCAGTGCAAAATAGTAGTCAGTCTTAGTCTGGAGCGTATTACTTAAATTTTCATACTCTAAACCAAGATCTTGATATTCGTCACTTGCTAATTCTTTCTTCAAATCATTAATATTATTTTGAATAACTTGATTCATTATCAACTGAACGATAATAACACCAACAACAACAACAATCACGGCAAAACCAATTACAAATGCAAATCCAAGATATCTCTTCATCTTTGCACTTTTCTCTGTGAATTCTGCAAAGAAGTTCATATCTCGCTTCGCAAAATCTTTTTTTGGATTAATACTTGACATCGTAGCTATCCTCCTTATTCTTCACGAATCATAGCGCCACAGCAATTAACGAATTGAGCCAATTCGAAATCCTTAGGGCCAGAAACCGTACTTAGTGTGTTCAACCTATCAACCTGGGTACCAAGTTGGAAAGAAAGCTCTTTGTCAATTTTCTTGTAATCAGCTCCCGAACCGTATACAAAACATGTGCTAATACTGTCAATCCTATATTTTGAGATTGAGAACTGCGCTGTACGTGAAATAGCATCAGTAAGTCGCTTAAAATAGGCCTTAACAGCACTTGCAAGTGATGGAGAATCTGCAATCGACTCATGCCAAACATCTATGTCATCGATAGGAACAAATAAATCAGATTCAGTCTTAGTTATATTCAATCTTCTTGCCAAAGAGGACTGTCTATCACCACCACCTTGAAGCTTCTTAACAGACTCGGCAACCTGTCGAATATTACCATGACCAAACTGCATTCTCTTTGATAGTACTGGAAAACCCTTGTCAAGAACAGTAATGGTGGTTGTTTTTGCAGACAACTCGATTAGCAACAAAGTAGAATTCGCAACGTTTGTTGAACCATTTATCATGCCACTAGAGAACAACTTGCGAATAGCATTAGGATTACAATCAAGAGCAACTGGTATAAGGTCTGCGTTCTTCATAAAATCTCTGAAGTCAGTTACAACATCTACTGGCATAGCAGTAGCTCTAACCTTAAACTTCTCAACTCGCGTCTCTTCGTCAATAGTCTTTCCATAGATTAAATAGTCAACTACCATATCGCGGCTTGTACCTTGACCAATAATTTCATACTTAACCATATCCTTAAGTTGCTCCGGTTTAACCTTTGGTAGCTCAAGGTCACGAGTATGCAGGTAACCACCTTCAGTAGTAATAATCGCATTCTTATTTGCTATATCTAATTTAGCAATAGCATGCTTCAACGCCATTACAATACCAAATGAATCAGCTATCTGACCATCATTGATTGTATCAGCTTCTAGTGGAATGATTCCGAACTTCTCGATCATTACAACTCCCGTCTTAGGATTATATCCTCCAACAGCAAGCTTAAGATTTGAACTAGAGGTATCGATTACTAAATTCTGTGTATTTCTTCCAAATGTAAAAAAATCCATTCTTATCTCCTTTCAAATTATATGTTAATAAAGGAAGCCATGTTGAGAATAGGCATTGCAACAGCACCAACGACTAGCAATACTACAACAGCCATGATTACTATCATTACTGGCTCGAGAGCTGTTGTCATCTTCTGAGTAGCAGAGTCAGCCTCATCCTCGAAGTAATCAGCAGCCTTATCAAGAATAGTATCCAAAGTACCTGATTCCTCACCAATCGCGGTCATAGCATAAATCATTGGAGGAAACTCAGTAATTGGACGGATAGACTTTGAAAGTGTAGATCCTTTTCGAATCTCTATTCTTGCATCATACAATTTCTTCTCAAGAATCTTATTGTCCAAAGTTGCACCGGTTATTTCTACCGCCTGAAGAACAGAAATACCACTTCTTAGTAGGGTAGACACCGTACGAGTAAATCTAGCAGCAGCATTCATACGTGTTGCTTTTCCGATAATCGGAGCCTTTAGCATAATTTTCGCCCATATCAATGATCCGTTATCGGACTTCTTCCAAGTTTGGAATGAATATACGATAGCACCACCAATAAGAGCTACTAACCACCAGAACTTTACCAATCCATTACTCATTCCCATGACAAACTGTGTCAAAGCTGGCAATTCTCCTCCAAGATCTTTGATCGTCTCACCAATACCTGGAACAACAAATGTTAACAGGCCAACCGTAACTAACAATGTAACGAAAGCAAGAATCTTAGGATATATCAACGCGGACGATACTCTGTTCTTCATTTTGCTATCCTTAGCAAAGTGGTCAGCCAGTCTTGCTGTTACCTCATCTAATTTACCTGCCTCTTCTCCTGCTGCAACCATGCTAATCATAATTGAAGGTAGATATTCACTCTGCTCTCTAAAAGCCTCAGTAAGTGTTTTACCAGACTGTATGGATTCATAAATCGCACCAACACACCTCTTCGCATTCTTGGTTTCAACCTGCTGATATAACATATCTAACGCACGAATTACCGTAATACCTGCAGCGAGAAGTGATGATAGCTGACGCGAAATAATAACTAATTCCTTCGTCTTCAGCTTTTTGCTTCCAATTTCCATGTTTAAAATACTTGGACCAGTATCTGTTTCAAGGGATGCCACAAATTTGCCATCAGCCTTCAGCAGACGAGCAGCGTCACCCTTTGAACCAGCTTCTATAGTGCCACTTGACTCTTTGCCTTTGGCATCTACGACCTGATATCTAAATTTAGACATAAACGTTTCCTCCTAACTCAAACGATATTAGAAATCAATATCAGAGAACAACGGACTAAGAACTGAAGTTCCAGTGTTACCCATATATCTCTTCAAATCATCAGGGAAACGGCATTTCGTAATAGCAACTTCCCTAGATATGATATCTCTCTTAACTAACTCAGCAAGATAAAAGTCCAACGGACACATTCCCTGTTGAATAGCAGTAGCCATAACACTATCAATCTGGTAAGCCTTACCCTCACGAATGTTGTTACGTATAGCATCATTAGCAATCATTATTTCAAACGCTGCGCATCTGCCTCCAGTTATTTTAGGAACAAGAGTCTGAGATATAACAGCAATAAGTACTGTACCAAGCTGTATTCTTACCTGATCTTGCTGATGTGGAGGGAATACGTCAATAATACGGTTAATCGTATCCGCTGCACCAGATGTATGCAATGTAGAAAGTACCAAGTGACCTGTCTCAGAAGCAGTGATTGCTGTACTGATTGTATCTAGGTCACGCATCTCTCCTACTAGGATAATATCTGGATCCTCACGAAGAGCAGATCTAAGCGCATTAGCAAAAGATAGTGTATCCTCATGAATTTCTCTTTGGTTAATCATTGCCTCTCCATGCTGATGAAGATACTCGATAGGCTCCTCAAGAGTAAGAATATGACATTTCTTAACACTGTTGATATGACCAATCATTGCGGCTAGAGTAGTAGACTTACCAGAACCCGTAGGACCTGTTACAAGAATAAGTCCTCGAGGTTTCATAGCCAACGTCTTAAAGATAGTCGGCAGTCCTAACTTCTCACAAGTTGGTATCTCATTAGTAATAGTTCTAGCAGCTAATGCGAAAGAACCACGCTGCTTAAAAATGTTACATCTAAAACGGCTATAATCCTTAACGACATAAGAGAAATCAATTTCTCCTCTCTCATTAAGATATTGCTGTCTTGATTTATCAATCATTGACTTGCACAAGAACTCAGTATCCGCTTGAGTAAGTACCTGATTGCTTAATGGCATCAACTCACCATTAATTCGAATCATAGGAGGAAGTCCAACAGTAATATGGGTATCAGACGCTTGACGTCTCACCGCTTCTGTTAGAATTGCCTCCATTGTAAGTGTAAATTCTTCCACTTCTTTACCTCCTAAAATGTCAAATATCAATCAATAGAATATGCTACACGCTTAAGTTCGTCCATAGTAGTAATGCCTTCTAGAACCAGTTCAGCAGCTGAATCCTTAAGCATTTGTGTGCCTTCCTCAACAGCAAGTTTTCTCATATCATCTTCAGAAGCGCGTCTCTCCAAAAGCGCCTTCATCTTTCTCGAAATAATTACAATTTCATGAATAGCTATTCGGCCTTTATAACCTGAACCATTGCATTCATTACAACCTTCACCTTTATACAACTTCTGTCCGGGCTCTAGTTTGATTAGTGTCATCTCGCTCTCATCAGGATCATATGACTTACGGCAACTTGTGCATATTCTACGCACAAGTCTTTGAGATACGACACCAACCAGTGCCGATGATACCATGTATGGTTCAAGTCCCATATCAATTAATCGGTTAATAGAAGATACAGCATCATTTGTATGGATAGTACTGAATACTAAGTGTCCTGTGATAGCAGCTCTCATTGCAATTTCTGCAGTTTCACCATCACGAATCTCTCCTACGAGTACAATATCAGGGTCCTGACGCAGTACAGAACGAAGACCACTAGCGAATGTCATTCCAGCCTTAACATTTACCTGAACCTGATTGAGTCCAGGAATTTGAATTTCGACTGGGTCCTCTATGGTAATGATATTTGTATCAGGACTATTTTTCTCAGCTAGTAATGTGTAAAGCGTGGTTGTTTTACCGGATCCTGTAGGACCTGAAATCAAACAAATTCCTTGGGGTACCTGAACAATCTTATTAATCAATTCGTTATTATGTTCGTTTATACCTAGATATTTTCGGTTCAAATTACCGTCGTTCTTAGCCAAAATACGAATAACCGTCTTCTCACCATGAATTGTAGGAAGAATAGATACACGCATGTCAACAGGCTGTCCATTGATGTCTGTTTGAATACGACCGTCCTGAGGAATACGCTTCTCAGCAATGTTCATTCCACCTAGAATCTTAATTCTCGTTACAATAGCATCTCGTGCAGATATAGGATTACTCATAATCTCTTGCATGACACCATCAATACGGATTCTAACTCTAACTCTATCTTCCATCGGTTCGATATGAATATCGGAAGATCCTGCTCGAATAGCATAATCAATCATCGAGTTAACAAGCTTAACAACCGGGGCACTGTTAACTGCCTCAGCAACATCAGCACTGAGTCCCTCAATAACTGTACCTACGTCTTCAGATAATTCCTGAGCTGCCTGAGCTGCTTGCTCTTTACCATAACTAACACGAATTGCATCAACAATACCCGTATGAGTAGCAAGCATAGGAGTACATTCATATCCTGTACGGAATTGAACGTCATCTTGAATGAACATATTAAGCGGATCATCTAGTGCGATAATTAGCTTCTCTTCATCAAAACCAACAGGTATAACGAGATTATCAATACAGAACTTCTCGTCAAGAAGAGCTGTAGCCTTAGGGTCTACTTCAATGTTTGACAAATCAATAATTGGGTAATTGTATTGACTAGAAACAGCACGCAAAACGTCAAACTCAGACATCAGACCCATCTCGGTGATTACCTCACCAAGTCTCTTGCCAGTGTCTTTCTGTGCGCTTAGTGCCTCAGCCAATTCGGCAGCTGTTAAGAAACCGCTTTCAATAAGAATGTCTCCCAGCCTTTTCATCATATCCCCCTTTTGAAACCATACCGGTTATAGCATAAGGATATACCAAAGAGCCTAAAACTATAATGCATAGACATGTTGATTATGTTACGTTACAGTGCATTTTGTGCACGATGAACGTACCCCCGACTGATATATCCCTAAGACTATACAACAAAGCCTAAAATAATACAAGTTTTTTTATGTATTCGATTTTAATGTAGCGTTTGATTTTTTCGAATTCTGAATGACATATTTTTTTGTTCAAATTTCCTGATTAATAGTGTATATTTGTTGGGTACTATTAAGGAGGAACTCGTGTGAATTACTCTGATTTATTTTTTATTATGTTTGTTACTTTTTCGACTATGTTTGGAATAGTATTTGGAAGTTTCTTAAATGTAGTTATTTATAGGATACCTGCATCGAAGACAATAGTTAAGGGACACTCGATGTGCATGACGTGCGGTCACACTTTGGGGGTGTTAGATTTGGTACCAATACTAAGCTGGCTCTTTTTAGGTGGTAAGTGCAGATATTGCAAGGCCCCTATTGCTTCAAGATATTGTAAGATAGAGTGCTTCACTGGACTATGTTTTCTTCTGACTGCTCTTAACCATCGTGAGATTACAGAGCTTCTATTACAAGGTTCGAATAAGTTTTTGGTTCCGCAGTTTGCAATGTATTGCACCTTCCTGTTGATGATATGTTGTGTCATATCCGTGATGATGATTTTTTATGATACTCGAAAAGCATATCTTCAATTTCCTCTTATTATTTTGATTAGTCGTGCTTTAGTTGTTCTAATCTACGGTATCTATGTAGGTAACATTACGCTAGCTTTATATAGCATAGCGATATTCATTATTATGTCTGTAGCATTTATTGCTATACCCTATATTGTAATAAGACTTGTGAAAGCGAATTATAGCAAAGTGGATTTCTTGTTTGATTTTGCAATGGGTACTGCATTAACATTTGTATCTCAATATGCATACGTCAATAAGTTTGAAAAGATTTATACTTTCATTCCTTTGTTGACTTTCTACACTATTGTGCGATTGTTAACTAAAGATAAGAAATATGAGAAGTACATGGGAATCTTGTGTGCTAGCATTATTGTCTTATTGCTAGCATCGAGTATTATATTAATGTATCTATATTAATTGGAGGTTTTTATGTCTGGTCATTCCAAATGGAGTAATATAAAACGTAAGAAGGAAGCTTCGGATTCAGCAAAGGGTGCAATATTTACTAAAGTTGCAAAGGAAATTGCCGTTGCTGTTAAGGCCGGTGGTGCAGATCCTGAGTCCAATTCACGTCTCAAAGACATCATAGCGAAGGCTAAGTCTGCAAATATGCCTAATGACAATATTAATCGCGCAATAAAGAAAGCGGCTGGTGCAGGCGAAGGTGATGATTACGAAGAAATCGTATATGAGGGTTACGGACCGGCAGGTGTTGCTGTAATGGTACGTACTTTAACTAATAATCGGAATAGAACGGCTGCAGATGTTCGTCATATTTTCGACAAGTTTGGTGGAAATATGGGAGTATCCGGAAGCGTTGGATTCATGTTTGAGACTAAAGGTACTATTCTAATTAGTCCTGAAGATTTTGAGGATGAAGATCAAGTAATGATGGACGCTCTAGAATTTGGTGCCGATGATTTTGTTAGTGAAGAAGATTGTTATTGTATTACCACTTCACCCGATTCTTATTATAAGGTAAGAGATGGACTTGAAGGAAAGGGTTATACTTTTATTGACACTACGCTTGGCCCTGTTGCGACAACTACAGCCGAGGTTACCGACCCAATTGCTTGTGAGCAACTAGATAAGATGCTTGATATGATGGATGATAACGAAGATATTCAAGAGGTCTACCATAACTGGGACAACTGATTAGTGAGGATTTATGGCTCAGAAATTTGACTCAACTAATAGGAAGGGGAAGAGTTTTCCTTTTGGATCTGTTAGCGATAGTGTTGACAGTGCTGATGAGTTGGGTCTTTCTTCTGTCCAGAATTCTACTGAAACAAGCCCTGTGACTCCTGCGAGACATGGAATTCTTATCCCGGAGTTAAGATCTACCATACGCAGATTTGAACGTGCTGGTGAGACAAGAAATCATCGTCAGGACGACCAGCACAGTGTCGACAGAATCCTTTCATCAGAGGCTCTGACACGCGATGCTTTGTCTCATATTGGTATTGTTTCATTTGTTGGCCCTTCCGGTACTGGCAAGAGCACAAGAGCAATTCGCGTTGCGAAGGCTAATGATATTCACTATATTATTGATGATGGTCTTCTAATTAACGGAAGCAGGATTGTTGCTGGTACTTCGGCTAAGAAGGCTCCGACCAAGATGGAGTCTGTCAGGCAGGCTCTTTTTTCAGACCTTACCCGATCGGCAGTAATGAGAAGAGCCCTTGTAGAATCTAATCCTGCAACTTTAATGATTCTTGGAACCAGCGATTCTATGTTGCAAAAGATTTGTAATAATTTGTGGCTGAATCAACCTTCAATGTTGATTACTATCGAAGACGTAAGTTCTGAAGAGGAGATTCGCGAAGCGCGAAATACTCGCTTATCTGAAGGAATGCATACAATTCCTGTTCCAAGCATGGAAATTAAGCACGAATTCTCTGGATACTTCTCTGACCCTTTCAACAGACTTCGTCAGCGATTGGACAAAGAACGCGGTGTGTTACCTGTTGTTCCTGATACAGAAAGAACAGTAGTTCGCCCAACCTTCTCTTCACTTGGCTCATATTCGATATCTGATGAAGCTTTGATGGATTTGGTTAGACTTATTCTAAAGCGAGTAAAAGGTTTTGCAGAAGTTGTTTATCTTAAGTCTGAGAAAAGAACATACGGAGTTGTTATTAGTCTTGATATTGCTATTTACTACGGCCATGACGCTCAAGCTGTATTATCTCAAGCCCAAGAACGAATAGGAAGAGGTATCGAGGAGTACACATCTATTACTATTCTTTCAGTTAACGTACGCGCTTGCCGATTGTTGCATTCTCCTTCTGACAATATGAAAGAGGTAACTTAATGGAAAAAATCTATACAATTCCTGTAAATGACGCATACACTACTGAGTGCGATTGTCCAATATGTGTCTTAAAGAAGAAATCTGAGGAAGACTATATTAATTATTATCTTGGTCCATCACTAATGGAACCGGACACTAGAATGATCACAAACAGAACTGGATTTTGCCCGGATCATATGGGAATGTTAAATACAAGAGAAGCAAATCGACTCGGCTTAGGCCTTATGATTCATACCCATTTGATAGACATTCGTCAAGATGTGACAAATACTTTATCAAATTGTATTCCTAACAAGCGATCATTGCTTAAGGGTAAGTCAAATGAGTACAAGTCAAACCTCGTGTCTTTGGCTAATAGAATAGATGGTCGCGTTTCATTATGCCCTATATGCGACAAAATTGACTATTCTATGGAAAGATATATTGACGTTATACTTTGGCTTTTTGTACATGATCCGGATTTCAAGCAGAAATTTGCTAATGCAAAAAGTCATTGTTTACCGCACATTGCTATGTTGCTAAGAGGCGCAGCGTCGAAGCTTTCGCAGAATGAAGCAGTTGATTTTTTGACTATTTTGTCATCCAGTCATAAGAAATCACTAGACGAATTGATAGCAGATGCTGAATGGTTTACATTAAAATTTGATTATAGAAATACAGATAAGCCATGGGGTAATAGCAAGAATGCTATTCAGAGATCAATGAGATTTTTAAGCTCAGATAGGAGTGATTTTGATGAGCAAGCAAAGAAAAGAATCGACAGAAGTTAGTGTTTTTCCTGAGTTAATCGATAACGCACATTCTGATAGTTTTTCACTGATAATCAAACACGATTATTATTCTTCGGATAGTGACCATGGAAGAAGTCTTCTAGATGCTTTTATTTCTTCGATATTAATAAATCACACTAGCGTCGCTAGTATTTATTTTATAGATTCCGGAGTTAAGTTACTTTCGACTAATAACGACTTATTTGAATTAATTGCAGAGCTTTCCTCTCGAAAAATTCGCTTATGTGCTTGCCTGGACAGTTATCAACAGTTTGAGGTTGAATCAGATGACAGAGTAGACATTTGCTTTCTCGATTCTATAGATATTGCCACTGAAGTTCTTGCAATTGATAGATTGCATACCCTGGAATAGTATTGGTTAGCTATTATCACGACAAAAAAGCCGGAGTATATGCTCCGGCTTTTATTAGTAAAGATTAAAGATTAATAGAAATACTCATATTCCTCAACAATATAATTGGAGTATCGTATCGAGATATTACCATTTATCTCATCATAAGTAGGTCCTGGACAATAAGGAATATTAGCTATAGCACCATCCCTGTACATCATTGTGGTTGCTGAGATTCTTCCGTAGAAGTTTGTGCTGTTGCAAAATTCTACTATTCCCGGATTCGATGTGTCTCCATATACACCAATATATGCATCAATTGTAGTTTGTGGTCCCAAAGTTACTGTGTTTCCCTGCGCTCCAAAGATGTATACATGAGGCTTTGTTCCAGATGTAGGAGCTGCTCCAGCAGCACGGCCTGACGAAATAATACCACAATCGTTTGAATTAGTTCCAATTGTAAAGTGAACGTTTGGAGCTAGAATAAAACGCACCCAATTATCAGAGCCTGTAGCATTTATTACATTAAAATATCCATTTGCAATAGTAAAATCATGGTCTACATAGAATGTATAGTTACCAGCAGCCAAATCTATCGTTACACCTGGAGTATCTCCACCAGAAGCTTGCGGATTACCTAGACTATTACCACTTATGATGTATCCACCAGGAACAGGGCTAACATCTGAAGTGTCGGTCAATGCCAATAAAGAAGCAGTACTATGGGAATATGGATCGCCAAATGAGTCTGCCACAGTAGCGCTACTAGGGAATCCATTCGTAACTGCTGTTGCCACAATTCCAGATAGATATTCGTCTATTCTTTTAGAAATCTGCTCTTGCATAGTTGAAGATGCACTTGTAACAATACGACTAGATGCTTCAGTCGTTATAGTAGCTGGATTTGAGTAGCTACCTCTTTGTAAGATGAAGCTATTTGGATCACTATAAAACCCATTCAATGACTGATTGCTAATGCTTCCAATTGCATTAAAGTTAAAGTTATAAGTAGCAATGCTGTCAGCGTCAATAGGATTGCCTTCAGTAAAATCGCCACTGATTACACTTCCTCCATTATAGAAAGCATCACCTGTACCATCTCCATCTTCCGACAAGAAGAATAGACTTCCTCCAGTAATCGCTAGACCTTCACCATCACTTCCGTTTACGTCAAAACCTGCATCTGGTCCATATAAAATTACGTTATTATGGAAGGCGTTACCAGAACCCGTAGTCAGTATCCCTGTGCATACAACTTCGCAGCTATAGACAGAACTACCAGTATTTCCCATGTGAGAATCACCCAATAATAATGCAATATTATCTCTAGCATCTTCCAAAGGATTCTGTCCAACATTCATCTGACCAAGAGCTCCACCATCACCTAGTTGAACCGTAGTCAGAAATAGCGAATTATCCTCATCAGGTGGATCACCACGAAGAACCATTCTAATATTCTCTTTCTTTCCATCTATTTCTGTAGAGAAAACAATCGTAACCAAATCAGTACCCGTCTTAGAGAAAGAAGCCGTTGTCCTGTTGTCTACAGCCCCTGATGCACCAGGTACACTCGTTCCATTCACAGAAAAATCAAGAACAGCATTGCCATTAGCTAAAGCCTCTAATTGCTTATCCGTTATCTCCTGAAGATATACGGCCTGATAGAAAGCTTCTGCTACCGAAGTCACTGTAAGCCTCGCTTGGTTAGATTTTGATGAATCAAAATATCTCTGCCTTGTACTTCCGGTAATCATCATGGCAGAAGTAATCAGTATAAGTCCTACAGCCATAATCATTAATACAACAATTAACATCGAACCATTCTTGTTCGACTTGGCAGATTCTCTACTCATATTTGTCCTCGCTCCAATCATAATCGATAATCCTTTCATTGATTATTATGACTAACATATAGCTAAATTATCAATAAATCATTAACATTAAGTATTGTAGCATCAATCTAAGATGATTTCCATACCTAAAATGTCTGATACAGTGATGAATTATTTATTTATATAGCAAACCCGCTGTATTACTAGTACAGCGGGCAAGTGATATCATATCTAATTAAATAAATGAACTCTTATTGGTAGTAATTTTAGTAGTAATAATCAAACGCGATTACATTGTACTCAGAATACCTAATTGCTATATTTCCCGTAAATTCTTCAGCAGTCGGATCAGGACAATAAGGAATAGAAGCCGGGGTACCACCTACATGCCTAATCGTCGTTGCTGTGATTCTTCCATAGAAATAAGGTCCATTGTTAAATAGTACTGTTCCCTCTGTTCCGTTATCAGAAGAACCGAACACTCCAATATAAGCATCAACTACAGCATATTGGTACATAGTAACTGTATTTCCACTAGCGCCAAAAATATAGACATGAGGTTTTCCCGACGTTGCTTGAGTACGACCTGTATGAGTTCCAGTAGAAATAATACCGGTAGTTCTATTTCCATACATATTCGCTGGTTGTCCTATATTCATATCGACACCATCAGCAAGGATGAAGCGCACCCAATTATCAGAGTTTGCTCCATTGATTACTTCGAAGTGACCAGAATTAATACTGAAGTTTCCATTAACATAGAATGTATAATTACCAGTTGCCAAATCACAAGTAATAGTTGCATCCTTGTTTGACCAACCAGAAGCACCAAGTGAACCGCCATTAATAATATAATTACCAGCAGTTAAAGTGGCACCATTTGCAAGTTGTCCACCAGTAATTACTGTGGATCCGGAAGGAGCTGAAGAAGGAACACCAAATTGAGTCCTAGCCTGAGCACTTGTAGGAAATCCAGCATCGATGCTACTCTGCAAGTCACCATTTAGGTACTCGTTCGCTTGATTTGCTAATTCTTGCATTAGTGAGTTACCTCCTACATAAGCAGAACTAGCAGCATTTCTCTCAAGAACAAAATTGTTATATGGGCTACTTGCACCCCAATTCTGTCCAGCATCGTTACCATATCCAGGATTCATGTCTCCATATTGAAGAACAGTATTATTAAGCGATCCACCATCACTTAGTATTCTTTCGTTAATTATGTTATACATGTTCTGTCCATATCCGTTGTAAACAGTATTACGAAGTACAAGATTATCAACTTTAAGATTAAAGTGATTATTAAATACGGCAGTATTGGGGGAACCATCAGAATTTCTGAATACATAGCCAAGTTCACCATCAGGAGAAACAAAATAACAGTCTCCTTCACCGGGAGCTATCGTAATTCCATTTCCACCGCTACCTATATTGAAACCCGCATCAGAACCATAGAAGACCACATCATTATGATAGGTATTACCGGAATTACCAGTAATAATTCCCGTACAAACAACTACAGAGTCCATTCTTCCAGTACCTGAACCAGCCAAATCAGAGTTCCCTCTTAGAACGACAAAATTATCGGTCGCTCCGGCTGGCGCACCAGCTCCAATTAGACACTGGCCTAAATCAGCACCTTCACCTGCATCAACACAGTTTTGGAATAAATTAGGATCATCGGTATCGTCAGGAGATGTCAAAGTCATCTTTACATTCTCTTCTTGCGAATCAATGGTAGTAGAAAAATAAATGATGATAGTCTCACTTCCGCCTACAACACCACTATCGAATTTCGCGGTAGTAGTATTATTAGACGTAGCTGCAGCACCGGCAACAGAAGAACCGGATATGTTGAACGTTATTTGTGCATCAGCAGCAGCAAGCGCCTCTAGTTGCTCGTCCGTAATCTCTTGTAAGTAGACTGCCTGATAGAACGCCTCAGCAACTGAAGTAACAGTAAGCCTTGCCTGATTAGCTTTCGCATTCTGATAGTATCTAGTCCTTGTCTCAGTTGTAATCATCATGGCCGAAGTAAAGAGAATAAGACCAACAACCATGATAATCAACACAAGAATCAGCATTGAACCTTGTTTGTTTTTTCTTTTATTGTGGATAAAATCTAGCAATTGTCTCATAATATCACTCTTTCTCACGAGAAGAAAAATCGTGCAAAACTTATTATTCACATTCTTGTCACAATTATAACACCGTAAAAAAAGAGGTTGTATCAACGAATCGCGGTAAATATGTCTAGTTTGTAAACAAACTATTGATAAAATGATAACAATTGATTTTCACATATTGATCAAATTCCTTAAGCTTGTTGATTCTCTTTGGTAAATTCCCCAGAAGACGGCTTCAAATCAACATTATCAGGTGTTGAAGGAATAATTAATGCTCCCTTAGAACCGTACTTTGCAAACTCTTCAGCCTTTTCAGCAATAAGATAATAATCTGGTTGAGTTGCATATCTGAGAACAGCCGTCGCAAAATACGCCTTATCCTTGAGCTTCTTTATTCTAGTTCTGGAGAAGAAATCGCCATGCTCAACACACTCTGATAGCGAATACACAGATTTTCGTATGCGAAATGCAGGAATAGAGAATTTAAGGTTACTAGAACAAATCGGACAAATTGCACAAAAGCCTGAAGCCGATGCTATAGCCTCGTTAACTGAAGGCATCTCCACTCCTCGATAATTGAATTCAAGTTGAATATCAGGATCTACAAGAGAGCTAGTAATAACACTTAGGAGTTCAGAAGTCTTGTTATGCTCGAAAAGTTCGCCAAAAACGAGAGCTGTATAATGAGCATCTGCGAGAGCGCTATGGAATGTATCGTCTTTTGGAATTTTGAAATAATCAACCGCATATTCGACACTTCGCTGCTTGCCCTTCTCTCCGGCAAAACGTGAGAATATAGGCTGCAAATCCAAAAAAGCTCGACGTAATTCTGAGTCTAGACCAAAGAACTTAAGGTTTGTTTTAAGCATATCAGGATCAGAAGTCCCCCAGCCAACCAGGATACAACTACTATCACAAAAGTCTAAAAATTGATTAATGGCCTCCTCGAAGCTGACGCCTGTCTTAAGATCTTCATTGCACTTGTGAGTGACCTTCTTAACATGATAATGAAGCTTCTTGTAACACCGAGGGCGTATAGTGGCTGAGAATTCGGATATACGAGAAACGCCGCCATTCTCATACCTATACTTCACAGCACCAATATCAATTATCTCCCCTTTAAGATTCGAGGCATCAAAAGAATACTGCTTTCCAGGAAATGGTTGATTCCATTCCATATCAAAAATGACGAACTGGGTTGAATCGGTTATACCGATACCCGCTGTAAGCGAACTTCTCACAAAGGTACCTCTTCTCTGTTTCTCATAGTTTTTTTACCATAATAATACAGTAAACAAACACCTGCAAGGCTAGCAGAGCTTATTATTACACCTACAATTATGTCCTTGTTGTCGCGACCTACGCAAACCTTCATATCGCCAGTTCCATCATACTCCAGTTCAAAGGCTAGAAACCCTCCAATTGAGAATGTTGGCACTTCCTCAGAATTTACTTCAACATCAATTAAATCTGAGTATCTTGATCCTACAACAACAGAAATTACGTTACCAACCACGGGAGGGATTCCTGAAGTGTCAAGAGAAAATAAACTCGTCCCTGAAGATAAAGTCTTAGAATTCAGAGCATCTAAAGCTTCTTCGTCCATGCTATAAAGCAAAAACATCACATTGTATTCCACATTCTCGCCATAAAAAAGTCTAACGCTATTAACAGCATTCTCTTGGGGTTCAGCCTCTACTAAGAAAGGTCCATTGAATTCTTGATGAAGTTCTGTATCGTCCAGAAAAGTAGTGAATGTTGATCTTCCGCGAAAATTAGACATAGCATATACTTCTTGCCCTTCTACATAGTCATTCACCAATAGTATCTCATCGCCAACGGAAGGAAAAGTCGTAGAAATCTGACTTCTCACAAAAGCAGGTGTAGAATTTTTTATCGAAAATATGGGAGTGTCCATATTCGTACTTCTAGAAAGATAATTTAGTAAATCAACAGGAGTCCCAAATGCTTGATGGTTATCTGCCGAAATTGAATAAGGAAGAACAATGTAGTCAATTTTACCAACATCTTGAGAAGCAATAGAAAATTGATGCTCTCCACTTGAAATAATATCGTAACCATATGCAGTAGTTGCATCCTCCACATCCGGCTGGAAAACACTCATTCTAGTTATCGTTTGAGTATCTACTTGAGATACTGACAGGCAATATGAAAGGTTAATTCCTAATCCGATTATGACAGCAACCGTAATTAGTATGCTTGGAAGAATGCCTTCTGAACGATTATAAAAAATAAGTAAGGCTACAACGACAATACCGCCTAATCCTGAGAAATAAAGACTAAACTCGCTAGGAGCAATATCTATTGCAGAGCTGTTTGACAGGATAAGTAAGATAATCGTTAAGAAACCAACAGCGTAAAGCGTACCATCTGATATTTTTTTGATGTTCTTCATAGATACCGCAGCAAAAAAGAAAATCATAACAGCCAAGAAGCATAGTCTGGCAGCACCAAAACCATCCCCAAGATAATATGGATCGGTTACCATCTCAAGTGGAGTGAAAGCTATTGACAAGTGATATAAAAGTATAATCGCTAATATACTAATGCGAATCCTTATCGGGACCTTGCTGTTGAAAATAAAAATAATAAATAAAATAAATACAAAAATAGATAATCCGAAGACTGGAGCAATATTTCCAGAATCAGCTTTTGTAGAGTAGCCAAAGCCGTCCATCATTTTCGAGAGGAAGTCAAACAAAGTATACTTAACAACCAGGTTGTCCTTAATCGCATTGAAAGTTAGTGTTACTTCCTTGGCAAGAATCCATTGAACAATGGATACAGACGATAGCGCGAGCCCAATTAGCGTGAATGGAATAGACTTTAAATACATAATAATAGATTGGGTTTTGTCAACACGCATACACAATACAAGCATTATCGACATTAACGCTATGAATGGTAGACCGAATATTACTCCATAAGGGCCTGAAATAAATAGAACTGCTGTAGAGATAATTATCAGTATTCCATTAAAAGTTCTCGAGTCACGAAAGAATCTATCTAAGCAGCATACAACCAAAGGCAAGATAATGCATGCATTCATGAGTGCCGAATTCATCGAGAAAGATAAAACCGGAGCACACAAAGCATAAGCGCACGACAAAACGATTGTCATTAACTTATTACAACATATGTGTTTTCGACAAAGAAATGCCATCGTCAAAGCTGCAAGACCAATGCGAATAAGGTAAGCAGACAAATACCATGCTTCTCTAACACCTTCTCCAAATAACGTTCCTATCAAAAACAATGGGTCCAACTTCTCTGCAAGAACCTCGCGCAATTCGCTTCCATCGTCTAGCCCAACGCCGGTGTGTGTCATCCTTCCGTGAATCTCGCTAGCAAGCTCTACATCAGAGTCAGTGGCAGCAAATTCTTCAAAGTGGAAGACTCTTATAACCCCTAATCCCTTAGTTTTGCTAGCACTATTAGTGTAAGCATTGGCAGCAAAGGATGCTGATATGAAAATTAAAACAGGCAAAAGAAATACGCACAATACGTACAAAGTATTCTTGAAGAAAAGCTTCGAGAACAGCATGCCATTATTTCTCGTCGGTATTCTCATCTGTAGAGCCCTCCGAAGGAGAAGTAGAATCATTAATACTCTCTTGATCTTGATTATCTGGTTCCGCATTAATTTCTGTAGTCTGCGTAGCTTTCAGTGCAACTGAATCAGTAGGACCGCTCTCAACAACTTCACTGGTAATATCATCATTACTGCCTACAGCGTCTGACTGGGATTGAACAGCAACTGCTTGCTTCGTTCTCATACGTTTGATAAATATCTGCACAGCCAATAACAGTACAAATGCAAGTCCTGAAGCTAACGATATTAACGCTCCCTCCTTGAATCCTACTGGTACATAACTTAGCGAAATAGTATGAGTCCCCTTCGTTAAGTTAACTCCACATAAAGCATCTTGAACAGAAATCAATTCCGTCTCTTTGCCATCAACTGTCACTGTGAATCCCTCGGAATAAGGTACCGAAAGGAAAAGAAATCCATCTTCTTTTGCATCTATAGTACCTGTAAGATGTGTGGAATCGTAAGAAGTTACTAGAAGCTGCTCATCACCAAGAACATCTAGCATTTCTTGATATCCTTCTATGCTCTGTTCGTATGCATAGATATTCATAGGTCTGGTTGGAGTCTCACTATATTTGATAGTAACGTTTATCGGATTTCCATCATACTCACCTAACGATACAATCTGTTCAGAACGAGCCGGAACAGTCGTTGGGGTTTTATCGTCATCTCCTACAGTAATGACACAATTCGAGCTCTTGTTTGCGCCAACATAAAGGAACACTTCGCTTCCGATGGTAGCTTCGTCGATAACGATAGATACCTGTGAGTCTTGGGTGGTATCAGTAAATGCATATCTTATTGAGCCATCATTATTTCTAGTACTAGAAGCATTCTCGCAAGAAACATTCGTTAACTGCAATTGTGAATACACATCAGCATCTACTCCCATTGCTCGTATCCATTCGTTTGTCTTTAAAAAAGAATCATTATTATTTGAATCAGGAAGATAATCAATTATATCGTCGGAAGTCATAAAGCCCACAGCAAAAGCATCTTCGTTGCCATGAACGTCAATAGTAGAAGTATCTAGCTCCATATCAAAGCACAAAGGTACTCCTATTCCCTCGCCTACGCATACAAAATTTCTTACTCCCAAGATAGTAGCAGTAACTTGGGAAAGGCCAGCAGTTCTTATACTATTGATGCCATTATTATGAAAACCAAAATTTCTCATATAAACTACAAAGCTTTCTCTGGCAGTTGAAGAGAAAATGGAGATTCCCTTAACACCGTAAATTGATTGAACATTACACGAATTTGCAGGATATATCTCTGTTCGTTCAAACGGAGCATGACCATCGGAGCCTTCTGCCTTCTGAGCATAGTATCGAGCATCGACTCTATACATCGTATACAAATTGTATTCAGGAATTCCTTCATTCATTGCTACTTGACCTACCGTTCCACATGTGGCAACGAGCATTTCGAGAATCATCATCGATACGACAAGATCAGTATAGAAACCTTTTCGCTTATTGGTATTAAGACTAATCGCTCTAAGAACAAGACCTTGAATAAGGACGAAAACAAGGGTTAATCCGATTTGCAAATAATTCTCGTTTCCTTCACCAAACTTTTCGAAAAGAATAAGATAGCACCCAGCGCCAACCGCGCAAGTGCAAATACTTCTGGTTGAGAAGAACCTTATGCGACGAATTACCATAAATGCCATAAATACAATGAGGAAGCTCATCAAAAAGGACTGGCGATAAGGTATCTGATTGGGGAAGTGGAATCCATGCCAAATATAATTCAGCATCCGATTAGAGAAACTTAAGTACATAAAGGCAACTAAGAAACCGAATCCAATTTTGTGCTTAAGTGTAATTCCTGACTTCTTAGGAGCCATGAAAAATAATGGTAACAGGAGAACCATCATAACGCCGCAATAAACATTAGCCATACCATCGCGTATGTTTGGATGAGCAACAACCATAAATCTTGCTAAGAAATCAAATAAACTAGTCGTAAGCTTGAAATCAACAGGAAAATCGCCTCCTGTGGCAGAACTATTTTGAAGAATTATATAGGTGGGGATTGTCAAAACAGCAGTTAATCCACCAGCAATAGCGCTACCTAGAGCAAACCTACCAGCGCTTTTAAAGAAGCTTGCGAACGACATGCGGTTTGTAATTGATCTGTCTTTGGAAAACGTATGGATTATAAAATAATAAACAACAGCGAAGAGGCTTAAGAATAAGCAAATAAAGAATCCTGCGTAGAAATTACTGTAAATACAAACAGCAAGAGAAATAACATATAGTGAATACTTCCCTTCAAGCATCAGTTTCTTCAATCCTAAAGCAATAAGTGGTAGTAAAACTAAAGCATCACACCACATGATGTTCCAATAGTCGGTTAGAAACCAGCCACATAAAGCATAGGAGCTAGCAAACACAACTGTGATTGCATCTATTCGTTTCGAGTCATTCGAACTTAAGAAGAGTGTCATGAAGACTCCTGCAAGTCCTGCTCGAATCACCGTAATAAAGGCTACGAATGCTGGAACTGCAGTGGCGGTTACAAATACTACGAAAAGGTTAAGAGGACTCGCCTCATAGTTTGCGTATATGGCGTAGTACTCACTTCCTAGACCGCTATTCCACGAGTAAAAAAGAGAATCGCCGCTTAGTAGCTTATCTCTTAGTTCTATTAGAAATGGAGTGTATTGATGATAACAATCAACCGACATTATCGTAGCATTACCAAAAGGATACACCTCAAGGATTGCGAAAATAGCAAGCATTGCGCCTGCTGGGAGGAGAAAGGCCATAAGCAGTTTAAACCACTTCTTCTTTGTAATTTCCTCGTTAATAAATCTTGACATATTCTTCCCTCTTCTTGATTTTCTCCAAATTATAATATCACACTGTATTGCAAATGCCTCACATATACTTTGATAACGTAACATTAAAAAGATTATAATATGATAGAGTAAATTGAAATACTTTAAATGGGTGATTTTTACTATGGGACTTAGACTAAAAATTATAGTAAATCCTTCTTCTGGGAGAGAACGCGCGAAGAGTAACGTTGAAGATATTTTGGCGTATTTGTCATCGATAAATCAGCTTGAGCGTGCAGATATTTGCTATACTGCTGCAAAGCATGACGCGACTAGATTCGCTAGAACGATTAATCCCGAAGAGTACGATTGCGTTATTGCAGTGGGCGGCGACGGAACCGTTAATGAAGTGGTTAACGGAATTATGCAAGAAGGCATTGATATTCCATTAGCCATATATACGTCTGGTACAGTTAACGATTTGGCGACAAGCATAAATTTGCCTTCTGAACCTAACGATTTTGCGAGAATGCTTTTGCGAAAAAAGACGAGCCGTATCGATTGTGGCAAGGTAGGCGATTACTATTTTATGAACGTTCTTGCTGGCGGATTAATGACGGACGTTGCTTATAAGGTTCCTTCTGCACTGAAGACTAATCTTGGCCCTGTGGCATATTGGATAAGTGCTTTGGCTGACTTCGCAGATTTGAATAGAACAATTCAACTTAAAATAACCGCAAACGACGTGAAATACGATGTTGAAGCGACATTGTTTTTCGTATCAAATTCTCAAAGTGTCGCTGGTTTTCGCAAACTCATGACAGAAGCGGAGCTTAACGACGGTCTTCTTGATGTTTTGGTTCTTCGTAAGGTTGCCTACGCCGACGTGTTCCCTTTGCTCGGGAAACTGATGGTTGGAGACCACATATATAATGACAATGTTATTTATTTTCAAACGGATATGCTATCAATCGAGACTGACGCGGACACCCATGTAGTCACCGATTTGGACGGTGAGAAAGGGCCAGCGTTGCCTGTAAACATAGAATGCCTTCACAAAGCACTTAAATTAATAGTTCCTGATGAGGAGGATGTATTGTGAGAAACAAGAATAAGGATGAAGCCCCTAAGATAAGAAAGCCTTCATTAGACACGCCTTCGGTTGAAGACAGCGTGGACGCACCTGCGGAAACTCTGTCTGTAGAATCTCCAGTTGACGAGAATGTTGAAGCGAATACTAATACACCTGTCGAAGAAACCTTGGACGCAACGATATACTCGGCACAGACCGAAGATACAATTATTGAGGAGGATCCGCTACAGGTGGCTATACCTGCAGAAGAAGACATTGCCTCTCTTTCTCAGGAGGATAACCTAACGCAAGAGGTTGAGGATTCCGAAGAGGAAAGCCTTCCAGAGATGATTAAGAAAGATGTTGTTTTGCCTAAACATAAGGCGCATGGGCCTAATAGCAAGGGTAGTCGAAAAAGCAAGTCAGACCGAATGAAGCGTAACACGCTTGCAGTTAACCAGAGCTTGAATGATATTGATCCGGATGTTCTTTCTGATGAGCAACCGGTAGTAAATAAGCAAAAGAAGAGTGTTATCAAAGAGGAATTCAAGGAGAATAAAATAGTACCTATTAAGGTAAATTTAGCTTCTCCTAAGGTAAAAAAGGAAGTCGATCCCGTTAAGGCTAAGAAGCGCCAGAAAAAAAGCTTGCGTTTCTTCGTAATCGGAATTATTGCAGTTGCCATTGTCGTTGGCTCAACTATTTTCTATGGGACAGGTCTAAGCAAACGACTTGATAGCCCTCTGACAATTAATGGCCAACAGGTAGATAGTGCGGAATTCAGCTTCATGTACCATTATGTGCTAATAGAGAATGGTGTCGATATTTTCGCTGCCGATACGCAGGAAATGTTAAATTCTACTTCAGATGATCCTAATTACGCTACAAACCGCGACTACTTCCTAGACTTAACGGCAAAGCAAATGCAAACTACCCAAATACTGTATGATGACGCTACCTCCCATGGTTATCGAATTGAAGACTCACACTATACGCTCGCTAGATCGTACGTTGATTGGCTTTCTGGCAAAGCTGAGGTTCTAGGTGTGTCGCTTGATACTTATATTCGCGGTGTTTTCGGAAGCCAGGTTGACGAGCAATGCGTGATTAATTCGCTAGCAAAGAAATACTTTACCGAGGATTATTCTTCAGATGAGAAGTTGGTTGAATTGCAAGCTTCCCTTGACCAAGCAGAAGAAGCCTACAACGCAAATTCGAACATCTATGATGTAGTTGATTACAAGGTTTTGCGTATTACGTATGAGCAAAGAGACGAGGCATTTATTACAACAGCTAACTTACACGCAAACGAGATTATTGAGTCTATGGGACACGATCAATCGCTTTTCGAGCTGTGTGCGGCTGAGTATTTTTCTGGTGAGACTCATGACAGGCTGCTTGAGCCTGATTCGACTTTGGTTTCCAATACGCGTTACGCGGATTTGGACCATACAGACATTAGGGATTGGCTTTTTGATTCTGCTAGAACACCTGGCGATGCGACGATTTTCCCTGACTCAGATGGTTTCCCAATTATCGTTTGCTTTGTTGACAGAAATAGACAAAATGACCCACTAAGAAACGTAAGAATGGTTCAAGTATCTTTTGGACAGGATGAACTTGGCAATGGATTAAGTCTAGGCGATGCGCAGTCTTTGGCTCAGGAAATATACGAATATGTTGGCGATGAGTCGAGCTTTCTTGAGGTCGAGAACCTTTATACCGATGAGATTCTGAACGGGTATGTCACCGTATCCCAGAGTGCCGACACCTACCGAGGCAAATTTGAGACTGTCATCGACGATTGGATTTATACTAATGGGCGTGCTGCCGGCGATAAGGTTATTCTTGAGTCTGAGAACGCCTTCTACGTTGTCTACATTGTGTCCGAGTCGGCTAATCCCGAATGGTTTGATCGAGTGAATAGCTTTATTCGAATGAATAACTATCAGGCCTACATGAACGAGATGCAAACTGAGTACCCTTATGAGTTCAAGCCAGCTGGACTTGCTGAAATTCAAGATGTTCCATAAGGCAACTATTGGATGCCCTTTCTTTTTCGAAAAGGATAGCTATCGTTAGAGCCGCCATATTATTACAAACAAAACACGCGCTAGGTTATTTCACCTACCGCGTGTTGTTATATTCTTCAAGATTAAACGATGACCATTAAGCTCCTAATCTCATCGTCTGGATCAAATACATGATTAGCACCAAAAAAGAAGTTGATAAAAGCGCAAATATCAATATCCATACTACAATCTTCTGTATCGCGTTACTTCTTCTGTTCTCAGTATTACCCGTTTGCATTTGCACTGTCTCCTATAATCATCGTAAATGTCATTTGCTCTCCATCGCGCTCTATGACTATATCAATCTGGTCACCAGCGCTATGTGCATCACGCGCCTCTATAATATCACTTGATTCGTTAATTTCAACTCCATCTACAGAAATGATAACGTCACCAGCAAATAATCCCGCTTGATCGGCTGGGCCATCAGGCACAACGTCGTTAACATACACACCCGGAATCGCTCCGAAATAGGACTCTTCCGTAATAGTTACTGCTGTAAACCCCATATATGGTCTGTTTGCTACATAACCATAGTTAATTAAAGATTGAATTACACTTTCTATCGAATTGATAGGAATCGCAAATCCAAGTCCTTCAGCCGAAGCCATCTTTGCGTTTGTAACTCCTATTACTTCGCCAAAAGAATTAATTAAAGGCCCGCCACTATTTCCCGAATTAATCGAAGCATCCGTTTGGATCAAAGTAACGAGATATCCATCATTACTCATCTCGCGCTCAACCGCAGAAACAACTCCAACAGTAACTGTACCAGCGAAGCTACCAAGCGGATTTCCAATAGCAACTACTAGTTCGCCTGTTTGAAGAGCCGAAGAATCTCCAAGAGTAACATATGGCAAATCCTCTTCGCTTGTTACCTTCAATACGGCTATATCGGTTTGCACATCAGCACCTACTATCTCAGCATCAAATAAATCGGTGTATCCAGGAATCGCAACCTTTACACCTGTTTGATTCTCAAGACTAGTTACAACATGAGCGTTAGTTACTATGTAGCCATCAGCTGTAATAAGAAAACCTGAGCCTGAGCCTGACCTAGCATTAACTCCACTCTCGTCGCTATATAAATAAACCGTTACAGTCGCTGGAGACACTTGATTAACTATCTCCACTGTCGTAAGTCGCTCTCTGTTAGGATCCGTTACGCCAGCCGCATCTTCCAACGAGAACCAAGGGTCAATCGCATCCGAGATGGTTGTAGCGACGGTTTCCTGTTCTTCTTCAGCATCATCAGCTTGCGACAAACTCTCGTATTGTTCATTATTGTTATGTAGATATCCAAATACACCCACTTCGCCATTTGCTAATCGAAAAATATAAGCCGACTGATAACCACAAAAAAGCAAACTAGCCGCAAGCATGATAGATACTATGACGAGTGGCGTATTAGAATGCTCACTCTTCCATCTCTTATAAAAGCGCTCGTCAAGCTTGGCAAGGTCTTCGTTACTTAGTTTCTCTTTATCCTCTTCTTGTTCTTGTTTTTGCTCTAGTGACAATTCTTCAAAAGTTTCGAACTTCTCCTCGGTAGCCACCGAAGTTGCCGTTGCTTCCGAAGTTGCCGTTGCCTCCGAAAACTCACTATTCAATTTCATTTCTTTATCTTCACCAAACGCGTCCATTACTAATCACCTCAAATCAAACGCTTTCACGTCTCTTTATACTACATCCTCTTGTCAATTATTGGGCAAATCTGGTCAAACTTCGAGCCTTTGCCCTTCTATATCGCACTCGCCCAACTTAATCGGAATCACCTTTCCAGAACTCAGCTGAGTAATGGAATACAAAATATTATCCTCGATCATAAGCTTACACTCGAAAAAAACCTTCACGTCATACGCATATTCTGTTCCAGTAATCTTCGCCCCAAGACTATTCAACAAATACACGATTTTCTCGCTCATAGCATATGTGCAATCTAGTTCGTATCTTACCCCTCGCTCAATAACTACAGGCAGAGCGTCCTCAATAGCATCCACCGCCGCCTTAGTATATGAGTGAACAAGCCCGCCTGTACCAAGCAAGACTCCTCCAAAATATCTTGTTACAGTAACCACGCAATCGGACAAACCACGACTAGTTAATAACGAAATCAACGGCTTACCCGCCGTTCCAGCTGGCTCACCGTCGTCACTAAACTTCTGCATTTTTGTATCAGTACTTACTATCCACGCGTATGCCACATGTCTTGCATCCGGATATTTAGAACGAATGGAGTTGACAAATTCCTCCGCTTGCAAAGGACTACTAACTCTCATCGCATTTCCAATAAAAACAGACTTCTTAATCTCATACTCAGAAGAGCCTAATTTGCTTAATGTGATATGTGAGATGTCAGGTACGGGATTCAATTATATGAGCTCCTTGTATCTTTGGTAGGCCATCATTAGAAGAGAGTGATCCTGACTATAAGTTATCTCTTGCATAGCGGCCTCTATCGAAAAATACTCTCCAGCAATAATTCCCGAATCCTCGAGAATAGTGATCTTGTCAGTATCAGCTTTCATTACGAACCACGATATATTGTTGTGAACAGGCTTCTGTCTGGTTATCGAATAGAACTCATAATAAGTCTTTCCACAAGGCGTCAGAATCTTAGCATCAACGCCTGCCTCTTCTTTGATTCTGCTAACAGCAACTTCTGTTAGCGTCTGTCCTGCTCTTACTACTCCTTTCGGAAAAGCCCATTCGTGCTTATCGTTACAAAGTAATAAAACTGTGTCTCTATAGAAAACTATACCACCAGCGCAATTACGAACTAACATATTATTCCCCGATTCATAATTAATGTAGCAATTTAATTTTAGCACACCTTTTTTTTGCTTTATATAGGTGTTTGTTCTTTTTAATTAGCAACTGTATAATGTCAATATGATGAATAATAATATATATAATGATTTTAATAATAAAAAGAGGAATTATCTACGTATAATTCAAAGAGTTTTTCTATCACTTGCTGTGATAGCAGCTACGCTTGCTTTTGTTTTTCTTGGAAGCTTTCTCGGAAGAGTAACTTCCAAGCCTTCTGATGAACCTATTTTTCGAGTAACATCAACTACAAGTTCATCCGAAACAACGGCGCCTGAGACTACAACTCAAGCGACGACTACAATTCCTGCGGTTTCTGAGTTGCTTGCAAGTGATGCTCTTTCCGATGAACTCTGGGGACCTCTTCCGGAGGTTACTCAATATACCCCCCTTACACGTAACAACGTACACGGAATCTACATCGGCACCGCTCAGAATCTTGATGCCAACATAGAACTTGCAAATAACTCTGAGATCAATTCTTTCGTTATTGATTTAAAGGAATCATACGGAATATGCTTTAACACTACCAACGAACTGGCTAACTCCTTAGGATATGTCGACGTCCAATATGACTTGCAGGATGTTTGTCAGGAATGCCACGACAACGGCATTTGGGTAATAGGAAGAATTGTTTGCTTCAAGGACTCTACTCTTGCTAGTGCTCGTCCTGACCTAGCAATTTGCGATGTTACGGACACTCCGCTTCTTTTCTATAATGAGGGATCAGAAGCCTTCATCAATCCATACAACCCTGAAAATTGGGATTATCTTATTGATTTAGCAATAGAAGCTATTGAAATGGGTGTTGATGAGATTCAATTCGATTATGTAAGATTTCCTACAGGAGGCACGACTACGGGAGCATCACCTTACTACGGAATTGAGGGCGAAGTACCATCAAGGTCAGCAGCTATTAACCGTTTTCTTCAAACTGCAAGAAGAGAAATTCAATACACTTATGGTGTACCTGTTTCAGGTGATGTTTTTGGAATTGCTGTCTCTTCCCGACCAGATGGGAATATCCTCGGACAAGATTGGCCGACTATAGGCTTAACCGGTGTTGATTCCTTGTGCCCTATGATTTATCCATCGCACTATGCCCTTGGTACTATATTAAATGGTACTACTTATCCTACTCCGGACACCGCACCATATGACATCGTCTACTACGCACTCATGGCTGGAAGTACATATCATAATCAAGCAGGATATAGCGTTGTTAGGCCGTATCTTCAGGCTTTTGATGCTAGTTATTTAGGTACCGGAAATTATATGACTTACGACTACAATGCTATCAATAGTGAGATTAGAGCGGTTCAGGACGCTGGGCTAGACGAATTCATTCTTTGGAATCAACGTGCTGAATATCCTACTGGAAATTATGGTGGCAATGCTGGATAACCCAAAGTGATTGCTTCTGAAGGACTCAGCATTCATCGTTCTTTCTTGTAAAAAAACACATATGAGAATACAATGAAATACGTTTAAAAATACATAACACAACTTGGAGGAAATCATGATTGACATTAAGCTTTTGCGTTCCGAACCGGAACTTGTTAAAGAGAACATTAAGAAGAAGTTTCAAGACGATAAGTTATCTCTTGTCGACGAGGTGCTTTCTCTTGATAAGGAGTTCCGCGAGAGTAAGACTCGTGCTGAATATCTAAGAAGTCAGCGTAACAGTATCAGTAAGCAAATCGGCGCTTATATGTCAAAGGGACAAAAGGACGAGGCCGAAGAATGCAAGAAGCAGGTTTCCGATATGGCTACTGAGCTGGAGAGTCTTTCTGCTAAGGAAACTGTACTAGAAGAAAAGATTCGTAGTATTATGCTCGTTATCCCTAACATCGTTGATCCTTCAGTCCCTATTGGCAAAGATGATAGCGAGAACGTTGAGATAGAGCGCTTTGGCGAGCCAGTGGTTCCTGACTTCGAGGTACCTTATCACGTGGAAATAATGGAGAAGCTTAACGGCATTGATTTGGATTCCGCTCGAAAAACGAGTGGTAACGGTTTCTACTATCTTTGTGGCGATATTGCTAGACTTCATTCCGCAGTCTTGTCATATGCTAGAGATTTCATGATTGACAGAGGCTTTACATATTACATTCCACCATTCATGATTCGATCAAGCGTTGTTGACGGTGTAATGAGTTTTTCGGAAATGGAGAACATGATGTACAAGATCGAGGGGGAGGACCTCTATTTGATCGGAACATCTGAGCATTCTATGATCGGTAAGTTCATCGATACTATTGTCGAGGAGTCTTCCCTTCCACAGAAACTAACCAGCTATTCTCCTTGCTTCCGTAAGGAAGTTGGAGCTCACGGTATTGAAGAACGTGGAGTATATAGAATTCATCAATTTGAAAAACAAGAAATGATTGTTGTTTGTAAGCCTGAGGATAGTATGGATTGGTTCCAGAAGCTTTATCAGAATACAGTAGACTTCTTTAGGAGCCTAGACGTCCCTGTAAGAACTCTTGAGTGTTGCTCCGGAGATTTAGCTGATCTTAAGGTTAAGAGCTGTGATGTGGAAGCTTGGTCTCCTCGTCAGAAGAAGTACTTCGAGGTTGGTTCTTGTTCAAATCTAGGCGACGCTCAGGCTCGTCGTCTTGGCATCAGAATTAAGAATAAGGAGAAGGGCAATTATCTTGCTCATACATTGAATAACACCGTTGTAGCTCCTCCTCGTATGCTTATAGCATTCCTTGAGAACAACCTTAATGCCGATGGTTCAATTAACATACCTGAGCCACTTCGCATGTATATGGGTGGCAAGGCAAAGATTGAGGTTCCTATTTCATAAGAGGAGCTAATCTCAAATCTTATATAATATTTTATGTCCCTTCTAATGCTATTTTAGAAGGGATTTCTTTTTGAGCTATTTCAAGCAAAAAATAACCCGTGGGTATAACCTACGGGTATGATGTTCGATAATATCGATCGTTCTTTAAGCTCTCTTAACGAGTCCAGAACGAAGGCAACGTGAGCAGACATGCATAGTCTTAGGTGTGCCATCAACAACGACTTTAACGCTATGAACGTTAGCCTTCTGTTGTGTCAATGCACGACGTGAAATCTGCGAACGCGTGATTCTTATCTTTCTGCCAAAAAATGTATCCTTCTGACAAATCTCACACTTAGCCATGGGAACACCTCCTACTGTTAGTCTTTTACGCGCAAAAAAGATGATAACACATGATTACGAATCGCGCAATAGAAATAATCATCTTTTCGAAATGTTAGGAGAAAATCCTTCTAACGCTTAAGATTCTACCACAGATATCGCTATTTGAGGTAAACGTCCTTAACCTTATTGACGTTCTCGCATCGGAAATCATGAGAAGTGTTCCAGGGTCAGTACAAATAGCCATCTCGTAAATCTCGTCATCACCTTCACTCGAGTAAGGACTTCGCAAAAATAGAATATCACCAGGCAGAATAGACTCTATTATTAGCTCACCAGAGACAACATCATATTCCATTTCAACCTCTTGACCCATCTCAGCTTGCTCTTCAATCGTCCTAGGCATAGGAACACCATTAACGCACGAGCAAACATAGACTATTCCATTGACGGAAAGGCCATTCATGGTTATCCCATTCTCTAGATACTGTGCATTCACAAGGCTTAATGCGGAACTGACAAAATATCGTGTGGATAGTTCCTCAATTTCATCTCTTATACCAACCTCGACTACTCCAGATGATCCTATCCAACCGCTATCACCATTAGGTAAGGAGACTTGATATACACCATCACGCTTAACGTCCGCATATAAGACTGTGTTCATCATAACTTTAGTAATTAATGTACCTTGGCTTGTGTGCGTCATTATGCTCTTGCTGCGCTCTGAAACAATTAGCCTATATTCGTGCAAATCTGGCTCTATCGATGACATATCTTCATCTACACTGTCTCTCTCTATGTAACCCACAATTCCATCGCTCGTTCTAATTAATATATAGGGAGTGCCATCGTTCGAATCCAATTGGACCACCGCTTCGTTGTACAATACTTCCGTAAGTCTAGTCGAGGTCACATCAGCCAACTCGTAAACGCTTACTGAAGGCTTTATTACTATTCGAAAACTAGGAGATGTGTATTCTAAATTTACTTCTCTCTCGATAAAAAGCTCTATTCCTGAGCCCTTGAATAATCCTGGAAGAATTGCAGGCAAAACATAAAACACACTAACAATAACGGAAATCAGCACTACAAGCGCAATTATCGCATTTACTAATGCTTTATGCTCCTTGTGCCTAACATTTGCCGCCCCCTGGTCAAGACCCCATTTGTCCTTAACATCCTCGGTTGCACCATACTCTCCATCAGGATTAATGATTTCGCTAAGGAAAGGTACTGGATTCTCTATATGTCTTACTTGATGATTGTTACTATCATTTCCCTGAATAAATTCATCGCTGATAGTGTTTTTTCGCTTAAATAAGTTACTAAGAAAACTCTTCTCGGATTTCTTATTGTTGCTATCTTTATTTGCTTTCTTCATATTTCGCACTCCTCACTTAGCATCACACACGAAGCAAAAGCATAATCCTCTTCGTGAGAAATACTTATGGAGATACTTGTTATTCCAAGTCTACTAGCTTGCTCCAGAGCCCTATCATGCAGAATTAGGCTAGGAGCGCCTTTATCATCATTTTCAATCTCAAAGTCTTTAAGACCTATTCCTTCAGAACATATTCCTGTGCCAAGAGCCTTAGATGCAGCCTCTTTGCACGCGAATTTCCCCGCAAAGCTTTGAATTATTGGTTTAATATTTGTGTTGGATTTATTTAAACAGTATGAAATCTCATCTTCGCTAAAGCACTTCGTAATAAAGGAATCAACTTCCTTCAAACCTACGACATGCTTACTAAGTCTTGAAATCTTAACTATATCTGAACCATTAAATATTCTCACTTGATATCTCCAAGAACTCGCGCACTCCTAAGCTTGCCCTCTATACGATAATCAATATCGTCTCGCAACTCGCTAACCGGTTCCCTTGTTACAAGAATCGTAAGCGCACCCTTCATGTTTCTTATCTCTAGTAACTCACTTAATGCACTTGCTGTCTTAAATAGCTTAGCAACATCGCTCGAAAAATCGTCCACAATTAGCATATCGCAATTCTTGCAACTGTCCATCATTCCGTAATATCCATCATCCGAGAAATTACCCAAACTCTCCGCCTTACAATAGTAAGCACTTCTGCAAGTCATAATAGCAAGCTTACAAAGGCATATAGCCAAATATGTCTTACCTGACGAAGCATAGTCGCTATAAATACAAATTGAAGTTGCTCTATCACTGGCCTCAGCCGCGAGTAGATCGCAGATTTCTTTTTTAACAGCCTCTCTAATTCTACTGCTAGACTTACTCTTGCTATATCCTTCAAGCCTAATGCTCTCGTAATCTTGCATTCCTGAAGCTAGGACACATTCCTCGTACTCCTGATTCATGCAAGAACATACCCGCTTGGAGCCCTTCTCATTAAGTACATAACCTATATCTTTGCACAAATTGCATGTAACACAGGGCGAATCAAAATTCGAATCGATGCCGTGTTCTCTAATGAAGTCCTCTCGCTTAAGAAGAAGTTTATCCTCGCGCTCGAATTCGTTCTCGCTTCTATTCTCCTTGCGCAAGATTCGAATCATCACATCCTTACGCGACGCAATAATCTCCTCGTCAATCTTGGCCAAATCAGGGTACTTCTCATACACTTCCCTAACGTTGTCATCGCGACGAATTTTGTTGAGAATCTTTCTATATGAAATGGATTCCTTTATGTAGTCGTCTATTGTTTTCATTCTAGTCTCCAAACATTCGTAGCAAATCGTTACCATCACCATCGGCACTTCCAGTATCACCGCTTATTTGATTTATAACGCCCGCATCTTCACTCTTAATTATGCTACCCGGTTCGCCTTGTCTCTCAAGCGCCTTCATCTCAGCGCCTGTTCTATACACATTTGTCTTGCCCTTGCGTCTTGTCGCTTTGCTCTTGTTTATCTTCTCGTTCTCTTTTTCGAAAATTACTGCCTGGTCATAATTCTTAATGTCCGCCTCAAGCCATTGAATAAGCTTCTCTTCAACATCCTTGAGCGTTATGTTGCCTCGGAATTCGTTACATCGAAAAGCGTAATCAGCCATCTCAATGCTAATATCAAATGTATCAACCCACCTTGTAATTCGCTCTATATCAACACCATTTAGTCTTCTTCTCGAAAGTTTACCCATAAGCTTAACAAGCTCTTCGACATGTCTATCGCGTTCCAAAATCTCATTTAACTTCGCTTGCGTTGTTATTCCATCAGTCTTCCACTGGTAAGCTAAATCCTTCATCAGTCTAGGCGACGTTAAAATCTTGCGTCTCTCACCCTCGTTAAAGAGTCCATAAACTACCATAGGCTCAAACTCATATTCATAAAGGCAAGTGTCCACTAATCTATAGAAAACATAAGACATCTTCCCTGCATAATGTGACTTGTTAATACTGCTTGCAAGCGAATTTCTTTGGCCATCATCAGCCTTTAACTCTAATCCATTACCATCGATTCCTTTTGCAGCTACATATCTACAATACTCATCAACTTCTCTTTGCTTGATATCTACTATGAAGAAAGTCTTGTTATTCTTAGTACAAAGCAAGTCGGCTTTGACTAATTCGGTAATAGAACAATCTGTAACTTCCGTAGAGAATCCAGAAATTGAGACTAGCATGTCCTTCCCAAAATCCCTATCACTGCCCTCTCCAAGCAAACGCAAATACATGCAGATTGCCTCTTTAGACAAATCTTGCATATATCCAACTATAAAGATGTCCGGAACCGCAGTATCCGATATAAGAATCTTGGGGCTATCTGCACTATTGCTCATTGCTTTTCGCTTATCTCCAACAAATAAATTAACGCTGATTACTTGAAATTATACACGTTTTGAGGGCAAAAAACACCCTCACACAAGGTAAACCTCATGTAAGGGTGTAGTAGCTTAATTAACTGTTACCGATTCAAGTTATTAATCTCAAACCTCGCAAGTAGCAGCCATCCTCTTGTAAGAAGCAAGACGATCCTGAGAATCGCTGTAGTTCTTACGGAAAAGTCCATCGACAATCTCTGGAGCGTACTTCTTGTACAAGGAGCTGTAACGAATCTCTGCCTTCAAGAACTCTAGGAAGCTATCGTAGCCGCCCTGTGGGTCCTTAGAATCGAGTGTGAATGCGTTCTTGCCATCAACTGCTAGAGTTGGGTTGAAACGATATAGGTGCCAATATCCGCACTCTACAGCTGACTTCTCGCGTAGCTGAGAAACCGTCAAACCGCCCTTGATACCATGGTTGATACATGGAGCGTAGCAAATTACAAGTGAAGGTCCATTGTAAGCCTCTGCCTCTGTAAATGCCTTGATTGTTTGAGCTGCGTTAGATCCCATAGCACACTGTGCAACGTATACATAGCCATAACTCATAGCCATCATACCGAGATCCTTCTTCTTGATGTTCTTTCCACCAGCAGCGAATTGAGCAACAGCACCTGTAGGAGTTGACTTGGAAGCCTGTCCACCAGTGTTTGAGTAAACCTCAGTATCAAGTACCAATACATTTACATCCTCACCAGAAGCAAGAACATGATCAAGTCCGCCGTAACCGATATCATAAGCCCATCCGTCTCCACCAATGATCCACTGAGATCTCTTAATGAAGAAATCCTTATAAGAAAGAGCCTTAGCAGCAATATCCTTGCCCTCGCCAGCATAAGCTGTTAGCTCGCTCTCAAGAGTATTGGATAGCTCACGTGTCTTAGTGCCATCTGTCATTCCGTCAATCCAAGCTGTGATAGCGCTCTTCAAGGAATCACTTGTAGCAACAGCAGACAAATCTGTAAGAAGAGCCTTAACTCTGTCTCTCAACTGCTTATATCCAAGATACATACCAAATCCATGCTCAGCATTATCCTCAAATAGTGAGTTAGCCCAAGCAGGTCCAAATCCATCACGGTTTGTCGTGTATGGCATTGAAGGAGCAGAACCACCCCAAATTGAAGAACATCCTGTAGCATTTGAAATCTGCATTCTGTCTCCGAAAAGCTGTGTTAGAAGCTTAGCATATGGTGTCTCACCACAACCAGCACAAGCACCAGAGAACTCAAGGAGAGGCTGCTCAAACTGGCTGCCCTTAACAGAATTCTTCATTACTTCGTTAGTCTTAGGTGAAAGACTCATGCAATATTCCCAATTAGAAGCTTCGTTCATATGATCCTTAACAGGTTGCATTGTTATAGCTTTTACCTTATCAGGACATACGGTTACGCAAACTCCACAACCGAGGCAATCTAGAGAAGAAACCTGAATGCGATATCTTAATGTCTCGTAGCCCTTCATACCAGCCTTAGTATCGAAGTTAGCCTTGCTAGCCTCTTCTTCAGTTAGTAGGAATGGACGAATAGCTGCATGTGGGCAAACAAGTGAACACTGTGTACACTCGATACACTTAGTTGCATCCCAAATAGGAATCTCAACAGCAGTTCCACGCTTCTCATACTGAGCTGTGCCCTGAGGGAATGTACCATCTTCACGGCCTACAAATGCAGATACTGGAAGATCATCACCCTTCTGAGCATTCATTACATCAACGACGTTCTTAACGAAATCCGGAACATCTCTCTTAGCAGGAGCTTCGTCAGCAGCTGTCTTCCAAGAATCAGGGATAATATATTCAACAACAGCATCCACACCAGCATCGATAGCTGCGTAGTTCATGTTAACGATATCGTCGCCCTTCTTACCATAAGACTTCTTAGCAGCAGCCTTCATGTATTCAACAGCTTTCTCAACAGGAATGATATTTGAAAGCTTGAAGAATGCTGACTGACAGATTGTATTGATTCTTCCACCAAGTCCGATTTCCTGTGCCTTAGCTACAGCATCAAGAGTATAGAACTTAATGTTGTTGTTAGCCATATAGCGCTTCATTGAACCAGGTAGGTTAGCATCAACCTCTTCCTTTGTCCACTGTGTGTTCAATAGGAATGTTCCGTTTGGCTTCAAAGTAGAAAGCATATCGTACTTATATACATAAGACTGATTGTGACAAGCTACAAAGTCTGCCTTGTTTACTAGATATGTTGAACGGATAGGAGTCTTACCAAATCTTAAGTCAGAAATTGTAATACCACCGGACTTCTTGGAGTCATATGAGAAGTATGCCTGAGCGTACATATCTGTATGATCACCAATAATCTTGATTGAATTCTTGTTAGCACCAACTGTACCATCTGCACCCAATCCCCAGAAACGAGCTGATACTGTGTCAGCAGAAGCAACGTCGATTGACTCATCATTGTCAAGAGATAGGTTTGTAACATCATCCTTGATACCGATTGTGAACTGAGCCTTAGGAGAAGACTTAGCAAGCTCCTTATAAACAGCAAGAATCATATCAGGCGTTGTATCCTTAGAACCTAGACCATAACGACCGCCAATAATTGTAGGTGCCTTCTTACCAACATATGCAGCACAAATGTCCAAATACATTGGCTCACCATGTGCACCTGGCTCCTTAGTTCTATCAAGAACAGCGATGGCCTTACATGTAGCAGGAATAGTCTCAAGAAACTTATCAACAACAAATGGACGATATAGACGAACCTTAACAAGTCCTACCTTCTCACCGCGAGCTAGTAGGAAGTCAACTGTCTCATCGATTGTCTCATCTACAGAACCCATAGATACAATTACGCGATCAGCATCAGGAGCTCCATAATAATTAAAGAGCTTGTAGTTGGTGCCACGAATCTCATTAATCTTATCCATGTAGTACTGTACTGTCTCTGGAACCTTCAAATAGAATGGATTAGCAGCCTCACGAGCCTGGAAGTAAATATCAGGGTTCTGAGCAGTACCACGAAGTGTTGGATGGTTAGGTGATAGAGCATGCTTTCTGAATGCATCAATCGCATCATTATCAGCTAAGTCAGCAAAATCTGCATAGTCTATAACCTCAATCTTCTGAATTTCGTGTGATGTGCGGAATCCATCGAAGAAGTGTAGGAATGGAACGTTGCTCTTAATTGTTGAAAGGTGTGCAACTGCAGCCAAGTCAGCAACCTCTTGAACAGAGTTGGAGCAAAGCATAGCAAAACCAGTCTGACGACAAGCCATAACGTCTGCATGATCGCCAAAGATATTCAAAGCATGTGCAGCAAGAGCTCTTGCAGACACGTGGAATACACATGGAAGAAGCTCACCAGAAATTTTGTACATATTAGGGATCATTAATAGAAGTCCCTGAGAAGCTGTATAAGTTGTTGTAAGTGCACCAGTTGCTAGAGAACCGTGTACAGCACCAGCAGCTCCTCCCTCAGATTGCATCTCAACGACATTAACTGTCTGTCCAAAGATGTTTTTTCTTCCTTCCTGAGCCCACTGATCAGTGTAGTCAGCCATAGGTGATGACGGAGTGATTGGGAATATCGCAGCATTCTCTGTGAAAGCATATGATGTATATGCAGCAGCGGTATTACCGTCCATGGTCATTTTCTTAAGTTCACGTGCCATATAGTATCTCCTTTAAATTAGTATGTGTGAAAATTATCTTTTATAGACAAAAAACACCAAATATTATATCACGAATACTATAAAAAAGACGGTTTTCTCTTCAGCAAAGAAGATAAAAAACCGTCCAATTTTTATTATGTTTTCTATATATCCGATAAAGCGACAAAACACTTATGGCGTACCTGTCAATCCCGGATCAGTCGTCGGCACCAAAGGATCACTTGGTGGCGGAGTAACCGGAACCGTCGGAGGCGTCTCCGTTGGCGGAGGAGGTGGTGGAGTTGGCGTTGTAACAATACCGGTTACAGGATCAAATGGGGCCTGAGTTCCATCCGGATTCAAGGTTCCAACCTCTATCTTCTCTCTGATTGTGTAATAGTAACTCATCGCATATTCATTACGAGATATCTCGTTTCCTGCCGCATCATACCAAACCTGATATGACTGTGCTGAATATCCATCATGCGGAGGAATCAATTGGTTTGTCTGACCTACAGGTAACGTAGGAGCAGCAACATAAATCGTCTCGCCAGCAGGTGTATGTGATACTACTTCGGCTACAAACTCGATGTACTCGCCGTTCTCAAACTGAAGGCCATATATCTGAACTGTTACTTCTAGATCATCATTGTTGTACGTTGCGTGTATTGCAATTGGATAATCAGAAGTATTTGTGAATGCAAAATCCTCAGAACCCCAGTCAACTGCAGCGTCCGTACCTGCTGGAGCGTAAGAAGATGGCCACATGTGTGGATGACGCTCATCAACTTGAAGGTTAGCCTTAACAACTGATTGATATAGCATAGAGCTTAATTGGCAAATTCCTCCACCGTAAGCCTCTTCAAGAGTACCACCCTGAATCGTTCCAGCTAATTCATATCCTGACTCAGCTGTTCTCTGACCAACAAATCCATTGAACGAGAAGGATTCTCCAGGCTGAAGAACTAGTCCATCAATCTTCTCGCAGGTAATTCTAATATTGTGATTACGATTGTTGTTAGCAGTCGTATGCGAAGAAGATGAAGAAATCATACCAAAATTCGAGGTATAAAATTCCGTATCTACAGTAGGAGGGGTTATCTCAGCACTTACTTGGATTACGCCTTCATAAACTGCGCTGTCAAGCATTGCCTTAACATCAACGATAGCAGATTCGACATCAATCACATATCCATTCTTTGATTCTTCTATCACGAATTGCTCGGTTTCGATGTCAAAACCAGTTATTGAAGCATCTGAAGGAGCCAAATTCAACGGGTCTAGTACTTCGTGGATAATGGAACTTACACCATCTGTTGACAGAGTGTATGCTGAATGATACTCCATTGGAGTTGCATTCAAGGCTTGAACAGCGTTGAAGCAATTGATCAATTCTTCGTTTGAAGGATTTTGAGATGTAGGACGGCCATATGCGTATGCTACATCAACAAGTTCTGCCTTGTTGGATTGAAGTGGTAGCGACGTGAAATCCAGTGGATATTCTTCGTCTTCAAGAGCAAGAGAAATATCAACTGTGATAGGAACTTCTGGTTCGATATTCGCAATCGCTTGTAATGCTTCTGCCTTAGTCATTCCGGATACATCAATACCATCGATTACGATTCCATCGAAGAACACTTCGCTAGCAAGCGCGGTCTTTACATCTTCGACCTTCATAGTCTTAACTGTTCCATCTGCCATTGTGACGTCAATCTTTGGAGCGAAAACTCCAGCAAAAAACATCACTACTACGATAGTTGCAACAGCTAATACTGAGCAAACTATCGCAATGATTGTCTTCTTAGTTGGACCCTTATCAGCACTTGATACAGGGGCTTTATCCTTTGAACTTGAAAAAGCCTTTGATGATTTCTTGGCCTTAGCCTTTGAAGTGAAAGTGTAATCAAATTCGCTACTTGAACTATTGGAAGGTGCACTTGTTGTAGCCTTACGAGTTGTGGCTACCGAGCTTACAGGCTTAACTTGCCTTTGTGAATTTGAAGCACTTGATGATCTATTTTTTTTCATTAAATCCCCTCTTGTACACGAAAAATATCTTTTCCTTTAAACTATCTATTAATATACCTATGTGAATTCAAACTTTCAAGCAAAACAAGTTAATAAATTGACAAATTTCATCTGACAAATATTCATTAATTGTGTTTTTCGCACATATTCATGTCTTTCCTCTTTCTCGGTTGTTAGAGGTTCTTTCTTGATATATAATAATCAAAGCGATTCTGATAATTAGGAGTTATATGGAAACCAAGTTAATTACAATACCTCATATATTTAAGCTCCTTTTTTTGTTGGGCTTAGCTGTCGTTGTTCACCTTGCTTATCTTACTAGCTTTGTGGTTGTTTTTGGTGCCAATTATAACCGAACTATAGACAACAACTATGCCGCTTACATCGCGATTTTTCCGATATTAATGATTTCGACGATTGTACTTGCTGATTTTTTGCAAATGCCTCGTTTTTTTCGAAAAAAGAATATAGATGTTGTATCGCAGACATTGTATTTTTCCTTTATTCAGACATTAATTACGCTTTCAGCTAAGGATCTTACTGAGCAAAGAGCTTTCCCTAGAAGCGTTATTGTAATTAGCTTTATTTTCTTAATAGTTTATGTTTTTGCTTGGGAGATGCTCTGCAGTGTAATTAGCCATAGGCTCTACGACAACGGCGAGCTTGTAATAATTGGAGCTAATCAAGCTACTATGCAAGCGGTATCCGATAAGATTCAGCCTTCTCTTCCTGGACTTGACTTAAACTTAAGTGAACCTATTAAGTACTCAGATAAGAGGCTTGTGAGTGCAGCCATCCGCCGTAACGCAGAGATTTTTATTTGCCCTGACGTTCCTGAGGATGTGAAGTCGGATATTATTTTATCTTGTGCAAAATATAAGGCGGTTGCATATGTTGTTCCTCAGTTCTATGAGATCAGCCTTTACCGTTCGAGACTTATTAGTCTCAACGATTTGATGGTCTTCATGTTAGACAGGATGGGGCTTACCTTCGAGCAAAGAATGTTTAAGCGTTTGTTTGACGTAGTAGTTTCTTTACTCGCGATAATCGTAACAGGTCCATTGATGCTTTTCTGCGCTCTTATCGTTAAAATCACTTCTCCTGGGCCGGCTTTTTTCAAGCAGGAAAGACTGACTCTTAAGAATAAAAAATACAACATCTATAAGCTTCGTACTATGAGCGTAGATGCTGAAGACAAGACTGGTGCCGTTATCTCAGGTAAGAACGATCCTAGAGTAACTACTTTTGGTAAGTTCTTACGCAGATCCAAGATAGACGAGCTTCCACAATTTCTTAATGTTCTCATCGGCGACATGAGTGTGGTAGGTCCCCGTTCGGAAAGGCCTGAATTTGTTGAGAACTTTGAGAAGGAGATTCCTGGATATTCTCAGCGTTTCTCTGTTAAGGCTGGAATTACAGGACTAGCTCAAGTTGCAGGCAACTACGATACAACTGCCCAAGATAAGCTAAGGTACGATCTACTCTATATTAAGAACTATTCTATTCTTCAAGATATTAAGATTATCTTCTCAACAGTAAGATCCATCTTCACCCCAAGGTTATACAATAAGACCTTTGAAGCGAATAGGAAGACTGTACTTTCGGTTCAATCCAGAGAGAATCATGATTCGGAATCATAAGATTTTAGTTTAAGGGATTATTTTTTGATAGAGTGCTTGGCTTGTTCGCATGCTTGAAAGCATATCGTATGAGACCGAATATGTGAACAAGGTTGATTTTGGAGAAGAATTTCCTTTTCGAGAGCCTCTGAGTAAGATGAAAAATAGAAGCACCGGATACTAATGCAACCTTAAGTCCATGCTCATATACACAAGCACAATAATCCGCATCCTCCGGCGCGTAGAAATATTTCTCGTCAAGAAGGCCGACTTTCTTAATTAATTCCATTCTCATTACCCAGCAGGCGGAGATTGCATAATCGCCAAAGTAAACAGAATTATCTCTCGAGAATTTCAACGAAGGAAGTTTCCCGTTTAGTGGCACATATCCATTAGGAGGCGTTGTTGTAAGATCCTTGCCTGGAAAAAACTCATACTTCTCTCTCGCTAATCCACGAGAATTCGCCGCCTTTGAAGGAAAAGCTTTAAGGAATTTGGTCCTTAAAGAAGGGGCCTTTTTTACGGACATTTGCTCAACACCTCGATCATTGAACATACGAGGAGCAACAATTCCAATAGAAGGATCGCTCTCGAGTGCGGCGAACATCTTTGACATCGCGTCGCTATTAATAATGGTGTCAGAATCTAAAATAATAAGGTACTTAAAGACTCTGCCAGATTTAATTGCTGCTTTGATGCAATCGTTACGAGGCTTCGTAGTACCTTCATTCTTATCGTTGAAAATCGTAGATAGTCTACTCGGAAATCTCTCAGACATGGAATTAAGGACTCGCGCGGTATCATCCGTTGAGCCATTGTCACAAGCATAGATATACGGGTCGACGCAGTCGAGCTTCATTATTGAGAGCAAGCAATTCTCTAAAAAAACTCCACTATTGTATGTCAAGACAACAAAAGCACATGTTTCCTTCTTACTTACCATTTCGAACCTCGTAAGCCTCCTCGTAGGCTTTAATACTATTCTTGCCACACTCTTTCCAACTGAACATCTTGGCGTGTTCACATTGCTTTTCAAGCCTTAAAAGAGCCTGTTCCTCGCATCTCTCTATTGCCTTATCCTCAGCTATCGCCTCATCCAAGGCTTTTGTAATAGTTTTCGTGTTCTTAGGGTCGCAAAGGAACCCAAATCCTGACGCTATCTCTTCTAGAGACGAACCGATTGAAGTGACTACCGGCTTACGACTTGCCATACCCTCAATTACAGGAATTCCAAAGCCTTCATAGAAGGACACATACGCAAAGACGCTTGAAGCTCGCATCAAAGGAATCATATCCTCATCTGCGACGTAGCCGGTAAATACGATCTTGTCCTTTAACCTGCTATCTTTGCTTACTGTCTCGAAAATCTCCTCGTAAAGCCATCCCTTTTTGCCAATTATTACAAGTTTATACTCGTCTCGAATTTGGTCGCTTAATCCAGCATAGCCTTCAATTAGACCTGGGATGTTTTTCCGGGGCTCAAGAGTGCCTACATAAAGAATAAATTTGGAGTCAATTCCATAATTTTGCAATGTGCTATCTGAAGCTGGAGCAGTATCAAAAAACTTCTCCTTAACACCCATGTAAGTTACTGATACATCTTTATTTCTTAATTTGCAATACTTGGCAATATCCGCTTTCGAGTTTTGAGATATTGTTATTACCTTGTCGCATGCCTTCGAAGTCATCTTGATATAAGCTTTGAACATTTCTCTTTTCCAGCCAACATGATATTCAGGTAGGAAAAAGTAGGTCATGTCATGGAAAGTTCCAACTACTGCTGTTTTATGCGAAAACAGCCTTAGAAAATACGGCATCGTAAAATTAGGACAATGCAAAACATCAATCGCCTGTTTTCTTATTCTAAAAGGAAGAACAATTTGCTCCCAAAGCACGCGAATCCATTGTTTACGCAGAATCCTATGGTTTACAGGCACAAATTTGAAGTTGTCTTTGTAAACTCCAAACCCGTCAAGATCATCATCTTGAGCGAAAAGAATATACTCGTTCTCATTATCTGACTCTTGAAGACCCTTAAGTAAACCAAGCATGTATCGTCCGATACCAGTCTTATTCTTCGGCGTGGCTGTCAAATCGATAGCAACTCGCATCAAAAATACCTCTCTACTATCATTCTAAACGGAATCAAAGAAGATCGACTCTGCCCTTTTCCTTAAGTAGCTCAACCATTTGCTTAACATCTTGGACCTTGTCCTTAGCACAAACAAGAATAGCATCCTTAGTTTGAACAACGACTGTATCCTCAAGTCCAATAGCTGTAGTTAGCTTATCGCCAGACTCATCGAAGAATACGCATCTCTCACAATCAATAATCTCACTTTGTCCAACACGTACATTGCCATTCTCATCCTTGTTAAATACCGAATCCAATGCATCCCAAGAACCCACATCGTTCCAACCAAACTCAGCTGGAATACAATAAACCTCGGAAGCTTTCTCCATGATTCCATAATCAACAGAAACCTTCTCAAGTCCAGGATAAACAGCAGCAATCGCTTCCTGTTCCTCCGGCGTACGTAGCTTGTCAAATATAGCCTCCATGCTGGCATACATCTCAGGAAGAAGCTGTTTATATTGCTCGAGAATAACTGAAGCCTTCCAAATAAACATTCCTGAATTCCAAAGATATTTCTTCGAATTAATGTACTCTTTAGCTATTGATTCTTCTGGCTTCTCGACAAATCTTCTTAGGTAAAATACCTCAGATCCAGGCTCAACAGGATTTGTTGAGAAACGAATATAACCATACCCAGTAGAAGGAAATGTAGGCCAAATGCCCACTGTGACCATCTTATTCGTCTCTTCAGCCGTCTTAAATGCTAGCTCTAAAACACGCTCATACTCGCGAATATCGGCAATGTGGTGGTCTGCTGGGAATACCGCCATCAGAGCATCTCCGTAGAGTCTCTTAATGGTCATGGCTGCATAAATGATGCAAGGAGCCGTGTTCCTTTGTACTGGCTCGATTAGAATGTGACTTCTATCTACCTCATCGAAAAGAAGCTTGTCCATTAATTGTGCTTGCTTCTCATTAGTTACAATAAACGTATCTTTTCTATCTACAACATGATCATAATGCTTGATCGTCTCGTTAATCATTACGTCATTTCCTGTTAGCTTAACTAATTGCTTTGGTGTCGTCATTCTAGAAACAGGCCAAAAACGTGTTCCGCCACCGCCTGCCATAATTATTGCTGTTCTTTGCATATTTCCCTCACGAAAGTATATTTTTTATCTTCTAAAATTTGTAATTAGTGATATTATACTCTAAATAAATGTTTTAAAGGATAACTAATCAAATGAATTACAAGTTTCTATTGGCATCTGATATGGATTACACGTTTCTTCTCCCAAGCGGAGAGGTATCAAAAGCAAATAGAGAGGCATTATTAGAATTACGCGATAACGGTATAGCCTTCACATTTGCTACAGGAAGAACACATTTTTTGGTAAGCAAATATGTCTTCGATTTGGGAATTGAGGTTCCTGTCATTTGCAGTAATGGTGGCGAGATTTTCGACTATAAGAAACGTAAGAGTGTATTCTCCGCCGATTTTAGCGACAAGAAAAGTAGAGAATTGCTTAAGTTGTTTTTTGAGAATAATATAGATTTTACGGCTTACAACAGCGACGCAGTATACTTCTCACCTAGAAGTAGCCGATTGGATTTCTTTTTGAAATATAATGAAGGTCTTTCTGAAGATGAGAAGGCTGTATTAAGAAATTTTGATGCGGATATACTTAAATCCGAAGAATTGCCGGGATTTAATAAGTTCCTAATGATTGAAAGTCCTGACGATTTTTCTTCGCAAATATACAATGATAGTGAACTTGAGGTTGTATCATCGGCTAAGGGATTTGATGATGTAATGGTTAAGGGATCTACGAAGGGTAATGCCTTGCACGCACTTGCTAAGCATATGGGAATACCTGATTCGCATGTTTTCGCTATAGGCGATAACGACAACGATTATTCGATGTTTGATAAGCCTTTTAACGGGATTGCGATGGGCAATGCTACTCCAATTCTTTTTGACGTAGCTAAGTATGTTACTTCGTCATGCGAGGAGGACGGCTTCGCTAAGGCTTGCCACGACTTCATTATTCCTTTAGCAAGAAGTATGTCTTGAGTCTTGAGACTTGAGACTTGATTGCATGTCTTGATTGTAGTTTTTGATGTTAGGTTATTTTCTTCTAATAACCTTATCCATCAATCTCTCGTATCCTTTGATTAATTCAGGCCACGAGTAGTCTCTAGCAACATATTCGATACCATTCTGCCCCATAAGCTTGTTCTCCAAGTCGTGGGAGACTAGATAATTTATGCATGCTTCGAACTCAAGATATCCAAAATAATAAAGACCAGCATTACTTCTTACACAGTGACCAGCCAAAACATCGCAATCTCCACTTACAAGGACTGGCTTCCCAAGCGCCATAGCTTCAAGAACAACAATGGACAGGCTCTCAAACTTGGATGGCAATACCAGGAACCTAGAAGCGGCAATGCCTGAATACTTGTCTTCTTCACTTACAAAGCCTAACGACACTATGTCGTCGCGCTTAGGTACTTCTATTATCTCCTTGCCCATTAGAACAAGTTTTAGTGTACTGTTGGGATTTCTTTTCTTATATTCAGCAAAGTACCTGAACAATTCTGGACAGCACTTGTTCTCATCTATTCGTCCGACATAGACCATGAAGTTATCTAAGTTATATTTACTCTTAAATCCATCAGCATCAATCCCTGAAGGAAGCTCTACTCCAACTCCACCCTTGCCGTCGTTATCAGGCTTGCCCTTAACGTCAAACAATTTATTAGTTAAAGTTTTCTCCTCAACCGTGTTGTAATAGAAGGCAGCAGGCCACTTGAACATATCCGCAAAGATATCTAGATGTATTGGTCTTTCCTCATGTGCGGTTGGGATGAATATCGCCTTATCCTTAACATGAGACATAGCAAAATATGTTGTGTAGTACAGATAGCATACAAAAATAAAGCAATCGAAGATGTCGTGAGAGTTTTTTACAAAGTCAACAAGCTCAGGACTTTCTGGGCCTTGTCTTTGCATCCAAATCTCTTGTTCAGCTTTACTAGTAGGAGTTGTTAGAACTCTAGCGGATAACCTGTTAAACGTTTCCTGATTACGAGGTCTTACTACCTTGAAGCGATGTATTGTTACGCCGTTTAGTTCCTCTTCGTTGATTGTATACTCGTTATTCCAGGTCACATAATCGATGGCTTTGGTCGTTGCCACGTGAACTTCATGCCCGCCAAGTGCGACCATATGCTCTGCAACTTGCCTTGCGTATGCTTCGGCACCGCCATTTACCTCAAGACCATATCTTTGAACTACGAAGCAGACTTTCATGACTTCACTCCTTCAATATATTGCTTTAGGGTGTCAATGAATTCCTTCGAGACCACATCATAAGAAAAACGCTTTAGTCGCTCACGCTCGTCTTCAATTATTTGGCTTCGAAGATCCTTTTCGAAAAGAATCTCATGCAAATACATCGCACTTGTGGCAGGGTCCTTTGTCTCAAGTAATACCCCGCTGTCGCCCATGGTCTCTGGAACAGCAGCTGCTTTATACGCTAGAATTGGAACATCAAAACACATAGCCTCAACCAAAGGGACGCAGAAGCCCTCGTGCTCGCTCATGCAAAGCAAGCAGTCCGCCGTTTTGTAGAATCCAAGAATCTCATCAAATGGTATTTGCTTGGTGAAAATGACGTTATCTAGCTCAAGAATTTTCGCAAAAGCAATCAATTCAGATAGATATTTTTCTGTGCCGTTAGCACTTCCTACAAGTATGAAACGAACCTTACACTTCTCATCACCGTATAGCTTGTTATATGCATATGCGGTCGAGATAATATCTTCTTGGCATTTGTTTGGTGCTATTCTTCCGATAAATATTACATTCTTAACTAAATCTTTGTTAGAGCCGAATTTATCTACAACTTCTTGAGAGGGTTTCTTCTTATAGTCTTCAAATGGAATGAGTATAGGTCTTACTACAAGAGGACACGTGTAACCTATTTTGCGAAGCTCGTCCAGGTTGTACTGAGAATCACAGAACCCGGCTTCAAAAGTGTCCTTAAGAAGTATCGTCTCATCGGCGCCCATCGCGCAAAGCTTTGTAGTAGCGCCGTTATAGGACGCAAAGTAATGAGAAGGTGTGATGTTGTGGTAGATTAGAAACTTACGGCAAGGAAAATCCTTGACCTTCAGGTTAAGCTCTGAACCAGTGGACAAGTGATATAGAATCACGTCGTCTGCTTTTAATTTTGGCAAGCTACTATACTTTTTGACGTAACTAGCATTAATTCTCTTGTCTATATTTTCAGCAAAAATCGATGACTTGTAGCCATTCTTTTCCAAAAGTTTATGTATCGCTAAACAATCGTTGCTTACTGCATCGCCAAAGGATAGCGTAACTAGAATTTGAACTACTCTCATTTGCTTTTCTCCATCTTCATTAACCTAATATCCAAATCAGAAATTCTCCTGAGTAGCTCCTCTCGTTCATCCGCAAGCCTTTCGCTTTCAAGCAATACGCTCGTCAGCTCCTTGTTAAGCTTGTTTTGACTGTTATAAATTCCATACACGAAAAAGCCCATAAACCATGAGCAAACGCGCCCGATAGGGTTATGAGGTACAAGAACTACATCGGGCTTTCTTATTATGTCGATGTTTTCTTCTGGTATTCGAGTAGTGCCGCTTGGAGTAATCTTCCCCCTAAGCTTCTTGAAATCAAACGGAATCGCAATAGTACCAGAAAGATTAGTCGATGCGACCTTTTCAGCTATGATTTTGCGTACATTGGACATCTTAGTTCTCCTTATCGCAATTAGCACTCATGGTCTTTTCGAGAGCCTCAACTCGCTTCTCAAGCTCGTTTTCAATCTTCTTAAGCTCTTCAACCTCATCTCTTTGAATAGCTACAGCTTCAGCAACTCTATAGTAATGATAATTCAAGATATTCTGCTGTCTTACTATAGGCAATACAAAGAACGCTGCTAGCTTTCTAATAACTTTCTTAATAAAGACTTTGATTTTGTTCCCTAATAACATCTCATATGCGCTTACTTCATAGTTTGTGCCTAAGTAAGTAACAGACTTAGATATATCGTCGTCTCTAGAAGAAAAATCCCGTGATGCGCCATTAGCGTGCGTCGCTCCACAACTATGTGTCTCTTCGCGAAAAGACAAGGGAATCTTATCAGCGCCCCTTTCCTTAATTCCCTCACGGATTTGCTTCATAATTAGCTCTATATTTATGTCGTTAGCAGTCGTATTCTCACTCATGAGTCACATCCTCCTTATTGTCATCGAGATGGTTCAAAAACTCCATCAGATTATCGATAATTGCATCCCACGAGAAATGCTTGATAACGTAGTCTCTGCCATTCGAAGCCATAGCCTTGCATGATTCTTCATTTGCAAGAAAGTAATCAATGCAACCTTCAAAGTCGCAGAAGTTGTTGAAATACAATCCCCCATTAGATTCCTTAACAAAGTTCGTCGTAACGAGGCAAGCCTCATTTACTAGAACAGGCCTCTTACATAACCAGCTCTCCATAATAACAAGCGAGAAACTCTCATTATGAGAAGGCTGACACAAAAATGTTCCTGCCGCCATTGCATCGTACTTATCTTGAATTGGCACGAAGCCAAGATCAGCGACTTTATCCTCGATAGCCTCAGGAATTTCAATCTCGCCACCACCAATTAGGACAAGCTTAAGATCCGATGAGGTGTTCTTCGATGCTTTTCGAGCATGATACTCTTCGAAAAACTTGAGAAGCGTATCAACATTCTTACCCTTATCCTTACGTCCCGCATAAATCATAAATGGGCCTTCGAGCTCATACTTCTGCTTAAATCTTATAGCGTCACCCGTGACGGAAATATCGACCCCCGTACCAAGCACCAATTGCTTAACACCCGCTAAATCGTAATAAGTATTGGCAAGTTCGTACTCAGGAAGAGCATTATAAATAAGGCCCTTAACATTCGAAAAGCAACTAGCAAAAGCAGAAAAATGAAAGTAGGCCTCGTCATGAAAACAAGGAATGACGATACTCTTCTCAGGAAACTTTATGCAGCCATAGTAGGTAGTGCCAAACATATACGGTGCATAGAAAAAGTAGGAATAATCATCGTAATGCTCTTCCATATACTTGTACAATTGAGAGCTATTAACCATCTCTTCTAGGAATACTTTCTCTTGCTCTGGGGAAATGATCTTACCTTGAATTAAGTATCCATTAATCTCGTCAAACTTAGCAGTGTTCCTCTTGCGAACAGGAAATCTTCTAATCGTAACGCCAAGCTTCTCCGAGGTCGTCTCACCCTTCTCATAGAAATCAACATTCCAATCCGAAGCGAACTCTCTTACACATGTTGTAAGAATTTCAATTGATATGCCTCTCTTATTAAGGTTATCTGTCAAGCCCCGAACTAACATCTCGGCGCCTCCGGGAATACTATCTCCATACCAAGGGACTACAAAACCTATCTTCTTCAAATTAAGTCTCCTTAACAGTTGTCTTAATGTTGGTGCTACTTGTAATACTCTTCTTCCTTCTCCTGCTTGATACGTTGGCAACAATTGCAAATGATATCAAAGCTAAGAAAGTCGCACCAGTAATACCTAAACCAATATATGAATATATTGGAATATATTCAAATCTAATTTCATAATCCCCAGAAGGTACTTTGGCACCCATGATTGTTCCGCTAACGCAATATAACGTAGCTTCCTCGCCATCGATATATACCCTCCAACCTGGATAGTAGCTTTGAGAGAACATAATAAAACTATCGGATTCGCTACTTACTTGAGCTACGATCCTATTGTTCGAGAAGTCTATATTACTGATGCTAGTATCCCCTTGATCGATAGACATATTTACATCTTCCTCAACGTACGCTACGTCCTTAAAATCATAAGAAATTAAATCGTTCAGCATCGTATCGAAGCTGTCAACATGTTCAACTCTTTCAGGTACATAAAGAACATCATTCACATTAGGATTCTCATAGATAGCCGTGCCGTCTTCTAGACTATCGTAAAGCAAGTAATTATCTGTCTCATAACTAATTCTTTCTACCTGTACCGATACGATATCTCTTGTAGCACCGTCAAAACTATAAACTCTAATATTTATAGGATCGATAGCTTGAGTCGTGTCACCTGAATTGAATATTGCCTCAACATGTGTTTCTCCACGTCTTACTGCGCAATTATAGTTCTGTTCGGCAAAATCATAGGTACGACCGCCATAGAAATCCATAATCATCTCACCTGAGATTGGATGCACATCTAAAACTATATCAATCTTATAGTCGGTGTATGGTTCTAGCTCTATAGGTTCTTGCCACATGAAAAGTCCATCGATGTTCGGGTTAAGAACTATATCTGAAGCTTCAAAAATTTGCTCCTGTTCGATTGAATCCGAAGTTACAAAACTGCTGTTTGTGCCTAAGAGTCCTGACGTATCTATGATGTATTCAACTCCTAACATGGAGAGAGCATCATTCTCGTACTTAAGTGTATATCCCATCAAAGGCGACCCAATCATTACTCCCGAATTGCTTAGCATGCAATTGTTGCCTTCATTAAGCATTCGAAATAGATTCGGATAGTTAAAAGGAACATAAGCATTAATGCTAGCTATGCCTCTTTGTGCACCCATATTATTAGATACGATACTAGTTCCATTGTATTGATTAACATAAGCATCAAGTACCTTCGAATCTCCGAGATCATCTCGTAAAGCAATAGTTTGCTCATCTATATCAAAATACTCGTAAGGAGTCGAATTGCTTAGAGTCTGGAATGGCAATACTTCAAAACAAGTAACCATTATTAAAACTGCAGAAAACAGTAATAACCTACTGTTATCACCTATCTTAACTTTAAGTATAATTCTTAGGAGAAGAATCGCCGCAAACGTTACCGCTATAGAAGGCAGAAAAGCATCTAGCATATAGCTTCCAAGTGCTTGTAGTGAATATGAACCTGTTACATTAATATAAATTAAACTACCAACCCCGAACAATACTACCAGTCCGGTTACTACAAGGGCACCTTGCAAGAATCTCTTAGTGAACAACTTCAATTCCCCAAGCTGGAATATCTGAGAAATACCAATTGCAATGAGCACAAAGGCAAAGAAAATAAATATAAATAGTGCCCTCGAAGGAACCCTGAAGCCACCTATCACCGGGATTACATAAACTAGCATCCTTAGGTATGGAATATGTCCTACTGACGCATATATTAGAGAAATAAGCATGATGACCGAAGATATGCGTACCATTTTTATCTTCCTGTATCGAATAACCGTAAACAAGAGAATCGCAAAACACAAGGTACCGAGAAACAACTCAATATTCATCTCCGAAGAATCCATAACTGTAGCGCAACCATAGATATCACCATAAACCTTTGGGAATATCATTTGTAGCATCTTATAGTAATTAATGGATAAGGTTAAGAAATTATCGTAGGAATTATTCTCGGCCATAGACGATAAGTAAGAAATTATCATCGCCGTAGGAACTAATACCAAAGCGCTCATTCCTATGTAGGTAGTAACCCACAAAACAACATCTTTTATTAGCTTCTTAATAGCAGTTTTATTTATTAACGCGATAAACACAATATAGAAGAACAAAAGAACATCTGTATAGAAGGCTTGCTGGAATACATTAGCAGAAACCTGCATGCTCATTCCAAAAGCACAAACTGCAAGCCACTTGAACTTTCCTTCGTCCAGATACTTCTGCGCGAAAAACAAAATCATCGGAAGAATCGTGACTGCCGTAATTATCCCGATGTGATCCTTACGAAGACCTCCCAAATGAATTGAGCATTCATATAGAACAGCAACAACGAAAGCCACTTTATTATTACACTTAATCTGTGCTAAATACTTATATGTAAAATAAGCCCCAAACGCAAGATGAAACCCATAATAGCAAGTCACAAACGTCTTCAAAGGCAAAAGTCCAAAAATAAAAATTGGCGGATAAGTAATCGTACCACCTATCTCACTAGGCATTCCGCCAAGTAAGTATTTAGTCCAAAATGCGAAGTCTCCCGAAAAAAGAGAATCAATATAGAACTTCTTCGTCGCGAAAAAAGAAACTCCATCACTTCCCAAGAAAAATTCTCCCTTGGTCAGATATGGGACAACAAGGACCAAGGCAACTACTATGAATCCTAAAGCAGAAAAGGCTTCAGCAAACCATTTCCGCTTCCTCAAATCGCTCAAACTAATCATCTTTGAAGATAGCTCCAATCAAATAAGTATCGCCATTAATTATACACAATAAGGTTGGCTATAATCTAATGAAAGTAGGAAATAGAGGGTCAAATAGTCTTGTTCTCTGTTATTCTCTTTCTTCTTACCACAATACCGCCTAAAATCAATGCAACATAAGTACCAACCGTTACAATTCCACCCAATATTGTATAAGTTGGAATATATGTAAACTTAATCTCATGATCGCCCTCCGGAACCTTCGCTCCCATGATGGTTCCACTTACACAATATAGCTCAACTTCTTCGCCATCTATGTACGCACGCCATCCAGGAAAGTAACTCTGAGAGAACATTACAAATCCATCTGACTGAGCGGAAACCTCAGCAACGATTTGGTTATTCGTGAAATTAACATCACTAAAGGTAATATCCGATTGGTTAATAAACATATTGAGGTCTTCTTCGACGTAAGCAGTGTCCTTGAAATCGTAGTTTATCAAGCTGTTAAACATATCTGAGAAACTATCAACATGCTCAACAGCAGATGGCGTATAGAGAATGCTATTAACTTCAGGGTTCTCGTAAATAGGAGCAGTGCCTTCTTCAGTGCTAACTAGAGTATACTCAATTGTAACAGCTTCTATTTTGTTAACGCTCAATGAAACAATTCTATCTAGAGACCCATCACAACAAAACACTCTAATCTGGGGCTCTCCTTCTGATAAAGAAGTATCACCAGAACTCAAACGAAAACTGAAGTGATTCTCTCCTTGCTCGACAATCACCATAGCTTGCTGCTCATTAGAATCATATGTTGACCCACCATAGAAATCAATTACTATAGATCCTTCCTCAGATGAGGATTCAACGACCAAATCTATTGTGTATGTTGAATTAGCCTCGATATCAATAGGGGTACCCCATATACCAATGGACTGTTCTTCTGAAAAATCCACTTCTATATCATAAACTTCTAATACGTTAAACTCTTCACCAGTTTCAATATGGAAACTGTTATCTTCAGTCAATAATCCTGAGGAATCGAATATGTATCTTACGCCCAGCATAGATAATATCCCATTCTCATAATGTAATAATTTTTCCATATGACTCGAGCCAACCATTGCACCGGTAGAATTAAACGAGCAAGTTTCGCCAGCGTTAATAATTCTATGTAAATTTGGATAATTAAAGGCAACGTAGGCATTTATGCTAGGTATTCTTCTTTCAACGCTCATGTTATCAGCAACAAAACTATTAACATTAGAAAAATATCCGACTCTTGCATCCAAAGTTCTGGAATCGCCAAGATTATCGACAATATACTCAACCTGCTCATCAACATCAAAATATGCCTGTCCGAGATCATTATTCTCGCTTTCGTAAGGAAATACTTCGAATATGGTCACTATAGTTATCAGTCCTAAAAATGCATACTTCTTATATTTGTCATTTTTGAAACAAAGAACAATAACAAACATAATGACTAATGTTGTAATAGCAACAATAATAGAGGGAACAAATGCATCCAGAGAATACTTCATTAATTCTTGAATTGAATATTTCTCAGTATCCATGATATATAACGATGACATACCAACAAACGCTGCGACAAGACCAATTGTGACTATTACTCCTGCTAGATATCGCTTTGAAAAAACGAGTAGTTCATTTTTTTCTAGCATTTTTGTTAATCCAACTGCAATGATAACAAAGACAAAAAATAAAAATATGTACAATGCCCTCGAAGGAACCCTGAAGCCACCTATCACCGGGATTACATAAACTAGCATCCTTAGGTATGGAATATGTCCTACTGCCGAATAAAGTACCGCTACTATCATTATAGTGAATGAAATGCGTATCATCTTCTCTTTCCTATATCTCAGAATGGAGAATAACAATATTGCAAAACAGAATACACCGACAAATAACTCAATATCCATCCCAGAAGACTCATTAGCTGATGGCCAAGAGTATATATCACCATACACTCTAGGGAAAATCATTTGAAGGAATTTGTAAAAAGCTATTGAAAAAGACTTAAAGAATTCAAAAGAAGTGCCTGAATTTCCTTCTGAGAACTGACTCATGACAAAAAAGGTCGGAATTAATACAAAAGCACTCATTCCAATATAAGTAAAACCCCAAGAAAAGATATCAACTATCAGCTTCTTTAGCTTTACTCTGTTTTGCATAGCTATAATAACTAAATAAAAGAAAACAAGAATATCCGTATAAATTGCTTGCTGGTAAACGTTTACACCTACTTGTAAACTCATTCCAAAAGCACATAATGCTAACCATCTGAACTTCCCATCGTCTAAGTACTTCTGTGCGAAATACATGATCATCGGTAATAACGTGATACAAATGATAATACCAATATGGTCTTTTCGTAAACCTCCAATATGTATAGAGCATTCATAGAGAATTGCTACCACTACTGCAACTTGACTGTTGCACTTAACTTGAGAAAGATACTTATATAAAAAATAGGAACCTATTACCAGTTGAAACCAATATACAAAAATAGCTGCCGCTTTAAAGGATAGAAAACCAAAAACAATTAGAGTTGGATAAGTTATAGTACCTGTAATTTCACTTGGCATTCCTCCTAGAAGATACTTATTCCAAAATGCATAATCTCCCGATAATAGTGATTTAGCATAAAAACTCTTTGTAGCAAAGAAGGAAATACCATCCGTACCATAGAAAAACGTATTGCTTAGTAGATAAGGCAAAATGAGAAAAAAAGCTACTAATCCATATCCAGCAACTATCAGTAACTCATTCCGGATTTTTTTCTTTCGTAAGTCCGTAAATAATACCATGAAAATAAAACACTCCTATTTCCTAAAGAGGATAAACTGATTGAGTTACTTCCCAAACAGTAGTTCAATTTGATTGCAAAGTCTTTGGTTCAAATCGCTATTCGATAAACAAGTAACGTCTTCGTCTAATGCTGTAAGCAATTCTCTCATTGGTCCTTCAAAACATACTTGTTCAAGGAAAGAGACTACTTTCTGACGGTAATTGCTATCAGTATGATGCTCAAGAGCATACTCACGCGCTTTTGCTCTTATTGAGCCAAGCTCTATTTTGCCAGAAAGAATATCATGATATACGTTAGCAAGACTAATATCAATGCTCATTGGATTCACCTTAATGACGCATTCGTCAGGCACTTCACTATATACTCCAGTATCACACACTATTGTTACCTTACCTGACATAAGCTGCTCGCATAAAGATGCTGATCCACCTTCAAAGGCTGGATATCGTAAGTTAGTTACAATATCAGCTTTGTCATATTCTTCTTTTAGTATTTCATCTGAAACACTACCTAAGATTGATACCGAATCTTTAAGTCCATAGTGAGCGATTCGTTGACGAAGCAAAGCCACATATCGTTTGTTCTCAATAGAACCAACAATCGTGTACTTCACTTGCTTAGCAATGTCCGGATTCTTCCCCAATACCTCAATTACATAATCAGAGTGTTTGTTGGGGTTGACATGACCAACGGTAATCATTCGAATGATATCGTTGCCTTCTGTCGAATTGCTCTTATTCTCTTTTGATTTGCTTTGGCATCCATAGATAAGTGGAACAACTAGAATAGGAGCATCTACATCCAGTTTACTCTTATGGTACTCAGAATGAACAATAACACCCTTTTGATTACTCAGCACTTCTTCGGCCAAACTATAAGTTGCCAAATCGAAATTTCCCCAAGTTACTACAGAGTTCTGAGCAGCAATAATTTCATCCTTCTTTTCGGGATAATATTTCTCAAGCAACTTATCGTATTCGGAAGGATTATTACGATGAATATACCAATAGGCTATAACAAAATTATGTAAACAAACATCATGTGCAATTACTACTCCTGGATTAGATAGCATTACATCATAGATTACTGAGTGATAATTACCGTTATCTCCCATGTTGTATACACAAACGTCATAACAGTCCAAATAGGTCAACTCATATGTTGCCTTGTATCGATTTACAATAACACTCGTCTCGTGCATCTCCACTTCAGGGCCAGTCTCATACGCGAAAATTTCAACATCAGCTACTTTGCTTAATGCCTCACACGCATGCTTACTATACTTTCCTATTGCACTTTCTTTCTCGAAAGGTGTAAACCAAGCTATTCTCACTCCGTCAACCTCCTAATTACGTTATCCCAAGTAATTCCGAGCTTTTCGAGCAAAGGCAATCCATTTAGCCCCATCTCTATAGTCTTTGGCTTATTTAAATACATCTTATCCATAGCTTCAGCAATGGCTTCAGGAGTAGAATCGGTCATATATCCCGTCTCTCCATCTTTAACAACAACATCGGTTCCGCCTGCGTCCTTACATGAAATCATCGCCTTACCAGCTTGAAAACCTTCAAGCGTGACATATCCATAACTATCCTCATCAAAAGGCACATAGATTCCTGCCAAGGCCTTCTCGAAAAGAGTGACCTTCTCTTCTTCGCTTATGAAACGATTCAAATAGGTGACCTTATCTTGAAGTGAATACTTCTCAATTAGCTCCATCAAAAATTTCTCATCGTCAGGGCTGTCACCTTTACCGGCTACAACGAGCTTTACAGCGCTCTTAGTGTAACGCATTGCCTCAACAACCATCCATTGGCGTTTGGAGTGATTGACTCGACTAGGATAAAAAATGTAATCTCCACACTCACCTGTTACTTTATAAATGGAAGCATCCATTAGCGGTGGGAATAGTACTTCTGATTTAATGCCGTTATACTTAAATAGTCGATCACTTACTACTTTTGAATTAGTAAATATCTTTCCCTCAAGATCTCGAAGTACCTTATTGTCCATGGTTTTAATTGCTTGACGAATAGCTACATCTGAAGGGTTGCTATCGCTAAACATTCCATACTCCGTATTATGTAAATCATATGCTTGCCTAAATTGGTGAAGCAACCATAACTTCTTCTTTGGATGCTTCACATAATAAGCTGGAAACTTCAATGCAATCACCAAATCAGTATTATCAATAACACTAAGTTTCGTAGCCATAATTGAGTCTAGGATTGCTTCCTTAGGCACCCAAGCAAATGGATATGAGATAACTTGCGATTGATGCCCATATTCTGATAGTTTTGAACACAAACTATCAGCTAGGAACTCTGCACCTCCGTACAAAAATGGAACCTTTGTTGTTACTATTGCTATCTTCACTCAGTAAACCTCCTAACAACGTTGTCCCAATTGATTTGAAGTTCATCTATTCTCTTAAGTCCATTCCGTCCCATAGTCTCGGTCTTGTTCTTGTCCAAATACATTTCATCATATACTGAAGCCAATGCTTGAGGAGTAGGATCAGTAAGATAACCGTTATATCCGTCAACGATTAATTCGTCTGTACCTCCACTATCTTTACAGGAGATTACAGCCTTTTGACTATGGTGTGCTTCTAGAGAAGGATATCCATAGCTATCCTCATCATAAGGAATATAGATTGCAGCTAGGCAATCACTTAAGAACTTAGCTTTCTCTTCATCTGAAATCCATCTGTCTATAACAGTCACACGGTCTTCTAGATGATTGTATTTAATCTCATAGTATATTTCTTCCGCATCTTGAGGTCTTTCAGACTTTCCTGTTATCACAAGTTTTACCGGTGTTTTTGTGTACTTCATAGCTTGAACAGCAAGAAGTTGTCTTTTGTGGCTACAAATTCTACTTGAATAGTAAATGTAGTCTCCATAACTATTGCATCTAAAGCTGCTGATATCAAAAAGTGGCGGATAGACTACCGTTGAATCCAAAGCGTTAAACTTTGTCAAACGATTGGATACTACTTGTGAATTAGTAAATATCTTTTTTGCTTCTCTCAACGAGACGTCATCGGATCGCATAACATACTCACGAATAGCACAGTTTTTCTCTGTATGAGGGAACGGCGAGAATTCAGTATCCCACAAATCATAGACCTCACGACAGTGGTGAATAAACCAAAGATACTTTTCTGGATGCTGCAATTGATACGAAGGCATTCTAATAGGAATCAAACGTTCACAGTAGTCTTCAAGATGGAACATACGAAGACCTACTGTTTGTGACATCATTTGGTTGATATCAGAGGAATATGGCAATTTGATTGACTCAGCTTGGTGTCCGTATTCATTGAGTTTCAATACTAACCAATCTACTATCGAGGTTCCTCCTCCATAGATAAATGGAACTATCGTACTAGCAACGATTATCTTCATCTCTTACTCCAAAATATACTTTTTTATTTGCTTACATACAAAAGCAACATCTTCTCTTGTCAACAAAGCGTGTGTTGGTAAATTCATTCCAGCTGCCGATACCTTCTCACTTACTGGACAATTTGCATTGGCATCTTCATATACAGGCATTTGATGCATAGGATAAAATAAAGGTCTAGTCTCTATTCCATCTTCCTTTAACTTAGTCATAAGGTCATCTCTGCTAATCTTAACGTTATCCTTCAATAGAATTGAGAACATCCACCAAACGCTTTCCGAATTGTCGGTGACTTTTTGAAATTGAACATAATCTTCAAGATCCTTGAGTTCATCCATGTACCATGAAGCGACTTTACGTCTGTTAGCTATATGCGTATCAATATTCTCGAGTTGCGCGAGTCCAATAGCGGCTGCTACATTTGTCATTCTATAGTTATATCCTACTTCGATAAACCAATATCTACGCTTAGGATCTTGTCCTTGTCCCTTAAGGATTCTCATGCTTGCATCAAGCTCATCATCGTTAGTGACAACCATGCCGCCTTCTCCAGTAGTAATAATCTTATTCCCGAAGAAACTAAACGACGCTGCATCTCCAAATGAACCGACACACTGCCCATTGTATGTTGCTCCATGAGCCTCAGCTGCATCTTCCAACACAAATAGGTTGTACTTCTTTGCTATTGCCATAATAGCGTCCATATCACATGGATTTCCATACATGTGGACTGGAATTATGCCCTTTGTTCTAGGCGTAATTTTCCTCTCAATATCCTTAGGATCAATATTCCAAGTATCTTGCAGACAATCAGCGAAAATAGGTGTTGCTCCACAATATTTTACGCAATTAGCGGTGGCAATATAAGTAAATGAAGGCAGTATTACTTCATCACCTTCCTTAATTCCAAGGCCTAATAGCGGTACATGTAAAGCTACCGTACCATTACAACAAGCAATCGCATGCTTAACAGTCATTCTGTCAGCAAAAGACTCCTCAAACTGATTTACATACTTACCCACAGACGATATCCATGTAGTATCCATGCAATCGTCAACATATTTCTTCTCGTTACCAATAAAATTAGGTACTGCAACTGGAATGTTCTTCATTCTTCTACTCCTTTAAGCTACGTATTTCTCTTGCAGGGACTCCATATGCCATAACGTGACTACCGATATTCTTAACTACCGCAGCCCCCGCACCAATATAACTCCATTCTCCTATTACCGTTCCATCTATTACTGAAGAATTTGTTCCTATGTGGGTTCCTTGACCAACACTCGTAGTTCCAGATATTGCTGTTCCTGGAGCTACATGAACAAAGTCAGCTATTTCGCAATCGTGATCAATTGAACAATTTGTGTTGATTATGCAACCATCACCAATTCTGCAATTGACATTTACTATAGCCCCCGCCATAATACAAATTCCTTTACCTAAAGATGCTCTTGAAGATATTCTAGAGAACTTGCTAACAGCATTAATTACCTCAAATCCTATCGCTATTGCTTGATCTTGAAGTTTTTTTCTAAGTTTATTATCTCCTATAGCGACGAATATCTTATTAATTCCATCATCGTAGAATTTCTTCATATCTCCATCAATACCTATAACAGCTACTTCTGGCATCTTTGGTACGAATTTATTAATAGGAAAAATAGGATCGAGACAACCTAATACCTCGTACTCGTTATTCTCTAACAGTATATCGAGTACGCTTCTTGCATGTCCTCCTGCACCAATAACAATAATCCTATCCAAAAAATCAACCTCACTTATCCCTTCAAATCGATAATCTTCTCTATATGCCTCGTAATCCAGACTCTCCAGTTTTCTGATGATCTCTTAACTCTTGTAGAGCGCCTCGTTCTTCATTCCGATGTTACAAGCTTAAGTAGCCTAATTAATGCACTTTGCAATCTGTTGCATTATTCTATCTTGTCTTAGTTTAACTACACAGTACTCCGCTTTCATCTCTGCACAAGTGGTTCTCGAACCAAAGTACCTCTCGAGAAAACGTCTGACTCTTCTCTTGAGCGATTTCCTGTGCACGTACTCATTATAAGCTTCATATGTAGCCTTATATTTAGCTAAGTTCTGAATGCTCTTCGCTCGGAGGTTCTCGTCGGATGCCGCGAAAAGATACAAAACCCCTTCTTTGGGCAATCCTGAATAGTAATTCCACGCAATATCGTGCATTTGCTTATCCGTAGGAAGCTTACACCACAATGACTCAAAACATTTTGTCAAAAACTCGTAATCATCATACGCCAATAAGCCAGATACATCCCACGCATACTTCAAATACTCATTGCGATAGAGTTCGAAACTTCTTACAGGTTTATTTCCTTTGAATTCTTCGCTAATCGCAAAAGAATAAATCATTCCTTCTTTGCTCATTCCAGAATTAAGCAATGCCAGATTAGCGTTGAAACCTCCTTCGTCTGCATCTCTATCAAAAAAATACCGATAGCAAGCCTTTATGAATTCTTCGCCATCCTTATATAACAAAGTCTCTTCAGATATAGAATTAACGCATTTTTCGAAATGCTTTAAAACAAAGGAAGCATCCAAAGTTGGATAATCTATTCTATCTACTGTCGTCGAAATACTATTCTTCACTACTGCTTCTCCAACTATGATTTAATCTAAATACACCTGAGTCATGATGCTTACATATCATCTCAAAGCTAAGTGCATTGCTCAAGTAATCACAAATCGAACCATCTTCATTTACTATAGCCACATCCGTAGCATATCCACCAGGAAGGAAAGACAATTTGTCTACTTCGAATGATATCATCTTTTTCCCTTTACTTCCATCAACAGTATAACCATCAATCAGTGTATTTGTCGAGTAACATAAAACTCCATCTAATCGCAAGAAACCAATAGCTACACCTATAGCTTGCTCTTTATCAGATTTAACCTCAATATCAATATCCACACGAATTTTGTCGTCAGTTTTAAAAATTGTCTGAGCAACGTTATTACTGTTATACATCAATACCTTTTTGACTATGACTGTTCCATCACCTTTTCGAGCTGAAACAAGCTCTTCAGCTGTAGGCTCTATCTCTTCTCCAGAATTATCTTGTGCCTGTTCACTAGAAGCTGTTGATTCCTTCTGATCATTCTCTTCAGAATTCAAAGCAGCCTCCGCCTCCGCCTCTTCCGCCTTCTTCTCAGCGGCAATTCGCTTGCTTTCTTGGCGTTGAACTTCTTTGGCAGCAACCTCCTGACGATAATCTGCTATATAGTCAAGATATTGCTCATGAACATCGACAGGTTTTCCTTCAGATTTAATAAGGCCTTCGTGAATCCAATAAGAACGATCACAGATTTCCTCTATTTGCCCTAGTGAGTGAGATACTATTACAATTGTTGTTCCCTGAGCCTTAATTTGTTTTAGTCGATTAAAACACTTAGCCTGGAAACCTGCATCACCTACAGCTAATATCTCATCAATTAGAAGAATGTCAGCATCAATACTAATTGCAACAGAGAAAGCCAAGCGAGTGTACATACCTGATGAATATGTACGTACTGGGTTATCGATGAACTCCTCTAATTCTGAGAAAGCTATTATATCCTCCACCTTGTCGTCGATTTCTTTTCTGGAAAGCCCGAAGATTGCAGCGTTGAAATATATATTCTCTCGGCCGCTCATATCAGGGTGAAATCCAGCTCCAAGCTCGATCAGTGCAACAACACGGCCCTTCATCGTGATTTTTCCAGAGTCAGGATACATTATTCGCGTAAGAAGCTTAAGTGTCGTACTCTTGCCACAGCCGTTGTGACCGACTAGGCCGATAGCTTCGCCTTTTCGAACAGAGAATGAAATATCCTTAAGAACTGGTCTGTCTTGATAACGATTGCGCTCTTTAAAGAGCATGCGTTCTTTAAGCTGACTACCCTTATCTATATAGACACGGAATTTTTTGCTTATATTCTCAACTGAAATTACTACATCTTTATCCATTTTGCGCACCCCTCATCAAAGTTCTTCAGCGAAACGGCGCTTTAACTTACGGAAGACCAAACATCCAATTAGTAAGAAAACAACTCCAAGAACGACTGCTTCAAGAAGTGTCATCATCTCTGGAACTCTGCCATAATATAGGATATCTCTAAAAGCAATGATTACTGACGTCATAGGGTTAATATGCATTATCCATCTGTACTCAGTAGGACAAATCTCTATATCGTAAACAACGGGAGTAATATACATCCAAGCCATAGCAATAATCGTTAGAATATGCTCTAAATCTCGAAAATAAACGGTAACAGCAGAGGTGATCATTGCAATTCCAAGCGCTAAAAAATACTCGACAATCATTACAACTGGCAAACATAGAAGTGCGAGGGGAGAAATATGAACTCCCGAGTAGATTACTACACCAATAACAACTACGAAGCCCAACAGCATGTTAACAAAACAGCTTGTTACATATGAAATAGGTATAACTTCATTAGGGAAATATATCTTCTTAACTAAATCCTTTTGAGCTATGACGGATACCGATCCGCCAGTAATTGCAGAAGAAAAGAATATCCACGGAATAAGTGCTACAAACAAGAACAAGTAGTACTTATCTACCCCGGAGCGAAGAATAATCGAAAATACTAGGTTATAAACGAGAAGCTGAAGAAGTGGATTGATAAATGTCCAAAGAAATCCTAAAAACGAGCCTTTATATCGACCACGAAGATCCTTTTGAACCATGCTAAATATCATTTCTCGATATGCATATATTTCTTTAATCATGATTGCTCCTTCTTTGAGCTTGCTGCTTTCATCCTAAATTCTTCAAGCACTTCACTTAAAGAGTCGAAGACGTCATACTTTGCTACAAATCCTGTATCTGCATAAAGCTTAGAATTATCGCTTCTGTAATGAATTAATTCATCATCAGAAAGTCTTGGAGGAAGAGTAGTCTTCTTCATGGCAAGTTCACTCTTCTCTATAAGAGCACCAACCATATCTCGAATGTAATAGCTTCTTCCAGAACCAACATTATACGTCTCTAAAGCTTGTCCCTTCTCCGCCAGCAAACGATATGCATGAACAACATCTCGTGCATCAGAGAAATCTCTCCAAGAATCCAAATTGCCGAATTTGAAGGTATCTATCTCGCCATTTTCGAGAGAAGCAATTCTTGAACAATAGTCAGTAACGACGAATCCCTTCCGTTGACCCCTTCCTATATGATTGAAGGATCTAGTGAAAATAACATCAATATTGTATTTCGAGCAAAGAAGCTTAATCATCGCTTCTTGAGTATTCTTTGATACAGCATACGGAGAATCATTGATAAGCGGTGTCTTCTCATCTAATAAGCCTTCGGAATTCTGACACTTACTAATATCATACTGATTTGACGATCCAATCAGAAGAATTCTCGCATTAGGGCAATGCTTCAAGCAAGCCATAACGATGTTGACCGATAAATCAACATTCAAATGCATAGTAAGGTTAATTTTCTCCCAAGAAATATTAGGAGAAGCTTGACCGGCAAGATTGAATACATAATCTGGCTTAACTTGCTCAAATAAAGCATCGCAAGCTTTCTCATCTAGCATATCAATTGCCGTTACCTTGTCATCAAACGAAGCGATATCAGCACCATAAACATCATAGCTTCCCTCAAGCTCCTTACGTAAATAAGAGCCCGCAAAACCATTGATTCCTATGATTAGCGCTTTCTTCATATTTCTCCTACAAAAACACGCAAGTCGCCGTAAGTTCTACGGCGATCTCGTGCAGTTAACTAATTATAATGAGTTAGAAGCCTTAACTAGTTCCAAATCGTTGGTTACCATACGTCTTACTAGTTCATCAAAAGAAATCTCTCTCTTCCAACCTAGTTTCTCTTCAGCCTTAGCAGGGTTGCCAAGTAGAAGCTCAACTTCAGCTGGACGGAAGAACTTAGGGTTAACCTTAACAACAGTCTTACCTGAGTTCTTATCAACACCAGTCTCGTTAACGCCTTCACCCTTCCACTCAATGTCGATTCCAACATGCTTGAAAGCAGTCTCAGCAAATTCACGTACTGTTCTCGTCTCGTTAGTAGCGATTACGAAATCGTCTGGCTCATCTGCTTGAAGCATCAACCACATAGCCTTAACATAATCCTTTGAGTGACCCCAGTCACGCTTCGCAGAAAGGTTTCCTAGTTCAACACATTCCTCAAGGCCAAGGCTGATTCTTGCAGCTGTATTAGTAATTTTTCTTGTTACGAACTCAAGTCCTCTTCTCTCCGACTCGTGATTGAATAAGATTCCTGAACATGCGAAAAGGTCATAGCTCTCGCGATAGTTCTTTGTTATCCAGTGACCATAAAGCTTAGCAACACCATATGGTGAACGTGGATAAAAAGGAGTTGTCTCGCATTGCGGGATTGCTTGAACTAGTCCAAACATCTCAGATGTGGAAGCCTGATAGAAACGTGCCTCAGGCTTTACTACTCGGATTGCTTCCAACATATTTGTTACGCCGATAGCATCAATATCGGCAGTTGCCAAAGGCTGCTCCCAAGAAGTTGCAACAAATGATTGAGCTGCAAGGTTATATACCTCATCAGCCATAGAAATCTTCATAGCCGTTATCAATGAAATTGGGTCTGTCATATCAGCATAGATAAGATGAATCTTATCCTTAAGGTGGTTAACGTTACCATAATCAACGACGCTCTTACGTCTCATTATTCCATAAACTTCATAACCCTTATCGAGTAGAAGTTCTGCAAGATAAGATCCATCTTGTCCTGTAATACCGGTAATCAACGCGCTCTTCATGTTGACATCCCCCTAAATAATATTTTTTATAGTTAATATAGTATATACAAATGCGCGAAAAGGCGCAATTCCACTCGTGAGATTATATCACAATATATTTGTCGATTCTATTTGTTCTTTCGTTGACTTTTGACAAAAGTGCTGCCCCCAGAAGCTATAATCCATTAGCTTCAGAAATTACTCGTAAATGAACTCACTCGCGCTATACACATTTACAATTCCGCCATCCTCATTAAGTATCAGAAAGTACTCGCCATTCATTTCCAGGCTTCGATACACCGCTTGGGAAACAATTCTGTCTCCTTCATCCTCGCAAACAATATGATAAGTATAATCCTTGGTCTCATGACCATCGTCATTAATCATGCGTGATCTTTCTTCTACATACTTGTCCGTTACAACGTCAGAAATAACCGAAAGTTCGTCGCCCCGCGCCCTGTTGGCACTTATGAGCGAGTATCCCATAGCTAATACAAGCAATAAAATGAAGCCAAATGCAACACAGCTACAATAAAATGGAGTCCATCCGTTGTTCTTTTTACGTTTGCCTTCTTCCTCAGATGAGGCCTTTTGATTATTGGCTATCTTCTTTCTCGTATTAATAAATATAGATATTGAGACGAAAGCTAAAACCGTGTCTAATCCAATGAAGAAAGCCAGAAGAATAGTGAGCATCTTCGAACTGTTGTCCAAGTTTTCTAAGTAATCTCCATAAATTACCTCTTCGGTTAGCACTACTCGACCATCCTTATGAACTATCTCGTAATTACTATAATCATTTCCCTGATTTGAACCTAAAAAGCTCAATACACCAATAAATATTCCTACAACAAGTGCAAGAATTCCTACATTTAATGAAATGTATTGCCTCCTCTTAAAATTCGTAGTTGCGATTGAATAAGGGTCGTTAGGGTCCAAATGAATAACAGCTTTTTCTGACTGAATACCGCTTGTTACAGTTGACCATAAGCTATTATCATAGGCCTTGTACTCATTACCCTCGAAAATATAAGAATAAACTGGAGTACATACAAGGTAAGAGCCCGTAGTACCATCAACTCTCGAAGTATGTATCTTGTATTTGTAACCAATAATATCCGCAACTACTTCAGCGGTACATTCTTTGTTGCGTCTTTTAATTCGAATTAGTGAGTAGGCAATAAAATAACCGCCAATCAAGATAAAAAGCAGGCATGCTATGACTACTAACAAAGGTAAATCCTTACAAATAGGAACAAAGAGTTTAAGCGCGCTAGGTATCATCAGAGCTAGTCCCGTAACCATGAACAAGAATAACCCCGCTCTTCTTTTGCGATTATCCGGGAAAGCCATTACTACGACTGGCAAGAAAGTCATGAGTGCACCTATACAAAAAACTCCTGCAGGTACATTGTGCTTAAAACCCAAGAAGAAAATCATTCCGCCAACGGCTAATAGGAACACTAAAACCATAAAAAACGAGAAAACTTTATGTTCAACAGGTCCCGTCCTTAAACGCTCAGCGTTCTTCTCGAACTCTTCGAAGTTCGCTTCCATAGCTTCGTGATAAATATCTTCACGAGCAAGCGAATCTAATTGTTCTATTCTCATTGTAGAAAACAGTTTATCTTCCTTGAATTCCATACGCACCTCCTAAACGATTATTTTCTTATTTCGCGAAAAGAATAGCCTCCTTATAGACCATCGCTGCGGTATGCCAATCGAATTTTTTGCTATTGCTTATTAAATCCTCTTTACTAACTAATACTTTATCGTCTTTAACCAGAATTCTCGCCATCGCTTTTGAGAATCCCTCAACATCCTGAGAATCGACCTCTTGAGCAAAACCTCCGCTTACCTCTGGCAAGCTTGACGAAGAAGACACTATGCACTGAGCAGCGCATGCCATGGCCTCAACAACTGGCATTCCAAAGCCTTCATATAAACTTGGCAATACCAAAGCCTCACAATTGCGATACAAATCCCTCTTCATCTCGTCGCTAACATAACCAGTTCGAATAATTCTATTCTTAAAACTGCTGTTCTCTATCTTCGACAGCATTTCCTCACTATGCCAGCCAACTCCACCAGCTATCACTAGCTTTACATCGGGATAGTCTTTGGCAACTCCCTCGAAGGCATCAATGAGAACTCCAAGATTTTTTCGTGGTTCAAGGGTCCCCACGTACAAGAAAAACTTGTCTATCCCATAGCTTTCCTGAAGCTTAGTCTTCTCTTCTTGTCTTGAATTCTCGGAATCGTTAGGGCAATAGAAGTTGGAATCCACGCCGCATTTAGCTACGAAGACCTTGCTGCTTGGAACGCCAAGAATTTCTACAATTTCCTTTTTCGAGAAGTCCGAGATAGTGACAATAGCGTCCGCTTTGTTTGCCGATTGTCTTAAATGATTCTGAAGCAAACGCCTGTTCCTGTCGTCCATTGTCTCGGGATAACGTTCGCACACCATATCATATATTGTAATTATTGATTTGCCCTTCAAGGCTTGAGGCACTAGATAATTGAAAAAAACCGTAACATTCGCGTTAGAACGGGTTAGTCTTTCATAGCTACAAATCTTAGCCATATTTCCAGCCCTAATATATGCTCCAAGCGGCATACTGGTCACGATATGCATGTCATTTATCTTCAGAAGCTTGCTAACCAAGTCCGAGGCTTTATTGCGTCCTAGGAAATCAAAAATATGGCCTTCAAAAGACTCCTGCCCATCAATAGCAACGAGCTCTTTAGAGATAGCCAAAGCATATTGCCCTATTCCAGTGAGATTTTCACCTGCTATGGGCTGTAAGTTAAGTGCAATAGTATCAGAATTCATTAAATCTCCTAGATCAGGCCTACCGCATAATCAAGTACAGTTTACATCATTTCTTGGCTTTTGCGTACTGAGTGGTTCTTTTCTGGGCCTCGAAAACAAAATAGTCTCCCTCTTGATGTATCTTAACGCCTCCGAATATTGCTATGAATTTGTTCTTGTACCAATCAAGTCTTTTAGTTACCATGAGCATCCTGCCGCCAACTTCAAGTCTGTTGAAGCCCTTTTCTATAAACGCTTTTGCTATCTTGAAATCAGTATGGTAAGGCGGATTCGATAGAATAATTGTAAAACCCTTTTCGCTAACTTCATTTAAGCCATCCGATATCACCACATTTGCGCCCTCAAAGCCATTTGCCTTCATATTTAAAAGTGCCACTTCGCATGCAATAGGATCAACATCCGTCATAGTAATACAAGATGCCTTAACTCCATATGAACAAGCCGCCAAAGACACAATCCCAGTTCCACATCCAAGATCCAAGACCTTGTCTTCTTCGCTAAAGCATGCGTATTTAATCATAGAAAGAGTCCCCTTATCCGCACCCTTAGGCGAGAATAAGGAGACATTTGTTTCCACTATTATCAATCGTTCATTAAAGACAATCTCGTACATAAATCAAAGCTTCGAGTTAACGAAAGCCGACATACTCGTCTTAACTTCACTTAGTCTTTCTAGAGCGATAGCCTTATCTGTATCATAAATACCAAAATAGATCTTAAGCTTTGGCTCTGTTCCAGAAGGACGAACGCAAGCCCAATCAAGACCCTTGTCTCCACCTAACTCATACAGAAGAACATTAGACTTAACCAAGTCAATTGGAGATGTAGTAAGCTTGCCAGAAGAAAAATCATAACGAATCGACTTCTCATAATCTCTTACAGCTACCACATTAGGTCCGCCAATAAGCTTCAATGCTTCTTCCTTAGTCTGACATGCCTCAAGCTCTTGTCTCATCGAGCTCATGCAACCTTGAATCTTCTCAAGACCTTCTTTGCCCTCAAGAGTAAAGCTTACAGCCTCTTCAAATCCATATCCAAACTTCTTATATATTCTCTCCAACCTATCGAAAAGTGTCTCACCCATGTCCTTAGATTGAGCAGCCATACCGCAAATAAGCATTACAGCAACAACCGCATCCTTATCACGAACGTTTAGTCCAGAAAGATATCCATAACTCTCTTCGAATCCGAACTGAAAGCTCTTGTCACCATTCTCATCGTCAATCATAATTCTCTCGCCGATGAACTTAAATCCAGTAAGAACTTCTTGTAGCTCTACACCATAAGACTCGCAAATCGCACCAGCTAGCTTTGTTGATACGATAGTAGTAACAGCAAAAGACTTATCCGCTAATGTTCCTGCTTGCTTCTTAGAATTCAAGATGTAATCAAGAAGCATAATTCCCACTTGATTGCCTGTGAAAGACTTATAGACTTCCTTCCCATCCTCGACTGTCTTAGCTGCAACACCAACTCTATCAGAGTCAGGATCGGTACCAACCACGATAGAAGCGCCTTTTTTCTTAGCCAATTCAATTCCCATTGAAAGAGCCGCAGGATCTTCTGGATTAGGTGTCTTAACAGTTGGGAAAGAGCCATCTGGAAGTTCTTGTTCATTAACTATATGTACATTCTTAAAACCAACAGCACTTAGAATTCTTCTAACTGGCTTGTTACCTGAACCATGTAATGGCGTGTAGACAATATCCATATCTGATTGTCTGTCTATTGCATCCTTATCTATAACAAGCTCTTGAAGCATCGCTGTATAAGCCTCATCGACCTTGCTTCCGAATTTCTCGACTAGACCCGAAGAAATTGCATCCTCGAGTTTCATTTGCTTTATTGTTCTAACATCCGCATACTTCTCGATGTTCGAAAGGATTTCAGAAGCTGCCTCAGGTGTAACTTGTCCACCGTCAACTCCATAAACCTTATACCCATTGTATTTTGATGGGTTGTGCGATGCTGTAATCATTACGCCAGAAAAGGCACCGAAGTATCTAACAGCGTAGCTAAGCATTGGAACTGGACGAAGCTCATCTGATAGGTAAACCTTAATACCATATGCAGCAAGCGTTGAAGCAGTTACATCAGCGAATTCAGGTGAGAAGTGTCTGGAATCAAAAGAAACAGCAACACCCTTCTCCATAGCTTCCTTACCGTTGGCAACAATATATTGAGCAAGTCCTGCAGAAGCCTTAGCAACTGTATAAACATTCATTCGATTGGTTCCAGCTCCAAGAATTCCTCTTAATCCACCAGTTCCAAACTCAAGATCTTTATAGAATCTTTCCTCAATCTCTTTCTCATCATTAGCTATATCAGCTAATTCTTTCTGAGTAGAAGCATCAAAGAAACTATCCTTACTCCAAATATCATATAAGTCCTTAAAATTCATAAAACCCTCCGAGAAAAAATAACAACCGTTTATATACGATTTATACTTCGTTTAACTCAAACAATATATCACAAACAAGACGAATTTGTAGTGTTATGGTTTTATCTTTTGATAATAGAAACAAGCAAGCTGTGTCCTATCGCGAAGTCCTAGTTTATTTAAAACTGTACTCATCATGTTTCTTACTGTTCCCTCACCTAAGAACATCTTTTCGGCAATTTCCTTATTAGAAAGACCATCAGCAACTAATTCAATTAATTGAATCTCCTTGGATGTAATGTCGAAGTCCTTATAGTTGAAACTTTCCTGTCTATTGATTAGATCTGGTAATTTCTCAACTATCTTGCCTCCAAAAACAATTTGCTCTCCATAGATAGCTCGTACCGCGGAAGGCAAGGTAGCACAATCTTGCTTTAAGATATACCCTCTTGAGCCTATCTTAAGCGCCTTGTTTATATATTCATCATCAAGAAAAGTGGTAAGAAATAGAATTCTGGCTTGCGAATGCTTCGAGATTATTGCCGTTGCAGCATCAAGACCGTTCATCTTATCCATTCTAATATCCATAAGAACGACATCAGGGATAAGCTCATCATACTTTGCTATGGCATCTCTTCCATTCGAGCATGTGCATATGACTTCTATAGATTCTTTCTTAGCATCATCTTGCTCTAGGATTACCTTAAGTGCCCCTGATACTAATGGATCATCGTCTACTATCATTACTTTCATGATTTATTCTCCTTTGGTAGAGTAACAAGTACTGTAAAGCCCTTTGCATCTGATGATATATTGACACGACCATTCAAGTTGTTAGCTCTCGCTACAATATTACTTAGTCCCATACCACTTCCATTCTCTAATGACAGAGCGTTATATTCGAAGTCTTTATTTCTTCCATCATCAAATACTCTAATTCGCCAAAATGTTATATTCTCTACGACTTCAATTCTGACGTTCTTACCGCTACTGTACTTGGCAATATTCGTAACAGACTCCTTAATTATTGCAAGAATTGTGTTTTTTATAATTCCGGAAGCGGGGGAGTCAATTGCAGTATTGACTGTCACTTCGAATTTATCAGAGATTGTTTTTGTTATCTCGTTGATTCCTATAGATAAATCAATAGAGTCGTCACGAAGCTCGTGTACACTTTTTCGAATTGAAGTCATAGCTAGGTTCAGAGTATCACCTACAGAAGACAGGGGTTCTTTAAGGTTGGGATCTTTGTTAATTATCTGAAGAGCCTGCATCTGCACGATTACTCTTGTAAGCATATGACCTACATTATCATGAATCTCACGGGCTATTCTATTACGCTCCTTAAGAGTTGCCAAATATACTTCGTCTTGATTTTTTTGCATCGCTTGTTGGTTCTGACGCTTTGCCATTAAGACTTCAAGTCTAGCGTCATCATACTTGCCCTTATATAAGGATTTCGTCTCGTTAATAAAAGCCGATTTAATAGCAAAGCTAATTGCTAGAACCAGAATCAAATATCCGACCCACTTGACGTTCATATCAACGTTTAAATTGCTGAGTTTATATATGACAAATACTACAAACACTCCCTTAATTGTAAGGAGAAGCATTTCTCTTCTTGTAACAGCAAACCGGCTAATAATTTCCTCTATATCGTATGTCGAAAACAGACAATAGACGATGATTGGAAATACTACAATAAGAGACGTACTCATAAAAGATAAAACAAAGAAGAGCCCCGCAGCCATAATAGCTACGGACTCTTCCCTTCTTAGATCACATATGACTGCAATGATTACCATCGATAGTATTGAGATTATCTCAATCGCCCCGATGTCAACATTAGCAAACATAAATAGGCTAATGCCAAGGATCAGTAAAATTTTATCAACTATTCTATGTATCATACCCTAATTATACATTAAGCTCTTTTTCCAGCACGAACGTTTTTGATTAATATGGAAACCACACCAAAAGCAATCGCAAAAAGAATTTGTACACCAAGACATACTAGAAGCGTATTCTTACTGAAGACTTCCCCTGAGCCTGGTATCAGCATGTTGTTAACCTTTACCGACCAATAGAATGGCAGGAATCTTCCAATTCTTAAGACATCAGCTCCAAGAACAGCAGTAGGAACAAATACTCCTGTTAAGAAGGACATCGCAAGACCAGAGATATTTGTTATCATCGACAAGCTGTTTTGCGATAATGGGAACGATGAAAATACTGATGCTATTGAACAAATAGTTAAAGTAGTAACAAAAGAATTAAGTAAAAGAACCCACCAATATTTATCATATAGAACCGTGCCGAAGCCTACGATGAAGATAAACACATTGAATATAAACCAAACAGCAATTCCACTTGTGATAAGTCCTATTGTATTTACTAGACTTCTCTTTAACTTCGATACAGGACCTGACTCTATTCTATTAGCTACGCTATTCTTGTTGTTCTTGATGATTACTGAACCAACTGCCAAACAGACTAAACCAAAGAGCAGGTAGCAATAGTATTGACTAGTATATTGAACGATTACCTCGTTAGGATCCTGACCTATTAGTTCCTTATCCTTTGTATATATCGAAGAAGGAACCTCATTCTTACAATTCTCGATTGCTGTGCTAGCAGCTTCCTCCTCAGAATATCCCATCTTGATGTAGGACGCATATACGCTAATGTAGTGATTAATTTGATCATCAACTGTAACAACTACAGGTCCGTTATTCATACTGGCGGAATACTTAATTTGTGAATCATCACTTTCTTCACCATTAGTAATCGCCTCACCAAAGCCACTAGGAATATCCATATGATAAGCTGTAACTCTGAAGTAAACCAAATCGATGACTCTTAGCTCTGACACGTCGGAGTAGTTATTTAGGTTGTTGTTAATCGAGAGATACTCAATAAGTCCACGGCTTAAGTATGAATCATCCATGTCCTTATAGCTAATATCGCTAGAAACTGCCATATTTTGACTGTTGCCGTTGTCTATTGCTTGGTTCGCTATAAAAGATAATAGGCCAACCATTACTGCGAAGATGATAGCGTATAAGATAATACTCATCTTTTCGCGAGCTAACATCTTAAAGAAATGCTTATAGAGATGCATATTTTTCCCTCCTTAGCATGATTACGCTTATGACTAGGCATAGTAGCGATACTACCAAGATTTTTCCTGCGTTAATGAAAAAGTCATAAGGCTGATCAAAATAGATTAGTCTGTACATTCCCATATTAAGGATTGTTGCAGGATTAATGGCATTGAGAATTGGAAATTTTGCCTCGATGATGCCAGGAAGGTTTGAAACCATCTCTCCACTCAAAAATACTGAAACCATTACTATTCCTGTTGCCTTATTCTCTCTTTGAGACAGTGATCCCTTCATGAACAAACCAAAGATTTGACCTATTGCCAATGCAAATACATCTGCTAGCATTACGAAAAGGACAACGAGTATCCAATTTTTACCTAGACTAATCTTAAAAACAAAATTCAATACTAGAAGATGAATGCCCGATAGAATCCAAACGCAAATTACTCTCGAGAAGAAAGCCGAAAGAATAAGCTTAAGCTTACGCGCTGGGGATACAGACACTCTCATGGCTCCAACTGAAATATCCGCACGAGTGTCGCTTACAACCCCAATACCTAATGTAACATTGAACAGCAACGCCATGATTATTGTACTTATGTAGTACCACTCGTAGTTGTCAGGGCTTCGCGTGTATATTCCATCGTTATATGTCGTGTATTCTATGTCTTCAGAAATCGACTCAATAATTGCTGGTACGCTAGATGGATCGGTCGAGTATGCGTCCATAATTATTGAGTAGTTACTCTGATAAGCGTTAGCTATAGTTTTAGTTACCATAGTAACAGTAGTTCTACCGTCCTTCTTAAGAAGGATTTCCATGTTCTCGCCGTCAACAACAAAGACAGCATCAAGATCTGACTTCTCATCTAGAAGAAGCTCATGAGCTTCTTCTATGTTTGCTACATCTTGCTTAACCAAGAAAGGCTCACCCTTGTCATTCTCGCTAAGAGAGTCAATTGTCATCTCAAAATTTTCGGAATACATACTCTCTTGATCAACTATGATAGCGACGTTGATCTGAGAAATTGAATTCTCCATTTCATATATATTTCCGAAAGCAACCTGAAAACATGTCATTAACGCAAGTGGAAAGACAAGCGACCAGAACCAGAATTGCGTCTCGCGTATGCTTTTCAAAAGATAGTACTTAAACATTTCTTTTTCTCCTTATACAAAATACGATTTACTAATCCCGCTTGTCTTAGTCATCACGAAGCTGCTTTCCTGTAAGCTCCAGGAATACATCGTTCAAGGTCGGCTGTTCGGAGAAAACTCTCTTCAAAGAATATCCACCGTTTTGTAAAACTGAAATAATATCAACTACGTTGTGCTTACCACTTCCAGCCTCTACCTTCAGAATGCTGCCGTCATAGTTAACGTTAAAGATGTTCTTAAGTTCACGAATTTTATTAAGAGCGTCGTCTTCAATTCCAGAAGCCTCAACAGTAATAAGCTCGCTTTTCTTAATCATTTTCTTTAACTCATCAATAGTGCCTTCAGCAATTATTGTTCCCTTGTCCAAAATAATCAGATGATCAGCCAAGCGCTCAACCTCTTCCATATAGTGAGAGGTATAAACTACTGTAGTGCCGTTCTGTCTAAGAGTCTCAATACCCTCAAGAATCTTATTTCTACTTTGAGGATCTACAGCTACTGTTGGTTCATCAAAGAAAATAAGCTTTGGCTTATGTGCTATACCACAAGCAATATTGAGTCTTCTTTTAAGTCCTCCTGAAAGCTTCTTAGGTCTAAATTTCAAGAAATCGTTTAACTCAACAAAATCAATAGCTTCTTGCACATATCTCTTACGTGTTGCCTTATCTTGAATATATAATCCACAAAAGAAGTCGATATTCTCATAAACAGTAAGTTCTTCGAAAACAGAAACCTCTTGTGGCACAACTCCTATCTTAGACTTAATTGAATATGCTCTTGGTGTCATTTTCTCTCCGAAAATCGTAATCGCTCCCTTGTCATATTCCAAAAGCGAAAGAATGCAGTTAATTGCCGTCGACTTACCAGAACCATTAGGTCCCAAAAGTCCAAAAATCTCTCCTTCTTTAACGCTCATATTAAAGTGATCTAACGCTATCAGTTCTTTATAACGCTTAACTAGATTCTCAACCTTGATTACTTCTGCCATCAGTAATGTCCTCCTTGGTATTTCTGTTGAAATTATGCACCTTAAGACATTCATACATTAGTGTACGCAGTCACTTTAATATATGACATTTGTCCTTTTCGAAAAGGCACAAAAAAAGTGGCACATTACAAATGTAATGCACCACTAAATACTCAACCAATAATGAATAAATATCCGGCTATCCCGGCTTGAATGATTAATCCGATTACGTTGACTACCCAAAAATACCAATGCTTTGTCTTATGACGGAAGATATTCATCGCGACAAGCGCACCAGCACTTCCACCAAGAAGTCCCATACCGAGCAGAACCTTCTCTGGAACTCGCCACGCCCTCTCAATCGACTTACCCTTATCAACTCCATACGTAATAAAAGCTATCAGGCTTACAACAGCATATTCAACAAGTACAGCAATTAACACCTTATGATTCCTCTTAGCTCTCTACTGAAATGTTTTTAATTACTTGTGGAACAAGAGGCTTGTCCGAACGATCTGTCTTAACACTAGCTATTTGGTCAACAACATCCATACCCTCTATTACCATACCAAAAGCAGCATAGTCGCCATCAAGGTGAGTAGCATCCTCATGCATAATGAAGAATTGGCTACCAGCAGAATTTGGCATCATCGAACGTGCCATAGAAAGAACGCCTCTCTTATGCTTAAGATCATTCTTAACGCCATTTGAAGCAAACTCGCCCTTGATTGAATATCCTGGGCCACCCATTCCAGTTCCATCTGGGCATCCACCTTGAATCATGAATCCAGGAATTACTCTGTGAAAAATGAGTCCATCGTAGAACCCTTGTTTTGCAAGCTTTACGAAGTTCTCTACAGAAATTGGTGCGATATCGGAATAAAGCTCACATTTAATACTTTCACCGTTCTCCATTAAAATAGTAGCGATTGGATTTGCCATTTTTGAATTCTCCTTAATATATAATCTGTTTTTATTCTTGTGTTGAAGGCGCTCGATATGAGAAAAGCAAGTCGTTCTTTATCTGCCAAAGCTTTGGAGATAAATCAACATAGTAATTATGCGGATTCTCAAATCTCTTTACTGATTCCCACAAAGTATCTATTTCCTTCGTGCAATAAGCTCTAATCTCTTCGATTGTCGGGCACTTATAAATTAGCTCGCCTTTATCGAAAATCTTAACTAACAGTTTTCTCGTAGTATAGTTTGTCAAAGTCTTTGCTTTCCACTTCTCTATAGGATCAAAAATCGTGTACGGCTCTCCATTTGGTTCATCATCGTCTCCAGCAACCATAAGAACATCAGCTAAGGCCTTTCCTGTTGCTCCATCATAGAAACGTACTATCTCCTTATCACAAGGAGTAGTAACCTTTGCAGCATTCTCAGATACTTTCATCTTTGGAATAACCTTGCCATCACTATCTACAACGGCACAAATCTTATACACACCGCCAAATACTGGCTCTGCCTTAGAAGTGATTAATCTCTCACCCACACCAAATGAATCGATGCAAGCTCCTTGATTAATTAAATCTCGAATCAAGTACTCGTCCAAAGCATTCGATACCGTAATCTTACAATCGGTAAGTCCTGCCTCATCCAGCATTTGTCTGGATTTCTGAGTCATATATGTAAGGTCGCCTGAATCAATTCTAATACCAAGCAAACGCTTACCCATAGGCTCTAGCACTTCCTTAGCACAACGAATAGCATTAGGAATACCGCTCTTTAGTACATCATAAGTATCTACCAAGAGAAGTGTTTTGTCTGGATAAGACCTTGCATAAGATGCAAAAGCTTCGAATTCATCATCGAAAAGCATAACCCAGCTATGAGCCATTGTTCCAGACAGCGGAACACCAAAATGCTGTCCACAAATCGTACAAGATGTTCCAGCAACTCCTGCAATATAAGCAGCTCTGGCACCTAGAACAGAAGCATCAAAGCCTTGTGCTCTTCTCGCACCAAATTCCATGACTGGACGCCCCTCAGCTGCTCTTACAATTCTTGCTGTCTTTGTCGCAATAAGACTTTGATGGTTAATCGTGCAAAGCAATGCCGTCTCAAGCATTTGAGCTTGAAGAATAGGTCCTTTCACCTTAACAAGAGGCTCACCAGGGAAAACAACTGTGCCTTCTGGTATCATCCATACATCACACGCAAATTTGAATGTGCGCAAATACTCTATGAAAGCATCATCAAAAGCATACTTTTCCTTAAGGAAAGATAAATCGTCATCTTCAAAGTGAAGGTTGGATAGATACTCAATAGCTTGCTCTACACCAGCCATTACCGCATATCCACCATGTTCTGGTACTCCTCTAAAAAACAAATCGAAGTAAACATCCGTGTTAGCAACGCCTTTGTCTAAGTAACCCTTACCCATTGTTAACTCATAAAAATCGGTAAGCATACTCATGTTAGTTCTGTCGTTCCACATTTGATTGCTCATGTTTATCTCCTTATAAAAAATCGGGAAGTCTTGGTATTCCTCGACTTCCAGATTGATTTAAACTATAGAAGTATTATTCCTTGATAACTTCCTTAATTGAGGTAGCCAAGCCAGCAATTCCTTGAATCTCTGAAGGAATGATAATTTTTGTCGCTTGTCCATTAGCAACCTTCTCCATGCACTCTAGACTTCTAAGAGCTATAAGTCCCTGATCAGCTCCAACTTCTTTAATCATAGCAAGTCCACGAGCCGTAGCTTCTTGAACCTTAAGGATAGCCTCAGCTTGTCCTTCAGCCTCTCTAATAGAAGCCTCCTTCTTAGCCTCAGCACGAAGAATAGCGGATCCCTTCTCTCCTTCAGCTACACGAATAGCTGCTTCCTTTTGTCCTTCCGCAATAAGTACTGCTTCTCTCTTCTCACGCTCAGCCTTCATCTGCTTCTCCATGGCATTCTGAATTTCACGAGGAGGCAAAATGTTCTTAAGCTCAACTCTATTAACCTTTATGCCCCATGGATCTGTAGCATCATCAAGAATCTCTCTCATCTTTGTATTGATGATATCACGGCTAGTAAGTGTCTGATCCAACTCAAGATCACCAATAATATTACGAAGAGTCGTAGCTGTTAGATTCTCAATTGCAACGATAGGACGCTCGATACCATACGCATAAAGCTTAGAATCAACAATCTGATAGAACAAAACTGTATCTATTTGCATTGTTACATTATCCTTTGTGATAACAGCCTGAGGAGCGAAGTCTGCAACCTTCTCCTTTAGAGATATTCTCTTTGCAACTTTGTTAACAATAGGAATCATAAAATGTATTCCAGTCTCCCAAGTTGTCTTATATGCGCCAAATCTTTCTATAACAAATGTCGTCGCTTGAGGTACAATTTTTACGCACGATACAAATAAAATAAAAAGTGCAATAGCCAAAATAATAATAAATGCTAGTGTTCCGCCATCCATAATTCAAAACCTCCTAATAAAATAAATCACTCCTCTGAAGAAGCTATTGGTTCAACCTCAAGTTTAACTCCAGACATTCCTAAAACCTTTACTTTCTTGCCTTCTGGAATATTCTTCTTTGCAAAAGCACTCCATACTTGGCCCATAACCTTAACCTGTCCCTTACATTCATCTACGTCGATACTAACAATAACGATACCTTCTTTACCAATTAACCTGTCGGCGTTTGTAGGAATCGTTTCCTTCGAGCGTTTGCTATCAATTATCGGTCGTATCCAAATTATACATATGATGAAGCACACAACAGACACGGCAATCATGACAATAACTTGTGCAAGTACCGGAGCGCCCAAAAGGTCCATAATCAATGCAACTAAAGCACCAAATGCAATCCACACTGATGAGAGACCTAAAGTAGCGGCTTCAATAACTAAAGCTACTATCAGAATAATAAGCCAAACTATCCACATTTGCATACATCTACCTCCCTAAAATTTTGCTTATTATCCTAAGATAATCAGCATTAACGTATTATATACCACGTGAACTTCCTAAACAATAAGAATCGCTTCTATCCCTCAGTTCTAGCCTTCTGCCAATCATAAAAGACATCTTCCAAAGTAAGACCTTGAGGAGGTAAAGTTTTGCCTGCTTCTTTTCGTGAAGAAGAATCTATTATTCCAGGAATATCTTGTGGCAAAAGCTTGCCGCATCCAACATAAAGAAGTGTTCCAGCAATTATGCGAACCATATTATAAAGAAAAGCCTGTCCTTGAACCTCAATTTCATATAGGTCAGAACACGTATTGCTTTGCGATACTCGAACCGAAAACAACTTTCGCACTGTAGTCTTTTGTGAGCCACCAGCAGCACAAAACGCGCCAAAATCATGGTCTCCAACGAAGCTCTCACCAGCCTTATTCATCGCCTCAATATCAAGCGGGTAAGGATAATGATATGCATATCTAGAGATGAGCGGGCTTCGAATTGTCGAAGTGTAAACCCTGTAAACGTATCGCTTTCCGAGTGTATCAAAACGCGCGGAGAACTCGTTATTTACATACAAAGCCTTCTTAACAGCTAAATCGTCAGGCAAAAAGCTATTTATTGCAAGCGGAAACTTGTCTTCTGGAATAACAAACGGAATGTCACAATGACTAACATGTCCACGAGCGTGAACGCCACTGTCAGTCCTAGAACATCCCGTTATTTTAATATCTTGCTCGAAAAGCTTCGTTAGTGCCTCTTCCAAAGTCTGCTGAACCGAACGACCATTTTTCTGTGTTTGAAAACCAACAAAATTCGTTCCATCATATTCGCAAACGAGCGCAACTCGATACATTCGAAGCCCTCTTTCTCTTTATATTCCCTTGAGTCCATCCTCAAGGCATACTTTACCTACCATCGCCGCACCAACAATACCAGCGTCATTGCCCATCTTCGCAATCCTAATCTCTGTCTTCTTAACGCCAGGACCAAAGTAAGGACGCGACATTGTTCTCTCTCTTAGAGGTAGTAGTAGAGGATCACCCTCATTACAAACGCCACCACCGATTACGAGAATCTCAGGCATAAATGCATTAATTGTATTGGCAAGACCATCAGAAAGGAAGTCAATATAAGTATCGACTAATTGCTTCGCAACCTCGTCGCCTCGACGCATTGCAATAAAAGCAATTCTCGCATTGGTTTTTCCTTCGTTCTTGGCAATTTCTTCATTAAGCAGAGAGGTTGGATTAGCATCAGCAGCTTCCTTAGTCATTCTGGCAAGAGCACTAGCAGCACAATACATCTCAAAGCATCCTTTACGTCCGCAAGAACACTTAAGACCGCCTGATACTAGAACAGTATGTCCAAATTCAGAACCTGCCTGGTTAAAACCTGAATATACTCTTCCATTCACGATTACACCGGCGCCAATTCCAGTTCCAATAGTAATTGTTACAGAATCCAAAGCACCCTTGGCAGCTCCTGCAACAGCCTCAGCCATAGCAGCACAATTTGCATCGTTATCAATATAGACGGGTAAATCAACGACTTCCCTAACAAGCTTTCTCATTGGTGCATTAAGGAAAGGCAGATTGTTAGAATAAACTAGTAATCCTTCCTTATTGTCTGGAGTTCCAGGGGAACCAATTCCAATAGATGCGATATCCTCAACCTCGAGGTTCATATCCTTGATTACATCCAAAGCAAGTTTGCCCATATCATGGATGATGTCCTCCATAGGACGTTTCGCATTCGTCTTAATACTTAGCTTGTTTAACAACTCTCCGTCACTTGATACAACACCAGCCTTAATGTTAGTGCCGCCCAAATCGATTCCGACATAATATGCCATAGTATCCCCCAACTTAACAAATATTGTTCTTTAGTTTCCTAAACCGCTAATATTCTATCACAGCTAATACAAATGTTGCCATTGTAAAAGTATGCTGTTTCTTTTTGATTTTCAATCATCTTTTCTTACCAGAATAACGGAAAGCACCTTTTGGAGGTGCTTAGCCGCAAATCTGTTATTGAAATGACTTTCTCCACTTAGTTCATTAAATATTTACTACTACTTCGTGAACTTCACCGTCACTGAAAATTGGAAGCGACAACGAATCAACCTTAACACCATCACAAGAAATACTTGTGTTACTTCCTGCACGCTTGAAACCAACTTCCTTATTAATGATTATGTGGTAGTCAGCTTTACCGCTCTTAACAGTAAGTTCGATTTTTGTCTCATTCTCACGTAGAATTGGCTCGATTGTAAGACAATCCGATGTAAAGTTGACGCCAAAGCAAGTGAATAGACAAAGAAGTAGCCATGTAGACGTACCTGATAGAGTAGGTCCAATATTCTCGCCCGTCTCGCAATTGTTGTATTGCGTGCAAAGACGTGGGTTGCCCGCCTTAAGGAATGGAGCCTCCAAGGTCTTATATGGAAGAATGCAATCGATTATCCAATAAGCCTCATTCGTCAGACGTCTTGCCAGAGAATCGTCCTTAACTTGCTTAACAGCTCTTAGCATAGCTGCGGCACACATCATGTTAGCATGCTTAAACACGCCTCCATTCTCACGATCACCAGCATAATACAAGGCAACATCAATCTTAGGAGCGATTTTCGAGTATTCAACAGAAGAACACAGACGATATCCGTAAGGAGTCTTCAAATACTTCTCCATGGAATCAAGCATAATCGAGATTTGTGTCTCAGTAGCACAATCTGATAGCACCGACCAAGAGAATGTATTCAAATAATATGACCCGTCGAAGCCTTCCGCGGATAGACCATCCTTGCCAGCACCTAAGTAAGACAATTCCGGCTTGTTCGAACGATTAAAGAGAACTCTCGCGAAAAAGTCACCCTTCCATGCATCCTTTTGAAGCTTCTCATTAATACTAGAAGAAAGAGCAACTAGCTTGCTTGAGAATTCTTTATCCCCGCATTTTTCGAAAAGTCCAGTAGCACAATCAACTGCCGTCTTAAGTAGGAAGCCATTCATAATCGACTCAGAATATTCTGACTCAAATGCCACTTCACCATACTTTGCTTCAGAAGAAGCGATTTGCTCCTTGTATTTAGCAATCTTAGTTGGTCCATCGATGAAGTCTGGATCCATTCTAAGGCAGTCGTTCCAGTCAGCCATGTCGATTAGTGGTAATCCATGTTTTCCAACCGAAATAAATGCACTATAGGTGAGAATTGCTTTAATTGTCTCAAGAACAGTTCTCTTCTTGCCCTCTGTACCAGCAATCTTGAACTCCGTCTTAATGAACTCATAGTCGCCTGTAAGGTTAACATATCTATCCAAAGCTTGAAGTAGCCACAAAGCATCATCAGACCACTTGCCTGGTTCCTTGCCCTTCCAATAGAAGTTATGGTTAGCATAGCCATCCTCATAAACATTCTCAATCCACTCAGTAATTAGCTTCTTTACGAAATCAGCCTTGCCCATTCCCGCAAAGTAGTACATGGATGCGAAAATATCCTGAATTTCACGGAAACCAATTTCTCTATATCCCTTTTGTGTCCAATCCAATGAACGAGATACAAAAGTCTGATAGAAAACTTGGAAAGGTAAATTGCGGTTAACATAAGCCTCGAAGTTCTTGTCATCATGCTTGATTTGCATGTAGCTTGCATACTTCTCGGTAAAGCCAGTGATGCTTGCGAAAGTTTCAGGTAGCTCATTTCTATCACTAAATCTTTCGATCAGTGCATTCATTTCTTCCATAGCTGTAACATCTTCTTTGTAGTCTTCGTTAACAGCATCAGAAGATAAGCAAGCAAAGCTATCTACTTGGACTGTAGAACCCTTTTTAGCAACAAAAGAAGTAGCAAGAGCGAAAAAGCCTGGACCTTTTCGAGAATGCTTATTGGAAAGGAATGAAACAAATTGCGGCTTAGCAAGAGTGCCATTGCCTACAAATTCGCTATAACGAGCACAGAACTCGGACGGGAACTTCAAGCCCTCATCATCGTGAACTAAGACTGTAGCATAGCGGATGTTGCCTTTAGTCCACTTCGGGTTAGGATCAAAGCCGAACGCCTTTATTTCACCTGACTTATCGTCAATGAAAACCTCAGACTCAGCAACTACAGTTGTGAAAATAATATCCTCTCTTAGTGCATGAACCTCGCTTGTACCAAACATTCCAGTACAAACAATTCGTAAATTTCTATCGCTAGCGCCTTCATTAGTAATTTCTATCATTTGCGCTTCTGTAGCAAGAGGAAGCTTGTCGATAGCAGGAAGAATGAAAATAGTTCTCTTTATCTTTAGGCCATCTTTAAGCGTGTAATAAATATCAGTGTGATTTTGTGAGTGAATTGACTTAACATCCACAAGATTCTGGGCCTTCGCCTCGCCGGAATAGAAGATTTGCTTACCATTCTCTGTAATGTAGAATTGTCTGTTAGCTGGGAAGCCATTCTCCTCAGGTAAATAATCCCACTTAGTCGCAAGAACTTGAGTATCAGCATGAGCACGGAAACAACCGCCTCCTAGAGTGTCGATTGCGCTCTTTGGTGTACTTTGCAAAGGTCTATCAGATTCAATTCTATTACCAATAAGCAAATTGGTGTAGTAGTGCGGGCCAGGTGCCGGTGTTGATGGATCTGCTACAAGTTCGCCTTCACCGTTAAGCATTCCGCCCCATGAATTAGCTGCGAGAACACCCGCTTGAATAGTATCCTTGATTGAAGAATCAATTTGAATTTCCTTAATTCCAGAAGCATCTTGTTCGTATGCCTTGATGCTATTGCCCTCAGCTTTAAATAGCACACTCTTGCCTTCGTCAGCCTCAGATAATACTAATTGACCTATTGCCTCATCATTCATCAGCTCCATTACTAGTGGCGCTTCGAACTTAAGACCTGCGACACCTACTACTAATTCGCTACCATAATTTCCAACATATTGTGCGCTAACTTGTCCTAGGTTACCTAGTGACTGAAACTTGCTAGAAAGCATAGCGTTTGCAGTAGTTGGTTGCTTTCTTGCCTTTTGACCGATGTAACTCATGATAAGTCCTCCTTTACTGTGTTTGTTATTCTTCCTCCACCCACACACTCATCGCCATAATATAGTGCAATGTATTGCCCAGGCGTTATCGCTCTTATTTCTTCTTCGAAAAACACTTGCCAGTACTCCCCTGGCACCAGTTCCAGTTCCTGTTCCTGTTTCTGTACCTGTTTCTCAATAGACTCTATCTTATATTTCTTCTTACCGAATCTTACTTTTCCTGTTAATTGCTTTGTCTCAATAGCTTGAGCAAATGCGTCATCGTTAATAACATTAATTCGTTCAAACTGTAGGCCTCTAGCGAATAGCTTATCCGATGTACCTACCACTACTTGATTGCTTTCAGGTTGAGTACCTAATACATATAGTGGTTCACTATAACTTAATCCCATTCCATGCCTTTGCCCAACCGTATATTTCACATATCCTTGGTGCTTTCCAATTGCATTTCCTTCAAGAACGAAGTCGCCAACCTCTTGTTCTTTGCACCAGTCTCTATAAGTAAGTGCTTCTTTCTCCGCCTCGTTGGCTGTATATCTCTTAAGCTCGTCCATATAATCTTTTACAAAGCAAATGTCTTGACTATCTTTCTTTTTCGATTCCTTCTCGAGCCCAAGGACACTTCCAACCAGACTTCTTACTTCACTCTTCTCATATGCATTAATAGGGAAAACCACATGCTCTAAAGATTCTTTCTTAACATTACAAAGAAAATAGCTTTGGTCTTTCTTATCATTTCCACAAAGAAGATGAACACCCTTCTCGTCGTTTCTCAAGTTACAATAATGCCCCGTGGCAATATAATCATATCCTAGTTCGATGGCCTTCTTAAGAAAGTCGCCAAACTTAAATTCCCTGTTGCATACTACACAAGGATTGGGAGTAAATCCCTCATAATAGCTTCTCGCAAAATACTCTCGTACCCTTGTTTGAAAAGCCTCACGCATGTCAAACTCATAATGCTTAATTCCAAGCTTGTCGCAGATTGCCTTTGCTTCACTAGAGGCAACAAACATAGAATCGGTAAGTATCATCGTCGCGCCAGCGACTTCATAACCATCCTTCATAAGAATGATTGTTGCTGCGGTGCTATCGACTCCGCCACTCATTCCAATCATTACCTTCTTCATCTATAAAACCTCTGCGATTATTCCTTCTCTATAATTAGCAAAAAGTAAGATTCTTTATGCAAGTTTACGTGCGCGAAACGTTTTGTTGTTCTCATATATTATAAAACTAAAGCCCCGTTATTCCAATAGGGAACAGCGGGGCTTTTGTTACTTAAATATTAACAAAGCTTAGCCCAAAACGACCTCAACCTTGTGTGTCGTACCCTTTTCGAAAACAGGAAGAACATTTCCATCAATTGCACTTCCGTCGCATATGATGCTCTTAACGCCCTTTTGCTTTCCATCAGGATTCTTAATTGAAATCTCGTATGTTGCTCCACGGAATACACGTGTTACAGAATACTGCTTCCATGAAGATGGAATACATGGATCAACAATTAGACCATCAAAGCCAGGCTTAACTCCTAGAATTGCTTGCGAGATAGCAACAAAGTTCCACGCTGCAGTTCCTGTTAACCAAGAGTTCTTAGCCTCACCCATTCTGCTTGCATCCTTACCTGCTATCATCTGAGAATAAACATATGGTTCATTTCTGTGAACTTCGGAAATACTCTCTCTATATGCAGGAGCAATCTTCTTGTAGAGATCGAAAGCACGATCACCACGACCAATTACAGTCTCAGCAATCATAATCCATGGATTGTTGTGGCAGAAGATTCCAGCGTTCTCCTTATATCCTGGTGGATATGAAGAACACTCACCAAGATTCGAATAATACTTGGAATAAGGTGGCTGTTGAATAACAATTCCGTGTTCGCACTCAAGAATATTCTTAACAGAATCCAAAGCCTTCTTCGCTTCACCTGTCTCAACACCAATACCTGCCATTACGCAATATCCCTGAGACTCAATGAAAATCTTTCCTTCTTCGCACTCATTTGAACCAATCTTACTTCCAAATGCGTCATATGCTCTTACGAACCATTCGCCGTCCCAGCCAGAATCAAGAACTGTCTTCTTCATCTCTTCGATTTCTGCTTGAGCCTTGTCAGCTTCCGCCTTCATTCCCTTCTTGTTATAAATCGTAACAAGATCAGGTCCGATAGCAACAAACATACCAGCAATTAGAACAGACTCAGCTACACGTCCATCGGCTGTACCAAATGTCTGGAATGACTCTCCAGGAGCAGTCGAATGACAATTCAAATTCAAGCAATCGTTCCAGTCTGCTCGTCCAATAAGTGGAAGATTATGAGGTCCCTTATTGTTCACAACGTGATAGAAGGAAGCTGTCAAGTGTTCTAGAAGCGTTCCAACATCATCAGGATTACAATCGTATGCTGTTGGTTCGTCAAGTATTGAATAATCACCGGTCTCCTTGATATAAGCAGCAGTACCAGCAATTAACCATAATGGATCATCATTGAATCCACCGCCAATATCATTGTTTCCTTTCTTTGTGAGAGGCTGATATTGGTGATAGCAACCACCATCACGGAATTGAGTAGCAGCGATATCGAGAATTCTCTCTCTTGCTCTCTCAGGAATCTGATGAACAAATCCAAGCAGATCCTGTGAGGAATCACGGAATCCCAATCCACGGCCTACACCAGACTCAAAATATGAAGCTGAACGGCTCATGTTGAAAGTAACCATACACTGGTATGGATTCCAAATGTTAACCATTCTAGCTGTCTTCTCATCATCTATGTCTACCTTATAGATAGAAAGAAGTCTATCCCAGTTAGAAGCAAGTTTAGCCATAGCCTCGTCAACTTGTGCATCTGTCGCAAATTGATCAATCATTGCAAGAGCTGGCTTCTTATTAATTACATTAGGTGCTTCCCACTTATCTTCTTGAGCTAATTCACAATAACCTGTGATGAAGATGAAAGACTTCTTCTCGTTAGGAGCAAGGCTAACATTAATCATATGGCTAGCGCATGGCTGCCATCCATCTGCAACAGAATTATTAGACTTACCAGCAATTACGGTAGCTGGCTCATTGAATCCATTGTACAGACCAAGGAATTCCTCCAAGGAAGAATCGAATCCATCAATATGAGTATTAACGGAATAGAAAGCATAATGATTTCTTCTCTCTCTATACTCTGTCTTGTGATAGATTACGCTACCCTCAACCTCAACTTGACCAGTTGAGAAGTTGCGCTGGAAGTTAAGCATATCATCACTTGCATCCCATAGGCACCATTCTCTTAGTGAGAAAAGCTTGATTGACTTAGGAGCTCCACTCTTGTTCTCAAGAGTAATTCTGTTAATCTCGCCTCTATATCCAAGTGGAACAAAAGCAAGCAAAGACGCTTCAATTCCGTTCTTTGAAGAATCGATACGTGTATATCCAAGACCGTGATGGCAAGCGTAAGAATCAAGTTCTGTCTTACAAGGCTTGTATCCTGGATTCCAAACTGTATCTCCATCCTTAATGTAGTAGTATCTACCACCATCATCAATAGGAATATTGTTATAACGATAACGAGTAATTCTGCGTAGCTTCGCATCCTTGTAGAAATTATAGCCACCAGCCGTATTAGAAATCAAACCGAAAAAATCTTCGCTTCCAAGATAGTTTATCCATGGATACGGAGTCTTTGGTGTCTCAATTACATACTCACGGGCAGCATCGTCAAAATGTCCGAATTGCATTATGATACCTCCAAAATCTATTTGCCTAAGGCAATAACATTTTACACTAAGCACAGAATAATATGAACTCCACAACGACTATTTGTATAACAAATTCCTTACTTTTTTGTCAAATTGAGGCTCGTTTCCCTCCTCGAAAAGGACTATCGGCGTTTGATTATTTTGCGTGTACGTGAACGCTAGAAGATTAATAAAAACGATGTGGCCCCCTTCTTCGAAGACCACATCGCATTTTTCTCATTTAAACTCTAATAGATTTTTTCAGACAATTCCTAAATGCTCTTCCATAACCGCTATATAAGAGTTCTCAGCATCGCTAATCGATGTGATATCACCAGTCAGGAATGACTCGGCGACAACATGGTAAACCGACATCGCTTCGGCCTCATTTGCGCATAGTACTAAGCTACTTGCATTAGTTGCATCATTCAAAAGTATCACTATAGGATTCTGTCCGACTAGCCACTCATACGTATAGTTAACATCTGAGGCTATTTCATTCATTACAGCTGAAGAATTTACGAACATACCAGATGCCGCCATCGCCTCAAGAGCCTCATTATTGATTGCAATGTCTCTCAGAATCTTTGCACAAGAAGCAGTCATATCACATGTACTTGATACCATGATGAAGGCCGTTCCAACACAAGTTGCACTAGGAGTATCAACTAGTCCCCAATTTGGAGCTTCCTCTCCAGTCGGCGCATTAATCATTACCCTTCTCATATCATCAAGCGTCGCGTAGCACGCAATTACTTGATCACCAAGAATTTGAGTTTGCCAATCGGGAGAACCTACTATGCTGTTAAAAGTTAACTCTTCGAGAGCTAAGCTTTGGGATACTTCAAGGTAATTGCTCATAGCGTCATCAAAACTAACTGTAGTACCATCAACCCAAGGCGTAGTCCTTTGCGCTAAAAAGGTGGTCTCTAATTCTCCTGGACCTCCAATTAGTCTTACTTCGCCTTCACTTGCAGTATTTACATTTCTTGCAGTACTCAGAAAAGAATCCCAATCGGCAAAGAAAGCTTGAACATCAGCAGGCTCTTCTACTCCAAGATACTCTAGGGCCAAATCACGATTATAGAATATTCCAACAGGCTCAACCGCATAAGCTAGGCCTCTAATTACACCATCATTATCTGTAGCATTTCTAAGCGTTGAATCAAACATTCCCGTTAACTCACTATTAGAAATTCCAACACTATTTACGGGCATAGCCTGTCCATTAATTGCATATTCTCTTGCATGCTCACTATCGCACACAAACAAATCCGGCGCATTACCATCGGCAAATGCCTGGTCTAAGTACTCGTAGTATTCATATTCTTCATACACTGTATAGTTGTAGTTGATATCCGAATATGTATCAATCAACGAAGAAAGTTCGTTGTTCCATGAATATATATCCACCGTATCAGAAGCGTCGTTGGTACTAAGTAGGGGCAGTTGAGAATATCCATCCAAAATCAATGGTGCTTGAGTTACTTCCGTGCTGTCAGGATTCGTTGTGGTTTCTATCTCAACAGTGGTCGCTTCAGTGGAAGATGAAGTTGGAACCTCATCTGGAACCTTCTTACAACCAGAAACTACTCCTGCTAGCATCGCCGCTACAAGTATCATTGTTGTTATTCTCTTGAAATTCATTATTTTCCCTCCTCAAAAGGAACTATCTTTCTTGCATATACTCGAAAAGTTTACATCACTTTAAGGTCATATTCAACTTTAGCGAGTTTTTTACTCAATTTTCGCGCATTTTTAGAGACAAAAACGGAGAACGAGCAACTGCCCGTTCTCCGCTAAAACTTAATGCTTTGAGTGTTTATACAAGTTCCAATACTATCATAGCGTATCTGTTCAAGTATTGACTATATTGATTAAAATCGATTGTTGTATGAATGACTGCTTGCCCGTCCACTATTCCATAGATTTCGGCAGTGCATGTTTCAGCACCTGGCTGTTGGAACATGATTTGGATTTCATCAAAGACATAAGCGCTTGGTGCGGTTGGCATAGGTGTAACGCCATTAGTAGGCTCTGGTGTAGGATTTGTCTGAGCATTCTGAATATCCATTGCTGAGTTAAGAGCCAAAGTAAAACTCTCGTACAAGTCACTACTCCTATTGGTCAAGTCGTCTAGACCAATTGTTTGTCCAGTAAGCATATCAAAGCTGATGTATTCTACACAGGATTCTTCTTGGTCTCCCGTTATGTTATCAGTTACTGAATAACTCATAGCAATAGAAATGATTCTAGAATTATTTGAATAACTATAATCCAAATTAACCGAATAATTACTGATTATAGTATCGCCTAATACTTCTGGAAGAGAATTCTCCGCCATAGCATTATTGGCATAACGATTATATAGACCTTCTACCTCATAGTAAAAACCATCAAGATATAAGTTCATCGCTGTTTGAACATTAGGTGCATTAGGAATTTCTACTACCATTCTGTTTCCAGCAAAAGAGCAAACTGGATTGCTATTCTCATCAACTACACTCTCCGAGAATTCTTCAACTGATACATTGAAGCCGTCCATAATCTCAACAGTCTCTAGACTCGAGAAATCTACTCTTTCTGGAGCAGGAGTTGGCGTAGGCGTTATCTCAATCGTTGGCGTTACGGTAATTACTACAGGAGTAGGAGTAGGCTCTTCAGTTGGAGTAATCTCAATAATTGGTGTTATCACTGCTTCTATGTCAGTTGCATCTTCTTCGCCTTCACTTGCATCTTCATTAGATGAAGTAAAAGCTTCTCCAATTTTTCTCCAGCCGCCTTCCAGTCTATCAAAATCGACTGAGCAGCCTGTCATCATCAAACAGATTGAGAATGCCATCGAAGTAGTAAGTCCACAAATTATTAGCTTCTGAAGTCTTTTGTTCATATGAAGCACCTCCAAGAGATCCTTAGAATTAGCTACAACTGTAGCATCTTACAAGGAAGTATACTCTTGGATTATTGTGCTTATATTTCAATCAGAAGTCTTTCTTGTTCTCTTCACTCTCATCTATTTCTTCTGTAACGAGAGTGTCTAGAGCTGGAATTGCTTTTCGAGCATGATAGCGAAGGATAATCGACACAATTGCAGAAATCATCAATACCAAAGCCATAAGTATCGCTACACAATCGTAGAATAGATATTGAAGCGTAAGCTGACTTGCTTTCTCCCATGAAGGAAAATCAATATTCGCGTACTTCTCCTCCATCGCACCAAAAGGAATCATTTGGTTCCAAATGTTCTTAAGATTATATCTTCCCGTGCAACTTATTACATACATATTGTTATTCTCAACAGTGTAACTAGGTATTGCGGCAATCATATCGGAATTAGCTACTCCTGAGACCTCCTCAGGAAGCATAGCCTCGTAGCAACCTATTGCCAAATCACTTGAAGACATTCCCTCAGAAGTTCCAAAAAAGCCCCCTGCATAGACGTCTATAAGCTTAGAAAAATACATGAACACCTGCGGGTCTTCATTTCCAACAAGTTCATCAATTTTGCCCGTTGATTGCGATACAACTCCAACAATAACAAATTCCTCATTGAAAATCGTTATTCTCGAGCCTACTATGTCATAAGACTTAAATAAAGTCCAAGCAAGTACGTCATTAATTACAATCTGATTCTTATCAACTTCATCTTCAGGTAAGAAACCGCCAGATAAATACTCGTAAGGGTGGAATGCACGAAAATTTCCTGATACTGCAATTACAGATGTGTCCGAGGATAAGTCCGTTTTAATGCCATCTTCATTTACATCAGATGAGTAAATGACATTAGCACTTAAGATTGATGAATAGCAATCCTCCCAACCTTGTGGCTTTCCATCTTTAAGGCCATTGCCCTTACCACTTGTATTTGATGAGTCACTTACATTCTGAAGCGCAGTACGAATTGTTGTAATATCAGATACGCAAAGTGAACCCCCTGCCTCTTCATAAGTTAATGGCGAGAATAGTCCGAACGAACGGCTTCCAGATGCATAAACAGCCATATGACGATATCGTACATCTGTGCCTTGTTGCCAATATTCGTTCATGGATTTGTCTTTTCGAGCACCTAGTATGCTAAAGATGTTGACAACTGAAAACGTCCCAATTACAAGTGATGCGACAAGCACCCAAAATGGCACAGAAAGAATAAACTTAAAGAAGCTTCTTTTGCGCTCGTTTGAGCCTTTCTCTACAATACTCTTTATGCTATCCAAAAAGCGTAATTGCATTCGAATTAGCTCCTTTCATCTTCTGTAGTGCTATAGTCTGTCAGTCTTACTCTGTCGCCATCGTGTAATGGTTTCTCACTACGAACAACAATTTGTGCACCTTCAATATTCTCCCCAGAAATAGCTGTTCTCGCGCCGTCGGTTGCTTCAACAGTTACCTTGACTCTATGTACTATGCACTTATCGCCAAGAACAGTTGAGGTTTGCTCAACAACATAAATGAAGGTTCCAGAGTTATCCTCATAGACCGCACTTGAAGGTACAACGCAATCATAATCGGAATTAGCCCTATCTGCTACTACCGTGATTTGCTCTCCCGGCATTACATTACCTTCAATCGAGCACTTTACTGTTCTCTTGTTACGTGGATCAGAAGCATCTGGCTTAATTGATACAATTACCACTTTATCAATCCAATAGCTATCAACGCTTAGCTCCATGCCAATACTAAAGTTTGAAGCCACGCTCTCCTCAAATGTGAAAGATACTGTACATGAAACATTATCAGGAATAATTTGAAGAAGAACTTGATCCTTAACTAAAACATCGCCTACAGCAGTAGTCATACCGTAAATATATCCTGCAGCCGTAGCTCTGATTTCAGTTGCTTCCATCGTCTCTGAAAGCTCAGCAATCTGCTCAGTCAATTCAGCTATGTTCTCATTGCGGTCTTCAACCGAATCTTGAGCCTGGTCAGCAGCAATCCCTGTAGTAATCTGGATATTTGTATATGCTTCGCGAGCAGCTGTTAGCGCAGAATTCGCTGTATTTACTGCAGCTTGTGCAGATGTAACAGATGGAAGACTGTTAGCTGCTTCAATAGTAGCATTGGCATTCTCAATAGCTGTATTAGTTGTTGCTAGTTGAGAAGCGGCATTATTTAGTCTGGCTTGAGCATCAGCTAAATTAGCCTGTAGAATTTCATTCTCTTCAACTAACGCTTGTCTTTGCGCACACAATTCTTCAATTGAACCTGCAACAGGGGTTGGAGTAATTACTCCCGGGTCAGCTGGAGAAGGCGTAGGTGTTCCAAGAGTAGTAAAAACAGCTATTCTGTCATCTAGAACACTGATTTGATTTTGATTCTGGCTAATTTCTACATTAATAGCCTCTAAACTAGCTGAAGCTGCATCTACTTCTGCCTGTTGAGCAATAGCAGTAGAAGAATTGGCATTAATTACTCCTTGCGCAGCTGTAAGAGTTGCTTCTCTATTCATCGCCGCGGATAAAGTACTATTAGCTTGTGCCAAAGCTGCCTCAGCATCGACAACAGCTTGTAAATATACAGAATAGTCAACCGAAGTGGATGGTTGTCTTGCCGCATATTCTGCTTCTCTCTGTAAAGCAAGCAATTGCTCTTCAAGAGTATCCAATGCAGTAGTATCAGTTACAGGCTTGAGTGTAAGAATTACATCTCCTGGGCTCACTCTATCATAGTTTGATAGGACAACACTTGCTATCTCTCTTCCCTCAATACCTTTGACCTCTGTAACACCTTCAGCTTTAGCAGTTCCTGTTTGGCTATTTGTGTATGAAAGATTTCCACGATATGCACTTTCTACAACTACCTTAGGAATCGTAGCGTTCATTATCGTGTTCGAAAAGAACGTAAGCAATCCAAGTATCAAAACAAAAGCAACCGCTGCCCTTATTACCCATTTTCTGTTCTTCTTAAAATTTGCCATTCTTGTATCCCCCTGAAGGTTTCTTAAAATTACTTAATTCCTGATCTAGATATTCCCTCTACCAAATACTCTTCTCCATACAAGAAAATAAGTATAGGTGGAATCATATATAATGCTGAAGCGGCGAAAGCAATACCGATTTCCGCTTCGTTGACTTGCGATAGAAATACTGACAATGGTTGCTTATCCACGCTCGTCAATAGTACCAATGGTTGCTCAACCATATTCCAATAATCTATGAACAATAAGATACTCATAGCATATAGCGCGCTCTTGCACATTGGAATAGCAATTCTAGTAAAAATTTGCCATTCAGAAGCACCATCTAGCTTAGCTGCCTCAATATATGAGGAAGGAATCTGTCTCATGTACTTTGCGAGAAGGAATACGCTGAATGTAGAGAATACTCCTGGTAAAATAATCGCCCATATTGAATCAAGAATTCCAAGCTTTTCTGCAACTATATAGTTTGGAACAAGAGTAACCTGGAAAGGCATTAACATTAATATAATATATGAGAAAAACAGAATTTCTCTTCTCTTCCTTCTATATCTCGAGAAGCTATATGCTGCAAGGCACGCTACTAGCATTTGTCCTATTACAATTGGTACAACAAGAATAATCGAATTCCAGAACTTAAGTAAATATGTTGGGCTCATAAACATAAGCGTCTTGTATTGTTCTATAGTCACTTGCTCTGGAATTAGCTTAAGCACTGGTGTAGAAGAAAGATACTTCGCTGCACTATCAGAGTGTCCAGAAAGGCTCTGAAATACCATACCATAGTTATCATTAATCTCAGCTGAAGTCATAAATGAGTTAAGGAAAGTAAAGAACAACGGAAGAATAGCAATAATCGCGGCTATACTTGCAATGACAACACCAACAGCTGTCCAAATATTCCTGCCAATTGATCTTCTTCTAAGTACACCCTTAGCACGCCTACGTTCCTTATCAAAATAAGCATTTTTTTCTTCTTGTGTCATACTGTCGAAAATCGAAGAAAATTTCTCTGAAGAGACGAAGACTTTACGTCTAGCCATTTGTGCTTGAAGCCTTCTCTCTTGCAAATCAGAAGTGGCCTTCATGGAAACGTTCTTATCCGAACGTTTAACAAACTTTGTCGCGATAATCTCGTCATCACTTCTTGTGTCTTTATTATCTTTGTCCATAGCATGCCACCTCCTTACTCTTCAACACTGGAATCCGTCTTGCTCTCAACGAAGAACAAAACTCCAAGAATACCAATCATGACAACACACATGACGATTGCACCAGCAGAAAGCTTAGAGTAATCAAGATGAGTAAAGGCATTATTCATAAAGTGCTGAAGCATATATAAGTTCTCATAAGGGTAATCACCGGTAAGTAAGTAAACCTCACGGAATATCTTAAATGAGTTAATCAACGACATAATTCCAACGAAAAAAATAGTCGAATTCAAATAGTATAGTTTTATCGAGAAAAATCTCTTTAATGCGCTGGCACCATCCATTTTCGCAGATTCAATAACTTCAGTCGGAATGTTACCAAGAGCTGCTAAAAATAAAACCATGTTGTACCCAAGATTCTTCCAAATAAATAACAACAAAATAACAACTTGAGCGTAATCGGACTTAAGCCAATCAGTTGACTTCAATCCAAATAAATCTCCTAATAAACCATTAAGAACTCCATTGTAACTGAAGAATACTTGCCAAATTAGAACAATTGATGCAACAGGAACCGTCATTGGATTCAGTAGAATACTTCTGAATAAGCTCTTTCCAGGTAATCCTGAATTCAAAAGCAATGCCAAAAGCAAAGCTAAGATAACAGCTAGAGGAACTGCCAACAAAGCAAACGTCAGTGTGTTCTTTGAAGCGGAAATGAAAGCATCATTTGTTAGTACTCTTAAATAATTCGTAATGCCTGCAAAATCTGTATTAGCCGAAGACTTCTGAAATGAAATCTTCAAAAGCATCAACAAAGGAACAAAGAAGAAAACCAACACTCCCACAAAAGAAGGCGTGAGGTACGCTGTAAACGTACCCCATTCCTTGATTTTTCTAATATTGTGTGCTCTTCTCTTCTCAGCAGCAGTAGCTTTTCTAAGGTGCGGCTTTAAATTGTTATTAATAGCTTCCTTGTCCATCTGCTTATCCTGCCATTATCCTCTCTCGTCAATTATAGTCTGAGCTCTTGAAGTAATAATGGAGATAACCTCATCAATTGTCTTCTGGCCTTCGAAATATGCTGGGAGTTCTTCAAGGAGAATGCTTCCTACAGCAGAATCCATTCCAGAGACTGAAGAAATACTTTCAATAATTCCACGATAGTCATCAATAACCGTGTCTGGAATTGGATCCAATCTAATTCCATATTCTCTAGCTTCTTCTTCAGTATAATAAGCAGCATTTGTTTCTATACCTTCGTTATATGAATCTAATGACTCCTGAGCCGTTGCGTCAAAAGCACTAATAAGGATAGGATTCGAATAATCACTCTCAAAGTCAATCTGTGCTTCTTCACTTAGCAGTGACTTAACGAAAGTCCAAGCACCATCTGCACTTGCCGACTGAGCTGATATTCCTACGGAATACTCTATAGTAGCTACAGGACCTCTGCCGTCGTTCGAAGGTAACCCACAAAGGATTGCCGTTCCATCATTAGCGCCATAAGCATAAGAGAATAGGTAAGAATCAATATTATAGAGATTCTGAAGGGTAGGTTGGAAAGTTGTAGCCCCTTCTTCATAATACATACTATCTTCATATATATCTTCTGGAACCGTCTCTAGGAAGTTATCTCTACAGAAGTTTACTAAGTTAACAAAGTCATCATTGTCAAGGTTAAGCTTTCCGTCTGAATCAACAAATACATCACTCATAGCTGAGAAACAGTATATGAAGGCCTCATTCCTTGAGAAATACTGCAGAGGATTACTACCATTACATTCTTCATCAATAAACTCGACCATTTGATCAAAGGTGAAACCTATTTGACCATCCTCTAATGTGTCTTGCAATGCTAGAATTCCTTCCATGGAATATGTGAGAGGCACATTAAATAATGCGTCGCCAGTTTGAGCGGCATCAACTATATTAGTAAACATTTGATCTCTACTAACACCATCTTCACCATTAAGGTATGTATTCATATCTATTAGGTAATCAGGATTGCTAAGTTGAGCATAAGAACTACCATTTACAATGATATCAGGGCCTTCGCCGGCCATTATATCGATGGCTAGTTGGTTAGACATGGTAGACTTAATCTCCAATGCTCGAGCTTGATAATCAGTATCCTCGTTATCCTCATAATCTTGAGNNGTTTGATTGAAATTATAGATTGCTGTGTAGAGAGCAGCACTCCAATTATCTAGTGTAGCAATTGAAAGAATTGTCTTACCAGCATTTGGATTTGTTTCTGCAGGAGTATATGTATATATGAAAGATGTTTCTCTATATGTCGTTCCAACATTCTCACTAGTAGTACCCATCATTACTACGCTTGAACCGTCATAGGAAAGAAGACTAGCATAAGATACTTCACTTCTATCTACATTACATGCACCATAATCTAGTACATCAACTATTTCTTCGTTCTCAAAGTCAACCTTCTTAATCCCATCCTCGTCGCAGATAAAACATCCACCATCTGGAAGAGTGGTTAAATTCCAAAAGCTAACATTAGCATCAGAAAGCCATTGCATATCAACCTTAGTAACCTCAAAAGTATCAATGTTTAACATATAGCATGTATCGTCAGAACCACTCATAGATGCTGGCAATAAGACTTCTGTCTCCGAAACATTTATGAATGTGGAAATGTCATAGATATCGTCTTCAGGGAACTCTCTGGACATATCAATAACAGTAGTGTTTCCGGAAGGATCTGTAATATAGAACTTGTATGAGGAATTCTCATCTCCTTCTGGGGACATCCATACAGTCTGAAGTATATATCCATCTCCAACTTCTACAGAATTCTCGGCATACTCATTCTCAGCTAAACTACTCTCAACCTTAACTGGTTCACCAAGCTCATGAGTTTGAGAATCAACAGTTACTTCATATAGAACCTCGGACATATAAGTCTCGTCATAGCAAGAATATGAAATAACAACATTTCCGCCGAATTCCTTAGCGTAATTTACATAGCATGCTGCATAAGGATTTCCATTATCATCTAGAATCTGAAGAGACGAGAAATCTAAAGTATCTTGCTTAGCTCCATCTAAAGAGTACCAAGCAATCTCGCTTATCATGTAATCCGCATAATCAAAACTGGGATCTTCGATATCGGCCTCGCTGATCTTCCACATTCCATATAAATACATGACAAAACTATCATCTGTAACCATTATGTTTTGCATTGACATATACTCAACTTCATCGTTATCCTCATAACCAGTATCAAGTTGAACCCTAGTAGAGTCAAACCAAGGATCTGTCTCTTCAATCTTAACTGCAGTACCCGCTGGGGTATTAATCAATTGTTTAAGCTTCTCGCAACCCGTTAGGCCGATTACACCAAAAAGAATACTTCCAGTTAATACTGTGGAAATCACTTTCTTAAAAATACGCACGGTAATTCCTCCAACTGCTCATTTAATATATTTGCTATTCTATCAAAATTTATTGGGAATGAATCGTTTCCCATAACATTGCCACATAATCATATCACTATCACATAAACTATGGTAATAATCTGCCGATAATCATATCTGCAGTCTCCTCATTTGTTCTTGCTCCTGAAATAAAGTAAGGAATTTCTTGAGCGAAAACTAAATACAGCTCTGGATCATCTATAAGATAATCTCCCGCATTTTGTATACTTTGCAGCATTTGCGTATAGCAATTCTCAGGCAAACCATCAAGACCTTCAAACTCAGTCTCAAACGCTTCTCTAACAATCGAAATCGAACCATTTTCGTAGCTATTACTACTGTCGCTCATCAGCAAAGATGCCGTAAACGAGAATGCACCATAAATGCACTCTGAGTTACAGCTTATTCCAAGCAAATTTTCAGGGTCTATTGCTGCCGCAGTGCTAACAACTGACGGAAGGCCATTAAGATAGTAATCCCTCGAAGTAATCAGACTGTTGTACTCAAAAATGTTATGTATCGTGACTATTGAACTACTGGATTCTCCATAATAGTGACTTAATGGCTCCGCAGAGAAATACTGCGAATACAAAGGATAGACATCATTTGCCATAAAATCCAACATAAGCTGTCTCGGATAATCATATTGTACAAAATCGGCATGACCAGATGATAGCATAAGCTCCGTGTATTGCTGAAGCCAGTAGGAATTGGCAATCGGATCTTCACTAGCGAACTGACTACAATAAGATTCATATGTATATCCTCCGTCAGGAGCTGCTTCATCATCAGCGATACCAACTAAGGAGAACGATATTGGCATTAAGAAAATGTTGTTATCTACCCTGCTTAAGTCAATTACATTTTCGAAAAGATTCGAAATGTCTACGCCAGTACTCGAAGTAAATAACGAATCCAAATTGGTTAAGTACTCGCTGTTGTTTATTTGCGGAATGCATGAAGTAGTGACTATTACATCAGGCGTTTGCGAGCTCGTTAGCAAAGATTGCAATGTCCTAATGTACTCGCATCTTCCAAAAAGGTACTCAATATATGAGGTGTCTGACACATCGCTTGAATAATTATTCTCGTCAAAATAGCTATTTGGCATATCCAGAATAGGCGAAGGACCGTTCGTCGTAATATACATACCTCTAACATACCAAGCATAGTTGGAATCATTGTAAGAATTCATGGCTCCCGATATTTCTGAAGAAACATCTCCACAAAATCCAATAACAACCTCTTCTCGGCCAACATAAGGAAACTCTATTGGGGTAAGTGTTACTACTTCCAGATATGCCTGTCCTGAAGCATAATCTTCAAGCAACGCTAAAGCATGAATAATGTTACCATTAGTATCCAAAAGCATCAGATTGTTCGATAGCGTCAGGTCAAAATCTACGCATCTTCCGAAATCAACTATTCTTTGGAATGAATCAGTAAAAGGATAGTAATAATAAATTCCATCTTCGTAAATCAAACACAATCTTCCGCTATCTATCTCAATGATATCCTTCGCATCCTCAAAAGCCCTTGAAAATACTGATGTTCCTTGCGATTGTGTACTTAGATTAAGTGTGCGAGTGTGTGTTTCATTTGAATCCGTGCATGAATATCTAACAAGATAATCATCATCTGAAAGCAAAACAATATTCTCAACGGATTGAATGGGCTCACCCATTACTGCAGACAAATCAACAACTAGAGGGTCTATCTCGTTTTCTATATAGAAGTATAAATAACAGCTTTGATTCTCAATATTGTCTCCATTTTTTGCAACAAAACAAGTCATCTCATTTACAAGAAAGCTGTCCAAAATAATTCTCGCTGATAAATCAGCCCCCAATAAAGGCGTCATGGGACCAAGATCTCTTTGCGCAATGTTTATAGGATAGAATTGCGAGGTAAGGACATTAAGCAAAATATCGAAAAAAACAACCTCAAGATATGGGGTTCCATCTTTAACAATAATTTCGCAATAAGATATCATATCAGTGCCAACTTGGAGAATATCTTTATCTATAGTTATAGTATCTACAATAGAATAGTCATCCTCAGACAGTACAACAATCTTATTTACTTCCTCCATAATAGAAGAAGATGTATCTTCGTTATCATCAGCATCAACGCTAGCATACTCGGTTGTAAGGATTAAATAGAAACCACTAGAGGTTAGTTGAGAGAGCTTAACGCCATCGCCCTCTGTCTCAACATAACCATTTACAAAAGTTTTGGTTTCACTACTTTGATACCACTGTTCTTGGTCATGATCACTTCGAGCCGGAGGCTCATTTATAACAATATTCCCTTCACCAGGACTCACTATTGTCTCCTTGCTAAGAAAGCCTCCATAACAGCTAGCAAATAGCGTGACGCACATAAGAAGTGCAATCACTGACTTGATTTTCTTTCCGATTCTCAACTTTGATTTTTTCATATTTCCTCTAGAAGATTGTAATCTCATTAATCTCAGAAACGCATGAGAATATGAGAGCATTCTTCACTTCAACTCGTCTTAGAGCAATTCTTACATTCGAATGCTTCGAAGCAACGCTTGCACAAGCTGTGCAAATATCCTTTTCCACCGTCGGCAGAGCAAATCCCGACCTAAGCGGAATTCTATAAGCCTTAACTTCGTTATTGTCGCATATTCTTAGTTCTGTATTTAGGTAATCTTTGAGAAGTACTATCGAATCATCTATTTTCGCCGCATCCATAGTCGCTATTCCAGCAATTGAATAAGGACTTATCGTATGTCTTCTTAAGGATTCTATGGTTTCCTTAACTGTATATTGGGGATTTGCTCTTCCCGTAATCTCAATTCCAAGAACTATCGCACGAGGGCAAAGCACTACTACATTTGAACAGGAATCAAGTGCATCTTCGTCGAAATCTCTAAAAGAAACAATAATTGATGGTTTATCTTCTCTATCTGCCTTCACTATTTGACGGCAAGCAGTAAGAAAGTCGGTACTTACATCGTTTCTGTAGCAATGCAGGTTAAAAGCTAGACTATCCAGCGCCGAATCCAATAGCTTTACCTTCATATCGGTGTAAATTTCTATCTTCTCACCACTCAAAGATCTATCAATAATATGATTAAAAACGTCTTGGTTGCTAACGTGCATAGGATATCTCAATGCAGTTTGCATCAAGTCAGGTGCGAAATCCGCACTATCTTCCTCAAAGGAAATTACCCTGCTTCCCAATGTTGAGCCAATGATATTTACCGCCTCAAAAGCTAAAGGTGCATCAGTTCCGCCTCGTTTAAGCACACTAACGCACGAAGCATCTGGAAGTACGCAGACTACGGAGCAAACGCTTGAGTCAAACATCTTGTTCTCACTCATGATGCGCATCGCTGCCTCAATGGGGAACACTAGCACAAGCACGCCGTCTTCGCTTCCCGAAAAAGAATCAATAGAACGAATAATCTCTCCAGAATTCGAGTTAATGATATCCTCAGCAACTCTCTTCGCGCGCTGTGACCTTGCATAGCAAAAAAAGTACATATTGCGCTCCTTTTCCGTAAGTATCTTTGTTATCAAATACATTATACAATTATTTTCGCGCATAAAAATAGGACTGACCTTAAGATCAATCCAATTTATTTAATTAATTATTTGCCTTAAATCTCGAAAAGCTTCGCAAGCATTTCTTTGTTAACCTTTGTTCCTATAACGCAGATTTTGCCAGTTACATCAGCTACTCCGCTACGAACGCTGGACTCGCCAGGAACATAGTCAAAGTGTATCCAACCACCTTTTTCGGAGGCAACAATTCCCTTCGCTCTTAGGATAACGCCGAATTTCTCATCCTCATCAAAAGCGTTAAGGATAGTTTCGACAGAATCTTTCGTATACTTGTGAGTAGTCTCAAACCCAACGCTATCAAAAACTTCATCAGCATGATGATGGTGATGGTCATGATGTTCTTCATGATGATGGTCATGATCGTGGCAACCACATGTGCATCCTTCGCTATGCTCGTGATTATGATGCTGATGTTCAAAATCACAGTGATCCTGCTCTTTTAGCAATTCCTTCGCCATATCCTCAGCAAACTGAGGATTCTCTATGGCGTCTATAATTTGCTTCCCAGAAAGCTGTTCCAAAGGAGTCGTTATGATTTGAGCATGCTTATTAATTCCCTTAATCAATTCAATTGCTTCATCTAGCTTATCTTGCTTAATAGCTTCTGTTCGGCTAAGAATGATTGTTCCCGCACTCTCAATTTGATTCTCATAGAACTCTTTGAAGTTACGAAGGTAAATCTTTAGTTTTGTCGCATCAACAACAGCTACTGTTCCGCGAACATGGGCATAGTCGCACTGGTTTACAGCAGCAACTACGTCGGATAATTTACCTACTCCAGAAGGTTCAATTACAATCCTATCGGGGGCATATGTTGAAATAACCTCCGATAATGCTGTGCGAAAATCTCCTACTAAACTGCAGCAAATACAACCAGAATTCATCTCAGTAATTTGAATTCCAGAATCCTTAAGAAAGCCACTATCTATTCCAATCTGACCAAACTCATTCTCGATAATGACTAACTTCTGGCCGTTATAACCATCAGCTATCAGCTTTTTAATAAGCGTAGTTTTTCCAGCTCCAAGAAAGCCAGAGAAAATGTCAACTTCTGTCATTTCCAATCTCCTTTTGTTAATAATGGCACATTAACTAAAATATATCGTCTCGTTATCAGGCTTTGACGTTACCGCATAATCATCTACCTTAATTGTTGGAACAGCAATTTGTTTCCCATCAGGGCGCTTATCATTGAAGAAAGCAACTGTTCCAGTAACCTTAAGCCATGCTCCAGCTGGAAATCCTGACTTATAATTATAGAAACAAAGCACTCCAATGACCCCTATATCGTCCGCACAGCATGTATATGCATTGCGCTGAAGAACGAAGGCACGTCCTCTGGTCTCACGCATTTCAATTGCCTGACCTATTAGACTTACTCTCTTGCCGCCATAGCGTTCAACATTATCCAGCGCGTCAGTATAGAAAAGGCCAAAATCGTCCGCAGCAATAACGCATGGATTTGCATTTAAATCATACGGAAGGTGGTCAGCAATATCTAGCATTTCACCATTAATTCCCATGAAATTAATATTTGTAGCCGGGTTTATGCTCTTAACAGACCCACGAAGCTTAGGTAGATTGTCTTTCTCAGCATCAACTCTATTGAAAATAACCGTATCGCAATAACGATAGTAATCGGCAAACATAGTTTGCATGTTTTTGTAGTAATTTGAATATGTTGAAGCATCTACTATTGCAACAGCAGCAGCCAAAAGCCATCTATCAGGAACATCAATCTTGTCAAAAAAATCAGCCGGAGAGACAGAACCATTCCATTCAATAAAAATAAGTTCTGGCTTGTACTTCTCCTCAAGCGAGAACAACAGGCTTGAATCGATATCCGTGGTCTCAACATGGACCATCATTGGCTTTACGCCAAGAAACAAGGACTCATCATACTCAACTTCGCCCTCTTCTGTTGAAATAATAATTGACTTCATAGAAGCAAGCTGCTCATTAGATGCCCAAGAGCATATAGCGGTTGTCTTTCCGCTATCTAGAAAACCCGTAAAAAAATAAACTAAACAGTCATCCATAAAATTATCCCCTTAACGCTTGCTATTGTCTGTCACTTTTAAAGTTTTTTCAAGTACCTTATTATAAGGTATGAAAAATGATAATATAGATTAATGGTTTGGAGGGAATGAATGAAGCGTAAGGAGTCCAGGCAAGTTGATTACGAGGTTGAACTCGACAAACACATCAGTAAATGGTGTGCTAGAGAATTGCATGGACTTGATGTATTGCATGATAGGCTTCACTCTCCCGCTATGGACAAAACCATGATTGCGATTACTTGGACTGGTAATCTTGGACTAATATGGATTCTTGCTGCTGTAGTTATGTTGCTGCTTTTCCCTCAACGAAAGGAGAGCATATGTCTGCTAATTGCGATGCTTCTATCAGTAAGTATTGGCAATGTCGCTCTCAAGAATTCTGTACGAAGAGCCAGACCCTTTTTCCACAAAGAGTATAAATTGCTAATTAAGCGTCCTTGGGATTATTCTTTTCCTTCAGGGCATACTTTAGCGTCTTTTGCATCTGCTACAGTGTTCGCACAAATGGATTGGCGAGCTGGAATCGTAGCTTATTGTTATGCTTCCTTAATAGCTTTGTCGAGATTATACTTACGTGTACATTTCTTTACTGATGTATTCTTCTCTACGATTCTTGGTGTAGGACTGGGAATTCTAGCTGACTATCTTTACTTGTCACATTTCTTTGGATTGTTCTAGGAAGGACCAAGTATGCTTAATCCAATTCAAATTGGGAATATCACAATAAGTAATCCCGTTTTTCTAGCCCCTATGGCTGGGACGAGTACCTTGCCTTTTCGAAAAATATGCTACGAACATGGAGCTGGACTCTGTACAACTGAGTTAACAAGTGCCAGATCTATTTTATACAATGGCCTTTCAAAAAGCTTTCGCTACATGCGAATAGACCCAAAAGCTGAAGGTATTACTTCTATCCAGCTATTTGGAAGCGAAAAAGAAGATTTTACAAATGCAATTTCGCAAATATGCAACGACGAGCTTCTTGGTCAAGTCTCAATCATAGATATTAACATGGGATGCCCGGTTCCTAAAGTCGTCAAAACAGGAGCTGGATGCGCACTTATGAAGAATCCAAAAGCGGCCTTCGACATAGCGTACGCGAGTGTAAAAGAGGCTTCAAAATATGGAAAGCCAGTTACAATCAAGACAAGAATTGGATATAGCCAAGAAAAAGACAACGGCGTTGAATTTGTTAAGCACTTGGCGCAAAGTGGAATTGCTGGATTATGCGTACATGGAAGATATGGAACACAAATGTATCACGGCGTAGCGAATGTTGAAGTAATCGCTTCAATGCGAAAGTCGATATGCGATGTGAAGATCCCTTTTATTGCTAATGGCGACATAACTGATGGCCCAAGCGCGAAAAACATGATTGAAAAAACAGAGGCCGACGCGATTTCAATTGGGCGTGCGGCAGCCGGAAATCCTTGGATATTTCAAGAGATATCGAGTTTTTTAGTTGGAGATAGCTATACAAAACCTTCTTCAGGGGATAGAATTGCTATGTTTTGGCGAGAACTAAACGAAGCTTGCTCGCTCCAGGATGAAACTGTTGCGGTCAAGGAAATGCGTGGACAAATGTCCTCTTATCTGAAGGGAATTGTTGGTTCCAGCAAGGTTCGAAGTGCTTTATGTACAGCATTAACGCGAGATCAGGTTCGCGCCATTTTGGAGGAAAATTATGGAAAAATGTCTTTCGATAAGCCTTAGTCTGATTTGGCAAGACTTTGAAGGATTAGCTATAGCTGAGTGGATAGTAATGATTCTACTCGGAGCAGCACTATGTTTCTTAGGTTACCGTTGCTTCAGGCTTCTGCTAACTTTGGTAGGAGCAATTGGCGGAGCTATTCTTGGTGATTGGATTTATGGAGTAGCAGGCAAGAATGCCAACTTCGTTAACGATAACCTCAACGAGAGTACAATACATTTAATATTTGTTCTTTTGTTTGCAGTGATACTTGCTATTCTTGCTTGTGTCTTATACAAAAAGGCGCTTATCCTAATTACTATGGTAAGTGTTTGCTTCGTTTTTTGCATGTTCTTTACAACTTTTAGCATCCTTACGATTCTAATTGGCCTTGGACTTGGTATTATCGCTGGATTTGCTGTTTTCTACTTGCAAAGATGGGCAATTATTATTACTACTTCGGCAATGGGGGCAATAATTCTCGCTAACTACGTTACTGATGGAATTACACTCCTTCTTGGTAATGTTTCAGCCACGATCTTTCTATCTGAAGCTGGCAGAGGCTCATTTATTTGGTATGTACTCCTTGCATTTTTTGTTATTAGCGGAATTTCTTTTCAAGCGAAAAGTACCAAAGACGCTAACTAACGCTTTTAAATTAGAAAGTAAAAACAATTCGTGAACAACTTACTATTTACGATTGCTTTTTCGAATCTTTCTTGCTAATATCTCTTTGAAAAGCAAGGGATAGCATTTGGCGGTTCGTTCCGTTCCATTTGTTTAATTAAGTCAATGTCTATATATCTATCCCTTATTCCATGTTGAGGGCTTCCAGAATTAAGCACATTCTGGAAGCTTTCAATACGTTTAGAGGGATTTTTTTACCAGCTAACTTACTGTAAGAAAGCTGGATTTTTTATTAGAACGTTGTTTCACCACCTTTTTTATGCAATTCACAACACTTTTTACTTCGAGTTGCGCAAAAGTCATATTCTCATCCTATCAACTACAAAACAGGATAAGGATGTGAAGAAATGAAATTAAAAAGAATACTTTCAGGAATCGCTTCGGTTTCACTTTGCATAGGTGTTTTGTCTGGATGTCAAGCCGCTGCGCCTGTCAAAGAGACAATAACTGAAGCAAGTTCAACTGAAGAAAATGTTTTCGAGGTTCCAAGAGCACAAGATGATTTCTATGGATATGTTAATGCGCAAAATCTAATAGATATATCAACTGACTATGGTTATGTATCAGCTGGTGCCTTCGACGATATTGGTTTACAAGTCGACGAACAGCTACAAGAGATAATCACGTCCATTGCTTATAGCGATGATGAGTATGAACCCGGAAGCAACGAGCAAATGATACGAGACCTCTATTTGCAGTGCTTAAGCTATGACAGAGAAACCGAGGGTTCTGAGGTTTTCGAGGAAGTCTTTGCTAACATTGACGCTTGCGAGAGCATTGAGGACTTACTGTCAACGAACGTAGAACTTGGTAGTCAATACGGCATATTTGCTGTCCCTGCATACAAACTCCAGGTCAATCCTTATGACACTTCAGAGTACTTGGTCTGTACTAGTATCATCAATAGCTTTCTTACTCTAGAAACGCTTGGGGATACGGAAGCTAATATTTCTAACGCTTATGATCAAGTCTCAAATTTACTAATAAACCTAGGATATGATTACGACACGAGTACAAGTAGCGCTCGTTCTATTATTCAAATGCTTACCTCGATTACTAATGTGACAGACTATGATGTACTCATGAATAATGAAGTTGACGAGATTACGAATTTGAATTCAATAGATGAATTAGACGATATGTTGACAAATATCGATGTAGCTTCATACTTAGAGCTTTGTGGCTTCGACACTTCAGAAATCAGCGAGATTAATGTCTTTTCTGTTGAGCAAATACAAGCTATCAACGACGCATTAACTCTCGAAAATCTTGAGACATGGAAAATGTATACCAAGTGCTGTTTCTTGGCAGGTTTCTCTTCGTACATGCCGGATTATTATGCAACATCTACTTCTACAAACTATGTTGATACAGAAAGATTCGCTTTTGATGTAGTAAATTCGACTCTTCCAATTCAAGTAGGCGAAGAGTTTGTAGAAAGATATTATACAGAAGAGATATCCACACAACTTGAAGCAATGTGTGCGGACATTAAGGTCGCATATATTGACATGATAAACAATTGCGAATGGTTGTCTTCTAGTGGAAAGGTTTCTATGATAGAGAAATTTAATAATATTACCTTTTGCCTTGGAGGGCCTGAAGCTCATGAAATAAACGCCAGCGATGCGCTTCTTATTGGAGATAGTCTTTTCGAGACGATACGCAATATAAAAGCGAATGAGGCTTTTGAACATATTCAGAAATTAAACGAGGCACCTGATTTGCTTGAATGGGATATGGCTCCACAAACAGTTAATGCCTGCTTCTCTCCTCCAGCTAATGCGATATTTATCACTGCCGCAATTCTTAACGCACCTTTCTTTGATCTTAATTCGGATTATTACACTAACCTAGGAGGCCTTGGCGCTGTAATTTGTCACGAGCTTTCACATGCTTTTGATCCTATGGGAATGGAATATGACAGTAGCGGTAACTATAACCCTGAATGGGTGAGTCAAGAGGACCGCGATAACCTAGATGCTATTCAATCAAGTGTCATAGATTACTACAACGACTTCACTATTCTTGAGGTTTACCATGTTGATGGAGAACTAACAGCTTGTGAGAATCTTGCTGACATTGGAAGCGTTCAATGCATTCTATCAATGTGCAACAACGAAGACGATATCAGAGCCCTGTTTATAAACTATGCATGCATATGGGAGATGTTATTTCACGACAACGTGATACTCGAAAGCCTAACTGAAGATGTACATAGCCCTGCCAGTACAAGAGTAAACGCTGTGGTTTCCTGCTTTGATGAGTTCTATGAAATTTTCGACGTAAGTGAAGGCGATCAAATGTACGTCCGTCCCGAGAATCGCGTAAGAAGATGGTAAGAAAGCTACACAAAGCACTGAAAAGAGGTAAATAAATGGGAATTCTATTTAAGTCATCAATTAAAAACATCATCTCGAAACCTTTGCGCACTCTTGTGCTTATAGTGTGCATTTTCGCGATGTCGCTAGCAGCCTTTGTAACTGTTGATGTTGGAGGCGCTCTCACCGGATCTCTAAAGACCTATTTTGGAAAAGCTCTTGGTAAAACAGATGCCCTTATCACAAGCACTAACGGTGTGGATTTAGATTCTTTTTCTGACGAAAGCGTTCCTTCAAACACTGCCGTCGGAATATTAATATCATCTCGCGAGGTTACTACTAGAGACAACGAGTTCTACGACATCGAATTCGTACATAAGGTTAGTCTTATGGGATTAGACACAAATCTCGCTTACAATATGAGGCTTCTTAACGAGCAGCTCACACTTGAAGACAATGAGGTTGCTATCTCATCAACATACTCACAGGAGATGAGCTTAGCAGTTGGCGACACGATCACCTACTATGATGCGGCCAACATGCCTCATGACTTCACAGTCAAGTACGTAATTAATGAAGACACTTTGTTCATCTTTAAGAAAGCTTTCACAGCTGTCATGAACGTCGCTGCTCTTCAAATGCTGGATTGCTCCGACACCCTAATGTATTCAATGGTTGCTGTATCTCTTGATAACGAGAGTCAAATCGTAGAATTCAAAGACAATCTACTAAAGCAAAATCCAGGCCTTACGGTTGAACTGCTCTCAAACAATGAGGAAATTCTGGCAGCTGCTTCTGAAATCATTTCGCTATTTGCAGTTCTATTAATAATTACCTTCATGATGGTTATTTTCATTACAGTTAGCCTTTCCGAGCGTATTATCAACGAACGAATGCCTAGCATTGGAACTCTTCTTAGTCTTGGTGCCTCTCGAAAAGCAACGACCACCTTCCTTCTTCTCGAGAACGCCCTATACGGTTTAGTTGGATCTCTTATAGCTTGTTTTGTTTATACACAAATCCGCTATTCGTTTATTAGTTCCATGCTTAATATTGAAAATGGCGGTCCCATTGAGCTGTTACCAATTGAGCCATGGTTATTCGCTGTAGTCATAATTGGTGCAACCGTAATTGAATGCGTTTGTCCTATTTTCGAGGTAGTAAAAGCAATCAAGACTCCAATAAGAGACATCATCTTCAATAACAAAGATACAGAAAGTAAGATTTCAAAGAAAAGTATCATCATTGGTGTTGCTCTAGTTGTAATTGGTCTATGCTTAGAGATATTTGGAACAGGCTTCGTTTCTCTTACTATTAGCCTTGTTGCTGTAATTACCGGTGCTGCTCTTCTAATGCCACTCCTTATGAAAGGTGTTGCTTTCTTGCTAGGCAAACTATTTGACCTTCTTAAAATGCCTGTAGCTAAGTTTGCAAGCGTCGAAATGGCAAGCAAGAAAACTACAGTTGGAAGTAGCATTCTATGCCTGACAGCTATTTGTCTTACAATAAATCTACTGTCTCTTTCTACTGCAATTACCGAAAGTATGAGCCAGCCTTTCTATAAAGGAGACGTTATTGCAATAGGCCTATCTTCAGAAAGCTATATGTATTCATTTGTAGAAGATATTGAAGGAGTTACAAGAGTAGATTACACATATATGAGCACCGACACTATCACTTCACCTAACGCTAACAAGAAATTAGACGTGGAATTCTTAATGAATAGTACTGATAGTATGTTCGTTGGTATTGATAATCTTCCTAGCGAGCTAGCCAATAACGAAGTCGCTATGAATTCTCAAATGATGGAATCACTTGGAGTAAGTGTTGGAGATACAGTATCTGTGACTTTCAAGGCTTATTCCGTCTTCCCTCAGACTCTAGAATTGGTGGTAGTAGAGCCCGTATCAACTGCTAGATATGCAACAGGCAACTTTGGAGTACTTTCAAGAGACACGTATCTTGCGATTTATCATGACTATCCATACATAATGAACATCGCTTGCTCGAATCCCACTGAAGTTAAGGCTACATTAGACAAGTATTTAACCGAAAGCGGATACTCTCTATATACTCAAGAAGAAATGGCTATGACAATGCTTGAAAGTGCTGCTTCCATAACTTCTATTCTTAATATACTTGGAGCTCTTGGAGTAGTGCTAACGTTGATAGGTGTATATAGCAATATCTCGATCGGATTTGAAGGGCGAAGGAGAGAGTTCGCTGTATTGCATTCAACTTCAATGAACATAAAGCAATTGAAGCGGCTGGTCTTCCTAGAAAATCTATTTATGACTATTACTTCAATAGCTACTGCACTTATCTTAAGTATGGTTATAGGCACTACAGTCTCAAAGATAAGCAATCTTTTCTCACTTGAGAGTAGTCTTAACACACTATCATTATCTAATCTTGCAGTAGTTCTTCTTATTCTAGTACTAATGCTTCTTGCAACCGTCAAGCCACAAAACCGTCTTACGAAACTTAAGACAGCTAACGAACTTAAATATGAATAATAAATTTAATAAAAGTATTAAAGGAGAAAAATCATGGAATCAATAATCAAAGTAAATAACGTGCATAAAACCTTCGGTAAGAACGAAACACAAACTAATGTGCTCAACGGCGTAAACTTCGAAGTACAAAAGGGTGAATTCATCTCCCTTATGGGGGCTTCAGGAAGTGGTAAGTCCACGATGCTCTATCTTCTAGGCGGACTGGACAGAGAGTATCATGGCGATATTGAGATTTGTGGTAAGAACATCTCCGGTCTTAAGGAAAAGAAGATGTCTGACATCCGTCTCAATAAGATTGGCTTCATCTTCCAGTTCTATAACTTGGTTCAGAATCTTTCTGTAGAAGACAACATCATGCTCCCTATCCAAATGAGTCATAAAAACACTTCTGATTATCGAAATAAGTTAACAGATATTCTTGCTGTTACTGGTCTTTCTGATAAGCGAAAAGCAAAGCCTGCCGAGCTTTCTGGAGGACAGCAGCAAAGAGTTGCTGTTGCAAGAGCTATCCTTAATGATCCAGAGATTCTTCTCGCAGACGAGCCAACAGGCAACCTTGACAGTAAGGCTGGTAGTGAGATTATGGATCTTTTCGAGAAGATTAATAAGGAGAAGGGTATTACTATTCTTCTAGTAACACACTCACAAAAATGCTCAAATTACGCAGGCAGAACTATCTTGCTTGCAAACGGCCAAGTTGTTGAATAGAATAAATCAAAACCCTATAAGAACGAAGGGGGGATTTGCCAATGCGTCTAGCCGTTTGTGACGATTCGATTGCGGAAAGAACACTAATTGTTTCTGTCATTGAGGATTTTTTCTCGAAGTTAGACACTACATGTCTCCCCTTCTCTTCAGGTGAAGAGCTTGTTGAATATATATCAAAGACAAACGATTCAATTGATGCGATTTTTCTGGATATTGAGATGGGTCAAATGGATGGAATGACAGCGGCGCACGAAGTGCGTAAAGCTTTACCTAATGTTCCAATCATATTTATTACAAGCCACAAAGAACTAGCACCCGACGGTTATGAGGTTCAAGCCTTCCGATTTGTTTGCAAACCAATAGACCGAAACAAGTTAATATCAGCGCTTTCAAGTCTTAAGACACACTTGTTGAGTAAAGTATCAATAGTTGTTAGGCACAACGGCGAGGATGTGATTATTCCCTTAGATTCAATTTTATGGATAGAGTCTGACAATAATGATGTTCGAATAATATGCGAAAATAAGACAATTACTACCAGAATGAGACTTAGAGATGCCTGGAATGAGTTGTCAGATATAAGTACTGGACGTTTTGCATATTCGCACAGGTGTACTATAGTTAACCTTTCGCACGTTAAGAGTCTGAGTTCTTCACAAGTCAAGCTTGATAACGGCGCCAGCCTGATGCTTAGCAGAGGTTGTGAGAAGGATTTGAAAAATCAGCTTTTCGAGTATGTAAGGCATTTTGCTCACTAATAACTAAAGAGAGGTGTGAGAAATGAATTCTAATGTAATAGATGCTTTGTTTATGGCTGGATTAGTTGGCCTAACGTACTACTCATTTTGTATTTCTACTTACTTGCTTCAAAAGCATATTTATATTAAGAAGATGCGCTCGCTTCGCAAATATCTCCCAGCTTTTATGGTCTTTAGTATTGCCTTAATGGCTTTCATAGGGATCTATTCTTATACTGTCTTATCATCCGGAGGTACAGTCGTTGAGATTGGATCAATTCCTACACTCATCATAGCCGGTGGTACCACTTTTTTCCTTGCTGTTGTAAATGAAGAAAGAACTTGGAACGCGTTTCTAAGAACTTTATGTGCGATGGGAATGTCTAAATCAATGATTTCCGCTATCATGGGTATTTTTGACAATTTATCATCGATTTTCGATTGGAAAGATAACATTATCCCAGTGATTGTAACTTCTCTAGTTTCTTCAATCTTTACCTTGATATATGTATCTCTGTTCAGTTACATTTGGAAGCGTAATGGTTATGAGAAAATAGGTGGGAAGATGGCCGCTATGTTGCTTATGGTTTTTGTTACAATTGCAATCATTGTTGATAGCAGAACACCTCCTGCATTAGAATTGGACACAAAATCAACAGGCTCAATTTTATCTCTGGTACTTGTTATTGAGATTGCCGTGGTCTTATTATATTTCTTTATTTTTCTAGTGGTAGCTCAGTATTATAACAACAGGAATATCAATAAGCTCCTGTTTCTCAACAGCAAAGCACTAGAGGTTCAAAAGGAGTACTACGAGAACCTTAAAAATAATAATTTGGATCTTCGTCGATTTAAGCACGATTACCAGAATCATTTATTCACCTTAAACGAGCTAATAAAATCCAAGAAGTATGACGAGCTCGAGTCCTACATATCTACTATTGATAAAGAAGTCTCATTTCCTGTTCAAAAATTCAACACCGGCAATGACATAGCCGACGCCATCATCTCGGACAAAATCAATAGTGCCAAATCCGTCAATGCTACAATCATTGTTAAGACAGATATTAACACTTTTCTTTCCAAGCTTTCCGCTTATGATACCTGTACAATAATTGCAAACATTCTTGACAACGCAATTGAAGCGGTAAGTGTATTGCCAGATGGCATTAATAGAGAAATAAGTATCTCATTTAAGAACTCAAGTAACTATTTGCTTATCTCTTCTAGCAACCCAACATTACTTAAAAGGAGCAAGTCACTTAAGGCATTCATTACTACCGAAAAGCATGATAAGAAGAACCATGGACTCGGCCTTCTTAATGTCAAAACTATAGCCGAGAAATTGCATGGTGATGTGAAGTACTCAATCTCTAATAATTATTCAAATTCAAGTAATAATGATGGCATCAACAACAACACGACTAGCGCATATTCAATTGGTCTATTTACAATAGATATTATGCTCTCTATTGATTAAGCGTTTAGCGGCTATGCGATTTTGCGCGAAGCAATCAAATTATAATGGAGGAGATTATGTCGCAAGAAGTAAACATGAAAGAACTAATTAGTAGGATTAACGAACTGGCAGCCAAAGCAAAGGCATCTAGCCTCTCTCAAGAGGAACTTGCAGAACGCGAAAAGCTACGCACAATCTATCGCCAAATGATCCTCGGTCAAGTTTCAGGTCAACTAAGCAATATGTCGATCAGGAATCTAGACGGAACTATCACAAAGGTGAAACCCAAAGACAACACAAATTAAAACAAAGAAGTGCCCCTCGTAAGTTGCATCTATGTGCTTCAACTTATGCTGGATTGATTTCATAACACGTTTAGAAGCACACAAATTTGATGCAAATTGCACCCAATATATCGATTATGTTTATTGCGTTAGCTTTAAGCATTTTCTCGGCATTTATCGTCTCTTCCCTGCAAGATCGTGAACAGTCTTTTAACATAGTTGTATGTATTTGAGGAAGCAGACAATCTGCCTATCTCCCCCCCTTTTTTTGACATAGTATTTAAATGAATGTCTCTAAAAATGATGAAGTCGGATTAGTCCGACTTTTTTCGGGACAAAATTAAACTATTTCTAAGAGAGTTATTGAACTGATACCATTTTCTTGAACTTATGTACCTTTGTCGGTATTGTATCATATTGGTTGGT